>Ga0209181_10000167_pt1 | contig 119173 bp, 96 predicted proteins | sample MAT05_FD_187208 | JGI IMG/M metagenome (GOLD analysis project Ga0209181, IMG submission 187208) | Freshwater microbial communities from Lake Fryxell liftoff mats and glacier meltwater in Antarctica - MAT-05 (SPAdes) (version 2) | ecosystem: Environmental > Aquatic > Freshwater > Ice > Liftoff...
GAAGGCCGAGCACCCGAAGGCCGAGCACCCGAAGGCCGAGCACCCGAAGGCCGAGCACCCGAAGGCCGAGCACCCGAAGGCCGAGCACCCGAAGGCCGAACACCCGAAGGCCGATCCCGAAACCAAGGGCGACGCGAGGAAGGCCAAGCCGCACGAGGCGAAGGCACCCGAGGTCAAGGCCAAGACCGACTCTCCCGCACCGGTGCTGCGCAAGAAGGAAGTCGAGGCCCCAGCACCCGCGGCGGCTCCGGCGAACGTCGACGACAAGAGCGCCCGCCCGAAGGCTCCGCCGCGCCCGAAGAAGTAGTCGGGGGTCGCGCTCGTCTGGCCTGCCGTGCTCAAGTTCCTCGCGGCGCTTCGCGGTCTGCACGAGCGCGACTGAGGCACCTCACGCGGGGTGACGCAGGTCGTCGATCGCCGACAATTTCGGCAAGCTAGAGCACGACGTGTACTACCTCAACGCTCTGGTTCGACCTGACGATCCTCGCGCAAACGATCCCGGTCGTCTTGCGCTTGCGTGGGCGTTGACCGTCAGCGCAGGCCTGACGAAGGCTGGCTGCCCATGCTGGACGCAGCGAGGCCGTGACTTGCCAGCCTCCTCCCCAGGTGGTTAGAGTGCGCGCGATGAACGACGATCTCCCTGCCTCGACCTCACGTCGCGAATTCATCGGCACCTCACTCGCGGTGGCAGCCGGCGTCGGCGTCGCCTCCGCGCTCGTGCAGGCGGCACCCGCCCGGGCCGCGAAAGGCGCCCGCTTCGACCTCTCGACCGGCTCGTTCCCCGAGTGCCCGGTGGTCGTCGACGTGTCGCTGCCCACCGCCCGCGAAGGCGTGCGCGGCCGCGCCTGGCTGCACATCCGCACGCCGTCCGCGCACCTCGTGCACGACCTCGGGCACGTCGCGTTCACGCGCGGCGAGGCGCGCATCGAGACCAAGCTCACCTACCCGTATGAAGGCCGCGTCCCCGGCGCCTACAGCTACCACGTCGAGGTCGCTTGCGGCGCCGAACGCGTGGTGACCGAGACGCCCGCGACCTTCTCCATCCGGCAGTTCCACTGGTTTTGCTGACGTTCGTGCTCGTTGCCGGCTGAAGTGTCCAGCCGCCTCGCCTCCGGCTGTTTCGTACAGCCGCTCCTCTCGCCTCCATCTGATTGGGCTGCATGCAACACTCCCGCATCGCATGTGCGGCGCTCGCGCTCTTGTCCGGCCTCTCGCTCGGCGTCATCGGCGATGAAGCGCGGGCTGAGTTCCCGCAGCTGAAGATCAACTACATCGATGCGAGCCAGGCCCCCAAGATCCGCATCTGGGCCTCGGTCGTCACGAAGGGTTGGCTGCCGCCCGGCGACAAGGACCTCACCGGCATTACGCTTTACAAGAAGCCCGAGAAGGGCACCGCGGTCGAGCTGTTCGGGTTCGAGGCGGGCGAGATCGTGTGGCCCAAGTCGATGTCCGACGAGGACAAGAAGAAGAAAGAGAAGGCCCTACCCGAGCTTGCGCTCAACGCCGAACTCGACACCGGCAGCTCGATCGTCGTGGTGGTGCCCGGCTTCCAGGACCCCGAGTACCGCGTCGGCACCCTCGGCGAGCGCTCGCGCAACGGCGCCGGCCTGTTCTTCAAGAAGCTCGGCAAGACGAACCAGATGAACGCCATCTGGTACAATGATTTCGTCTGGAGCTATGTGTTCACAGAGGGCCGCACGAGTGGTCTCACCAAGCTCGAGCCCGAGCTCGACAAGTGCGCCAAGTGGGAGCGCGACCAGGTAGCCAACTGGGGTCTCAGCCCGGAAGAGCTGGCCGAGAAGGAAGCCGCCGCGGGTGGCACCGCCGGCGTGCCGAAGAAGAACGAGGCGCGCTGCGGCCTCACCAAAGAGTATGGCGAGATCGGCAAGATGGTGCAGAAGAGCGCCTATGACGGCTTCTGGCCCCAGCTCTTCGGTCTGCCCCAGCGCATGTGCGTCAAGCCCGAGCACGAGATCAAGCGCACCGGTCTCGCGGCCTCCAATGGCGAGGCGGCCGAGGTCGGCGAGAAGCGCCTCCTGGCTATCGACGCCGCGCTCGAGATGTTGGTCAAGGGAGGCGACCCCGCCATGCCCAAGATCATAATCCTCACGGGCGACGGGCGCGACGGCTACATCAACGCGTCGACCGACTGCCGCGCGAAGTACCTCGCCGACTGCCAGGCCAAGGATGAAATCAAGGCGCTCAAGGGCAAGGAAGCGCGCGAGAAAATCAACGCGTGTGTCGGCGAGCAGCTCGAGAAGGACATCCGCATCGAGCAGGCCGCCTTCGTCGAGAAGCTGCCGACCTGGCTCGGCCTCGCCAAGGCCGCCAACATCCGCATCTACTCGGTCGTCCATCCAACCGCGCCGGCCTACGCGCGTGAGCGCATGGAAGTCCTATCGTGGCGCACCGGTGGCACCTCGCGCTTCGCCGCCGACGCCAACGACGTGCTCACGAGCTACGACAGCCTCATCACCGAGCTGAACAACCAGATCGTCGTGACGTTCGTCGACGAGGACGCCAAGCCCGAGACGACCAACGCCTACCAGCTCGAGGCGCGTGGCCTCTTCGGCGACAGCCAGGGGCCCGGCGCCCCGCTGGCGTCCGCGACCGCGAAGTCCGAGCCATACAGCGTGACGGTCGCCCCCGCCATCGAGCGCTCGACCATCAACGAGGCGAAGTCGTTCGGCCAGAAGAAGCTCGGCAAGGTCGGCTTCCTCGCAGCCCTCGCCGGTGTCGGCCTGCTGTTGTTGGTGCTGCTGTTCAAGCTCGGCAAGAAGCTCTTCGGGGCGGGCGCCGCGGCCGGTGGCAAGGCTGCCAAGGGCGCCGCGGCCAAGGGCGCCAAGGGTGGCAAGGCCGCAGAAGCGGCGGCCAAGGCGAAGAAGAAGGCTGTGGACGCGGCCAAGAAGGCCAAGGACGCGCAGAAGAAGGCCGCCGAAAAGGCGAAGGGTTAGTCCGATGCCTACGCCACCATGGTTCCCGGTCGCCCCTCCAAGCCCGGGCAAGAAGAACGAGATCCTGATCATGGGCGTCCGGCACGAGCTGGCGACGACCGACCTCGACATCCGCACCTACGATCAGGAAGGCGCGTACAGCTTCTACGCGACCGACTCGACGGACGGCATGCCGATGTACGGCTACCGCTACGAGAAGCCGGGCGTGAAGGTCACGACGACCGAGCAGCTCTTCGAGCACGTCACCCAGATCATCATCCACACCGACCTGACCAGCGACTCGGCGGGCTGCTTCCGCGCGCTCGTCGGGCGGTCTCTGTCGTCCCACTTCTTCATCGACTGGGATGGTGTCCTGTGGCAGCCGCTAGACCCCATCGAATGCGGCTATCACGCAGGTGACGGAAATCAGAAGTCGTTCGGTCTCGACTTCAACAACCGCCTGCCCAACCTCGAGCGCGAGCCCAACGAGCCACCCTACGACGCCGACTACTCGCGCATCAGCGAGGTCGATCAGAAGGGCAAGCACAAGCGCCCCGTGTCGGAGAAGTTCGAGGTCAACGGCGCCAAGGTGCGCAGCTACGGCTACACCGACCCGCAGTACACGACCATGGTCGAGCTCTTCAAGCTGCTGACCAAGCGCTTCAAGAACCTCAAGGCGCAGTTCCCGGTCGACCCCAAGGGCGACGTCATCAACCGCACGCTCGATGACCCGCTGAGCCATCAGGGCTTCATGGCGCACTGGCACTGGGAGCTACAGCGCTGGGATCCAGGTCCGGGCATGGACTGGCAGCGCGTGTTCCATGCGCTCGGCAACGAGCACAACTCGTTCCCGATCGAGCTCGAGGCCGGCAAGAACATCAAGACCCTGCTCGAGCCGGCCAAGGTCAAGGACTACGCCGAGGCCTACTACAAGAACAACGAGACCCAGACCAACGGCTGGTACCCGATGGGGATCAACCAGACGTGGCATGGCGGCATGCACCTCGCGGCGCCGCGCGGCACGCCGGTGCGCGCGATGACCGACGGCGTACTCGTGGCCTGCCACTTCGGCAAGACAGCGACCAAGCTCGGTTCGAACAACTTCGTGCTGCTCAAGCACACAGTCCCGATCCCCGCCAAGAAGAAGGGCCTCGACCCGAAGAAGTTCGTCTTCTACTCGCTCTACATGCACCTCGACTGCATCGACACGATCACCTTGAACGACCCCGAGATCCCGTGGCTCAAGGAGCTCGGGCGCATCGACAAGGGCAAGGAGGACGCGGAGAAGAAGGAGGACGAGCCGGCCGAGGACGAGCCCAAGGCGAAGCCGAAGAAGGGCGACAAGAAGAAGCCGGCCGAGGAAGAGGCCAAGCCCGACGAAGACAAGAAAGAGGACGAAGACGCCAAGGAGGAGCCGGTCGAAGAAGAGGGCATCGCCTGCGATGTCGTTGGCAAGGACCTGTGGCTCGACGTCGGCAATCACACAGCGGCCCTCAAGCGCGGTATGGTCGCCAAGATCTCCTACCAGGACGACCCAATCTACGTGCTCTCGGGCCAGGTGCTCGGACGCGTCGGCATGTTCGGCCCCGAGAACGACTGGAAGCCGCAGCTGCACTTCGAGGTCTTCGCGGACAACGGCTGGAAGGAAGCGATCGACGTCGGCGTGCACGGCCGCTACCTGGTCGAGCTCGACGACGACGTCGGACAGAACCTGTTCGTCGAGAACCTCGACGTGACCTCGTTGTTCGGCACGCCGGGCAAGAAGAAGACCTCGTCACTCGTGCCCGAACACACCCTTGACCAAGCGACGATCGAGTCGTTCTGGGTGCAGGACACCGAGTACGTCGAAGAAAAGCGATACCTGCGCAAGCTCGTCGCGCGTCACGTGTCGGAGTGGTCCGATCAGGTCGACTGGGTCGCGAGCCTCTCGAAGGCTGACGACTGGGACGGCAAGATCGCGGACTTCCGTAAGATCCTGAAGGGCACGTCGATCGCGAAAGACGCGATCGCGACGGTGCTGCCGTTCACCTGGCTGTCGAAGGACGTGGCCGAGCACATCGGCCTCGACGTGAAAGAGTGGCGCGGTCTGCTCGACCACTTCCATCCGGTGCACTTCCTGATGTGGCTCACCTACAACTCGACGCAGCGCGTGCAGACGCTGAGCTCGAGCACCAAGAGCCCGAAAGAGGTCAAGAAGAAGGCGGCCGAGGCGGAGAAGGAGGCGGAGGTCTGCCGCACGTCCTACACCAACCGGCTCGAGGCGCAGACCAAGATGGAGGCCGGCGACAAGAAGGCCGAGAAGTGCTTCTCGTACCTCACCGACGAGACGCGCGGTGATTCGACCGTCGTCACGGCAGAGCTCGAAGAGGTGCCAGACGTCGAGATGATGCAGGAGTGGCTCGGCGGTAAGGACCAGGGCGAGTGGAAGCGCACGACCGACGAGGACGAATAGCCCCTTTGAAGTGCCTCAGACCCGCTTGGAACATGGGCCTGATGGAGTTCTAGCATTGCACGCCTTCGCGCTTGCGTTCGCCCGGGCCCTGATATAGGGTCCGCCCGCCGTTTGGCCGGAACCGGCCGAAAGGTCAGTCATCCGCCAACTTCCATGGAGGAGTGGCCGAGTGGTTGAAGGCAGCGGTCTTGAAAACCGCGAGACGCGAGTCTCGGGGGTTCGAATCCCTCCTCCTCCGTAGTAGCCCTCGCCCTCTCTCTGCGAGAGGGGCGCGAGTCTGACAAGCTGAGAGACTTCCGAGTAAGATTCATCGCCCATGCGCGTAGCGCAGGGGCAGTTGGTTGATATGGAGACATGGCCGAGTGGCTGAAGGCGCACGATTGCTAATCGTGTATAGGGTCAAAAGCTCTATCTAGGGTTCAAATCCCTATGTCTCCGCCAAGGTCCACGTTCAGCTCTCATGATCTGAACGTGGACCTAACGCTCCCTCAGCGGGCAGCACATCAACTCAAAATCGCCGTTGACAGCGACGATGGTCGCCCCTAATGTCCGCCCCGCTCCGGTCCCCAAAGGCTGCAGCAACACGCATTGGTAGCTCAATTGGATAGAGCATCGGTCTACGGAACCGAAGGTTAAAGGTTCGAGTCCTTTCCAGTGCACTCTCTCTCATGCCGCCCTCGCCCAGCGAGCGCGAAGCGGCTCTTTGGAAAAAAGTGCGTGAACGAGAACACCCGAGTCGCTGCAGATGCAGTGGCCCACGACGCAATGTCGCAAGCCTTCGGGATGGCTCACAGGGTTGCCGAATCGGGTAACGTCCCAGTCGGGGCGGTTGTCGTGATCGACGGCAAGGTGGTGGCGCGGGCAGGCAATCTGCGCGAGTCGCTGCAAGACCCGACGGCCCATGCAGAGCTACTGGTGCTTCGCGATGCGAGCCAGCGGATCGGCCGCTGGCGCCTCGATGAAGCCACGGTGTTCGTGACCCTCGAGCCCTGCGCGATGTGCGCGAGTGCGCTCGTGCAGGCACGCGTGAAGAAGGTGGTTTACGCTGCGACGGAGCCGAAGACAGGCGCTCATCAGAGTGTGCTTCGGCTCTTCGATGGCAGCGCGACCGAGGTCGTGCAGGATGCGAGCTCAGCATCGGAGTCAGCCGAGATGCTAGCGCGGTTCTTCCAGGATCTGCGACGACGCGAACGCGAGAGTCGCAAGAACCAGTGATCTGATCAGACAGCTGCAACAACCGCTAGCTGATCGCCCGAATGTTGGAGAGGTGGCCGAGTGGTTGAAGGCGCTTGATTCGAAATCAAGTGTACGCGAACCGTACCCAGGGTTCAAATCCCTGCCTCTCCTCCATGAGCCCTGTCTGGAGTGATCCGGACAGGGCTCGTCCTTCCTGGAGAGATGACCGAGTGGTTGAAGGTGCACGACTGGAAATCGTGTGTAGGGTCAAAAGCTCTACCGAGGGTTCGAATCCCTCTCTCTCCGCCACTGTTCGCAGGCCCGAAGCCACCAACCTGCGAAAATGATCGAGTTCGGTCTTTGTGAAAGCGAAGCCCGTTTGTGTCGGGACTGCGATGGGCAGCTAGCGAACCCCGCCAGGTCCGGGAGGAAGCAACGGTAGTTGGTTTCTCATGCGCGGTCCCGACCTTCCTAATTCACTGTCCGTGAGCAAGCCCTCCAATGTGAGGGCTTGCTGTGTTTGCTTCGGCTTTGCTGCTGAGGCCCGCGAGCTCGGAAGAGGTTCTCTTGGCGTATCTGGTTCTGGCTCGGAAGTGGCGGCCGCGCGGCTTTGACGCCATCACGGGTCAGGAGCACGTCACGCGGACCCTGAAGAACGCGATCCTGCAGAACCGCGTGCATCACGCGTTCTTGTTCTGCGGGGCGCGCGGCGTTGGCAAGACGTCGGCGGCACGCGTCCTCGCGCGCGCATTGAACTGCCAGAAGAGTGACGGACCGACCATCGACCCGTGCGGCGAGTGCTCGGCCTGCGTCGAGATCGCGGCCGGCACCGCGGTCGACGTGTTCGAGATCGACGGCGCGTCCAACCGCGGCATCGGCGAGATCCGCGAGCTGCGCGACGGCATCGCCTATGCGCCACAGCGGGACCGCTACAAGGTCTACATCATCGACGAAGTGCACATGCTCACGACAGAGGCCTTCAACGCGCTGTTGAAGACCCTCGAAGAGCCTCCTGCACACGTGAAGTTCATCTTCGCGACGACCGAGCCGCACAAGATCCCGGTCACGATCCTGTCGCGTTGCCAGCGCTTCGACTTCAAGCGCATCCCGCTCGGCATCATGTCGCAGCGCCTGTCGGAGATCCTGCTCGCCGAGGGCGTGACGATGGATCCAGCAGCGCTGCGTCTGGTCGCGCGTGAGAGCGAAGGCTCGATGCGCGACGCGCTGTCGTTGCTCGATCGGGTGATCAGCTTCTCGGGCACCAGCGCCTCCTACGAAGCAGTCGCGAGCGTGTTGGGCGTGGCCGACCGCGCGTGGCTCCAGCGCTTGATCGCGGCGGCCCTGGAGAAGAACATCCCGGCAGCCTTGAAGGTCGTGCAGGAGGCGTTCGACTACGGCCTCGACCTCAAGAAGTTCGCGAGCGACCTGGTGCAGCACCTGCGCGACGCCGCGGTATTGCAGGTCGCGGGTAGCGATGCGCCGGAAGACCTGACGGACCTGTCGGCCGAAGAGAAGGTGTCCCTGCTCGACCTCGGCAAGCGCATCCAGACCGAGGACTTGCAGCGCATGCTGCGCCTCTGGACCGAGACCGCCGAGCGTCTAGTGCAAGCGAGCTTCCCGCGGCTCGAGGTCGAGATGGCGGTCATCCGGATGTGCCGACTCAAGCCGCTGCAGCCGCTCGACGTGTTGGTGCAGCGCCTCGAAGCGCTCGAGCGCCGGCTCGAAGCGGGCACGCCACTGCCACCGCTGAGGGAATCCAACGGCCCAAAAGCTGATCCCCAGGCGGAGCGCCTGGGGATCCACGCGCCTCGTGTTCCTGTGATGATGTCGGCGCCGATCGCCGCACCCGTCGTCGAACCTCCGGCCGCGCCGATCGCCGCACCCGTCGTCGAACCTCCGGCCGCTGTCCCAATCGTAGCGGCCGAACTTGCTCGGCCGAGCCCTGAGCCAGAGCCCGCGCCGACACCGGAGCCCGCCGCCGCGCCGGACCCCAAAGCGAAGCGCTCACGCGCAAAGCCGAAGGCCGCCGAAGCCGCGCCCACGCCCGCGAGCACACCCACGCCCACGCCCGCGAGCACACCCACGCCCACGCCCGCGAGCACACCCACGCCCACGCCCGCGAGCACACCCGCGCCCGCGCCCACGCCCGATCACCCCCCGCTCGACAGCGAGACCTGGGAGCTGATCGTCGATCAGATCCGACCGGGGGATCCGCAGCTCGCGGGCCTCCTCGCACATGCCAAGGTCGCATCGCATCACGACGGCACGCTGACCCTGGAGGTCGCGGGCGCGGTCAGCGAGCAGCGCCTCCAGGCCAAGCTGCCTGCCGCGTTGGCGCTGGTCGCGGCGCAGCGACCGGATGTGCGCGACATCGTCATCGGCAAGGTCCAGGATGCGAGCGACACACCGCACCAGCGCAAGTACCAACGCGAGCAGAAGGTTCGCGAGGGCAAGCGCAAGGACGTCGAGCGGCATCCGCTGGTGGTCGAGCTTCTCGAGCGCTTCGGCGGTACACTCGGGGTGATCGAGGTCGACGACGGCGACAAGCAGAACTGATCGACCTCACGGTCGGCAGCACGAAGGAGCAGAAACTTGGACCTCCAAGCATTGATGCAACAAGCCCAGGCGATGCAGCAGCAGGCCCTGGAAGCGCAGGAGCGGGCGGGCCGCAAGGAAGTCACGGGCGAGGCCGGTGGCGGCCTGGTCAAGGTGACCGTGACCGGCGCGATGGTCGTGACCCGCGTGGTGCTCGACCCGGTGACCGTGACCGATCTCGACATGCTCCAAGACCTCATCACCGCGGCGACCAACGACGCGTTGAAGAAGGCCAAGGACATGATGACCGCGGAGCTCGGGCCGCTTGGCCAGATGATGAAGCAGACCGGTATCGGCGGGCTCTGACGGCCATGCTGCCGCCAGCGCTCGACAAGGTCGCGACGCTGCTCTCCCGGTTGCCGGGCGTGGGCAAGCGCTCGGCCTTGCGCTGGGCCTTCCACATCCTGGCCGAGCCGGCGACCTACGCGAAGGAACTGCAGCAGGCGCTCGGCGAGCTGCTCGCGCACGTGCACTTCTGCAAGGAGTGCCACCACCTCGCCGAGGACGAGCTGTGTGGGATCTGCCGCGACCCCGCGCGCGACACCCACCTCATCTGCGTCGTCGAAGGGGTTCCCGACCTGCTCGCGCTCGAGCGCACTGGCAGCTACCGCGGTCGCTACCACGTCTTGCACGGCGCGCTCGCACCGTTGAAGGGCATCGGTCCGGCGCAGCTGCGGCTCGACAACCTCGAAGCGCGCATCATGAACCACGACGTGAGCGAGGTCATCGTCGCGACCTCGGCCGATGTCGAAGGCGAGGCGACCGCGCTCTACCTGGCCAAGCGCCTTGCTGCGACGGGCGTCAACATCACCCGCATCGCGACCGGGATCCCGATGGGTGGCGAGCTCGAGTACCTCGACGACCACACGATCAGTCGTGCGATCACGGGTCGCATCCGCTTCGGCTGAGCTGCCTGAGAGCGCGCGCTGCAACCGACGACGACCTCGTAACGAACCGAATCAGTTAATCTATTTCCTGTCGTCCTGGCACGAGGCCGCGTCTGTTCCTTCCCTCGACCCAGCGTGGCGCGCATGGTGCCGCGCGTGACGACCAACGTGCCATCCGTGCAACAGCAGAAGCTCGTCGACCTCGCAGCCCGCGCGGTAGATGCGGTAGATGCGGTAGATGCGGACGAATCGCCGTCGACCGTCACCATGGCCATCCCGCCAGAGTTGCAGCCGCGCTGGCACCTCTTTGCCGCCCTGGCCGCGGTCTACGTCATCTGGAGCTCGACCTATCTCGGGATGAAGATCGCGATGGCGACCTTCCCACCGTTCGTGCTCGGCACGATGCGCTTCCTGCTCGCAGGCGGGATCCTGCTGGTGCTGCACCTGGCGCGCGGTGGTGTGCGCCCGACGCGCGCGCAGATCCTGGCTGCGGCGCCAGTCGGCATACTGTTATTCGTTGTCGGCAACGGGTTCATCGCGCTGGCACAGCACGAAGTCGCAAGTGGTGTGGCCGCCATCGTCGCGTCGACCACGCCGCTCTGGGCGGCTCTGCTGGCGCCGCTCTTCGGTGAGCGCGCGCAGGTCGCCGAGTGGATCGGCGTCGGGCTCGGGACGATCGGCGTGGCGCTGCTCGGGGCGCATGCCGACCTCGGCAGCAACTGGCTCCTGACCGTGGGTCTGCTCTTGTCGCCGGTCGGCTGGGCGCTGGGATCGATGCTCGCGCGCAAGCGACCGCTGGCGCCGGGGCTTGCGGGTCCGGGGCTCAACATGCTGTGGGGCGGGCTCGCCATGTTGGTGCTGGCGCCGCTCATCGGTGAGCATTGGCCCGAGTCGATCCCGGCCGAGGCGTGGGGTGTGTTCGCGTACCTCGTGGTGTTTGGGTCGCTCATCGGCTTCACTGCGTTCACGTGGCTCCTGAAGAACACGCGCCCGAGCCTGGCCTTGTCGTACAGCTACGTGAATCCCGCGATCGCGGTGCTGCTCGGCGTGGTCGTCGGCCACGAGCCGCTGCACGAGACGACCATCGCCGCGACCGCGATCCTGGTCGTTGCGGTGGCGGTGGTCGTGCGCGCCGCGATCACTCGGCGCACGTCCGCTGCGCGCCCGGGCGCAGCGCGTTGACGGGCTTGGTCGCGACGGGCATATCCGCGCGATGCGCTGTGCCCGAACCCGCCTCGTGACCGTCGTAGTGTCCTCCCTCTTCGCCGCGTGCGCCTCGACGCCTGAGCCGAAGTCCGAGACCGCGCCGCCTCCATCGGAGACCTCCGACGTGCCTGACGTGCCGACCCCACCTATCGCGACGAAGCAGCCTGTCACCCGCACTCTGCATGGCGACACGTTCGTCGACGACTACTTCTGGCTGCGCGAGAAGGACTCGGAGCCGGTGCTCGAATACCTTCGCGCCGAGGCCAGCTACGCCGAGAAGGTGATTGCGCCGCTCAAGCCGCTGCAGGACAAGCTGTTCGCGGAGATCGTGTCGCACATCGCCGAGGACGACGAGACCGTGCCCGTCAAAGATGGCGCGTGGCTCTACTGGAAGCGCGTGACGAAGGGCCTCGGCTACCCGGTGCAGCTCCGCAAGCCCGCCAAGGGCAACGGACCGGAAGAGGTCGTGCTCGACATCAACAAGCTCGCCGAGGGCAAGGCGTTCCTCGGCATCGGCGACTTCGAGACGAGCGACGACGCCAAGCGCCTACTCTACGCGACCGACGAGACGGGCTTCCGCTCGTATGACCTGCGCGTGCGCGACCTGGCCACCGGCAAGGATCTCGCGGACGTGATCCCGAAGGTCATCACCGCCAGCTGGGCCGCCGACAACAAGACCCTGATCTATGTGATCGAGGACTCGGCGAAGCGCCCGTATCGCGCCTATCGCCACACGCTCGGCAGCGATCCGAAAGACGACGCACTGATCTACGAAGAGGCCGACGCCCGCTTCGAGCTGTATTGCTGGCGCACCAAGAGCAAGGACTACGTGATCCTCGAGAGCGAGTCGAAGCTTGCGACCGAGGTGCGCCTCGTCGACGCGCGCCATCCGGAAGCACCACCGATCCTCGTCGCGCCGCGCTCCGACAAGCACGAGTACTATGTCGAGCAGGCCGGCAAGCAGCTCTTCATCCGCACCAACGACAAGGGCTCGAACTTCCGCATCGTGACCGCACCGCTGAAGACCCCGGGTCGCGAGCACTGGCGCGAGCTGCGCGCGCAGGACCCGGACGTCATGATCGAAGAGATGACCGCGTTCGAGGACGTGCTCGCGCTCGAGGTCCGCGAGGAGGGTCTGCCGCACCTCGAGCTGATGGATCACAAAGGCAAGAAGACGACGCGTATCGCCCTGCCCGACCCGGTCTACGAGGTCGGCTTCGAGCAGAACCCGGAGTACGACACCAAGCAGATCCGCTATGCGTATCAGTCACTTGCGGTGCCGCGCAGCGTCTACTCCTATGACCTCGCCAAGAACACCAGCACCCTCTTGAAAGAGGACCCGGTGCCCGGCGGCTTCGACCGCAACAACTACATCACCGAACGCGTCTTCGCGGTCGCCAAGGACGGCACCAAGGTGCCCGTCTCGATCGTGCGCAAAAAAGACGTGCCCAAGGACGGCAGCGCCGCCCTGCACCTGTATGGCTATGGCTCGTACGGGCTCTCCATGCCGACGACGTTCTCGCCGGCGCGCCTCACGCTGCTCGACCGCGGCGTGATCTACGCCATCGCCCACATCCGCGGCGGCGGAGAGCTCGGCAAACCGTGGCACGAGGCCGGCCGGCTCGCCAACAAGATGAACACCTTCACCGACTTCATCGCTTCGGCCGAGACATTGATCAGCAACGGCTACACGACCGCCGGCAACCTCACGATCGAGGGTGCGTCGGCCGGTGGCCTGCTGATGGGCACCGTGCTGAACCTGCGCCCCGACCTCTTCAAGGCCGCGATCGTCGCCGTGCCGTTCGTCGATGTCGTCAACACGATGAACGACCCGACCTTGCCGCTCACGGTCACCGAGTACGAGGAGTGGGGCAACCCCGCGATCGCCGAGCAGTACGCGTGGATCCGCCCCTATAGCCCGTACGACAACCTCGCCGCGAAGGCGTACCCGACCATCCTGGTCAAGACGAGCTACAACGACAGCCAGGTGATGTACTGGGAGCCGGCCAAGTACGTCGCCCGCCTGCGCGCCCTGAAGACCGACCACAACCCGTTGATCTTCAAGATCCATTTGGACGCGGCCGGGCACGGCGGCAAGAGCGGTCGCTACGACAGGTATAAGGAGGTCGCGTACGACCAGTCCTTCATCCTCTGGCAGCACGGCATCGCTAACTGAATTCGCTCACGAGACGCGCGGCGCCGGCGTCGCTCGCTCCTCGGCAACCTATGAGGTTGGCCTCGTCGCGGCTCCTTGGTCGCGCGCGCCTCGCATCGCGAATTCGCGTGGAATCCGCTCCTTTTCCGCGCAACTCTCCTTGGAATCCCATCACCGAATCGTGGCGGCCGAGCTTGCTCGCCCGAGCGTTGGTCGAGGAAGTCGTCGGATTTCCTAGAAGTCGTCGGGGGTAAATTCGACGTCCCAGGGCACCCACGACTCGACCGGCTTGTCGTCGAGAGTGGCGGGTGAGAACACCGCGCGCAGGCCGACCGCACGAGCCTCGCGATCGAAGGCGGGGCCAGCGCCGCGCACGACCTTGACCTGCTTGACGGTGCCGTCGATGCCGACCAGCAGCGACAAGCGCACGAGCACGGCGCCAGCGCGCGGAGGTGCATCGGCGGGCCACTCACCCTTGGGGCGGCTCTTCACCTTGGCGGCGGTGCGCTTGGGCGGGGCCACCGCGGCGGGGGCCGGCACGTTGCCGGTGCCGTTGGGCTTGCCGGTGTCGATGCCTGCCTCGCTTGGGCGGTTGGTCTTCTCGTTGACCTCTACCGCGGCGCTACCGAGCGTGTCGTACTCGCCCTTCTGGATGCCCATGCCGCCATCGAGGTTGGTGAGGCCGGTCAGCGCGAGGGCGACTGGCGCGGGCGGCACATCCTTCGGCTTGGGCGGGTCTTTGGGCTTGGGCTTGGGGCTGTTGTCCGAGAGCTTCGGTGCGGGCTTCACCTCGGCCACGACCTCAGGCGGCGGGGTCTCGGGAACAGGCTCGGGAACCACCTCGGGCGCAGGCGGCGGCACTTCGACGACCACCGGCTTGGGCGCTACCCATGTCACGTCCTCGGGCGGCGGACGCTGGACCTCCAATGGGCAACGGATCGTCTCGTCATTGAAGCGCACAGTGCGCGGGCCGAGGGTCCACGAAATCTCCTCGTCCGGTCCGCCATTGACGACAAACGCGGCGGAAGGGAAGGCACCGCTCGACCCCGGGACGAAGCTGGTGATTGGCGTGCCCCTGGGCAGCACCTCGTTGCTCGATCCGAGCGGCTCGACGACGGTCTCGTCTGTCTCGTTGGTGTAGCCGAAGTAGACCGAGTAGCCGCCCGTGCCGAGCGGCATCGCGCACAGGATGCGCGGTCGCACTGGGTGCGACGAGAGCGCGACCGCGACGCCAAGCCCCGCCATCATGGCGACGCCCGTGCCCAGCGCTACTCCGAATCGGTCTCTGGTCTTCATGTCACTCGATCTCCATCGGCTTCGTGTTGAGGCCTACGTCCGAGACGCCTAAAAGGCGTAGCGTATCGACCACGGTCAACACTGCGCCATGCGTGAGGCGCTCGTCGGCGGCCACGAAGGCTTCGAGTTTCGAGCCGTTGCGCTTGAGCTCGGCGATCCGCGCCTTGACCCCGTCGAGGCTCGAGCGCTCGCCATTGAGGTAGAGATCGCCCGCGCGATTGAGCGCTATCGACATCAGCGACTTGTTCGAGTCCTGCGACGAAGCGGCCTTGGGCAGCTCTATCGGGACGTTCTTCGGCAAGGCCCTCTGGATCGCATCCTGATCCTCGCGCACGAACTCGGTCGTCACCATGAAGATGATGAGCAGCACCAGCGCGATGTCGACGAACGGGACGATGTTGATCTCGTTGAAGCCTTCGTCCTGTTCACTCTGCGCGCCGCCCGCCATCAGCTGGTCCCCCGCGAAGCCTGCTTGCTCTCACCACGCGGCCGCGCTTTGAGGTGCGCGAACAAGAGGCGCGCGACGCTCTCGGTCTCGGCCGAGATCACCTTGATGCGGTTCTTGAACACGTTGAACGCGACGACCGACGGGATGGCGACGCCGAGACCGACCGCGGTCGCGACCAGCGCCTCACCGATCTTGCTCATCACCTGACCCTTCAGCTCGGCCCCTTCGAGACCACTGCCGAGCGCCGCGAAGGCGGTCAGGATGCCAATGACTGTGCCAAACAAGCCGATGAACGGCGCTGAGTTACCGAGCGTTCCGAGCACCGGCAACCAGCGATCGTAGAGCGTCTTCTCGCGCGCGATCGACGCGGCGACGACCTCTTCGACCGCGTCAACACCGTCGTCCCAGGCATCGAGTGCTGCGTGCAGGACACCACCGGTCATGCCGCCGAGGCCCTGGATCCGCTCACGTGCCTTGGCCACCCCACCCTCGCGCACGGCGGCTATCACCTGCTTCGAGAGCGCCACCGAGTCGACCCGATGGCGCGAGAAGTAGATCGTCCGCTCGACCATCACGACGATGGCGAGGAGCAACAGAGCGAGCAACAACCAGAGCACCCAATCGGCGCCGAGGGACTCGAGGAACTGGGCGAGATTGTCAGTGAGCGATGCGAGCACGAGCACGTCCCGGAACGAGGAAGTCGGCCGAAGGTAGGTCCCGAGTCTCGCCGTTCCAGCAGAAAAATCAGGCTGTTCTTGTGGCGCTTCGTAGCCGATCGATAGCCCGCTGCGGCCTGGCGAGTGCGGGAGCGGTGACACCGATCCGCGGAAGTGCTAGCTCAACCGGCATGAAGGTCCTCGGCGTCGACCCCGGCACGCTCGCGACTGGCTGGGGCATCGTCGAGGCCTTGCCCGGTGGGCGCCTGGTCGCGCATGCTCATGGCGTCGTGCGCACGAAGCCGGCCGATGCCTTGTGGGATCGACTCGCGCTGATCCATGGCGCGATCCTCGCGGTGGCGCTCGAGCATCGCCCGAACGCGCTCTCGCTCGAGCAGTGCTTCGTCTCGAAGAACGTGTCGTCGGCGCTCAAGCTCGGGCACACGCGCGGGGTCGTCATGGTCGCAGCCAAGGCGGCTGGCGCCGATGTCTTCGAGTACGCGCCGAGCCAGGTGAAGAGCGCCGTAACCGGCAGCGGCAAGGCCGAGAAGCACCAGGTCGCGGAGATGGTGCGGATCCTCCTGGGGCTCGAGGCGAACGCACCAGCGGACGCGTCCGACGCGATGGCGGCCGCCATCTGTCACATCAATGGGCGCGCCCAGCGAGTGATGGAGCTCGCGGTGGTCGGCAATGCCGGACGCGCACCGAGGCTCGTAGCGACCCAGCTCGTACCCGCCAAGATCGGGGCGCGGCGATGATCGGCTGGCTGGCTGGCAAGCTCAAGGTCCGCGATGCAGATGGTCGGCTGATCATCGACGTACAGGGCGTCGGCTACGTCGTGTCGGTACCTCTCTCGGTTGGGGCGCAGGCCGAGTTCGGGCAAGCGCTCGAGCTATGGGTGCACACCAGCGTGCGCGAGGACGACATCGCGCTCTTCGGGTTCGAGGACGAGATCCAGCTCCAGACCTTTCGCGCCCTGATCGCGATCTCCGGGGTCGGGCCCAAGGTTGCGCTGGGTGTGCTGTCGCAGACGCCACCGGCGGAGCTCGCGGCGGCGGTCGCGGACGCCGACATCGCGCGCCTCTCACGCGCCAAGGGTGTCGGCAAGCGCCTGGCGGAGCGGCTCGCGGTCGAGCTCAAGGGCAAGCTCGACTTCGTGCCTGCGGTCGTGCTCGCCGAGCCTCGCAAGGCCACGACGAAGTCCGGTCGCAAGACGCCGGCCGAGCGGGTGTGGGACGATCTACGCAGCGCGCTCGCGAACCTCGAGTATCGCTCGAAGGAGATCGACGCGGTCATCGCGCAGGTCCTGGAAGAGCTCGACGGCGAGCCACCCGAGTTCTCGGCGACGCTCCGTAAGGCGCTATCAATACTCAGGAAATAGCGATGTCTAGCCCTCCTCCCAACACTGCAGGCGAGCGTGAGATCAGCGCCGTCACCAAGGACGACGACGCGCGCTTCGATCGTGCGTTGCGCCCTCGCAGCTTCGAGGACTACGTCGGGCAAAAGGGCCTCGTCGACAACCTCAAGGTCTTCGTCAAGGCGGCCACGCTGCGCGGCGAGGCGGTCGACCACATGCTCTTCTCGGGGCCACCTGGCCTCGGCAAGACGACGCTCGCGCACATCATCGCGAACGAGACGAACTCGAACCTGATCATCACGTCGGGCCCGGCGATCGAGCGCAAGGGCGACCTCGCGGGCATCCTGACCAACCTCCAGCCACGCGACGTGTTGTTCATCGACGAGATCCATCGCCTCCAAGCCGCAGTCGAAGAGAACCTCTATCCGGCGATGGAGGACTTCCAGTTCGACCTCATCATCGGCGAGGGCACCTACGCGCGGAACATGAAGATCCAGCTGCCGCCGTTCACGCTCATCGGAGCGACGACGCGCGCCGGCCTCCTGACGTCACCGTTGCGCGACCGCTTCGGGATTGTGGCGCGCCTCGAGTACTACGATGTCGCGGACCTCGTGACGATCGTGCGGCGCTCGGCGGGCCTCTTGGAGATCCCGGTCGAGGTGGGTGGCGCGATGGAGATCGCGCGGCGCTCACGCGGCACGCCACGCATCGCGAATCGGCTCTTGCGGCGCGTGCGCGACTTCGCCGAGGTCGAGGGGCGCAAGGCTATCGACGAGGATATCGCGCGCTACGCATTGGGTCGCTTGAACGTCGATGCGCTCGGGCTCGACACGATGGATCGGCGCTACCTCGAGACGTTGATCGACTTCTACGCAGGCGGTCCGGCGGGCATCGAGACGATGGCGGTCGCCCTGTCCGAAGAGAAGGGCACGCTCGAAGACGTCTACGAGCCCTACCTGATCCAGGAGGGCTTCCTACAGCGCACACCGCGCGGCCGGGTCGCGACCCCGAAGGCTTACCTTCACCTCGGCAAGGCCATGCCGCGGGGCGGCGGTGGCGCGCAGGGCACGCTGGTATGAGCGCGCCGACCGATACACCTGAGCCACGGCTCTTGCGCGATGAGCTTCCCGATGCGCCGTTGGTGCTCTTCGATCGTTGGTACGCGGACGCGAAGTCCGTCGGCGAGGCCGAGGCGATGACGCTCGCGAACATCGGCGACGATGGTGCGCCCGATGCGCGCACGGTGTTCCTGCGCGCGGTCGAGCGCGAGGTCGGCCGCGAAGGCTTCGTGTTCTACACCAACTACACCAGCGCCAAGGGCCGTGGCCTCGCGCTGAGCCCCGCGTGTGCGCTCTTGTTCTACTGGGGCGATCTGGGTGGGCGGAGCCCTTTCGGCGGGCGTCAGGTGCGCCTGCGCGGCGTGGCGGAGCGCGTCTCGGAAGCGACCTCGGACGCCTACTTCGCGACCCGGCCGCGCCTCTCACAGCTCGGCGCATGGGCCTCAACCCAGAGCGCGGTCGTTGGCGAAGGCGCGCTCGAGCGTGAGTTCGCCGAGATCGATCGACGCTTCGCCGAACAGGCCGTGCCGCGGCCGCCGCACTGGGGTGGCTACCTGATCGTGGCCGAGTCGATCGAGTTCTGGCAGGGCCGACGCGGTCGCCTGCACGACCGCTTCAGGTACACGCGCGATCAGCGCGAAGCCGATGGCTGGCGCATCGAGCGGCTCTCCCCTTAGGGCCCAGCATGTCGAGCTGGCGACGTTCTGTGAGTCGAAGACGAACCAACTCGCCTGCTTGCCGGCTGGCCGCACGAGGCCATCAATTGTAAATGACTTCCTTACAAGCTCGGTGGAATAGGCTGGTCGTTGGGGGCGTCCCGGGCAACGTTCCCACCAAGGACACCGTGATGCGCACCGTCTTGTTGTTGCCTCTCTTCGGGCTGTCAGTCCTCGCTTGCGATGGTCGCTTCTCGAGCCCCAATGGCCATCCGGTGCCGATCGACCGCGATGCGCGTGACGCGACCAACACACCCGATACGACCACCGACACGAGCTCGCCGAGCGACACCACTCGGCCCGGGCCGAATGACGCGTCGAGCCCGCGCGATACGACCTCGGGTCCGGCCCCGAGCGACACGGCCCAGCCGAGCGACACCTCGCACCCGAACGACACGAGCGCGCCTCACGACACGAGCACGCCTCACGACACGAACTCGCCCGACGCGGGACCGGACGCCTGCAACGACCCCAACTACTTCGCCTGCACCGCGAGCGACGACCTCGAGTATTGCGATGGCGGCACGACCCAGGTCGCCAACTGCGGCGCGGTCTGCCACGACGCTGGCTACGCATACACGACCGGCTGCGGCTTCGACGACCAGTACGGCGGCGACGTGTGCTGGTGCGACAACGTCGAAGCGCCCGCGCCGACATGCAACGCCAACGCGTGTGCCAACAGCTGCTACGCGCGCGGCTATGCGCCGGGCGGCTGCAACAACGACCTGTGCAGCTGCGGCGCGCCGCTGCCGACCGGACCTTCGTGCAATGAAGGCTGGAGCTGCGAAGGCGAGACGCTCGCGTACTGCGATGGCGAGACCACCGAGCGCTGGAACTGCGACGACTTCTGCCAGGGCGAAGGCTATGCGTTCGCGTCAGGCTGCGGCTACGACGCGAGCGTCAGTGGCGATGCCTGCTTGTGCGAGGATGATGCTTGCACGGGTGGCCACGACATCTGCCTCGGCTCGGACTACCTCGAGACCTGCACCGGCTCGGGTGCTGGCACCGCGACTACAGTCGACTGCTGGGATGTCTGCCAGGACGCGGGCTACGACAGCGTCGCGGGCTGCGGCGCCGATGGCAGCGGGGGCGATGCCTGCTTCTGCCAGAACGAGGTCTGCGGCAGCAACGAGCTGACCTGCGCCGACGGCCGCTGCCTCGACACCAGGTACGTCTGCGACGGCGTCGTCGACTGCAGCTCGGGCGACGACGAGTGGGGCTGCGCGCCGACCTGCGTCGAGGGCGACAGCGTGTGCCTGTCCAGCTACGAGCTCGAGGTGTGCGACGGCGGCGAGCCGCTGGTCTACGACTGCGACGACTTCTGCCGCAGCGAGGGCTTCGACTTCGCTGACGGCTGTGGTTACGACGGCGGCTCGGGCTACGACAGCTGCTACTGCGCCTACGAGGCGTGTGCGAGCTGGGAGTTCCAGTGCGATGACGGCCTCTGCCTCGACGAGGTCTACACCTGCGACGGCATCCTCGATTGTTCGTACGGTGAGGACGAGGTCGGCTGCTTCTGACCTGGATTAAACGCAGTCGGCCGAGCGAGCTCGGCCGCTACGATAGGTTGTAGCGGCGAGACGAGTTCGTGACGCTCGGCCGCTACGGTGGTTGTAGCGAGCCGAGCTTGCTCGGCCGCGCGCTGTTGAAGGCATCGTCTCAATGGCGAATTCGTGAGCGAAGGCCTGACGAAGTCTGGCTGCCCGCGAATTCGTGAGCGAAGGCCTGACGAAGCCTGGCTGCCCGCGAATTCGTGAGCGAAGGCCTGACGAAGTCTGGCTGCCCGCGAATTCGTGAGCGAAGGCCTGACGAAGTCTGGCTGCCCGCGAATTCGTGAGCGAAGACCTGACGAAGTCGGGCTGCCCGCAAATTAGCGGTTCGCCTGACTTCGTAGTCAGGCCCTCGCGCGCGAGCTGGCCGGGTCACCCTCGGCCAGCTTCGTTTTGGGCTACTCGTCCGAGGCGCCGCCGCCGTCGTCGTCACCGCCGTCGCCAGCCTGCTCGGCCTCGTCGACCCAGATGTTCAGGGCCGCGCACAGCGACTTGGCCTGCGCGATCGACGAGATGTTGAACTTCGACTGCTGACGGAACACGCCGGACTTCTTCTGGTAGCGCCGGATCGTGAACTTGACCTTGCTCCACACCTGGGTGCGGGTGTTCTGCTCGCGGTACTTGAACAGGATGGTGGCCCAGCCACCGCGGGACAGGATCACCTTGTCGAGCTGCTCGACCGTGACCGTGCCGCCTTCGTCCCAGTTGACCGAGAGCTCGTCGATATCTTCCGCCATCTCACATCCCCTTGCCGACCCGGCGCCTGCGTCCGGGGGATGACGGATCTAGCAGGGTCGACCCGCGGCGTCACCCCCCGACGCCCCCGACCGTGTCCGCGATGAGCTGGTTGACCCGAGCGGGCGACTCTTCATGCGGGCAATGGCCGGCTTCCGGGATGAGCACAAGCCGCGCATGGGGCAGTCGTCGCACCAGTCGATGCGCGCCCTGCACCGGCAACAGCGCGTCCTGCTCGCCCCAGATCACCAACGTCTCGTGCTGGATCTCGGGCAGGCGCGCATCCAGCGAAGCAATCGCGGCTGGCAACGCGCGCGCGGTCGCGACCAAGGAGCGCATGGATCCGGGGATCGAGAACGGCGCCCAGAAGCCCGCCATGTACTCGCGATCGATCGGCAGGTTGCGATAGGCGATCGCCGCCAGCGGGATCCGCAACAGCGTCGGCCCGACGAACACGCGATAGAGCGGAGCGAGGGCCGCGATCTGCGACTTGAGCGCCTGCCACGGGATCTGATCGACGTGGCACGCGGGATTGATCAGCACCATGCGCTCGACCCGCTCGGGCGCATGCAACGCGGTCCAGAGCGAGACACCACCACCGAGCGAGTTGCCGACGAAGGTCGCCGATGCGACGCCGAGGTGGTCCATCGCCGCGAGCACGAAGCGTGACAGGTTCGGCAGGTCCTGCGGGCTCTCGCCGCGACCACTCCAGCCGTGACCCTTGTGGCAGATAGCGATCACGCGAAAGCCCTTGGCCGCGAGCGGCTCGAGGTTCTTGCGCCACGCCCACGACGAGACCGCGATCCCGTGCAAGAGCACGATCGCCTTGCCGTCGCGCGGCCCGACCTCCACCACATGACAACGCTCACGCCCCGCGTCCCCGCCGAGGGCGAGGTCGAAGATGCGTGAGCGTGCATGCCAGCCAGACACCGGCGCAGAGTGCGCTCGGCCGTAGACGCCTTCAAGCGCTCGCAGCATGAGGCTGCAGCTCAAATCAGAACCGGGGCCTCAAAACGGCCCAGATCCTAGGATCGAGTGAAGTGAGCGACGAGGCGTACGCTTCGTACGGCGCAGGAGCGAACGAACGAGCGACGACGGAGATGGGTCGTTTTCAGGCCCCGGTCTTGTCGAAGCGCTTGCGCTCGTTGTGGTCGAGGTACTTCTTGCGCAGGCGGATGCTCTTCGGGGTGACCTCGACGAGCTCGTCCGAGCCGATGAACTCCAGGGCCTCTTCGAGGCTGAACTGGCGCGGCGGCGTGAGGAAGATGTTCTCGTCGTTGCCGGCGCTGCGGATGTTCGTGAGCTTCTTGACCTTCGAGGGGTTCACCACGAGGTCGTTCTCACGCGCATGCAGGCCGATGATCTGTCCGTGGTAGACCTGCTGCTGCGGGTGCACGAAGAGCTGGCCACGCTCCTGCAGGGTGTTGAGCGAGTAGGTGATGGTCTCGCCATCGTCCTGCACGATCATCACGCCGTTCTTGCGCATGCGGGTCTTGCCCTTGCTCACGGCGTAGTGGCTGAAGAGGTGCATGATGGTGCCGGTGCCGCGTGTGTCCGTCAGGTACTCCGAGCGGTACCCGATGAGGCCCTGCGAGGGGCAGTACCAGCGCATGCGCACGTGGCCGTCGAGGCTCGACTGGAGGTCGAGGAGCTCGCCGCCGCGCGTGTTGAGCTTCTCGATGACCGAGCCCGAGTAGGCCTCGGCGCAGTCGATGGCGACCTCTTCGATCGGCTCCTCGAGCTTGCCGTCTTCGTTGGTGCGCGTGATCACCTGCGGCGGCGACACGGACAGCTCGAAGCCTTCACGGCGCATCGTCTCGATGAGCACCGACAGATGCAGCGTGCCACGGCCCGACACGACGAACTGCTCGAGCGAGCTGCCCGGCTCGATCTTCAGGCCGACGTTCGACAGCAGCTCGCGATCGAGGCGGTCGCGGATCTGACGTGACGTGACGAACTTGCCCTCGCGCCCGCCGAACGGCGAGTTGTTGGGCGAGAAGGTCATGCTCATCGTGGGGGCGTCGATGGCGATTGCGGGCATCGGCACCGGGGTCGCCGCGAGGCAGATCGTGTCACCGACGGTCGCGTCGCCGGCGCCGGCCAGGGCGATGATGTCGCCGGCCGAGGCCTCGTCGCAGTCGATGCGCTCGAGACCCTTGAAGGTCATGAGCTGCGATACGCGGAACTGCTCACGCGAGCCATCCGGGCGGCACACGACCGCCTGCTGGCCACGCTTGATTTGTCCCGCATAGATGCGGCCGACGGCGATACGGCCGAGGAAGGGCGAGTGCATCAGCAGGCCGACCTGCATCTGCAGCGGCAGCGCCGGGTCCGACGTCGGCAGAGGCACGTGGTCCAGGATGAACTGGAACATCGGTACCAGGTCGGTCGAGGTCTGACCGAGCTCGAGCACGGCCCAGCCCTCGCGACCGACGGCGTAGATCACCGGGAAGTCGAGCTGCTCGTCATTGGCGCCGAGCGACACGAAGAGATCGAAGACCTCGTCGAGGACCTCCTTCGGGCGGGCGTCCTTGCGGTCGATCTTGTTGATGCAGACGAGCGCCTTGAGCCCCAGCTCGAGCGACTTGCGCAGCACGAAGCGGGTCTGGGGCATCGGGCCTTCGGCCGCGTCGACCAACAGGAGCACGCCGTCGACCATGCGCAGGACGCGCTCGACCTCGGAGCCGAAGTCGCTGTGGCCCGGGGTGTCGACGATGTTGATGCGCGTTCCGCGCCACGTCACCGCTGTGTTCTTGGCGGTGATGGTGATGCCGCGTTCCTTCTCCTGGTCGTTGAAGTCCATCACCCGTTCGTTGGTTTCTCCGCCGCGATTGTCGCGGAGCGTACCGGACTGTTTGAGCAGTCCATCGACGAGGGTGGTCTTGCCGTGGTCAACGTGGGCGATGATGGCGATATTGCGCAGGTCCATAAGCGCGCGCCCTGTACCAACGGGTTTCCGACAAAGCAATCACCATCGCTTTGCGCGCAGAGACTGCGCGATGCGCACTCGGAATCCGCGCACGCCATGGAACTTGCGTCGCGCGATGGTTTCAGCCGAAAGACGAGTTCCTCCGACGCCCAGTGGCCGAAGGTGACGGGCTCGGCTGGAGCGGTGATGCGAAGCTTGATCGTGATGATGCTGGCAACTGCGCTCGGGTTCGGGGGCCTCGCGGCCTGTGGCGACAAGCGGCCGACTGCGCCGGAGGAGCGACCGCTGAGCGCGCAGCCAGCTCCCGAGCGGCCGCGCGAGCAATCGTACAACGACAAGGTCGAGGCGCTGCGACGCCTCATCAAGGCTGGCGAGCTCGAGGCCGGGCTCAAGGCGGCACGTGAGCTGGTCGACGATCACCGCCTCGACGCCGAGGGCTGGGTCGTAATCGCGACCGCCTATCAGGTCGTCGGCAACCGGGAAGAAGCCCTGCGCGCGGCCACCATCGCAACCGAGCGTGAGCCAAAGAGCGCGGATGCGTGGGTAGCAGTCGGCGCCGCCGAACGATCGTTGGGTCATCCGGCCGCCTCGGAGTCGGCGCTGAAGAAGGCGCTAGAGCTGGATCCGAAGTCGCGCGCCGCGCGCTTCAACCTCGCAGGGTTGGCCGCCGATGCGGGCAAGCAAGAGGACGCGCGCAAGGAGCTGACGGCGCTGGTCGAAGGCGACCCGGACGACTTCGAGACACGCTACCTGTTGGCGACGACGTTCCTCGCGCAGAAGGAGCTCGGGCCCGCCAAAGAGCAGCTCGCGCGCACCATCGAGCGCTACCCGCAGCACTTCAAGTCCCAGCGCGCGCTCGCCGCGATCGCCTGGGCCGAGGGCGACTACGAGAAGGCGTTCGAGCGCGCGACGATCGCGGCGCGCTTGTCGACCGGTGACAAGGAGATCGAGAGCATCCTCGAAGGCAGCTTCTACATCGTCGCGGCCTCACGCCTCGTGTGCGCCAGCGGCGCGCGCCCGTGGCCGCCCGAGAAGGTCGTCACGGTGCTGACCAAGCTCGAGCAGGACGAGGGCCTCGAGGGCGCCGCGAGCTTCGTGGATCTAGACGAGCGCTACGGCTCTGACCCGGTCGTGCAAAGTCGCATCGCGAAGGCCGCATCTGCTGCGGGCTGTGCGGTTCCGACGACGATCAACGCGGACGCCGGCACCATGGCTTCGCCGGATGCCGGCGCGGCCCCTTGAGCTCGGGTCACAACATCAGCCCTTTCACGGCGTAGCGAGGCGCGAGACGCAGGCGGTCCGCTGCCCACACCGGGTCGCGCACCCAAAGCGTGTTGCCACGGTCATTGCAGGCGGGGGTGGTCAACTGCGTGAGGCGGCGCGAGAACGGCTCGTAGCGGACCGGACGCAAGCCAGCTGCGGCGAATGCTGAAAAGACGCGCTCGCCATGCTTGGAGACCTCGGAGACGACCGCACTCGTCCTGCGTAGGAGCGCGCGGGCCCCGTCGAGCACAGCAGCTTCGAATCCCTCGACATCGATCTTGATGAAGACCGGGTGCGCCTCTGGAAAGAGGCTATCGAGTGCTGCGACCGGCACCAGCGCGGTCGCGTTGGAGCTCGTCTCGGCGCCTTCCAGCACGCGGTTGGTGGTGTCCTGGTCGACCTCCATCCGCATCTCGCCATCCTGCGCACCGACGGCGACGGCGTGCAGCGTGACGCGCGCGTCGAGCCCGTTGAGGCGCACATTGTCGGCGAGGCGCGCGTGGCTCGTCGCGACCGGCTCGAACGCATGCACGGTGGCACCTGCAGCACCGGCCGCGAGCACGCTGTAGCTGCCGATATTGGCCCCGACATCGAGCATCAGATCGCCGGGCCGTAGCAAGTGGAGCGCGAAGGCCATCTCCTCGATCTCGTGCAACCCGACGTACAGGTTGCCGGTCGCCCCAGTCATGCCAGGCGCCACGATCAAGCGGGTCCCTCCAACCCAGGGCAGGATCGCGGGTCCCGGCAGGATGCGGCTGCCGACCTGCCATTTGACCCAGTCGCCGAGGCTACGCAGGGGATGGCGCTGCCCAATCGGGTGCTGGAGGATAAAGCGAGCGGTATGCAGAAGGCCCATGGCGTCGGGTCGACCCTGGTTGGAAGCTCGGCTCAGCCCAGCTTGCGTATTCGATGTCGTTGGCACCACGCCGAGAGCGCCACCAGCGACAGCACGCGTGATGCTCCGACGCCGCCGCGACCACGGTTGAAGCGACGCACCTTCTCGCTGACTACCACGGGATCGAGCGCTCCCGTCTCGGCGAGGATCTCTGGAGCGAGATGGCTCGCCGTCCAGTTCGCGAGCGGCCCACGCAACCACTGCTCCCAAGGAATCACGAAGCCGCGCTTGGGCTGTCGAAACTGAGCGTGAGGCAGGCCCGCGAGGTCGACCAGGAGGCGCTTGTTGATGCCCTTCGAGGGCGTCCGGAAGCTGCTCGGCACGGCGAGCACCGCGGCGATGAGCCGGCGGTCGAGGAGCGGGGAGCGAACCTCGAGACCATGAGCCATCGACATGGTGTCGATGTCGCGCAATTGAGTATCCACGAGGTAGCCGTCGAGCTCGAGCAGCGAAAGCTGCGTCTCGGGGTCACTCGCAGCCGCGGCAAACGCAGCGGCGAATCGAGGATGTGAGACGTGGTGTTCACGCTGCGCGACTGGATGACCGACCAGTCGCTCGATCGCGACGTGCGAGAACATCTCGCGCAGGACCGCATAGATGGCTTCCGGTCGCCCCTGGCTGCCAGCCAGCTCGATGACCTTCTGGATGCGCGTCGGAAACTCCGAGTGGACCCCGTTGCCGAACGACCGTCGCAGGGCGGCCGGCAAGAACCGGGTGGCCGCGCCGAAGCGCAGCAGGCTCGCGAAGCGCCGGAAGTGGGGATAACCCGAGAAGAGTTCGTCGCCACCCGTGCCGGCCAGCGCCACCACGAAGCCATGGGCGCGCGCGGCGCGCGTGACGAACCAGGTGTTGAAGCCATCGTGGGACGGCAGGTCCTGGGCCGCGAGCGCCTCGTCCATATGCGAGAGCGCTTCGCTCGCGGTGAGGTGGCTGGCATTGTGGTGCAGCCCCAGCCGGTCGGCCATCGCTTTGGCCCGCGCGCCTTCATCCCAGGCCGCTTCGTCGAACGTCAGCGTGAACGTCTCGAGGCTCGCGCGTGCATGTCGAACGGCGATCGCGGCGATCGCGGAAGAGTCGACCCCGCCGGACAGAAAGACACCCAACGGGCGGTCCGCCAGGAGGCGCATGCGAACGGCGTCGTCGAGTGTCGCTTCCAGCTGATCGCGCCAGTCGAGCGGGGCCGGCGCGAGCGCGAGCGTCCAATAGGCGCGCTCGTGCTCGCCCGATGCCGAGACGGTCATGACGTGGCCGGGTCGCACCGAGCGCACCCCACGGATGAGGGTGGTCGGCTCTTGCGAGGACCCGCGTTCGAGCCAGCGCACGAGGCCCAGCGGATCCAACTCGCGTGGCGCCGCACCGGTCGCGAGGAGGGCGCGAACCTCGGAGGCGAAGACGAGTCCACCGTTCGGGTGCGGCACCCAGTAGAGCGGCTTCTTACCGAGCCGATCACGCGCCACGATCAGCGTCGCGGACGCGGGGTCCCAGAACGCGAACGCGAACATGCCGATCAGTCGGTCGAGCGCGGCCGCGCCTTCCTTGATCAGCAGATGGAGGAGCGTCTCGGTGTCAGAGGTACCGGTGAAGCGCACACCGTCGGCTTCGAGCGCGGGGCGCAGCTCGAGGTGATTGTAGATCTCGCCGTTCAGGACGAGCACTTGCCCGGCTTCGCCAAGCATTGGCTGATGTCCGGCCGCGGACAGATCGAGGATCGACAGGCGCGTGTGGGCGAATCCGACCGTCCAATCTCCGGAATTGGCGATCGCCGTGCCCCGGTCGTCGGGCCCTCGGTGATGCAGAGCAGCGAGCGCTATCGGCAGCATCGCCCGCGCCGCGTCCTCACCCGAGCGTCGCAGAAAATATCCAAATATCCCACACATCGGGGCGCAAGCTGGCACAGCTCAGGGCAGCTGGGAAGCTGCAACACCCGCCGCGCTCACCGCGAGCGGTATCGCGTTGCGCGACGATTTGTGATTCGTTGCCGGGCGATGCGAGTCCTGCACGTGATCGCTGGTGTCGCGGCCGAGAGCGGTGGCCCGACCGAAGTCTTGCGGCAGATGACCGCGGAGCTGGCCCGGCGTGGGCACTCGGTGTCGGTGTTGACGACCGACGCGGCGGGCGCGGGGCGACGCTACCAGCTGCAGGGTCCGGGGCAGGCCGTCTTCGACCCCGCCGTTGACATGCAGGTCCACCGCGCTCTTCTGGCCTCGACACCCTACCCCTCGTTCACCCACGCGCTGGGTAGTTGGCGGGCACCCGCCACCTTCGATGTGGCCCACGTACATGGCGTGTTCACGCTGCCTGTCAGCCTCGCGATGGCTGCCTTCCGGGCGCGCGGATTGCCTTACCTGCTGCGGCCCTGTGGCATGCTCGACAGCTATTCTTTGCGCCAGCGGCAGCATCTGAAGGTGGCCTGGATGATGGCGCTCGATCGGCCGAACCTGCTCGGTGCCGCTCGCATCCAGACCTCGACCGAGCACGAAGCCGAAGCGGTCCGCGCGCTCATGCCCGAGCCCCTGCACGCGCGCATCGTCGTCCTGCCGCAGGGTGTTGCCGCCCCGCTTGCCGCGTCGGGCCGCCGCCCCCATGCACGTCCCTACCTCTTGTTCCTCTCACGCATCGCCCGCAAGAAGGGCCTCATCGGCCTCGTCGACGCGTTTGCGCTCCTCGTGCGCGCGCATCCCGAGCTCGATCTGGTGCTCGCGGGCCCCGACGAGGCTGGTCATCGGGCCGAGGTCGAAGCCAGAGTCCAGGCGCTTGGCCTCGAGGCGCGCGTGCTCTTTACCGGGGCGGTGGCGGGCAGCGACAAGAGCGATTGGTTTGCCGCCGCCGAGGCGTTCGTGCTGCCGTCGCTCGACGAGAACTTCGGGGTCGTGGTCATCGAAGCCGCCCACCACGGCACACCCGTCGTCGTTTCGTCGGAGGTCGGCCTCGCGCTCGCCATTCGCCGTCATGGCGCCGGGCGCGTCACCACGCTGGCCCCCGCCGATCTGGCAGCGACGCTGAACGACGTGATGGCGACCGGGCGCACGAGCTTTGCGTCAGGCCTCGCGGCGCTCGCAGCCGAGCACGCCTGGCCCAACCTCATCGAACGCCTCGAAGCGCTCTACCGTGACGCGCTGGGAAACAGCCGCCCCAGGGTCCAATAGATGGCACGCGTGCGCCGCGCCGGTTGCGAGCTGGCGATCGCATCGATCTCCTGAGCGAGCGCATGGCGCAGTGAGTCTCCCGGAAGCTCCGCCGTAACCTGCCGCCGCGCCACGACAATCACCTCTTTCAGCGCAAGCGCGAGCCGATCGCCGGCGAGGTCCCCAATCGGCACGACCCGCTCTCCGAGCGCCGCGACCAGCTCGAGCTGATGATCGTTGACGTGCTCGTCATGGCGGGCGAGCCGCGCCACCACGAGCGGCCGATGGCCTGCAGCGAGCGCATCGCGGATCGTCCCCGAGCCGCCGTGACAGACGACCGCGTCGGCCAGCGCGATCTCTCGCAGTACCTCATCGCGCGGCAGCTCGCGCCAGCCCAAGACCCCAGTCGGTTGCAGGTCGCTCGCGTGCTGGACGCGCACCTGCCAGCCGGTCTCGGCGGCGAGCAGCTCCAACGCCTCGATGAGCCGCGGGAACGGGCCGCGCGTACCGACGATGGCGAGCACCCGCATCAGAGCAGGCCCCCGACATAGCGACTGCCTGGCAGTCGCTCGGCCAGCGCGGCCCACTGCACGTAGCGGCGCGAGGTCAGAAAGCGCATGAGTCGCCCGGTCAGCGTCGGCACGCGCACCGCCGACGAAGGCTCGATATAGATGACCGGGATCCCGACCAGGGCCGCCACCAACGCGGCCGGCACGGCGGGACCCGCGCCCATCGAGACGACCACGTCGGGCCGCTCGCGCGCAAACAACAGCGCGAACTCGACGAGGTTCCAGGCGACCTTCCAGTCCCGTTCGGCGTGGCTCACCCGACGCGACTCGCGATCCGCGGGCAGCACCGGGGACGCATCGTTCAGAATCCACACACACGAGTGCTCCGCGAACGCCGGCTCGAGCTCGAGCAGCTCCGCGAGGTGCCCCCCGACCGACGAGACAAGTGCGATCCGCAGCCTGCGAGACATCAGCCCGCCCAGCCTTCACAGCGTTCGAGAAGACGCATCGCCCATTCGCGGTACGTCCAAGCCAGCGCCCGTCGATGCCCCTCAGCCGCCACCGCTGCGCGCCCCGTTGGGTCGTCGAGCCACCGGCGGATCGCCAGTACGAGCTCGTCGGGCGTCCCGAAGTCCCCGCACGCCACTTCGGGTGGAAAGATCGCCGCCGCCTCGGCCGAGCGCTCATGCAGCATGAAGCCGCCGGTGCACGGGATCTCGAACGTGCGCATGTTGGTCGCGCCCTTGTTCTGAGTGCGCAGCACGTTGACCATGATCCGACTCGCGCGCGCTGCCTTGGCCTGCTCGACCCCGAACAGCGGCCGCCCCCGCCAGGCCTTCTTGAGACCTTCGTGTTTGCAGCGATCCCGCCAGTACTCGGCGCCCCAGATCGCCAGGTCGATACCCGCGTCCGCGACTGGACCGAGCCACGCCTCGCGCTCCGCGTCCCAGTTGCCGATGAAGCACACGTCCGCACCGAGCTCCCGCTGCTCCTCCGCGCTCACCGCATCGACTTGCATATGCAGTTCAGGGTCACACGCGAACGGCAGATAGAACGCGCGCTGCGCTCCCTCGGCCGCCGCCCGCTGCACGAGCGCCCGTGACCACAGAAACATCGCGTCGACCTGCCGGTTCTGGAACTCGGCCCGCTGATGCGAAGGGCCGCGCCGAAACGCGGTTGCAAAGTTCCACGGGTCATCCGGATGAAAGGCGACGAGCGGCGCACCCGTGGCCCACCGGATCGCCGTGTACGTCGTCGCGTGCAGGTCATCACACTTGATGAAGAGCACGAGGTCGGGCCGCAGCGACTTCAGCGCCGCGATAAGCCGCACCTCGATCGCCGGTCGCGTCAGCAAGCCGATGCCACGATTGATGATGCCGGAACCACGAAACGACGCTGACCCGATGGTCGGCAGCCAGTCGAGGTAGGGAAGGTACGACACCCGTCGCCCGAGTGCTTCGAACGCCCGCTTGACCGACAGCCCCATCGCCCCTGCGGCCCCGCTGGACACGATACAGACGTGTGCGAGCCGCGGCGATGGCCCGGCTTCCGGACGCGGCAACGATTCTGGTTCCCCCACGAGCATGGCATTCCACTAGCACGGCGCGGCACGTTTTGCACCGCGCGGCCCTCACGCGCACGGCCATTTCGCAGCGGATTGAGGTACGCCGAACGTGGCGAATGGTGCTAAGCAGTCCTGCGGCGCAGCGCGAGCGCCCTGCCCCGGAGACTGGACGAGATGGCCATCATCCTCGGTATCAATGCATTCCACGCCGACGCCTCGGCGGTGCTCCTGAAGAACGGCGAGCTCGTTGGCGCCATCGCCGAAGAACGCCTGAACCGCGTGAAGCACTTCGCCGGCTTCCCTGCGCTCGCCATCAAGAAGCTCCTCGCGATGGGCGACATCTCCGTCGGCGACATCGACCACATCGCCGTGGGGCGCGATGGCCGCGCCAACCTCCTCGACAAGCTCTCGTTCTCACTCAAGAATCTCGGCCGAATCTCCAAGCTCGCCAAGCAGCGACTCGAGAACCGGGCCCAGCTTCGTGACATCCCGACGCTCGTCGCCCAGGCCACGGACGTCGCACCCTCGTCGCTCGGGGCGCGTGTGCACAATGTCGAGCATCACCTGTGCCACGCAGCTTCGACTTACCTGCCCTCTGGTTTCGACAAGGCTGCCATCCTCACGATCGACGGTTTTGGCGACTTCGCTTCGACCATGACCGCGGTCGGCGAAGGCGATCGCTTCAAGGTCCTCGATCGCGTGCTCTTCCCGCACTCGCTCGGGATCTTCTACTCGGCCATCTGCCAGTTCATCGGCTACGACCGGTACGGTGACGAGGGCAAGATCATGGGCCTCGCGCCCTACGGAAAGCCGAAGTATCTCAGCCTCATGCGCGACCTCGTGCAGCTCGAGGACGACGGGCGATTCGCGCTCGACCTCGACTACTTCATCCATCACAGCGAAGGCGTCGACTACGGCACGACGGAGGATGGGCACCCGACGCTCGCCCCGCTCTACTCCGACGCGCTGGTCGACCGACTCGGCGCCGCCACTAAACGTGGCACCCCGCTGACCGAACGCGACATGGATCTCGCCGCCTCCCTGCAGGCCCGCTTCGAGGAGGTCTACTTCCACATTTTGCGCCACCTTCAGCGCACTACCGGGCTCGATGCGCTCTGCGTCGCGGGTGGCGTAGCCCTGAATTCGGTCGGCAACGGCAAGATCTTCCAGCAGACCGGCTTTCGTCGCTTCTATGCCCACCCCGCCGCGGGCGATGACGGCACCGCCTTCGGAGCCGCCTATTTCGTGCATCACATCACGCTCGGCGCCCCACGCGGCGAGGCCATGAATCACGCCTACTTCGGCAACAGCTTCGGCGATGAAGATATCGGCGAGGCACTCGAGCGCCACGGTCTCCTGCACGACGCGCGCTACCTCGCCGAAGACGCGCTCTGCGCGGAGACCGCCAAGCACGTCGCTCAGGGCAAGGTCGTCGGCTGGTTCCAGGGTCGCATGGAGTGGGGTCCACGGGCCCTCGGCGCGCGCTCGATCATCGCCCATCCTGGCCTGCCCACGATGAAGGACACGCTCAACGCGCGCATCAAGCACCGCGAGTGGTTCCGACCGTTTGCCCCAGCCATCCTCGAAGAGCGCGTCGGCGACTACTTCGCGCACAGCTACCCGTCACCATTCATGATGCTCGTCTATCCGACGCTTCCGGAGCGACGCGAGGACATCCAGGCGACCGACCACATCGACCATACCGGCCGCCTTCAGACGGTGTCGAAGCGGGACGCGCCGCGCTACTACAAGCTCATAGAAGCGTTCGAGAAGGAGACCGGAATCCCGGTCGTGCTCAACACGAGCTTCAACGAGAACGAGCCGATCGTGTGCACACCGGACGAAGCCATCGACTGCTTCCTGCGAACCCGGATGGACGTGCTCGCCATCGGCGGCTACCTCGTCGCCAAACCCTCCTGAGGCCCATTGAGCGCCCATCCCCAGCTCGCGCAGCTCGACTTTGTCGTTCCCGATCTCTTCGACACGAGTGGCGGCATCGCGCGCATCTCCTGTGCGATGAGCCTCGCCCTCTGCCACTGGGCGGAGCGCCATGACATAAGGCTGCGCGTGCATGTCCTCCTCGATCAGGGCGGCCGTCGCAAGGCGGCGTACCTGCCGGAGCCGCACGAGTATCGCACCTATGACGGCGACCGTGCCCACCTCGCACGCGCCCTTCTGGCGCGCACATGGCGCGCACCCGGTCAGCGGCGCGCCGTCGTCTTCGCGCACCCGAACCTCGCCGTTCTTGGCCTCGCTTTCCCACCCTGGTCGAAGATCGCGGTGGTCGCACACGGTATCGATGTCTGGACGCGCCTACGGCTCGAGCGACGACTGGCTCTGCGGCGGGCCGACATCGTATGGCCAGTGAGCGAGGACACCGCCGCCCATCTCGTGCGCAACCAGGGCGTCTCGCCGACGCGAATCAAGGTCATCCACAACGCGCTCGACCCCTTGTGGCCGCTGCCGCCGAACCCGGTCCGCAGTCAAGCCCACCTGCTCGCGGTGAGTCGCCTCCACCCCGAGCACACCTACAAGGGGATCGACCTCACCCTCCAGGCCATCGCTCGCCTTGCCCCTAACGAACGCCCGCCGTTTGTCATCGCTGGTCAAGGCCCCGACCAGGCGCGCCTCCAGGCCCTCGCTTCACAGCTCGACCTCGACGTCACGTTCCCAGGCCGCGTGAGCGACGCCAGGCTGGCCGAGCTCTTCCAGGGCGCGCGCGCCTTCGTCCTACCCTCAAGCGGCGAGGGCTTCGGTCTCGTCTACCTCGAAGCAATGGCGTTCGCGTTGCCCTGCATCGCGGCACGGGCCGGTGGCTCTCCCGAGGTGGTCAAACACGACTTGACGGGCGTGGTCATACCGCCGGGCGACATCGATGCTCTCACGCTCGCCTTGCGGCGCGTGCTCTCGGACGAGGGGCGCCGGATGGGACTCGCCGGGCGCGCCCTGGTCGAGCGCGAGTTCTTGTTTTCAATGTACGAAAGTCGGGTGCACGCAGCCCTCGACGCCCTGCTTGCCTGAAACGCCAGCGACGCTCAGACGCGCCGCACCGCCTCGGCGGCTGCGACGATCCCGGCCGCGGCCTCGGCTACTCCCCAATGTGAGATCCGCGCGAGTGAAGACTCGCCCATGCGTGCGAGCCGCTGTTTCGCGCCGACACCCGCCAGCGCCACTTCCAGCACCCGGGTCAGTGCGCAAACGTCGCCAGCAGGGAAGACCCAACCGTTGTCCGCGGCGACAAGATCGGGCGCACAGCCGACCTGGTCCGAGACAATGACCGCCGTGGCCAGGTTCATCGCCTCGTTGACTACGAGGCCCCAGGACTCGCGCACGGAAGGCAGCACGAACACATCGGCGAGGGCGTACGCGGCTGGGATCTCCGTCTGGTTCAAGAAGCCCACAAACTTTATGGCCAATCCCGGGAAGCGCGCCGCCTGGATCTCGAGCGATTGCCGCAGCTCGCCTTCGCCAACTATGACCAGCGCGGTGTTCGGGAGGGCAGCGGCTCCAAAGGCCTTGATGAGCGTTGCACAGTCTTTGACTGGTATCAGCTTGCCGGCGAAGACCACGACCTTGGCGTCCTCGTCGATCGCCAGCTCACGTCGCCATTGCTGGGCGCGCTGGCGAGCGCTGGCGGCACGCGATTGGAAGAACTCGTTGTCGACCCAATAGGGTGCAAAGTAGATCCTCTCGCCTGGAATGCCGAATGAAAGCCAATACTCCCGGTTCAAGGTGCCGATGGCGACCGCCCCCGCGAGGAGACGCCGCATCATCGCCGCAGCCACAAACCGCCCGAGGCGCGAACGTGTCGAGCGATGTGCCAACAGATGCGAGTCGCCACTGAGCAGCACCGGGATCCCGAGCACGCGACACTGCACCATCGTGAGCCACGAGGTCGCGTGCGCATAGCCATGCTGGACCACGACATCGGCCTGCCAACGCTTCAGCTCGAGACCGATCGTGGGATTGACGAGCCCACTGAAGCGCGCCACCGACGGCCGCCGCGCGACATTCCGGATAAAGCTGTGTGCATAGCCCTCGAGCAGCGGGATATCCCAGGTGATGCGGCGCCCGAAGCCAGGGTCGAACTGTCCGCTCACGCCCCAGTCGGTCCCGAAGAACACCTTGAAGTCGACACCCGCGGTCCGCGCCAGCGCACGAAAGAGAGGCACCTGATATTGGATGGGATGTGACGTCACGTAGGCGATGCGGAGCGGCATGGCATTCGGACTAGGGCGCGTCCGGGGGCCTGTCAACGACGTTCCCCGAGGTCACGTACCAGCCATGGCCAGAGCCGATGTGACACGCCGCGCGGCAGCGGCTGGCGCTCGGGCGTGTCGTGCTCGCCAGCGCTCAGACGCTGCAGCAACCAGCCGCGTAGTGGCCGGCCGAGAGCGGCACGGTGGCCCTCGACCGGGGCCTCGAACCAGCGCCCGAGCACGCCGAGACAGAGCCACATGCCGGTCACAAGACCGTGGGCCCCGGCGCGTGCCGCGAGCTCGGCCGGCGACACGAGCGGCAGCAGACCCAACATGTCGAGCCAGCCCTTGAGCGGTTCGTGAAAGCCCGTCCCGAGGAGATGGATGGCGGTGTTCACCATGGTGTCGGCAGGCTGCGTGATGGGTAGCGGCGCCCGTCCAGCAACGCTGCTCGCGAGCATGAGCGCCGTATTGGGACGGCACCAATCGGTGTGCACGAGGTGGCGATGCAGATCGAGGTTGATTCGACCACCGCCGAGGTCCACCGACATGTTCCAGGCCCGCCCGACTGCTGGGTCCGATCCGTGCCGCGGATCATTGGCGTCCTTCCAACCGCGTCCGAGCAGCGCCCGGCGGACCTCGGGCAGCGAATCTCCGACCAACAGATCCAGGTCGCGACGCTGGCGGCATGCACTGTCGGGGTACACCCAGCGGCCGGCGGCCGAGCCCTTGAGTAGAACGACCGGCAACAACCCGTCGAGCGTGCGCGCCGCATGGGCGAGCCCCAATTCCAGCAGTGCGTCGACCCGGCGCTGGTAGGCGACCACGTCGCGCAGATGCGGCGCCAGCTCCGGCACCGATACGCTTGTCCATACCGCGACCTGCTGGCTTTGCGCCGCCAGGGCCAACACGCTCGGCTCGCCGCTCCATGGCCGTCCGCTGAGCGCGCGGTGCAACGCGATCTGAGTCGCATCCTGTATGGACGGACCAACCGCGAAGCGGGCGACCGGACCGAGCGCCGCGAACAGGGCTCCGAGCTTCGACCTGCCGCTAAGCATGTGCCCCCGGAGGACTGACGGGGGCGCGTCGCGGGCGCGCCAAGAACCAGGCGACCAGGAAGTAGATAAAGAGGCTCTTGACGATGCCCGCGATGTTCCCGTCTAGCGAGCCCTCGAACGCATGCAGAAAGTCCGTGAGATGCGCGGCGAATACGACCATCGGGAAAATCGATGGGGTCACAATGCCATATTTCAGGTGCTTGAACACAAACGCCATGAAAAACGCAAAGAACCACGACCCGACGAGTGCCCCGAAGATGTGCAGGTTTACCCACAAGTCGCCGAGCAGCGAGGTTGCCACTGACGTGCCGCTGCTGGGGTCGATGCCCCAGTAATCGAAGCGGAAGCTGTCCGAGAATGGCGACAGGGAAGGCTTGTCAGGCCAGATAAAGCGCGGCAGCAGGATCTGCGGCACGATGAGGAGGTAGGGCACCCCCATCAGATAGTCGTGTCGCTCCGGGGTGTAGCGAATAATCAGCGCCAGGCTGGTAAGGCCGTGCAGGCGCTCGGCGAGGGTCTCGATGGGGCCATCGCCTTCGAAGAAATCGGCGCCATCGTCCCCCTTGATGGCCGCGTCGCTCACCACATCGAAGAGGCTCGTTCCTTCGACGCCATCGCGGCCCAGCTCGCCAGTCCGTCCGACATAGGCCTCGCGAAAAGCGGTCGTGAATGGAAAAACGATCAAAGCGAAGGCGACCAGCGCGAACAGGAACCGTCGCAGCCGGAACGGTCGGCCGAGATAGCTGAGCGAGGCAACGGCTGCCACCAGCGGAATGAACATGCGCATGCGGGAACCGGAGGCGAGCCCCCATACCACTTCCCCAGCGAGCATCAACAGGCCCGTCAGTAGCCACAAGCGATTCCGGCTGCGCACGCCCACGACCAACAGATAGGTGGTCGCGAATACCGGAATATTGCCAAGCACGCTCAAAATAAAGTCGAAGTCGCTGACCTGACGCTCACCGGCCCAATGGAACAGCTGTCCGGTCATGACGATCAAGAGCCGCGGCAGCATCGCAAAGACGTAGAGCAAGATGAGTTTCCAGCGCACGCTGGAGTGCTCATCGTCGAGGCGGAAGCCGGGTGACGGCAGCCGGGCCGCAAGCCTGGCACCGAGGCGCGAGTTGTACCCGAGCCACAAGAACGGCGCCGAGGCGGTCATCACCAGCAGCGCCAGGCCGCGCCAATAGTCGGCGTCATTGCCGATAAGGGCTGTCAGAAACGCGCTGTCCTGGGTCACGAGACCGTGGAAAGGAAAGAGCAGAAACATGATCAGCGCTGACAGACACATTGGACTCAACGCATTGCCGGATCTGCGATAGTCCTCCACGAAGATCGCCGCGAGCGAGAACGTAGCCGCCACCGTGCTCAGCAGGAAGCCGGCGGCGGGAGCCTCCGACTCGAGCGCGATGAACCCGCCGCCCGCGCACAGCGTGATCACCAGGATGACGAAGAGGAGCAGCCTCGGCGAGCCGGTGTGAGCGGTGACACCGCTAACATGGAGCGTCTGGGGGACCAACGTCACAGCCCGGGAGCTGTACCATCCGCCCCTGCCCGGAGCAACGAAAGGTGTCCCGGTCGATGAGGACGCCGCCAGGCCACTTGTAAAGAGTGGGGTGGTTGGTGCATTACACCTCCCGGGGCTGGCAAGAGCGAGGCGCGGAGCACAGATTGGAAACGGATGATCGTCCACTCATCACCTTTGCAGTATTCGCGTACAATCAGGAGCGATGGGTGCGCGCGGCCGTCGAGGCGGCGTTGGCACAAACCTGGATCCCGCTTCAGATCATTTTGTCGGACGACGGCTCCAGCGACGGCACATTTGCCATCATGGAGGAGCTCGCCCGCAGCTACCGCGGCCGCCACCAGGTCCAACTGAATCGCAATCCTCGCAACCTGGGCATCGGCGGCCACGTCAATCGGGTGATGGAGCTCGCCGCCGGCGACCTCGTCGTCGTCGCGGCCGGGGACGACATCTCATTGCCGCACCGAACTCAGACACTGGTCGACGCCTGGCAACGCGGAGGCAGACAGGCGCGCTCGCTGCACTCGGCCGTCGTCGAGATGGACGGCGACGGCCGGGCGCTGCGAACGCGCCCGTACCCAAACAGCGAGTGGCTCAATGACGCGATCTACCTGGCACGCCATGGCGTTGGCGTGCTCGGCGCAAGCCACGCCTGGGCGCGCGAGGTGTTCGAGACGTTTGGCCCACTGATGCCCGAGCTCGTGCACGAAGATATCGCGATCAGCTTCCGCTCAGCGCTCCTTGGACACATCGAATATGTGCCAGAACCGCTCGTGCATTGGCGCGTCGGGTTCAGCAGTTGGCACGACATGCACGCAGCTTCGCTAGACGTCGATGAGATGCGACGCAGGAGTGAGTTCAACTTGCGGCTCGCCTGCATAGACGCCCGGCAAGCCAACCTCGATGTGGCGCGCGTGCACAATCCCCTGGTCGCAAAGGCCGTTCGGACGCGCCACCTCGAATTCGAGCTGATGTACCAAATTGCGCGCGGTGAGCGCATCCGACTAGACGAGCTGATCACCGCCATCCGAGCCGGTGCAAGTCTCCGGGAGCTACTAAAATGTGCCCTCAAGCACTGTAGCCGGCATGTCTACGCGCTCGCTCTGCAGCTCAAAGCCCGTGCCCAACGAACGCATGAGGCGCGATGACGACCACCTGGCTGGTCACAGGCGGTGCGGGTTTCATTGGTTCGAGCTTCGTGCTCGCCGAAGTGGCGCGTGGCACCCGCATCGTTACGCTGGATGCGCTGACCTACGCTGGCAATCTCGCGAATCTCGCAGGTATCGCGGAAGACCCGCGCCACACTTTCGTACGCGGGAACATCACCGACGCGGCCATGCTCGATGCGTTGTTCAAGGCCCATCGGCCCGACGCCATCGTCCACTTCGCGGCCGAATCGCACGTCGATCGTTCGATCGTCAGCGGCGCCGCCTTCGTCGCGACGAACGTCGTCGGCACCTTTACCCTGCTAGAGGCGGCGCGCCGTTACCGGGACATGCTGCCGGGCGCCGGGGCTGACAATTTCCGATTTGTGCACGTGTCGACCGACGAGGTCTACGGCAGCCTCGGGCCCGACGACCCGGCCTTCTGCGAGACCACCGCCTACGCCCCCAACAGCCCCTACGCAGCCTCCAAGGCGGCCTCGGACCACTTCGTACGGGCAGCCCATCACACCTACGGGCTGCCGGTCATCACGACCCACTGCTCGAACAACTATGGCCCGCGGCAGTTTCCCGAGAAGCTCATTCCGCTTATGATCCTGAATGCCATCGAGCGAAAGCCGCTGCCGGTCTATGGCGACGGCAAGAACGTGCGCGACTGGATCTATGTCGAGGACCACTGCGCGGCCATCGACGCAGTCACGCGCCGCGGCATCCCGGGCGAGGTGTACGACATCGGGGGGCGCGCCGAGATGGCAAACATCGACGTCGTGCATGCGATCTGCGCGCTGGTCGATGAGATCGCGGGTGACGCCGGACCGTCCCGTAAGAACCTGATTACCTACGTGAAAGACCGTCCCGGCCACGACCGTCGTTACGCCATCGACGACAGCAAGATCCGCAAGGCACTCGACTGGGCCCCGCGCGAGAGCTTCGCCTCGGGCCTGCGCAAGACCGTCGCGTGGTATCTCGCCAACGCGAGCTGGGTCGTAGGCGTCAAGAGTGGTGCCTATCGCCGCTGGATCGAGACCAACTACGGCGCGCGCGAAAACCTCGGAGGTCCGTTGTGAAAGGCATCATCCTGGCGGGCGGGCGGGGCACGCGGCTCTATCCGGCGACGCGGGTCATCAGCAAGCAGCTCTTGCCGATCCACGACAAGCCAATGATCTACTACTCGCTGTCGACGCTGATGCTCGGGCATATCCGCGACATCCTGTTGATCTCGACGCCCGAGGACCTACCCAGCTACCGGCGCCTGCTCGGCGATGGCAGCGAGTACGGGCTGCGCCTGTCGTATCAGGAACAAGCCCGCCCCGAAGGCATCGCGCAGGCGTTCCTGCTCGGCGCGGACTTCATCGGCGACTCACCGGTGGCACTCATCCTCGGCGACAACGTCTTCTACGGCGAAGGTCTCGGTGCCCGCGTACGGCGCGCCGCTGCCGCCAGCGAGATCGGCGGGGCCACCATCTTCGGCTACTGGGTGCGCAACCCCGAGGAGTTCGGCGTGGCCGAGCTCGACGCCGAAGGTCGCGTCACGAGCCTCGAAGAAAAGCCCCCCAAGCCGCGCTCGAACTACGCGGTCACCGGCCTCTACCTGTACGACAAGGACGTGGTCCAGATCGCGCGCGAGCTGAAGCCATCCGCCCGCGGCGAGCTCGAGATTACCGACGTCAACAAGGTCTATCTCGCCCGCGGCGACCTCCGCCTCGAGCGCCTCGGCCGCGGCATCGCCTGGCTCGACACCGGCACCCACGAGGCCCTCCAGAGCGCCTCGGAGTTCGTCGCCGCCATCCAGGGCCGCCAGGGCATGCGCATCGCCTGCCTCGAAGAGGTCGCCTTCCGCCACGGCTTCATCAATGCCGACCAGCTCGCCGAGAGTGCCAAGCGTTATGGCAATTCCGACTATGGGCTCTACCTCCGCCAGATCTGGGAGAGCGAAGTCGGCCAGACACGAATCGGAAGCGGTCCTTGAGCGGCCCTCCGATCACGTTGCTGCGGCTTGCAAGTCACGGCGACGGCCGTGGCAATCTCGTAGCGATTCAGGCTGGGGACGGCGCGCTGCCGTTCGAGATCCGGCGGGTCTACTACATCTATGGCGTTCCAGAGGGGCAAGCGCGCGGAATGCACTCACACCGTCAGCTCACGCAGCTGATGATTGCGGTCTCGGGCCGGGTCGACGTGGTGCTCGACAATGGCCAGGGTCGAAGTCATGTAACGCTCGATGACCCGGCCGTCGGCCTCCTCATCCAACCGATGACCTGGCGTGAGATGACCTACTTCGCGCCCGGGTCTGTTTGCCTCGTGCTGGCGTCCCTGCCTTATGACGAGTCCGACTACATCCGCGACTACAAAGAATTCTGCGTCGCGAATCACAATTGCGGCGGATAACGCTCTCGTTCCGAGTCCTCGCCCGCTCCGCTAGGCGAGGTCGTGGCCGCCCGGGCTGAGTTGTTGTCCCAGGGCTCGCGCACGCGCGCTGATGAGCTCGTGCCACTCTGAAGGGATGAAACGGACGAACCTGGCCGGTGCCCCCATCACCACTGTCCAAGGCTCGATATCGCGGGTCACCAACGCGCCAGCTCCGACGAGCGCACCATCGCCGATCCGAACTCCCGGATTGACTGAGGCACCGGTGCCAATCACGACATAGTGTCCAATTCGAGGGCCTACCAGGCCGAGGTCGCCGGTGGTATTCCCGAGCCCGAAACGGTTGAGATAGACGTCATTATCGTTCGCGGTTCCCACCTGTATACTGATAAAACAGTCATCGCCGACTACCGCGTTGCCTGTGACATGCGTGTAGTCCATGATGCGTGTTCGCGCCCCGATTTGCGAATCATAGTTGATGGTTACGTAGCGCCCCAGGAGTACCTCTGGAGCGAGTCGGGAGCCTTCGCGGATCGAGACCCCATCGGCGAGCAGACACTTCGCAGCAATTTCGACCCCTGTATAGATCACGCTATTGCAGCCGATAACACTCCCTTCGCCGATCGAAGTGGGCTGATAGTCGGTCGGTGTTCCTCGGCTAACCGCTGACGTGCGATAAGTGAGGCGGCCGACGACAGCGCCATCGAGAATGCGAGATCCATTGGCCACCGTTACACCAGGAAACAACGTCACTCGGTTACCGATCACCACGTCACTCCCGATCTCGACGGTCGGGTCGATGGTGCAGTACTCGCCGATGTGAGTGCCTGCCTGGAGTTCGCGCTTGATCATCGTCCAGCCTCCCTACAAGAGTGATGAAGCTGGCGAATGTTGTCGCAAGTGTCAACAGCACTTGGGCTGTTCTGGATGCCTTCCGAAACGTAGTTGATGCCTTCCGAAACGTAGTTGATGCCTTCCGAAACGTAGTCGATGGCTTCCGAAACGTAGTTGATGCCTTCCGAAACGAGGATCCAGGCCCCCGTCCGCGACACCGACGTAGGCGGGCCCTAGCGTCCGAAACGTTCAACTGCCTTCGCGCGGCCTGTTTGTTGGCTTCGGAAGGCATCGGCTGCGAAGCGGAAGGCCTCCGGGAGGATTCGGAAGCCCTCTGCCTCGTTTCGGAAGGTCGGAAGTACGCGCCCGCACGCGCTTCCTCCTGCGCGTACCCTGACGACGAGCGAGCACCGCTATCTGCGAACGCGCGTGGTAGGGTTCCGGGATGATTCGTGCCGAGGAGCGACTTCTGAACGACCACGACGATGACCAGATCACGGATGCTTTGAATCATGTCTACGCCAACGAATCGTCCGCGCTGGACCCTCAGCTCGCCAGAATCCAGTTTGCTTTGCTTCGGCGGAGCGAAGAATGGAGTTCAGCGGATTCGGAGGATGCGGCGGATGCGTGCGATGAGGGCCCCGAGGCGGCCGCCGAGGCCGAGCATGCCGAGTAACATTCGCGAGCTGTAGAATCCGAGCATGCTCGTCATGAGTATGCCGACACCGAGCGCCAACCAGGCGTCGAGGTAGCTCAGCGCCAACACGCCGAGCGCGGCTACAAACGCGACGAGCAGGTGCACGACCACGCGGCGGGCGGGCACGAAGCCCTGCAGGCGCCTGACGATGAGGCTGATCGTCACGAGGTAGACGAGGTAGGCGGCGACGAAGGCGACGCCGCTGGCGGCCAGCCCGATGCGCGGCAACAAGACCCATAGGGTCACGAGATAGACGAGGTTCCAGCCGAGCTCGGTGAGCAGGTGGAGGCGGTTGTTGCCGCGCGCGAGCAGGATGAAGCCCATCGGCCACGACGCGACCTTGAGGATGTCGCCGACGACCTGCAGGCGCAGGATCTCGGTGGTCGGCGCAAACGCCGACGAATAGAGGAGCGATGTGACCAGCGGCGCGAACGTGATGAGGCCGAGCAGCACCGGCACCGCGAGCAGCAGCGCGACCTCGGCCTGCTCATTGGCGAGGCGATTGCTGGCGGAGCGATCGGTGATAGCGGCAGTGAGGCGCGGGTAGTAGTCGGTGCTCATCGCGGCCAGGACCAGGCCGACGTAGGTCATCGAGATCGACCACGCCGCCTCGAAGTGGCCGGTCGCTTCGATGCCGAGCGCGTCGGTGATCGATGAGCGGGTGACCAGCTGACAGATTCCGGTGACCAGCGTCGCGGCCATGATCGGGGCGCCGAGGTCGAACATCACGCGCCACTCGCGGGTGAGCGCCGGCCAGTGCAGCGGCAGGCGAATGGGCCGTGGCAGGCGCGCGACCCGCTCGGCCGCGACGAGCGCGCTGGCTGCGGGTGCAGCGATCAACATCCAGACGATGCCGGCCACGCCCAATTGCCAGACCAGCACGACACCGACGGCGCTGCCGACGAAAGTGCCAAGGATGGTGACCTTGGCGAGGTCGGCGATGCGGCGGAGGCCCTGCAACAGCGCAGTCTGCGAGGCGGAGACGAGCGCAAAGAAGACACCGACGCCGAGCCAGCCGACCTCGCTCGCTCGGCTCGCGTCGTCGAGCGCGGCGGCGGCGATCGGCTCACGAAAGAGCCAAACAGCGACCATAGCGACCAGGCCGAGCCCGAGATTGGCAAACCAGAGTGCCTGGCGAACGCGGGCGAGGTCAGTCGCCGCGCTGGCGGATGCAGCGACGTCACCTTCGGCTGTCTTGGCACTGGCCGCCGCGATTTGGCGCACACCGCTGTGGCCGAGGCCCATGCCGGCGAGCGTGATGGCCGTCCCGAGCACACGATTGAACAGGCCCATCAGCCCGACGCCGGCCGGGCCGACGAGCAGCGCCAGGATCTTCGTGCGCACGATCGAGATGACGATGTTGATGACCGACGCGACGCCGATGATCGACGTCGAGCGCAATATCTCCTTGTGCGATGTCGCGGGCGCCGCGGGCTCGCTCACGTGCGCAACGTCGCAGTTTCTGTGGGCTCTCGCCTCGCCACGGCGTCGCCTGCGACGCTGATGACGCGCGCGAGCTGCTCGTCGTTGAGGTGTGGGCCCAGTGGCAGGCTCAGCACTTCGCTCGCGAGGCGCTCCGCGCGCGGAAAGGTCCCGACGCCCAGCTTCATCGCGGCGTAGGCGCCTTGCAGGTGCGGTGGCGTCGGATAGTGCACGAGCGTGCCGATGCCAGCGGCTGTGAGGCGCCGCTGGAGCGCCTCGCGGGCGGGGCTGCGCACGACGAACAGGTGCCAGACCGGGTCGCACCCCGGCGCGGTCACGGGCAAGCCGAGATCGAGGTCGGCGAGACCTGCGATATAGGCATTGGCAATCTCGCAGCGACGTGAATTCCAGCGATCGAGGTGTGGCAATTTCGCGCGCAATACGGCCGCCTGGAGCGGGTCGAGGCGGCTATTGGCGCCCGCGACCTCGTGCACGTACTTGATGCGCGAACCGTAATTGCCAAGCAGCCGCACCCGCTCGGCAAGGGCCGGGTCGTTGGTCGTGACCGCGCCCGCGTCGCCCAGCGCGCCGAGGTTCTTGCCGGGATAGAAGCTCCACGCGACCGCGTCGCCGTGCGCCCCGATGCGGCGCCCGCGATAGCGTGCACCCTGAGCCTGGGCCGCATCTTCGAGCACACGCAGGCCGTGGCGGCGGGCGACCGCGATGATGGGATCGAGGTCGACTGGGTGCCCGTAGAGGTGCACTGGCAGGATGACCCGCGTGCGCGCGGTGATCGCACGCTCGATGAGCGCGGGATCGATATCGAAGCGACCCGGGATAGCGACGGGCTCGACCGGGACCGGGGTCGCGCCGGTCTGGGTCACGGCCAGCCAGGTCGCGATGTAAGTGTGCGAGGGCACGATGACCTCGTCACCGGGCCCGACATCCATGGCGAGCAGGGCGAGCCGCAGCGCTTCGAGGCCGTTGCCGACACCGACGCAGTGGACGGCCTCGGAATAGCTGGCAAACTCGCGCTCGAAGGCTTCGACCTCGGGCCCGAGGATGTAGTGGCCCGAGTCGATGACGCGCGCGATGGCCGCGTCGATGTCGGCGCGCAGCTCGAGGTTGGCGGCACGCACGTCGAGGAACGGGATGGCGGTGGCCTGCATCGCGGCGACGCTAGCACCCAGGTGGGGTGGCAGCAACGCGGTTTGCGGGTACGTGAACGCGGCGACGAGGGTGGGTTCGATATCGAGCGTCGGTGGCCGGGGCCGCGGACGAGGGCCGCCGACCGACTCGACAATGGACCGTGATTGCACTACCCCTGCTGGATGGAAGGTCGCGGCTATCGTTGGGAATCGGCGGCGCACAACGAGTCGCACGGCTATCTGTTGCCGGCACTCCATAAAGTCCTGGCAGGGTGGCGCGGCGAACGGCGCTGCTTCGACCTCGGCTGTGGCAATGGCTCGGTGGCGGCGGCGGTGGCCGGGCGCGGGTGGCGGGTGGCGGGGGTCGACCCCTCAGACGAGGGCATTGCGCGGGCGCGGGAGGCCTACCCGACGCTCGACCTGCAACAGGCGGAGGCAAGCCCTGAGCTGGTGGAGCGGTTTGGGCAATTTCCAGTCGTCTATAGCCTCGAGGTCGTCGAGCACGTTTATGCTCCGCGCGTGTTCGCGCAGACGCTGCATGCGCTGACCGAGCCCGGGGGCCTGGCGATCGTGAGCACGCCGTACCACGGCTACTTGAAGAACCTGGCGATGGCGCTGAGCGGGAAGCTGGACGCACACTTCACCGCGCTGTGGGACCACGGTCACATCAAGTTCTGGTCGGTCGACACACTGACCAAGCTGTTGCGCGAGGCGGGGTTCCGGCAGATCCGATTCGAGCGCGTCGGGCGTGTGCCTCCACTCGCGAAGTCGATGATCGCCATCGCGACGCGCTGACGAAGGGCGCTTCAGTGCGCGCTCCGGAGCGCGAAGAGATAGCCACCGCGATCGGGAGGGGCGTCCGTGGGATGGCCGCGGTCGTCGGTGGTCCAGGCGCGAAAGCCTCGGGTCGTAAGGAGGCGAACCAGCGAACGTGGGTCGCCAAAGCGCGGGTGGACCTCCATCGCGATACGTTGCACCCGGTCGACCCAGCCGCAGTCCCCGCCGAAGAGGGCAAACTCCGAGCCTTCGATGTCCATCTTCAAGAGGTCGACGCGGTGGAAACCGTGGGCGTCCAGGAGGGCACCGAGGGCCACGACCGGCGGAGCGGTATGGCCGTGTGAGCCGGACAGCACGGCGGTTGGGTCGGCGAACACGCCTATGCCGGCACCGACGAGGGCGGTGACGATGGTAGCGCGCTCGCTCAGGTGGTTGTCGGCGAGGTTGCGTGAGATCTCCGGGGTGAAGCCGCTCTGCGCTTCGACGGCGAGGACCTGCGCGCCGTGGGCGGCGGCGAGCAGTGTGAAGAGGCCAACGTTGGCGCCGAGATCGACCACGCGATCGCCTGCACGAATGGTGAACTCGGGCGACGGAAGATAGACCGCACGGCCGTACATCTCGCGGGCGCCGCTCCAGTAGGCGCCTTGCAATGCGAGCGAGTGAAGGCCCACTCGCAGATTCCAGACGCGGCCGGCCATTGCGTCGTCAGCCGGTCGGAGATTGCGGGTGCGGAAGATTTGCGGCAGGTGTCGGAACACTTCGAAAGCATACCGCAACGTGGTCGGCACGCCGGCCATGCGCCGCACGCCGCGCAGTTCGTCGGCGAGAAGCTTGAGTCGATGTCGTGCGGCTTTCAGGTCCACTCTGCCTCGCTTTGCGTCAGCGCCGTCGCGACCATCCAGCCGCGCCCCCAAGACTGTCAATGAGGGCGACTCACGGGGCTCGAGATGGCGAGCTCAAGCCCGGTCGAGGTGGCGCGCGAGGAAGCCGATCACGTCGGAGACGCCGTCGCCGGTCTTGAGGTTGGTGAAGACGAAGGGGCGCGAGCCGCGCATCTTGGCCGCGTCGCGGGCCATCACGCCGAGGTCGGCGCCGACCATCGGCGCGAGGTCGGTCTTGTTGATGACCAACAGGTCCGACTTGACGATGCCGGGCCCGCCCTTGCGCGGGATCTTGTCGCCGGCCGCGACGTCGATCACGTACAGCGTCACGTCGGACAGCTCGGGTGAGAACGTCGCGGCGAGGTTGTCGCCGCCGCTCTCGACGAACACCACGTCGAGGTCGGGGTGGCGCTGCGAGAGTTCTTCGACGGCCTGCAGGTTGACGCTCGCGTCCTCGCGGATGGCCGTGTGCGGGCAGCCGCCGGTCTCGACGCCGAGGATGCGGTTGGCGCCGTCCAATCCCAATGCGTCGTGGCGCACGAGGAACTCGGCATCCTCGCGCGTGTAGATGTCGTTGGTCACGACCGCGAGGCTCCACCGATCGCGCAGCGCCTTGCACAGCGCCAACAAGAGGGCCGTCTTGCCGGAGCCGACCGGGCCGCCGACGCCGACGCGGAGGGGATCGAGATGTTTGGTGGTCAAAGCATTTTCTCCCGGGTGATGATTCACGATCGGAACAAGCGCGAGTACTGCGTCTCGTGGCGGGCCGAGATGTTGGCGAGTCCCGGCAGGCTCGACGACCAGTCATCCTCGGGCATGTCGCGGGCTTGCGAATGGACCGCAACGAGGGTCGGCAAGAGCGCCGCGTGCAGCCGCTGCGCCGCGACCTGGCCAAGCGGCAGCGCCTTCTGCAAGACGGCGATCTGGTTGTCGAGCACGGCCGTCAGCCAGCCGAGAAGTGCTGGCTCGGGCGGGATCTGCCAGCCCTCCGCGGCCAGCGCCCAGGCCAGCGGCAGCGAGGTGTCAGTGCGCGGCGACCCCAATAGGCGCATCAGCGAGGTGCCGGTCTGCAGCGTCTCGGCGCGCAGCTCGTGGGTCTCGCGGCTCGCGAGGTAGCGCCGGTTCAGCTCCTGACGCCGCTCGGGTCGGGTCAGCAACACGAACAACAGCGGCGCGTCCCAGCGGCCGTGGCCATAGGCGATGAGGTCGTGCAGCCAGCGTTGGGCTGAGATCGGGTCGTGCACGATGCCTTCTTCGATCGCACCCTCGAGCCCGCCCGACCACGCGAAGCCGCCGATCGGCAGCGCCGGGCTCGCCAGCCGCAGGAGCTGGGCGGTCGCCAGCAGGTCCGATGGTGCGAGCGTCAAGGCTTGCTGGCAGCCGAAGACGATACGGCGGTGAGGACCGCGCGGTCGAAGCGATGGATGCGCGCCGGGCCGTGGCCGTGGTGGTGCGACTCGTCGTGGGTGTGGCCTGCGCCGTGATGGTGGTAGGCGCCGAGTTCGGGTGTGAACGGCGCCTCGACCAGCGCCGTCTCCAGCCCGAGCTGCACCAACATCGGGCCCAACACGACGTCGTCAGGCGTGCGCAGGAAGCCGTCGCCGACCATCACCTTCGCGTGCCTGTTGCCGAGGTGGTAGGCGCCGCGGGTGAGTGCGTTGACCGTGCCGCGCGCCTCGATGAGCCGCTCGGGCCTGGCGCGCACGCGCACGATGAAGCTCTCGCCTACGAGGCGCTCGCCATCGCCGAGCGGTGTGTCGAGCCGCTCGAGCTGGATGCGCAGCTCGCGTCCGTCCGCGAGCGTGACGAGCTGACGGCGCTTCTGGCGCTCGTCGAAGTCGAGCCACAGCTCGGCATCGACCATCGCGCTGGCATCGGGAGGAAGGCGTTCGTTGAGCGTCGACATCGATTCCACCAGCATCAGAATAGAAAGTAGCGCTGCGCCATAGGCAGCACTTCGAGGGGCGCACACGTGAGCAGCACGCCGTCCGCACGGACCTCATAGGTCTCTGGATCGACTTCGATTTTCGGCGTCGCTCCGTTCAGCGGCAGCTGCTGCTTCGTCAGCGTGCGACAGCCTTTGACAGCGACCAGCTGTTTCTTGAGGCCGAGCTCGGCAGCGATGCCCGCATCGAGCGCGAACTGCGACACGAACGTGACGCTGGTCGCCGCGATCGCGCGACCGAAGGCGCCGAACATCGGGCGGGCGTACACCGGCTGCGGGGTCGGGATCGAAGCGTTGGGGTCGCCCATCAGGGCGTGCGCGATCATGCCGCCCTTCAGCACCATCGCCGGTTTTACGCCAAAGAACGAGGGCTTCCAGAGCACCAGGTCCGCGAGCTTGCCGCGCTCGATGCTGCCGACCTCGTGCGCGATGCCGTGGGTCAGCGCCGGGTTGATCGTGACCTTGGCGATGTAGCGGCGCACGCGGATGTTGTCGGCGCCCGAGCCCGCATCGTCGGGTAGTGGGCCACGCTGGACCTTCATCTTGTGGGCGGTCTGGAAGGTGCGCGTAATGACCTCACCGACCCGCCCCATTGCTTGGGAATCGCTGGAGATCATAGAGAAAACGCCGAGGTCGTGGAGGATGTCCTCGGCGGCGATCGTCTCGCGCCTGATGCGCGACTCGGCGAACGCGACGTCTTCGGGGATCGCGGGGTCGAGGTGGTGACACACCATGAGCATGTCGAGGTGCTCGTCGATGGTGTTGATCGTGTAGGGCCGGGTCGGGTTGGTCGAGCTCGGCAAGACGTGCGACAGCGACGCGACCTTGATGATGTCGGGCGCGTGCCCGCCGCCTGCACCCTCGGTGTGATAGGTGTGGATGACGCGACCCTTCATCGCGGCGACCGTGTCCTCGACGAAGCCCGACTCGTTCAGCGTGTCGGTGTGGATCGCGACCTGGACATCGTACTTGTCGGCGACCGTCAGGCAGTTGTCGATGGCGGCCGGGGTCGTGCCCCAGTCTTCGTGCAGCTTCAGGCCAATGGCGCCCGCTTCGATCTGTTCTTCGAGTGGTGCTGGCAAGGACGCGTTGCCCTTACCGAGGAAGCCGAGGTTCATCGCGAACCCTTCGGCCGCCTGTAACATCCTGGCAATATGCCACTTTCCAGGCGTGCAGGTGGTCGCGGCGGTGCCCGTCGCGGGGCCGGTGCCGCCGCCGAGCATCGTGGTGATGCCGGACGCGAGCGCCTCTTCGATCTGCTGTGGGCAGATGAAGTGGATGTGGCTGTCGATGGCACCGGCCGTGAGGATCATGCCTTCGCCGGCGATCACCTCGGTGGACGCGCCGATGGCGATGTTGACGTTCGGCTGGATGTCGGGATTGCCGGCCTTGCCGAGCGCGAAGATGCGGCCGTCTTTGAGGCCGACGTCGCACTTGATGATGCCCCAGTGATCGAGCACGACCGCGTTGGTGATGACGGTGTCGACGACGTGCTGGCGGGTGAGCTGCGACTGGCCCATGCCGTCGCGGATCACCTTGCCGCCGCCGAACTTGACCTCTTCGCCGTAGGTCGTGAAGTCGTCCTCGATGCGGATCCACAGCTCGGTGTCCGCGAGGCGCACGCGGTCACCCTTGGTGGGTCCGTACATCTCGGCGTAAGCGCGGCGGTCGATAGTACTCAAGTCGCTGATCCTTCTTCGTTTTCAGAGGCCCGCGTCACTCGTCGAGCGGTCCCATCACGAGGCCCTGGAAGCCGTAGACGTAGCGCCGCCCGGCGAGCGCGACGAGGTTGACGCTGCGACCCTGGCCGGGCTCGAAGCGGATGGCGGTGCCGGCGGGGATATCGAGGCGCATGCCGCGGGCCTTGCCGCGTGGGAAGTCGAGGGCCGCGTTGACCTCGAAAAAGTGATAGTGCGAGCCGACCTGCACGGGGCGGTCGCCGGTGTTGTGGACTTCGATCGTGGCCGTGATGCGGCCGACGTTCAGCTCGATATCGCCCAGGTCGGCGGTCAGGATCTCTCCGGGGATCATGCGCGACTCCTAGACGATGGGGTCATGGACGGTGACGAGCTTGGTGCCGTCGGGGAACGTCGCCTCGACCTGCAGCTCGGGGATCATCTCGGGCACGCCGTCCATCACGTCGTCGCGGGTGAGCCAGGTGGTGCCGAGGTGCATCAGCTCGGCGACCGTGCGGCCGTCGCGCGCGCCCTCCATGATGGCGGCCGAGATGAAAGCGACTGCTTCCGGGTAGTTGAGCTTCAGGCCGCGCGCCTTGCGGCGTTCGGCGACGAGGCCGGCGGTGAAGATGAGCAGCTTGTCGCGGTCGCGCGGGGAGAGATCCATCAGGTCCTCCAGATTCTCGAAGGGTGTGCTTCGCGGCCGATCAACGCGGGCCGCATGAGCGTCCAGAGCGCCGCCAACCAAGCCGTTGCGGGCGCGACAGAGGCGGTCAGCAGGCGGGCTATGAGGATGGAACCAGAGGCACTCGAAAGCACCGTGATGCCGGTGCTTGCACCGTCGACCACGAGGGCGCGAGCGGCCGGCAACATAGCGGCCAATGGTACGTGCCGGCTCGCCACGCTTTGCTGCTCGCCAGCGAATTCGGCAACGGCAGCCGAAGGCGATACGGCGAATTGTTTCGGGCCCGTGGCGATGAACGTCGCGAGCACATCATTTCCGGCCCAGCCAAGCGGTGAGGCGCGCAGGGGATCTGCCGCGTGCAGGGTCGCGCGGTCGGACCAGATGAGGTCGCCAGCACGCGCGATGTCGATGCGCGAGCGCCACGTTCCATTTGTGAAGGGCTGGTCGCCGGCCTTGCGGCCGAGCGCGGTGATGTCCCAGGCGATGAGCGAGGCATCGGGCGCGAGGTCGAACGACAAGGCCGACAGCGCGTTGGCGCCGGCGAAGACGATCTGCTCTTGGGGCAGCCACTCGAGGAAGCCGCGCTCGGCGACGCGCGCGTTGAGGTGCGAGGTCGCCTGTGGTCCGGACGAGCGATACCAGCGGGTCGCGCCCGGAGTGGTGAGGCGGGTCATCGCGTCGGGCCCGACGGCGACATCGATGACGAGCTGGTCGCCGCCCGCGATGCCGGCTGGCGGATGCACGATGACGTGCTCGCACAGCGCCGGCTCGGGCTCGAAGTGCTTCTGGATGCGCAGCGGGCCGACGTGGCGGCGCAGGCTCGGCACGGTGCGGTCGCCGCGCCGCTCGTAGCCGAGCTCGAGGTGGGCGCGCCAGCGCGGGTCGGTGAGGGAGCCGTGCGGGGCGTCGCTGGTTGTCACGGGGTCGACCCCGGTGGCGGCGCGGTATCGAGCGCACGAGCACGAGCGCGGGCGCGGGCCGCTGCTTCAGGATCGCCGGCATGCTGATAGAGCTCGGCCAAGCGGTCGTGCATGCTCGCGACGTGGCCGAGGGTGCGCAGCACCTCGTGCATTTCGCGAATAGCTACAGTGAGATCCGACTGTCGTTCGGCCTGCTGCGAGCGCAGCATGTGGTACTCGCCGCGCGGCCACGCGCCTTCGATCGGGAGATCTGCCAGGCGCTTGATCGTGTCGTCGAGCCAGTCGCGGCGATCGAGCGAGGCGGCGATCTTGCCTGCCTCGAGGAGCGGCTCGGCGGACTCCTTCAGGACGGCACCAGCAGCCGCGAGGTAGAGCTGATAGGCGCTCAGGAAGCGGCCCTGGAGCGCCTCGACGCGGGCCTGGAAGAGGTAGCCAAGGCGCTCCCAACGCGCACGTTCGGGCGTCTCCACAGGCTGCTCGCCGGCCTTCGAGAGGCACGTCGATGCGAGCCGCGCGAGTGCCGTCGCGTCGCCCCAATGGCGCTTGCCGAGCTCACGATGGAGCTCGAGCGACGTCGGGAAACGCGCGAGCGCCCAGCGCAGGAGCTTGTCGGCCTGACCATCGAGCTGAAGTGACAGCGCACGAGAGGTAGTCGTTGTAGCGGCCGACTGCGCCCGCGCGGCGAGCTCACGTGCTGCCGAAATCGCGCGCTGCGGGTAGCGCGCGAAGAAGCCCTCATGCAAGACCTTCGAGGTCGCCGCATCGAGCACCAGAGCCACCGCGCGCAGGTCGCCGGTGCCGCCTGGGTCGAGCCGCTCGACCAGCGCGAGCGCGCCAACTTCGTCCTTCATGCGCAGCCGCTGGCGCACCGCCGCCTCGAGCGTCGGTCCGTCGTTGGGCGCTAGCACCAGCGCGCGACCGAGCCAGCGCACCGCCTCCTCGCGCTGACCCGCGCCATTGGCCAGCGCAGCCGCGAAGTCGAAGGCGAGGTAGTCGTGCGGATGGGCGAGCACGAGACCGCTGCGATCGATCGTTGCGAGGGTGCCCGGGTCCTTGCTAGCGAGCGCGTCGAGCGCCTCGGCCTTCCAGCCTTCTGGCCGCTCACGATGGGCCGGTACGGCGGTCACGATCAGGATCCCGAGCGGGATGAGGAGCGCCCACAGCGGCCAACGCCAGGCCGGATTCAACCAGCGTCGCGACGTCCCTCGCACGTCCCACGACCACTCGACCACGAGCCCGAGCACGGCCGCCGCCGGCACCGCAACACCTGGGATCCAGAGCGAAAAATCGACCAGGTTCTGCAACGCGAGGCAGGCCAGCGCGACCGCACCGGCCCACAGCGGCAGTTCCTCCGAGGTGCCGCGTAGGCCGCGTGCGGCCGCGCGCACGAAGCCGGCAGCGACCAGCATCAGCACGAGGCCACCGACGACCAGGCCGAGATCGGCCAGCACCTGCTGCACGCCGTTGTGGGCGTACGCGAGGTAGCCCTGCTGCAGCGGCCCGATGAACGGGGTCGAGGCGACGCCGAAGTTGCCGGGTCCGACGCCGGTCCAGGGCGCCACGCCGAGCACGTCGCCCGCGACCGACCAGCAATACGTGAACACCCCCTGCCCGCTCAGGCCCTTGTCCTCGAGGGTCGCGAACTCGCCAAGCCACCGCTCGGGGCCGATCAACACGAGCGCCACGAAGAGGCAGCACAAGGCGCCGGCGAGGAGCCGCACGAGGCGCGCGCGATCCGACCGGAAGCGGCGCAGAAACAAGGGTGGCACGGTCAGGACGATGAGCCCGACGATCAGCAAGAGGGCATTCGCGCGCGACATCGACACCAGCACGCCGACCGACAGCAGCACGCCGACCACGAGGTGCCAGCGCTGCGATCGTTCGGGTGACAGCGACGCGCCGAACGCGACCAGCGCCCCGAGCATCATCAGCGCCGCGGCGTGGTTGGGGTTGACGAAGCTCGACGCGAACTCGGGCAGGCCCGACGTGACCGGCGCGTAGATGCCCCAGATCGCCGTGAGCCCGAGGCCGTGGTGCACAATCGCCGAGGCGAGCACGCCCAGCGCCGCGAGCTCGACGTAGTTGGTGATGCGCGCGCGGGCATTGCTGTCCTGGCGCAGGCTCGTCGCGGTCAGGTACGCGAGCGTCACCGCGAGCAGGCTGACGATGCCGGCGGCCGCTCGACCTGCGTCCAGCGTCAGCGACATCCAATCCGGGACCGCCATGTTCGCGAGCTCGGCCGCCATGCGCCGGGCCTCGAAGGCCGCGGGCGAGAGCGCCTCGACGAGGGCGGCCGGCAACGGCAACCACTGCAGGAACGACCAGCCGAGCGCGACGAAGAGTCCGATTCCGACCCAGCCGACGCGCACCTCGCGACCTTCGCGGGACAGCTTCCACGCAGCTCCGGCAAACGCGACGAGGAGCACGCTGGCGAGCACGATCTGGGCGAGCACGTGCACGCTACCGAGCGCGAGTGGCGCTGCTATCAGCGCGAATGCAAAGAGGTATTCGGGCCACGTCACGCGGTCCCAGTGTGGCAGGCGCGCGAGGACGAAAGTGTGCTGCCCGGTCGGGCGACGTTCGCGCGACTTGCGCACGTCCTTCGAGGTCGGGCGGCGTTCGGGCGAGCGCGCGTCCGACGTTACGTCGTCGTGAGGGGCGCGCTCCAACTCAGCTCGCCGCCTCGGCGTCCTTGCCGCGGTAGCCATAGCCGTAGCCGTAGCCATAGCTGTAGCCGTAGCCGCCGCCCTTCTTGTGGGTCTGGTAGTTGAGGACCATGCCGAGGATCGGCGCCTCGACGTTTGCCAAGCTGCGCAGCGCATGCCGCAACGCGTGGCGGCTGGTCTGACCGGCGCGCACGACGACCAGCACGCCGTCGAGTTGCTGCGCCAGGACGAGCCCATCGGCGACCGGCAGGATCGGCGGCGAGTCGAAGATCACCGTGTCGTAGTTACGCTTCATCTCGGCCAGCAGCTCCGCGAAGCGGGTCGTATAGAGGAGCTCGGCCGGGTTCGGTGGCACCGGCCCACACGCGAGCAGGTCGAGGTTCTGCACCTCGGTCTTCTGCACGTAGCGGTCGATCGCGTCGCTGCCGACCAGCGCCGACGACAGGCCCAGCGCCTGCGACACCTTGAAGCTGCCCGCCAGACGCGGCCGCCGCATGTCCGCCTCGACCAGCAGCACGCGGCTGCCCGAAGCGGCGACCGAGGTCGCGATGTGCACGGCCATCATCGACTTGCCCTCGGACGGGCTCGCCGACGTGATGAGCAGCGTCTCGAGCTTCTTCGCGGTCGACATGAACAAGAGGTTCGTGCGCAGCGAGCGGCTCGCCTCGGCTGCGTTCGAGGTCGGGTTCTGGTGGATGTAGAGGTCCTTCTCGCGCCGTTCTTCCGGGGTCATATGGCGGCTGCCGCGCGTGCCGATCACCGGCACCACGCCGAGCACCTTGTGGCCCAGGCGGTCTTCGAGGTCCTTCCAGTCCTTGACCGTCGCGTCCGCATAGTCGACCAGCAAGGCACTGCCGACCGCCAGGATGAGACCGATCACGAAGGCGACCGCGAGGACCATCATGCGGCGCGGCGAAATCGGCGCGCCCGGCAGCGTCGCCTCGTCGAGCAGCCGCACGTTATTCGCCTCGAACTTGGCCGACTCCTTCATCTCGGAGAGGCGCTTCGAGATGAGCGCCTCGGTGTCCTTCACCTGCTGCTCGGTCTCCTTCATGCGCGTGTACTCGAGCGCCAGGATGCTGATGCGCCCCTGTTCTTCACGCACCCCGGTCAGCTCGTGCACGATGCCGGCCTCGACCTGCTGCTTCTGGCTCAGTTGATTCTTGACGCTCTGCGCGAGGTTCTCGACCTCCTGACGCGCAATCGAGCGCAGCTTGGCGAGTTCCTCCTCCTTCGAGACGACGTCGGGATGGCGGTCGAGGTACTTCGTGCGCAGCCCCGCCAGCTCGGACTCGAGGCTCGCGATCTGCGTCTTCAGGAGGCGGATCACATCTGAGTCGAGGATGTCCTTCGCCCGAACCTTGAACGGATCCGAGCCCTTCGCGTACTGCGAGAGTCCGTTCCAACGCGCCTCCAACACGAGCCGTTCGGTGCGCACGTCGGTGAGGTCGCTCTCGAGCTTCTTCATGCGCTCATCGATCGCTTCCTTCGACACGTCTACGCTGCCCATGTTGTGCAGCCGCTCGAACGCGATCCGGTCCTGCAGTGCCGCGTCGACGTTCGCCTTCTTCTGTTCGGCGCTCTTCTCGAGGTCGCGCGTCGCGTTCTCGACGATCTTGTCCTTGTAGCGCACGTTCTGGTCCATATAGGCGACCGCGACCGCATTCACGAGGCGCTGCGCGAACTTCGGGTCGGTGTCGTCGAAGTCGATCTGCACCATCAGCGAGTTCGGCACCGGTCGCACCTGCACCATGTTCGCCAGCAACGTCGGCTGGTGGAGGCCTTCGATCGCGCGGTCCTTGTCGGCCTGGGTCATCTCTGGGCGCCTGTCAAAGCCCAACAGATGCGGGTCGTTCCAGAGGTTTTCGCGGTTCAAGACCATCTCGGCGACGAGGTTGCTCTTGATGATGCGGTACTGCGTCTCGAAGTACGCGAGCTGCCCGCGATACTCCTTCGGGCTACCGAGCTCGACCACGTCGCGCACCTGCAACACCTTCGGCGGATCGTAGTTGATGATGACCTTGGCCGAGGCGCGATAGACGGGGACCTGCTGCTGGAGCCACAGGTAGCCGGCGCCGACCGACAGGGCCAGCACCAGCACCACGATGAGCTTGCGGCGCATGAGGATGGCCCAGTAGCCCGACAAGATCCCGAGCAGCGACTCCTTCTCCTGTTCTTCACGGGTGCGCTGCGCGACGAAGCCACCCGGCAGCAGGTCGAGCCTCGATGGCTCGGCCGGCGTCGGTAAGAGTGATGTGTCCGGGCGTGGAAGACGCTCCTTCATCGGCCGAGGCTCCGGTCGTGGGCGTCGTTTGCGGACGCTGCGCGCGCGCCTTCTTCAGGACGGGCACCGCGGGCGCACGCCAGGGCCAACACGCGCTCGTAGGCATCGAGCGCGCGCTCACGGGTGAGGTGGGCGTCGAGGTGCGCCCGGCCGCGTAGGCCCATTGCGCGCGCGGCCTCGGGATGCGCCGCGAGGTCGGTGATCGCCGCGACCACGCCCGACACGTCACCGTTGTCGAAGCACATGCCGGCGTCGGCCGTGCGGATCGTCTCGGCGACGCTGTCGCGCACGGGCCCGATGAACATCGCGGGCCGCTCCGCCGCGAGGACGCCATAAAGCTTGGACGGCACGACCAGTCCCTCGAGGCCGTCGCGCATGGTGATGGCGTGCAGGTCGGCGGCGCCGAGGCTCTCGGCCAGTCGTGCGAGCGGGGCCAACGGGAAGACCTTTACGTTGGGCAGTGCCTCGGCCTCAACGAAGCGTTCGACCTCGGCCTTGCGCACGCCCTCGCCGACAAACGCGAAGACAATGTCATTGCGCGAGCGCAAGCGCCGCGCCGCTGCGAGCAACGTCTCGAACTGGTGGCCAGCGCCGAGGTTGCCCGAGTACATCACGACGAAGCGATCACCGAGGCCGTACTCGAGGCGCGCCTCGGCACCGTAGCGGCGCTTCGCGGGCGCCTCGCTGGTCGGCGTGGCCGTGCCCTCGAGCTCGGCCAGGGCCCAGTTCGGGATGACGTCGATGAGCCCGGGACGCACGCCATAGGCCCGTAGGTGTTCGGCCATGAGATCCGACAACGCGATGAGGTGCGTCGCGCCGCGCAGGCTGAGGCCGGCGAGCGCCCCGAACGCCTTGTGAGCGAGGCCGTGATGAGCGAGCACACCGAGCCGCACGGCGACATCGGGATAGAGGTCCTGCACCAGGGCCACCACCGGCACGCGCGCGGGCAAGGCCGCGAGCTGCGCCGCGATCGCGACGAACGGCGGCGTGGTCAGCGGCAGGAACACATCGGGGCGCTCAGGCAGCGCCAACAACGTGCGCAGCGCCTCGACGTAGAACGTCGCGTAGTCGGCCGCGCGCCGAAGGAGGTTCGCCTTGCCGAGGTGGGTCGACGGGATCCGGATGACCCGCACGCCGTTCACATCGCGATCGATGTGCGCGCTGCCGGGACCGCGAAAGGTCGAACGAAAACGAGGACCTGAGGTCACGACGGTGACGCGATGGCCGCGCTGGACGAGGCCCTCGGCGAGCTCGGTCAAGAGCTGGGCGGTGGCCGAGCGATGTGGCGCATAGAACTGATTGAGGGCCACAATGTGCATTGCTCAGGCCCCCTTCGGACGCGCACTGGTACGGGTCCAGACGGGCAACGGATCGATCGCCGGCAATGGCACTGGCGGGTGATCGGACGTCGGCAGCGCGGGCACAGGCTCCTGCAAGGTCGGCCAGCGCAAGCGCTCGAGACCGTCGGCGATCGCCGGTCGCACCCGCTCCCACGGTAGCACCACGGCCAGATCCGAGAGGCCATCGCCCTCGGGTTCACGCGCAAAGCGCAGCTCGATGTGGGCAGACGCCGGGACGGCCGAAGCCTCGCTCACGGCGAGCTCCGCCAGCGGCAGCTGGTAGCTGCTGAGCATGCGCAGCACCTCGATCGCGTTGGGCGCGCGGTCGAAGACGTAGAGTACCCGCTCACCAGCGACCACGACCACCGACAGGCAGCGCGTCGACTGCGCGAGCGCGTCGAGCTCATGCGCGAAGGCGGCGATCGTATTGGACGCCGCGAACCGAACCGCGGCTTCGTCGAGCACGGCGCGCGCCTTGAGCCCGTCCTTGCCGAACGGATCGCGCAGCCCACGCTCGAAGCGACCGCCGCCGGTCAGGTAGCGCAGCAGCACGAACAGGAAGACCGCCGCCGCCAACATCACGAGGCCCGCGACCGGCTGCGAGCTGGCACGCACAACCAGGGCCAGGCCTGCCAGCGCCGAGGCGACGCCATAGAGCACGAGCACCGCGTTGCGATGCGAGAAGCCGGCTTTGAGGAGCTTGTGATGGATGTGCTCCTGATCGGCCGAGAAGATGTTCCGCCGTGCCTTCACGCGGCGTCCGATCGCGAGCACCGTGTCGACGATCGGCAGCCCCAGCACCAGCAGCGGCACCGTCAGCGCGATCGCGGTCGAGCCCTTGGCCGACGTCGAGATCGAGAACGTCGCGAGCACGAAGCCGAGAAACAGGCTGCCCGTGTCGCCCATGAAGATGCGCGCCGGGTTGAAGTTGAAGAACAGGAAGCCGACCAGCGCGCCGGCCAGGCACGCGCACATCAGCGCCGCCAGGACGTTGTTGTCCATCACCGCGAGCACCATCAGGGTCGACACCGAGATGAGCCCGATGCCGCCGGCCAGGCCATCGAGCCCATCGATGAGGTTCACCGCGTTCATCACGCCGACAAACCACAAGACCGTCACCGGTAGCGACATCACACCGAGCTCGAAGACACCGCCGAACGGGTTCGAGACATTCTCGATGCGGTAGTCGAGAGACCACATCAGCACCGCGACGCCGATCTGCACGACGAACTTCTGGCGCGCATTGGTGCCTCGCAGGTCGTCGTAGAGCCCAAGCGCCGCGACCAGCAGGCCACCGACGAAGAGGCCTATCAGCTGCGTGTTGCTCTGCGTGAGCTGACTGGTGAGCCCGACGTCGACCAGCAACAGCCCGATCAGCGGCGTGAAGAACGCAACCACGATGGCGATGCCGCCAAGGCGCGGGATGAGCCGCGAGTGGACCTTGCGCCCGTCTGGTTGGTCGTAGAGGCCACGCGTCGCGGCAAGCCTCAGCACGAGCGGTGTCAGCACCGTTGCCACGATGAGGCTCACGAAGAATGCGACGAAGACACTCGTCATGCGACCGGCCACCTGCTGTGCTTGGCTTCGACGCGTCCCAGGCTCGCGTCTCCAGCCCGTTCTTGTGCCATAGCGATGGCTACAATGCACGGAAAGCAACCCGGGTCTGCTTATCAGAACCCTATCCAAACCGGGGTCTTCGCGAATTCCGAGCGCGTCCGCCATCGACGTCGGGCTTGCGACGGTCGGCGAGGTCGAAGACGAGTCGCCTCGCATGGTTGCGTGATGGCAGCGCGAGCCCATCAATGTATCGGGGCAGGCCGCGGCAGGCTGGGTGAAGTCGCGCCCCCAAACGCAAGACGCCGGCTCGTGGCCGGCGTCGTGCTTGGAGGCTCCTGCGAGCGACCGCCCTTACGGGTTGAGGTCGATCTTCGGCGCGGTGGTGGTCTGCGTGCCGCCTGCCTTCAGGTCCATCGTGCCGCCGGACTCCTGCTTCCACTTGCCGTCGGCTTTGTGGTCGGTGTCCTTCTCCGAGTACATGGTGATGAACTTCGACTCGACGTTGAACGTGCCCTTCTTGCAGAAGATGTCGATGTCGCCGGTCTTCGTCTCGAGGGTGATCTTCTTGTTCTTCGCGTCCATGACCAGGTAGACCTCTTTCGAGTGGTCATAGATGGCGATGACGTCCTTCTCGTCGTTCATGTTGAACATCGTGCCCTTCGCGGTGAAGAACGCGATCTTCTCTTTGCCCGCCGTGTCGTCGAACAGCATGGTGCTGCCGGCGCGGCTGATGAAGAAGCGGGCGTTGTTCTTGCCGTCGCCGCCCTTCGTGTCCTTGGCCGCATCGGCGATGCCGAGAGCGTTACCCATCGGGTCTTCCGAGTCGGCCGGCGCGTCGTCACCGTGCGGGCTCTTGTCGGTGTCGTTCCACACCGCACCGAGCACGACCGGCTGGCGGATGTTGCCATGCACGAACGCCAACAAGACCTCATCGCCTTCTTCCGGGAGGCAGTAGAACCCTCGTCCGCCACCCGCCATCGGCGAGATCACGCGGCACCAGGTCGTCAAGAAGTCTTCGTCATCCTTGGCGTCGGTGGACTTGATCCACGGCAGCTTGCACCGGACCATGTAGAGGCCCGTGGGGTGGACGTTCTTCGCGACGACGCCCCAGGCGACGCCGTTGATTAGTTTGGAGTTTCCGAACTCGTAGCCCATGGTGCTCCTCGACCTCAGTGACTGATCACTGGGACGGACCCCTCATCAGAACCCCGAATCCCGACCTACTCTCGCGAGTTGGCGGCCGGTCCACTTCCCGGACCGTGGGACGATAGCCGATCGAGGAACGCTCCGCAATGGATGTGCTCCGATGTCTGGAAACACCACCAGACACGGCGGGAATGAAGGACGTCATCTGTTTCTTTGCCAGCGCGCTCACGGGCTCTTAGATCCCGACCGAGACCTCTGGAGACCTGCCCGATGAAGTCCTCGCGTTCGTTGTCCTCGCATTCTTGTTCCTTTGTCATGCCGCTCATTACGGTCGCCCTCACTGGCGCCTTCGCGGCCCGCGCGACACCGACGTTGGCCGCCGAGCCCGAGCCCTTGAACAGCTTCTTCGAGCGCCTGTCGGGCCTCGAGTCGAAGAGCTCGACGCGCATCACCAAGGTCGCCTGGTACGGCGACTCGGCGGTGATCTCCGACGGCTACACGGGTGAGCTGCGAAGCCGACTGCAGTCGCGCTTCGGCGACGCTGGCCCGGGCTTCATCCTCGCGAGCGCGACCTTCGACGACTACCTGCGTGAAGGCGTGAAGCTCAAGCGCCAGGGTTGGGAAGCCAACTCGGTGATCTCGGGCGAGCTCGACAGTGGCCGCTACGGATACGGTGGCGTGGTGTCGACGAGCTTTGGCGGCGCGACCGCGACCTACGAGGTGAAGGGCGACGCGATCAACGTGGTCGAGGTCTGGTACCAGGGCCATCCCAAGGGCGGCAAGCTGCAGCTCTTCGTAGACGGTGCCGGCGAAGCGACCGCGACCCAGTCGACCGTGACCTCGTCGGTCGGCGACGAGGTGTGGCGCTACACGCTCGACAAGCCCGCCAAGACCGTGAAGCTGCGGGCTGGCGGTGAAGGCCTCGTACGCGTGTATGGCGTCGTGCTCGAGCGGGGCAACAGCGGCGTCGAGCTCGATGCGATCGGGATCCTCGGCATGCGCGCGCGACGCTGGTCGAACGCAAACAAGGACCACCTCGAGAAGCAGGTCGAGACGCGCTCGCCCGACCTGGTCGTATTGAACTTCGGTGGCAACGAGCGGGTCGACGCGGGCCTCACCAAGGCGGCTCACCAGGCGGACATCGAGAAGGCCTTGAGCCTTTTGCGGGCCGGTGCGCCGAAGGCCGCTTGCGTCATCGTGGCGCCTATCGCGCACGGCGAGGACAAGGACGGAAAGATCGTGCTCGACCCCGCCCTGACCACCATCTACGAGGCCCAGCGCGCGGTCGCCGAGGCCCAGGGCTGCGCCTTCTACGACACGCTCGACGCGATGGGCGGCAAGAAAGCGCTCAAGACCTGGCGCGACAAGAAGCTGATCTCCGGCGACTACGCCCACCTCACGAGCAAGGGTCACGAGGCGTTGGGTGGCATGATCGCTGACTGGCTGCTTGGCCGGTATGACGCCTGGCACAAGGGCAAGGGCTGAATTCGCTCGCGGGACTCGCGGGGCCGTCGTCGCTCGCTCGTCGGCAGCCTATGAGGCTAGCCTCCTCGCGGCTCCTGGGCCGCGCGAGCCCCGCTTCGCGAATTCGGTGGTTGAGGCTAGGGCGCTGCTCGGACGACGAAGGGAGTGCCGCGGATCACCGGGTGGCAGGCGACCCAGCGGCCGGTGCTGACCTCGGTCAGCGGTGGCGTGTCGGTCTTGCAGACCGGCTCGGCGTAAGGGCAGCGCGGGTGGAAGTGGCAGCCCGAGGGCGGGTCGATGGGGCTCGGGATCTCGCCTTCGAGGCGGATGCGGCGACGCTCGCGCTGGGAGGGATCGGGGATCGGCACGGCCGAGATCAGGGCCCGCGTGTAGGGGTGGAGCGGGTGGTCGTAGACCTCGTCGGCGGGCGCGAGCTCGACTATTTCGCCGAGGTACATCACCGCGATGCGCTGGGCGATGTGCTTCACGGCGGCCAGATCGTGAGCGATGAAGAGGTAGGTGAGGCCGAGCTTCTGCTGCAGCTCGGCCATCAGGTTCATCACCTGCGCCTGAATCGAGACGTCGAGGGCGGAGATCGGCTCGTCGCACACGATGAACTTCGGGTTCACCGCGAGCGCACGCGCGATGCCGATGCGCTGGCGCTGACCGCCCGAGAACTCGTGCGGGAAGCGGCGCGCCATCGACGGAGAAAGTCCTACTGTTTCGAGTAGTTCTTGGACGCGTCGGGTGATCTCCGGGCCCTTCGCGAGCCCGTGGATCTTGAGCGGCTCGGCGATCGTGGTGCCGATCGTCATGCGCGGATTCAAGGACGCGTATGGGTCCTGGAAGATGATCTGGAGGTCCTTGCGCAGGGGACGCATCGCCTGCGTGCCCTTGCGGCCCAGCGCGACGAGCTCTTGATCGCGATAGCGGACCTCCCCTTGGACGTTGGCGACCTTGGGCGGATAGAGCTGCAGGATGGCGCGGCCGGTGGTCGACTTGCCGCAGCCCGACTCGCCGACCAGGCCGACCGTCTCGCCCGGGTAGATCGAAAAGCTGATGCCATCGACCGCGCGCACCCACGAGCGCACACGACCGAAGAAGCCCTTATCCTTGATGGGGAAGTGGACCTTGAGATTGCGCAACTCGACAATGGGTTTGGCGGATGCGGCGGTCATGCCTGGCCTCCGGCGTTCACCTGCTGCGAGACACGCGCGAGCAGCTCGCTGCGGGCCTGGTCGGCGAGCACGTCGGAGAGGCGAATGCACGCGACCGCGTGGGTCGGCGTGATGGCGATGGGCGGCGGCACGAGCGTCTTACACTCAGATGTGGCGAAGCGGCAGCGCGGCTGGAACGGGCAGCCCGGGGGCTTGTTGCCGAGGTCGGGCGGGCGGCCGGGGATGGTGTAGAGGCGCTCGACCTTGCGGTCGGGGCGCGGGATGCTCTGCAGGAGGCCGAGCGTGTACGGGTGCGAGGGGTTGCGGAAGACCTCGTGGGCCGAGCCCTGCTCCATCACGCGGCCGGCGTACATGACGATGACGTGGTCGGCCATGCCGGCGACGACGCCGAGGTCGTGGGTGATGAGCGTGACCGCCATGCCGAGCTCGGCCTGGAGGTCCTTCAGGAGGTCCAGGATCTGCGCCTGGATGGTCACATCGAGCGCGGTCGTCGGCTCGTCCGCGATCAGGACCTCGGGCTTGTTGAGGAGCATCATCGCGATCATCACGCGCTGACGCATGCCGCCCGAGAACTGATGAGGATGCTGGTCGATGCGGCGCGCGGCGCCTGGGATCCCGACCCGCTCGAGCATGTGGATGGCGGCCTCGCGCGCCGCCTTCTTGCCGAGGCCCTGGTGGATCTCGACGACCTCGCTGAGCTGGCGCCCGATCTTGAGATACGGGTTCAGGCTCGTCATCGGGTCCTGGAAGATCATCGCGATGCGATTGCCGCGGATCTTCCGGAGCTCGGACTCGGACGCGGTCGTGAGCTCCTGCCCGTGGAACTTGATCGAGCCACGTGGGATGCGCGCGGGTGGCCGCGGCAAGAGCCCCATGACGGCGAGGTTGGTCACCGACTTGCCCGAGCCGGACTCACCCACGATGCCCAGCGTCTGACCCTTGCCGAGCTTGTACGAGAGCCCGTCAACAGCAGCGAAGTGTCCGGTTTCATGTCGGAATTCGACGACGAGATCATCGACGACGAGGATGGGTTCGTTGGTGGTGAGCGAAGGCGCGGTCACTTGCGACCTCGCATCTGCGGATCCATCGCGTCGCGAACGCCGTCGCCGAGGAAGTTCAGCGCGAACAACGTCACGGCCAGCGCGATACCGGGGAACAGGATCTGCCACGGATACGCCGACAGGCTCGCGACGCCGGCGCCTTCGGAGATCATCTTGCCCCACGAGTCCGACAAGCCGAGGCCGAGGAACGCGAGGAACGCTTCCTCGATGATGACGGCCGGCACCAGCAGGGTCGCGTACACGACGACCGGCCCGAGCGTGTTGGGGATGAGGTGCTTCAGAACGATGTTCGCGGCCGAGGCGCCGAGCGCGCGCTGCGCCTCGATGAACTCGCGGTGCTTGAGCGACAGGATCTGCCCTCGCACGACGCGCGCGGTCGTCAGCCACTGCACGCAGCCCAGCAAGACGAATATCAGCACCGGGTCGTTGCGCTGGTCGACGACCACGATGATCAGGATGACGAGGAACATGAACGGCAGGCCGTACAGGATGTCGACGATGCGCATCATCACGTTGTCGGTGCGGCCGCCCGCGTAGCCCGCGATGGCGCCGTAGAGGATGCCGATGAGCAACGACACGAGCGTCGAGAGGAGGCCGATCGTTATCGACAGGCGCGCGCCGTAGAAGAGGCGCGTGAGGATGTCGCGGCCGATGTAGTCGGTGCCGAGGTGGAAGACGTGCAGCTCGGGGGCGCCGGGGTATTCGGCGCGCGCGATGCGCAGGTCGTGGTCGGCGTCGTGGACCAGCACAAAGCGCTCGAAGCCGCGCTGGCCGCCGCCCTCGGGCAAGGCGCTGTAGCGTAGATAGCGTGCGCGCTCGATGACCTCCCAGGGGGCGATGATGTTGTCGTGGTCGACGTCGAGCTTGCGGAAGCCGTCGGGGCCGGAGAGGCCGAGGCCACGCAGGTGCTTGGCGAGCTCGAGGTCGGTCTTGGGGAACTCGCGGAAGGTGACATAGCCGTCGCCGTCACGGACGCGCGGCTTGGGGTCGACGTCGCCGGTCGCGCGGTCGAAGGTCGTGAAGAGCTCGTCATAGAAGCTCGTGGCGAGCTCGGCGACGGCCAGCTCGGGGCAGTCGAGCGGGCCCGCGGCGCCGTCGGCGAAGGTCGTGCGATGGCAGGTGAGGAAGCCGTCGCGATCGAGGTCGACCACGTCGAAGCCGCGGGGATCGCCGTCGTAGCTCGGGTACTCGTGCGAGATGTCGCGTGTGCCGGGCGGCAGGTTGGCGAGCGTCGTGTGCTGTTCGTACGGGGAGAAGTGCGTGAACAGCGGGGCCCAGATCGCCGGCGCGCTGTAGCCGATGAAGGCGATCGACGCGACGATGCCGAGGCTCACGATCGCGAGCTTGTTCTGCTTCAGGCGCCGCCAGGCATCGCGCGTGAGGCTGACCGGAGCCTGCGTCGGTTCGGCGTTATCGCTGTTGTTCTCAGGGCTTTTGGTGATTGGGGTGCTCATCCGTCGAGGCTCACGCGTGGATCGAGGAACGTGTAGATCACGTCGACGATCAGGTTGAGGAGCACGAGGATGGCCGCGTAGACGACGACCACGCCGATGACCATGGGATAGTCGCGGTTCAACGCTGGCTTCACGAAGTTCTCGGCGAGGCCGGGGATGCGATAGACCGACTCGACCACGACTGAACCGGTGATGATGCCGGCCATGCCCGGCCCGAGCCACGAGATTGTCGGCAGTAGTGCCCCGCGCAAGGCGTGGCGACGCACGATCATGCCCTCGGAGAGACCCTTGGCGCGGGCGGTGCGGATCCAATCCGAGCGCACCACCTCGAGCATGCCGCCACGCGTGAGGCGCGCGACCGTCGGCACGTACGCGAGGCCGAGCGTGATGACCGGCAGGATGCGGTGCTGCAGCGTCGACCACTCGGGCGTGACCTGCTCCCAACCGCCTGGAGGGAGCCACGCGAGACCGGTCGCAAAGATCGAGATCAGGATCGGGCCCGACACCATCGTCGGCACCGACACGCCGAACATCGCGGCCGACATCACGCTGTGATCGACCCAACTGTTCTGCTTGAGCCCCGCCAGGAGGCCCGCGGGCACACCGAGCAGCAGCGCGAAGAGCAGCGCCATGCCGCCCAACTGGAGGCTTATCGGCAGGGCGCGCATGAGCTCTTCGTTGACGGTGCGCTGGCCGTCCGAGCTGAAGGTCACGCCGAAGTCGAGCGTGAGGTAGCTGCCGATCGAGTCGAGGTACTGCGCGAAGCTCGACTTCGGTACGACCGCTATCACCGCGCCGGCACTGATCTTTTCACCGGGCGTCACGTTGAGCGAGACGACCATGCTGCTGTCGGGCATCGCGATCGTGACCGGCGAGGAGCCGTCGTCGGGCGTGATGGTCGCGAGCATCGCGCCTTCGGCCAGCTCGGTCACCTTCGGCACGACCGTCGCGATGGCGGTGATGGTGCCCGCGACCGGCGCCTCGAGCGCCGTGCCCATCTTGAACTTCACCCACTTGTTCGCCTCGACCGCGGGCGGCAGCTTGCGGTCCTGGTCGAACGGCCCCCCCGGCGCGAAGCGCATGAGGAAGAACGACAGCGTCACCAACACCAGCAGGACGACGCAGCTCGACACCAGGCGACCGAGGATGAAGCGCAGCATCAGTGCGTCCCCTGCCCGCCCGGCGGCGGTGTTGGTGGGGGTTGAGTCGGCGGCGGGGTCGGGCTCGTCGGGGCGGACGATGTGCCGCTTGGCGAGAGCGAGATCCAGCGCAGCGGATGGTGGTCCTGGTATTGCGCGAGATAGCCGTGGACCTCCGGGCGGATCAGCACCGAGCGTGTGTACTGGTACATCAGGACGAATGGCATATCGCGCAGCAGCGCCTTCTCGGCGGCGCACAGGAGGTTCTTGCGTACATGACGATCGGGCTCGTTGCGCGAGCGATCGATGATGGCGTCATACGCCGGGTTCTTGTAGCCGGCGTTGTTGTTCTCCGAGCCACTGTGGAAGTTCTCCAAGAAGTTCAACGGGTCCGGATAATCCGCGCACCACGCGCTGCGCGCCAGGCCGAAGTCGCCGCTGCGCATCTGCTTGAGCAGCGATTTCCACTCCATGTTGCTCGCAGTCATCTGGATGCCGAGCGTCTCCTCCCAGTTACGGCTCACGAACTCGGCGATGCGCTTGTGACCTTCGGACGTGTTGAAGAGGATGTCCTGGCGAGGGAAGCCCTTGCCCTGCGGGTAGCCCGCGGCCGCCATGAGGCGCGTGGCGAGCAGTGGGTCGCGCGCCGGCATCTCCGGCGGATGATAGCCCATGAAGGCCTCGAGCATGGGCGGCACGAGGCTCATGGCCGGCGTCTGGAAGCCGCCGAGCACGTGCTGCACCAGCAGGTCTTTGTCGACGGCGAGGTTCAGCGCCATGCGCACGCGCGAGTCGTCGAAGGGCGGGTGGTCGAGGCGCAGGTGGAAGTAGTAGACGCAGGCGTTGGTATCGATGCGCAGGTCCGAGCGCCCTTCCTTGATCGAGCGCTGGAGACCATCGGGCGAAAGCGGGCGAGCGAGGTGCGTCTGGCCGCTCTCGTAGAGGGTCAACGTCTGAGCCTCGCTGTCGGTGATGTAGATGACCGCACCGGCGATCGCGATGTGTGCGGCGTCCCAGAAGGTCGGGTTCTTCGTCAGCTCGAAGCGATCGCGCTCGAGCCACTTCGACAATAGAAACGGGCCGTTGGTGACGATGTTCGCGGGCCGGGTCCACTGGTCGCCGTACTTTTCGACGGCCCAGCGTGGGATCGGCGAGTACGCGACGTAGGTCACGAGGTCGGGGAAGTACGGGGCCGGCCCGACGAGCTTCACCTCGAGCGTGAGGTCGTCGATGGCGCGCACACCGACCGCATCGGCGGTCTTGGTCTTGCCCTCGTTGTAGTCCTGAGCGCCCTCGATGATCCACAGCTGCTGCGCGCTGCGCGAGCCAGTCTCGGGTGCGAGGCCGCGCTTCCAGCCGTAGACGTAGTCGTGGGCGGTGGTCGGGCGGCCGTCGTTCCAGACGATGCCGGGCCGCAGGTGGAACGTGTAGGTGCGACCGTCGGGGCTGACATCGAAGCTGGTGGCGGCCGCGGGCACGGCCGGGGCGTTGCCGGCCGCCTTCACGAGCAGTGGCTCGAACAGGTTCGAGACGATTGAGGTGCCGGCCGACTCGGCGATCTTGTTCGGGTCGATGAACTCGGGATTGCCTTCGGTGATCCGAAAGATGTTGTCGTTGGCGAGCGCCGGCAGCGTTACGGCTTTGTCGCCGCGATAGACCTGGCCGACGCGCGCCTCGTCGAGGGCTGGGTGGCTGCCTTCCTTGGGTTGCTCGGCCTCACACTCGGCGACGAACTGGTCGAGCTGGGCCGCGGTCGTGAGGTCCTGCTTCGGGATCTTGGTCGGATCGGACGCCGCTGGGACGAGGGTCGCGAGCCGCTCCGGGCTCGGGTCGACGAGCCGTGGCGGGGCGCCATAGTCCGGGTTGCCGCCACAGGCCAGACAGCCCAAGGCGAAGGCGGACACGAAGACCAGCGGGAAGGTGCGGCGCATGGTCGGTGGCGAGCTCGGGTGAAAAAGGGGCTCGGGACCGCATGGATTGCGGCTCGAAGCGGTGGTTTTCGGAGGTTTGCCCAAGACTGTCAAGGCGGGTACGGTAGCCCGATGCCGCACGACGCCGCTGAATCGGAGCTCGAGGGCGAGGTCCGAGCCAAGACCTCGGGTGGGGTCATCCGCTATCGCGTGTGGCCTGCCCGGCGGCATCCGCTGCGCCTCGTGATTGCGATGGTGGTCGTCTTCGGCGGCACGGTCGCGGTTGGGTTCCTTGTTCGGAACGCGTTCTGGGCGACGATCGCGTTCGTCGGGCTGTCCTTCGTGTCGGCAGCCTTCTTCTTCCCGACCGAGGTGATCCTCGACGGCGCGGCGCTGGTCGTGCGCCAGCTCGGCACACCGCGGAGCTATGATCTGCGACACTTCCGGCGGATCGAGCGGGCCCAGGACATGGTGCCGCGGGTCGAGCTCTTGCCGCGCGCGCGGCTGTCGCCGATGGACACGCTGCAAGGGGTGGTGGTCCCCCTGCCCGACGACGCCGCGACCTGCGAGCGGGTGCTGTTCCACCTCGGGCGTTGGGTCGGCAAGACGCCGACCGGACGCTTCGTGATCGACGTCGATCTGGTGCCCGAGGACAGCCTCGACAACGACGATTAGTTCTAGGCCTTGCGGAAGGTCGGACGCGCGTGGGCGAGCAGGTAACGGAGCTGTTCGGCGAGCGCCATCTTGGGCACGCCATCGTCGGCGCCGGCTTCGATCATCACGCGATTGCGCCGTGAATCCGAGGAGATGGCGACGATCGGCAAGCTCGGAAAAGTGGCGCGGAGATAACGGACTGCGGTCCCGCCATCGACCACCGTGCCCATCGAGAAGTCCATGAAGACCAGGTCGGGCTCGACCTCGTGCACGTCCGCGACCGCATTGTCGGCGTTGGCGCGATAGACGAAGCGGGCCGCATGCTCGCCGAGATAGTCCGGGTTGGTGATGAGGTCGTCGTCGAAGACGAGCACCAGCGGCAGGCGGTCTTCCATCAGCGGCGCGCCGCCCGGTCGAGCGAGAGCGGCAGGACGAGAGCGTGACCGTCGAGGCTATAGAGGCGGCGGTAGATCTCGGCGTCCGAGAGCACGCGCATCACGTAGCGGCGCGCCTGCTCGAAGGGGATCGTCTCGACAAAGGCATCGAGCTCGAGCTGGCCGCGTGCTTCGAGCCACTTGATGACCGGGCCCGGACCCGCATTGTAGGCCGCGACGGCGAGCGCCGGATGGCCCTGGAAGCGCTCGAGCAGGTCGGCCAGGTAGCGCGCAGCGACAGCGAGATTGACGTCGGGATCGGTCAGCGTGCGCGCGTCGAAGTTCTTGCCAAAGACCTTACGGCCGACCGCAGCACCGGTCGTTCGTAGGAGCTGGGCCGCGCCGATGGCGCCCGCGCTCGACTTGGCGGAGGCGGAAAAGCGCGTCTCGACCGAGACGACGCCAGCGAGCAGCGAGCTCGGCAGGCCGTTCTTCTTGGCGGCGTCGCCGAGCGCCTCCTCGAAGCGCAGCGGGTACCAGTCGTAGTAGGTCTCGTCGGGGTCATCGCCCGGCATCGTCGGCGGGATGGCGGCGTACTTCAGGACACGCTCGGCCTTGCGTGCGTCGCCTTCGAGCTCGAGCAGGTCGGACAGCAGGCGGCGGCCGTTGCCGGGCAGTTGATTGGCCGCGAGCAGCGCTTCGAAGTGCGCTTGTGCGAGGCGTTCCTCGCCGAGGCGGTAGAGCGCGAGCGCGGTCGCCATCGGGTCGTCGACTGCGACGTCCCAGCCGCGAACGTCGGCTGGGTCGATTGGGGTTTTCGAGCTGTGCGCGGTGCGGCCGGGGCCGGGCGTGCCGAGGCGGGTCAAAGCGACGAGCGCGTACCAGCCGGCGGGGTAGCGCTGTACGAGGCTCGTCCAAAGCGACCGTGCGGTTTCGCTGTCACCCGCCATCTGGGCGGCGCGGCCACGCCAGTAGCGAGCGCGTTCGAACCAGCAGAACGAGTGGCGATCGGGATCGCCGCCATGACGCCACTCGAGCTGGCGCAGGTAGTCGGCGGCGCGCTTGGGATCGCGCGCGAGGATGGACGCGAAGCCGAGCCGCCAAAGCGCGCTGCGATGGCGTTCGCCGGGCAGCGAGCTGGCAAGGATGGCGGTGTCGAGCGGCTCGGCCTCGGCGTTGCGGCCAAGCGCGCGCAATAGCGACGCGGCCTGGTCACGCGCCTCGTGGACCAACGGGTGGGTCGGGAAGTTCTTGTGGATGAACAGGAAAGCGTCGACCGCGGCGCTGTCGTCGTCGAGCTTGCGGAGCAGCATACCGCGCGCGATCGCGAGTGTGACGAGGTCGTCGTCGCTGGCCCTGGCGGCCGGGCGCTTGCGCTTGTCGTCGCGCGCGGAGACGGACGCGGGCAGTGCCGGCAGGGCCGCGAGCACAGAGGCCGCGCGCTTGTCGTCCCAGCGCTCGAGCAGCGCGATGGCCGCGGTGTAGATCGGGCCCTTGCCGCGGTTGGGCTTGGCGAGCATGCGTGCGGCTTCGGAGCGCGAGGCCCAGAGCGCTTCGCGAAAGAAGCCGAGGCCTTTATCCGGAGACGCATCGAGCGCGCGCAGAGCACGGGTCAGGCGGGCGTCGTTGGCTGACGGCGCGTCCCACCAGCTCTGTAGGAGGAGGTCCTGAGCGTGCTCGCGATGGCCGGCGTCGCGCTGGAGGTCGGCGAGGACCAGCGCCAGGTCGATGCGGGTCGAGGGATCCATGCCCTGGAGGAGGGCTTGTTCGAGCAGCTCGATGGCGCGCTCGGGCTGGCCGAGACGCTCGAGATCGACTGATGCCTTGCGCGCGCCTATGAGGAAGCCAGGGCTCCACGGGGCGCGCGTGAGGCGCCAGTGAGCGGCGGCGGCAGGGTGGCGATCGTGGTCTTCGAGGTCGGCGAGCACCTCGCGGGCGTCGTCCGAGAACGGGCCGGGAGTCGTCGCGAGCCCTTCCCAGGCCGTCCGCGCATCGGCCTTGCGCCCCAATGCGGTCAGCAGGCGAGCCTCGAGCCACTGGCCGGTCGGGCGCGCGAGCGGGTCGAGGTGGGTCTGACGAAGCCAGTCGACGAGCGAACCGAGGCCGGCCGCGAGCGTCTTCTTCGAAGGATTCCGCTCGGCCAGGAGGCTGCGCATCTCGGCGAGCAGCGGCTCGGCCTCGACGAACGGGACTGGCCCGAAGAGGGCTGGCTCGGGTTCGTCAGCCGCAGGCGGCGATGCCGGGTTGGCGAGCGCGGTCGCGTCGGGCTTGGGGGTCGGCTCGGCGGCATGGGACGGCGCGGCCCCGATGACGATCGCCGCGGCCCCCACCGCGAGCCTGAGTGTAAAGGCTTCCACAATCGCGGAGGCTAGATCCGATTTCCGGATCACGCCAGCAAACCGATCCGCGCCTTCACATGCCGATGCGACGCGCATAGAGAGCGCGTGGGGCGGAGCTGGCGGGCACGGTCCAGCGCCAGGTTCCGGCCGCGCTGCTGGTCGGATCGTTGGCAACGGACGGCGGCAGGGTCTCGGCGACCGCGATCAAGACGAGGCCGCCGACGCCAACGAGGTTGCGAGCGGTCGCCAGCCAGGGGTCGGGAGCGAGCGTTGCGCGCGAGAATGCAGCGCGCGGCAATTGGCTCGGAGCCTTGTTATAGGCGGGCTCGAGGCTGCCGTCGGGAGCGACGCGACCGGTGTGCGTGAACGCGTTTGCGAGGCCGAGGGACTGGGCCGCGTGCTGGAGAAAGGCCGTCTTCTTGTGAATGGGCTCGACCATGAAGAAGCGGCGCTCGGGAAAGCGGATCGCGAGCGCGAGGCCCGGCAGGCCGCCACCCGCGCCGATGTCCCAGAAGGCTTCCTCGTCGAGCGCGGCGACGGCGAGGGCGAACCCCATCGCGTCGACGAGCTGCTCGCGCACGATGGTCGTCAGATCGGACGGGCCGACCAGCCGGATCTTGGCGTTCCATTTGGTCAGCAGCTCGGCGAACGCGAGGGCGCGGTCGATGAAAGTGCTGTCCCCCTGCCCTACCCCGATCGCGTCGAGGTCGGCCGCGAAGAGGTTGCGCAGCCCGGCCTTGCTGGTGCTGGTCGCGGGGCTCGCCATCAAGGGTTGATAGGCTCGGGCTGCTGCGACTTCAGCGCCTGCGTGATCGCGTCCTCGAAGAGCTTCTCGAGCTCGGCCTTGTGCTCCGGATCGATCTTCGCGAGCGTCGTTGCGCGCAGCGTCGTCGCGTCCTCGGCGCGATTGGTCGCGGTGTAGATCGCGACCAGCAGCACCGGCACGACCATGTCCTCGGCCTCGGTCGTCAGCGCGTCCTTCAAGACCGTCTCGGCTTCGCCCGTGAGGCCGTTCTGCAAGAGCAGCTCGGCCAGCTTGCGGCGCGTGCCGATCATCTGGACCGCCTTCGCGCGCGCCTCGGGCGACGGCTTCTCGGAGACCACCCCGATGAAGTAGTCGAGCACGATCGCCTCCTTGTTGGTCGGGTTCTTCGCGAGGACCTTGTTGACCTGGAGCTTGGCCTTGCCCGGCTGCTCATTCGCGAGCTCGAGCTGCGCCAGCAGCAGGCCACCCATCGGGTCGTCGGGGAACTTGGTGATCTGCGCCTCGAGGAGCGCGCGCGTCTTCTCGATGTTGCCACCTTGACGCTCGAGCTGGGCGAGCTGGAGGCGATAGGTCGCATCATCGGGGTTGAGCTCGAGGGCACGCTCGAACGCCTTCTTGGCGTCGTCGAAGCGGCTCATCACGGAATAGAGGGTGCCGAGGCCTTCGAGCACGTCGGCCGTCTCGTGGCCCGCGGCGCGCGCGTCTTCGAGCGTTTTGAGGGCCTCGGCGTCCTTGTGCTCGGTGGCATACACGTTGGCGAGCATCACGAAGCTCATCACCTCTTCGGGGTGGAGCTTGACCTCATCCTCTAGAAGGGCGCGCGCCTCGTCGTTCTTGCCATCGACGCTGAGGAGGTGCGCCTTGATGATGCGGATCCCGGCCGCGCTTGCGTCCGCCTTCTCGGCGTCAGCGACCGACTGCCTGGCTGCGTCGAGGAGCTTCGGGTGTTCATCGGTCGGGGTGACGTCGAGGCGCTCGAGCACCAGCTCGGCGAGGCCCACATGCGGCGCGGCGAAAGTCGGGTCGGCCGCGACCGCCTTCTTGAAGTACTCGTCCGCCTTGAACGGGCGCAGCTCGACACGGGCGCGCTGCCCGAGGCGGAACCAGGTCATCGCATCGGCGTTGATCGCGGCCGCCTTCTCATAGGTGCGGCGCGCGTCATCGGGCAGCGCATTCAAGACCTGTGCATCGCCCACTGCGAAGGCGACCGCGGGATCATCGGGCAAGAGCCGACGCGCGAGGCCAGCGGCGCGCGAGGCGTTGTCGCCGTCCTTCTTGGCGATGGCGCCGAGCGCGCGATAGGCGAGCACATAGCCGAGTCGGTCGAGGTCGGAGAGCATGACCGCGCCTTCACTCGGGCCGCCGTCGGGCGAGAGCCAGGGGCCACCCTTCAAGCGCACGACGAAGCGGCGCGCGAGCAGCTCGGTCGCGTCGAACCTTGTCTTCGATACCGCGCCATATTCGACAGCTCCGCCGCGGCTCTTGAGGACGCTGCCCAACAGCGTCGCCAGCTCGAACGAGCTCGCTTGCATCGTCTGCTTCTTGGTGAAGGCGTCACCGAGCTCGCCCGCCATGCGCGGTGCGCCAAGCGCGTCGCCGGGCACCGGGCGCGCCGGCAAAAGCCCATCCTTACGCGCTTGGGCGATTGCCTTGGCGGCTTCCGCAGGGTCGGGCGGCAGGACTGCGGCGATCGCCCTGGTGCCGGGTGCGACGCCGTCTGGCGAGAGGCCAAGGCCTTCGGGGATGTCGCCGCGCACCGCTTCGCGCGGGTCGTTGGTCGCGGGTGCCGGCGCCGTGGTGGGGTCGCCCGTGGGGCCGACGATGCGGTTCGGCGCGAGCGTGAGCCAGAGCGCGATGGCGAGGCCGGCGGCTGCGATGACGCCGAGTACGATCTTGCTCTGGCGGGAGATCCGGGGAGGCTGCTGGTCGGTCATGTCCGTTGGGTCCTAGGAATCCAGAGCGTTGAGCTCGGCCCGGAGCGGTCCAGGTCGGTTCGTGATGAGGGCTGCGACGACGCCCGGTGGGTCGAGTGCCATGAGGCGGCGCGCTACGGCGGGATCGTCGACCGTCCACGCGCGGAGCGTCTTCGTGAGGTCGAGGAACATCGGCAGGCTCGCCACATCGATGAGGTCGTGGCGCAGGTGCAGGGCGACCGGCGGCAGCATCTTCAGCGCCGCGAGCGCGCGCACGTCCTCGAGGATGAGGCCGAGCGACAGGTCCGGCAGGCGCGCATGCAACATCGCCAAGACGCGCGGGTCGAAGCTCGACACCATCGTATCGGTGAGCGCCATCAGCTCACGCAGGATCGGCTCGCAGGCCGCGACCAACGCCAGCGGCTTGGCGATCGGCTTGAGCTCGATGTTCAGGGCGAGCCCATGGTCGCGGGTGAACGCGACGATGTCGGCGAAGGCGGGGATCGACTCGCCGCGCACGCGCAGCTCACCGAAGGCGGACCATGAGGTGGCCGCCGTCTTGCCGGCCACACCGGTCATGCGCAACAGGTCGTCGTCGTGGAAGATGACCGGGACGTCGTCGGAGCTCAGGCGCACGTCCAGCTCGAGCGCATCGGCGCCTTCCACGACCGCGAGCTCGAAGGCGCGCAGCGTGTTCTCGGGAGCCGCGTGGCTTGCCCCGCGATGGGCGTGCAGAGCGGGCGTGCCGGCAACGGCGGCGGAAGGGGATACGGCGGACTGGGTCGTTTTCATGAATCTGAGGCGATCACGGCCGGGGTGCCCGCAAGGCGAGGTGGTCGGTCTGGTGGAGCGCGAATGCGATCCGGAGGATATAGAGCTGGGTCGCCTCGGAGGCCGACGCGGCATCGAGCAGGGTCTGGAGCGTGACGTTGCTGCGCAGCGCGGGTCGCACGCGCTCCTCGTCGGGCTGCAGCTGGAGCTTCTGCGAGATGGGGCCCGTGTCGCGGCCGATGATAAGCGAGTGGTTGAGGAGCCCGTCGAATAGGCGGCGCAGGTCACCGAGATTGTAGTGGTGACGGATGCCGTCCATCGTGAGCGCGGCCAGGTCTCCTCCCCTGCCCTCCACGTCGCGCGGCGAGAGCATGCCCTCGAAGAACTCGAACCAGCCGTCGCGCCACGACAATATCTCGAGCGCACGATTGCGCAGATGATCGTTGAGCGCTTCGGTCACGGCGCTGGCGCTCAATATTCCAAGCTCGCTCAACGCGTGGCCGAGGTGGGTCTGAGGACTGGTGACGCGCTCAAGCGCGCGCTCGATGTGCGCCGGTTCGACCAGTCCCTGCTGCACCAGGAAGCTGCCGAAGAGGTCGGACTTGAGGTTCGAGTTCGCGTAGCGAAGCTCACCCTTGTCGAAGTAGAGTTCCTTCTGGACGGTGCCCGAGATCAGCTTGAGCTTGCCCGTGAGGCGGCTCTGCGCGATGCGGAAGTAGAGCGCTGGCAGGCGATAACGATTGATCGGACCGTCGTCGAGCGGACGCGACGACTCGGTCTCGAAGAGGCTCGGCTGGATGTCGACGATGGCGCGCACGTCTTCGGCCCGCATCCAGTCACTGCCGTTGATGCTGACCCACTCGCGTGGACCAATGGCGCGCTCGGCGAGCAGCGACACGACCCGGTCGAAGTCAACCGGGCCGAACACCGTCTCGTCGTCGTGGCGAAAGTGAAACGTGGCGCGCGAAAGGTCGACGCGGCGCAGCGCCCGTGAGCGGGCCGGTTGCGCCCCAGGTGTCGGCGGGGGCAGGGGAGGGGGCGCGCCGGGCTCCTGCGGTGCCAGCGGGACCGTGGGTGGCGCTGGCGCGTCCGCGGCGGAGTCCGTGGCCGGGACCTCGGTCGGCGCGGCGGCCGGGGGCGGCGCGTTGAGGACCTGTTCGAGGAAGACCGAGACGCTCCGCGAGCTCACCTTGAGGCGGCTGTCGAAGAGGTAGTCGAGGATCGCTTCCTGAAAGTCGGTCGCGGTCTGGAAGCGCTCCTCCGGGTCTTTCGCGAGCGCCTTGCGCAAGATCCCGCGGATGGGCTTGGGCAGGTAGCTGTGGCGCTTGAAACGCTGCTCGACGTCGGCCTCGCGGATGTTGAGCAGGGTCTGGACGTCGGTCTGGCCGACGAAGAGGCGCTTGAGCGTGAGGCACTCGAAGAGCACGACGCCGAGCGCGAAGATGTCCGAGCGACGGTCGATGGGGCGGCCCGTCACCTGCTCAGGTGACATGTAGCCGAGCTTGCCCTTCAGGACGCCGCGGTCCTGCTCGTGCGAGGGGGCGGAGATCCCGAGATCGGCGCGCGCCACGCCGAAGTCCATGATCTTCACGTCGCCCGACTTCGAGATGAGGATGTTCGACGGCGAGACGTCGCGGTGGATGATGTTGAGGGGGCGCTGGCCGCGGTCGGTCGCCGCGTGCGCGTGAGCGAGGCCGCGCGAGACCTCGGACACGATGTGAAGGCCGATTTCGATCGGGACCCGCAAGCGGTCACGCGTGCAGCGAGAGAGGAGGTTCAGGAGGTCGGCCCCGTCCACGAACTCCATTGCGATGTAGTAGGTGCCGTCGACATCACCTAGCTCGTGGATCTGCACGATGTTCGGGTGGTTCAGGAGCGAGGTGACCTTCGCCTCGGCCACCAGCAGGTTGATGAACGCCTTGTTGCTGACCAGCTCGGGGAGCACACGCTTGATCACCAGGATCTTCTCGAAGCCGTCCGGCCCCACGCTGCGCGCGCGGAAGATCTCGGCCATGCCGCCAGTCCCGATCTTGTCGAGCAGCTCATACTTGCCGAACTGCGCCGGCAGGATGAGGCCGTGGCTCGCGTCGGAGTCGGGAGGCTGCATGCCGCTCAGTTCTTCGGTGTGAGGCGCTGCGTCAAAGCGAGCGCTTCACCACACATGCGCTTGTCGTCCTGGTTGGTCGTCTCGTTGCGCTTACGCGCACGCTTGCAGCCTTCGTGCTCCTCGCCGAGGCGGGTGCAGACCTGATCGGCCAGCTTGTCGCAATCGTCGGAGCAGGCCGCCTGGTTGAGGGCGAGGGCGATGATCACGAGGGCGAGAAAACGATGCATTGAGCGGCTCCACTGCGCCTTCTTCGGCGGCAGGAATGTCGGAGGGCGGGCCGGCGGTGTCAAGGCGGATCGCTTGGCGCGCTGCGCCTGCGAGCGTTACCTCAGGCGTGGGCGTCGACGATGAGCACCGTGACGTTGTCGACGCCGCCGTACTGGATGGCGCGCCGCACGAGCTCGCGCGAGGCGACCTCGGCGCCGCTCCAGCCCGCCAGCACCTCGAAGATCTCTTCGTCCGAGACGAGGTCGGTGAGGCCGTCCGAGCAGAGCATGTAGCGATCGCCGGGGCGGCAGGTGCGGGCGTGCGTGTCGACGACGACCTCGTCCTGGAGGCCGAGCGCACGCACGATCACGTTCTTGTACGGGAAGTGGGGCAGGTCCTCGCGGCGCAGCACGCGCATGCGGAGGTACTCATTGGCGAGCGAGTGATCCTCGGTCAGCTGCAGGAGGCGGCCCTTGCGATAGCGATACGCGCGCGAGTCACCGACGTGGCCGACGTATACGCGGGCACCGACGAAGGCGAGGCCGACCACGGTCGTGCCCATGTCCTCTAGCGCGGGGTCGGTCGCGGCTTCGCGATAGATCTGGAGGTTGCCGTACTCGATGGCTGACTTCAGTCGAAACTCGTTGAAGCCGGCAAGCGCGGTCATGCCCTCGTCACCCCAGTGCTTGAAGTAGATCTCGCGTAAGCGCCGGGTGACGTCCGTGTCCTTATAGAAGGCGGCGATCGACTCGACGCTGATGCGGCTCGCAACCTCGCCACACGCGTGGCCACCCATGCCGTCGGCGACGACGTAGACTCCCTGGTCCCCAAGCACGATGTGGTCGTCTTCGTTGTGCTCACGCACGCAGCCGACGTCGGTGAGGGCACATGCGTCGAGGATCAAGGGCGGTTCTCCGGCTGGAGGGTGGCTTGGGAGGGCGCACGGCCAGACTGACTGCCGACCCGCACGCGTTGGTTGTACACCCTTTGACCCCCTTCTTTGAAGACCTCCCTCGGTAAAGGCTCTTGTTCGTTGGCGATCTCGCCTGCGTGCACGGCGTTTGGTGGATGCGGACGCGGGATGCGCGGAGGGGCAAGTCTCGCGAGGCACACACGCTTCACTGCGCTGGGCGGCTAAGTGCATGGCGTCACTGCCGCGACCGAAGAGAGCGCCACGAACGTGTCGGGCGATGGCGCTTGTTTCACGTGGAACACCTTGTTTAGGCGAATCATTGTACTAGCTCGAAAAGCCAACTTCACGTTCGCATCAAAACGCCAACCGCAAAATCGCAAGAATAAACCAAAGCCAATTCAACAACATACAAAGTTCCACGTGAAACACTTGACGGCGCCACCCAATGAACGCAGAAAGGCATCCAGACCTGGCCGAACCGCCAACGATCATAGGACTGACATGAGCCGAATACTCGCAATCGCCAATCAGAAGGGTGGGGTAGGCAAGACTACAACCGCGGTGAACCTCGCGGCGAGTCTCGCCGTCGCCGAACAGCGCACGCTGCTCATCGACCTGGACCCTCAGGGCAACGCCACGTCCGCGTACGGCCTCGACAAGGCTGCGATGAAGACCCACGTCTATCACGCGCTCGTCGACGGGGTTCCGCTGGCCGAGACGCTGGTCCCGACCGAGCTGCCGATGCTGTCGCTGTGCCCGACCGGCACCGACCTGGCAGGTGCTGAAGTCGAGCTGGTGAACATGGTCGCTCGCGAACATCGCCTGCAGCAGGCGCTCGCTCCCATTCGCGACCAGTTCGACTACATCATCATCGACTGCCCGCCGAGCCTTGGCCTGCTGACGCTCAACGCGCTCACGGTGGCTGACTCGGTGATCATCCCGCTCCAGTGCGAGTTCTACGCGATGGAGGGCATGGGCCATCTGATGTCGACGATCGAGCTGGTGCGCACGCACCTGAACCCGCGGCTCCAGGTCGATGGCATCGTGCTGACGATGTACGACCGCCGGAACAAGCTGTCGCTGCAGGTCGAGAGCGAGACCACAACCTACTTCGGTCGCCAGGTCTTCAACACTCGAATCCCGCGCAACGTCCGCCTGTCGGAGAGCCCGTCGTTCGGCAAGCCCGCGGTCCTCTATGACGTCACGGCCCCGGGAACCAAAGCCTACCTCGACCTCGCGAGCGAGCTCATCGCGCGCCTGAACCCGACCAAGAAGACCGACACCCTTTCGCTCGCAGGTGCAGCATGACCCTCGGACGCTCCGCTCTCGGCAAGGGCCTGTCGGCCCTCATCCCCGCCCCGCGTTACGCCAACCAGCGCGACGACTACTTCCTCTGCCAGCTGACCGACGTCGTCGCCGACCCGGCCCAGCCGCGTCAGCGCTTCGACGACGAGCGCTTGGAAGAGCTGGTCGCCTCCATCAAGGAGAAGGGGATCCTGCAGCCCATCGTGGTCCGCAAGGGCCCCGGACCGGGCATCAACTACATCGTCGTCGCCGGTGAGCGGCGTCTGCGCGCCGCCCGTCGCGCGGGCCTGACCGAGGTGCCTGTCCTCGTCAAGGACGTCGCGACCAACGAAGCGCTCGAGCTGGCACTCATCGAGAACCTCCAGCGCGAGGACCTGAACCCGATCGAAGAGGCGCAGGCGTATCAGCGCCTCCTGGAATCGGAGGACTACACCCAGGACGTGCTCGCGCGTCGGCTCGGCAAGAACCGCTCGACCATCGCCAACACGCTGCGACTCTTGCGCCTGCATCAGGCGCATCAGTCGATGGTGGTGGAAGGTCGCCTGACGGCGGGCCATGCGCGCTGCCTCCTGGCGGTCGAGGACGACGCACAGCGTGAGACGCTGGCGACCAAGATCCTGGCCGAAGACCTGTCGGTGCGTGAGGCCGAGGAGTGGGTCCGGAAGGAGCGCGAGACGCCCAAGCAGGCCGCACCGACCCCGACCGAGCCGCGCACAACACCGCTCCAGCCGTACTACGAGTCGGTCGCGGCCGACCTCGGGCGCGCGCTCGAGGCGGAGGTCCAGATCCAGTCGCGTGGCCGCAAGGGTCGCATCTGCATCTCGTTCGAGAGCCTCGACGAGCTCCGTCGCCTCAAGGCGCTGCTGGCACCGGGCAGCGACCTGGCGAAGACGGCCTGATCAGAACACCGCCCAGCGGTCTCTCTCGAGGGTCCGGGGTCCTGCGCAGCGCTCGGCGCGCTACGTGAGGGACTCCGGACCTTCCCTTTTCAGGGGCTTGGCATCCCCAACGCAAAGCCCGCCGTGATCGCATCGAGGCAACGACGGCGCGACGGGTAGTCCCGTTCGCTGGTGCGCGCGACGACGCCATAAAGGTTGGCGAACGCGAGCCACCACGTCGCCCGCTCGACCGTCACGCGCCCATCTACGCGCCCTTGGACCTCGTAGCGGCGGGCCGTCCAGAGGTCGTACTTCACGTCCTCGTCGACCTGGACCTGAAGCCCCTCCCAGCCAATTCGCGCTCGTCCAGAATCGGCGGCGACCCGCGCGGTCACATCGCTCGCTGAGCGACCCAAGGCCCAGCCACTGCAGCGTTCGCCCTGCTCGACCGCAACCTTCACGTCCGGCCCGAACGCGCTCAGCGCCTCGCCCTCGACCCGCAGCCAGCCGCTGCCGGGGGTCGTGAACTGCAAGCCGCTCGTCTTGTCGCCCCATGTCTCGCGACGCTCGGCGACGTCAGGCGGATGGAAGTCGACCATCACGATCGAGGGCTCATCGGACCCGCCCGACTCCGGCTCTCCCGCTTCGTCGGCAGCATCGGGGCATGCGCCCAAGAACGCGATCGATCCCACCAACAATGCACATCGCTTCATGCGGCCATCGGACCACACGCCTCGATCAGCGTCGAGGCCGCGGCCGACTCATCGCGCCCCAACGCGACGCGCCTCACGCCCGAGCCCTGCAGGCAGCTCGCTGATCCACCCCACCTCCAGCGCACCCCAGAGTCCGATCACGATCGCCTCAGCCACGTCATGGGTCAGCGAGGTCGGCCGCTTTGCTCCACTCACCGCGATCACCTCGCGCGCGAGTCGCTCCGCCGCTGCCTTTGCATGTGCCCCATCGGTCCGCTCGGCAGGCGCCAACATGGTCGCGCGCCAGCGCTCGGGAGAGGCCCACAAGACGCGCGCGCCCCGCTTCTCAGCGAGCCGCGACCAGATCGTGGCGAGGTGCCGGTCGCCCTCGCAGACGAGCCAGGCAATGCCAGGCGCCTCGTCCATCACGCTGGGCAAGGCCTTCTTCAGGGCACCGATGTTCGGAAAGTGGGTGGACCGATAGCGCACGAGCCGCCCGTCGCGCCCATAGACCGCGAGCCCGGTGCGCAGCCCGAGATCGACCGCGAGCAACGTCGGCTGTGCCTGCACAGGCGGGCCAGGGCCTTCAGAGCGCACCAGCGAAGCGGTCGAGTGAGCCGACTCCGCGCCCGTGCTATCGTCCCGCCCAGGAGGCTCAGCCATGTCGAAGACCATGACAACCCGCCGCGATTTCCTCAAGACCTCCGCCCAGACCGCGGGCGTGCTCGGCGTCGCAGGCGCCTGCGGCAGCTGCGCGTGGTTCAACAAGAACGACGTCCAGGTAGAGGCACCCCCGAAAGCCAGCGAGTTAGCGCTGTCGTTCGAGAAGTACCCCAAGCTCAAGGAGCCCAACGGGGTCGTGCTCGTCGAAGCACGCGACGGCGACCTGCGCCTCATCCTCCTGCGCGTGCCCGACGGCCCGGTCGTCGCTCTGTCGATGGTCTGCACCCATTGGGGCTGCGACGTCGACTGGGACACCAAGCAGGCCTGCTTCGACTGCCCCTGCCACGGCTCGCGCTTCGATACCACCGGCAAGGTGCTCGAAGGGCCCGCCGACGAGCCGCTTCCGTTCTACCCGGTGAGTGAGACCGAAGACGGCATCGTCGTCCAGTTCAAGCCCGTCGCCAAAAGCTAAGCAAGACCGCGTAATCGCGCGATGTCAGCGACCACCTGAGCATGCTCGGGCACCGCATCGCCGACCACGCCGAGCCACCCTTCGAGCGCATCTGCGGCGCCCGACGCATCGCACGACTGCTCCAACGCTGTCGCCAGGTTCCACCACGTCTCGGCCTCGAACGGATTGGCTGAGACGCTGTCTCGATACGCCTTGACCGCTTCAGGCAGGTGGCCCACGTCGAGGAACGCGTTGCCCAGGAGGCCCAGCGCCTCCCACTGATTCGGCTCGACCTCGAGCACGCGCGCCAAGGCCCGCGCCGCATCCGCCGGGCGGCCTGCGGCAAGACGCAGGTCAGCCAGCTCGAGGACCAACTCACGCCGACTCTCGATGCCTGCGTCGACCGCCGTACCCCGCGCCAGCGAGGCCTTCCAAGCCGCGACCAGGAACGCCTCGGCTTCCTCTACCTTCGCCCGCTCGCGCAGCACCTGCGCCAACAGCCGCACGACCTCCAGGTCCGAGGCGCGCTCGGCAACGACCCGGCGCAGCCGGTCCTCGGCCAGGGACCAGTTCTCCCGCTCAACCGCGGTTCGCGCCTGCTCGAGCAGCCGATCGAGCAGCTGATCGAGCGCGCCGTGGTTGCCAAGCTGTACCGAATCGACCATCACGAGCCCGATGCATAGCGAACGCTACGAAGACACCATCGCCGCCATCGCGACCGCCGCTGGAGGAGGCATCGGCATCATACGGGTTTCAGGCCCCGACGCCATTTCCACGGCATCCCGAGTCTTCAAGGCGCGCGCCAACGACTGGTATCGGCACGCGCGAGTGATGGCTTTCGGACGCTTCGTCGACCCGAGCCGGCCCCACGACGTCGCCCTCGACGAGGGCCTCGCGGTCGCCTTCCATGCGCCCAAGAGCTATACTGGCGAGGACGTCGTCGAGCTTCACTTGCATGGCGGCGCGCTGCACCTGCGCCGCTGCCTCGACGTCGTCCTCGCCACCGGCACCCGCCTGGCCGACCCCGGCGAGTTCACGCGTCGCGCCTTCTTGAATGGCCAAATCGACCTGACCCGCGCCGAGGCGGTCGCCGACCTCGTCACCGCGCGCACCGATGCCGCCCTGCGCCAGGCCCGTGCCCACCTGCGCGGCGACCTCCACGACCGCATCGCCGCCCTGCGTGAGCGCGTCCTCGACCTGCGCGCACGCCTCGAGGTCAACCTCGACTTCCCGGAGGAAGACATCCCGCTCATGACGCCCGCCTCCCTCGCCGAGAGCGCCTTGTCTCTGGCCAGCGACTTCGCGACCCTCGCGGGCACCTATCGCGGTGGCCGACTCATGCGCGACGGGGCGCGCGTCGTGCTCGCGGGCCCACCCAACGCGGGCAAGTCGAGCCTCTTCAACGCGCTGGTCGCCCATGACCGCGCCATCGTCACGCCGATCGCCGGCACCACCCGCGACACGCTCGAAGAGTCGCTCGACATCGCGGGCGTACCGGTCGTGCTGATCGACACCGCCGGCCTGCGGCCGACCGACGACGTGATCGAGGCACTCGGCGTCGCGCGCAGCGAGAACGCCATCGCCGGAGCCGACCTCGTCATCCGCCTGGTACCGCCTGCCGATCCCCTCCCGGCCGCGACCGCCGGCGAGCTCATCGTGCGCTCCAAAGCCGACCTGCTCGCCTTCGACCCCGCCTCAGCAGCCGTGCTCGCGGTCTCGGCTACGACCGGCGACGGCCTCGACGACCTGCGGCGGGCGATCGCCGAGCACCTCGGCGCAAGCAACGACGACGGCGGCATCGTCATCGTACGCGAACGTCAATATCAGGCCCTGTACGCCGCCGCCGAGGCCGCCCAGCGCACGGCTGGCAGCCTGCTCGTCGGCCGCCCCAGCGAGCTCGCCGCGGTCGACCTGCAAGACGTCATGGATGCGGTCGCGAGCCTGGTCGGCGAGACCACCATCGAGCACATGCTCGACCGCCTCTTCGCGACCTTCTGCATCGGCAAGTGACTACTTCCGGCGCGTGACGATCAGGTGCCCGTGCACGTGGCGGTCGGGATAGCCGAAGTAATCGAAGGGCAGGGGGCGCTTGGGCTGGGCCGCGTAGAGGGCTTCGAGCGCCTCAATCCCCTCAGCCGATGACTTGAGGAACGTGCCCGTGAAGACCCCATACGTCGTCTGCTCCCACTCGCTCGGCGACAGGTGCATCGGGTTCAGGCCGGTCGAGTCGGAGATCATCCACACGACCTTCGACATCAGGAACTCGCGGATCGTCTTGAAGTTGCCCCACCACAGAAGGTAGCTCGCGGCCTTCGTGATGGCCGTCAGCGGACCCTTGCTGCCGAGGTGCTTCAGGATGCGGCCGTCCTTCGCGAGTTCGTCGTTCGCGAGGTTCGTCTGGAAGTGGCGGTAGGTCTGCACGGGCGCATTGGCGACGCCCTTCTTTTTGAAGCGCAGCTCGTAGCCGGCGAAGAGGTCGTTGAGCTTCCGGTTCTTCGCCGAGCCCTTCATGCCCTCAGCCTGCTTGTCGGCCGCCTGCAGGTCGGCGTCGGTGAAGTAGTGGACCGTGCCATCGGCGTTGAGCCGCACCGCGCGCAGCCCGACCGGCTCGTAGCCATGCACGTGCAGGCCGACCAGCGCGAAGATCATCTGCGAGGGCAGGGGGGTACCCTTCAGGAGCGACAGGTCCAGTGTACGCGAGTGGTTGTACTTCACGAGCTGCGCCATGAAGCGGCGATGCACGGCGAGGTGCTTGACCAGCTCCTCCGGGGCTGTGCGCAGGATCGAGCGCGGATCACCACCGGCCTCGAGGGACACCGACGTTATCTCCTGCAGGTCGGGGAAGACCGCGAGCGCGGTCAACAGATCCGCGCCGCCGAACGGATAGACCACCGTCTTCGGGATGTCCTTCGGGACAATGCCGTTGGGCCCGGCGAAGAACGGCCGCGCAGGCTTTGCCCAACGCGACTCGTAGTCGCCGAAGATCGTCTTGAGCCCGTCGCAATGGGCCGCCAGCGCCTTCGCGTCGAACGTGGCCGGAGGCGCCGTCCCGTCGCACGCGGCGACCGACGACAGGACCCGCAAGGCCTCGGTGAACTCGACCGGCGTATCACCGGCCTCCGCGCGCGCGCCAAAGGCAGGGAGCGCGACCAGCAAGGACAACAACGCGAGCTTCAGCTTCATCGGAGGTCTCCACGGCACACGAGACAGCGCGTGGTCCCTAGTACCGCACGCGGGCTTTGTCTACGCGGTCGGCCGACGGAGCGCGCGCACGACCAACAGCCCGACCAGCCCGACGCTTCCTGCGACACCCTGGGCAAGCCATTGGCGACCCGCCGCCGCGATCCCGGGTAGCTCAACACACCTCCCCATTGCCTCTCGCGAGCCGAGTGACTATGGTCGCGACCATTCTTGACCGAAAGGGTCAACAATCCACGAAGAGGCTGTATGGCGACGTCGTTCACGGACTATCTCAAGCAGGTGAAAGCGGGCATTCGTGAGGTCTCGGTCCACGACCTGGCCGAGATGCAAGCCAAGATCACAGACCTGATCATCATCGACGTGCGCGAGCCGGACGAGCAGGACAACGGCGTCATCAACGGCGCCAAGCTGGTGCCGCGCGGCTTCCTCGAGACCCGCATCGAGTCGATCCAGCCTGACCGCGCAGCCCCGATCGCCCTCTACTGCGCGGGCGGCAACCGCTCGGCGCTGTCCGCCAAGAACCTCGCCGAGCTCGGCTACAGCAACGTGGTCAGCGTCGTTGGCGGCATCGGTGCCTGGTCGCGAGCGGGCCTCGAGCTCGATCACCCCAAGCGCCTCACGCGTGAGCAGTCGGCGCGTTACGCGCGCCAGACGATCCTCCCGCAGATCGGCGAGGTCGGCCAGACCAAGCTGCTCAACGCGAAGGTGCTGGTCGTCGGCGCTGGCGGCCTCGGCTCCCCGACCGCTCTGTACCTTGCCGCGGCGGGTGTTGGCACGCTCGGCATCGTCGACAACGACAAGGCCGACAAGTCCAACCTGCAGCGCCAGATCCTGCACGACGAGAGCACGGTCGGCACCTCGAAGGTCGAGTCGGCCAAGAAGCGCCTCCAGGCGCTCAACAGCGACATCACCATCAAGACCTACGACACGCGCCTCGACTCTTCGAACGTGCTCGACATCTTCAAGGGTTACGACATCGTCGTCGACGGCACCGACAACTTCCCGACCCGCTACCTCATCAACGATGCGTGCGTGTTCCTGAAGATCCCGAACGTGCACGGCTCGATCTACCACTTCGATGGTCAGGTCTCGGTCTTCAACTACGACGGCGGCCCCTGCTACCGCTGCCTCTACCCCGAACCGCCGCCGCCCGAGCTCGCCCCGTCGTGCGCCGAGGCCGGCGTCATCGGCGCCATCTGCGGCGTGGTCGGCAGCTACCAGGCGGTCGAGACGCTCAAGGTGATCCTCAAGTTCGGCAACCCCTTGAAGGGTCGCATCCTGTCGATCGACCTGCTCAACGAGAACGTGCGTGAGCTCAAGATCCGCCGCGACCCCAACTGCCTCGTGTGCAGCGACCACCCAAAGATCACGGAGCTCATCGACTACGAGCAGTTCTGCGCGGTGACCTTGTGACACTCAGCGAACTCGGTCCACGCCGCCTTTGATCTCGGGCGTGGCTTTGGCTAGGTTGCCCCGGTGCGCTACTTCTTCGCCACTACGATCCCCTTCATCGTTGCTCTTGCCCAGGTCCCCGCCCACGCGGAGGACTGCGGCAACGTGACGAACAAGGGTGTTTGCCAGGATGCCAAGACGCTTGTCTTCTGCGAGGAGGGCGAGCTCGAGGTGATCCGCTGCCAGGTAGGCGAGCTCTGCACGCCCGACGAGGAGCGCTTCAGTGGTGCCGCCGGCTGCATCGCGACCCGCTATGCGGGCTGTGGCGCCGTGCCCGAGCAAGGCCTGTGCGCCGGCTCGACGTTGCTCTACTGCGCCAACGGACGGGTCGAAGAGCTCGAGTGTCCTGGCGGCACGCGTTGCCAGGCAGTCCCAACGGACGATGGCAGCGCCGACTTCGATTGCGTCGTGGTCAGCGCCATCCCTGGCGATGACAAGGGCACCGAGCCTGTCGAGACGCCCGTCCTTCCGGGCGAAGACAGCGACGGCATCGACGACCCGACCCCGGTCGAGTCGAACGAAGGTGCTCCGCTACCTTCCGTCCAGAAGGGTGGGGCGGGCCCGGCCGAGGACTATCAGGCTGGTGGCGGTAGCTGCCAGGGCGGGACGACCTCGGTCTTCGCGCTGCTCGCGGGCTTGGCCTACCTCGTGCGCCGCAAGCTCGCCTGATCGTAGGCGAGCGATCGGCCGACCAAGCTCGACCCGCTATGACAGCTGTGTAGCAGCTGAGTGTCGCAAGCTCACCTGACAGCTGACCTTCTCGCGTGCGACCCCGACGACCGTCACTGCCGGCTCAAGGTCTGTCGAGCCGCAGGACCGTTCCGAGATCGCCAACGACCACGACATGGTCCGCACCGTCACCATGGATCGCATAGAGCGTCGCGATGGTGGTGGTCGGCACCTTGGCCCAGGCGTCGCCGTTCCAGTGGATGATGTGCCCAGCGGTACCGACCGCCCACACGTCGTTGCTCGCGAGCCCGTAGATCCCCCGTAGGGACGTCGTCCACTCGGTCTCTACGATGCCCCACATCGTGCCATCCCAGTGCAAGATCCTGCCGTTCTCGCCGACCGCCCAGCCGTCGTTGCGCGCCGCCATCCACACGGCGAACAGCTCGTCGGTGATCGGGTCTTCGCCGCCATCGGCGTTGGGGATCCCCTGCACCTTGGTGCCACCCCAACCCAGGCCATTGAAGCGCAGGATCGTCGCCCCGGCGCCGACCGTCCATACGTCACCGTCGCGGCTGTCGAGCGCACGCAGGTTGTTCTTCGTGCCCGACGCGACGCTGAGCCACGCGCTGCCGTTCCAGGCGAGCAGCGTGCCACCCGAGCCCGCCGCCAGGTAGCGGCTCTCGCTATCGCCCCAGACCCCCGCGATGAGCGCTGTGACTGGCGTCTCGATGCGTGTCCAGGTCGTCCCATCCCAGTGGACGGCCAGGCCGCTGCGACCGACCGCCCATATGTCGGTCTTGCTCGTGCCCCATACGGACTCCAACGCCTGCGACGTCGGGCTCTGCATCTCGCCCCAGGTGCCGTCCGTGCGCGCGAAGATCTTGCCCTGCGCACCGACCGCAACGAGCAGCGACCCATCGGCCGTGCCCCACAGGTCGACCAGCTCGCCCAGCGGAGCGAGCGCGGCCGTCTGCGCAAAACCACTGCCACGATCGCCCTCGAACACGACGCCGTCCTGCCCGACCAACGTCACGTCGCCATCGGCCTCGACCCACACGCCGAGCAGGCTCAGCGTCGTTGGTGACTCCAAGAGCTCCCAAGCGGTGCCGTCCCAATGCACGAGCGCGCCCGCATAGCCGACCGCATAGATGTCGTCGGCCGAGATGCCGTGCACATCGCGCAAGCTCGTGAGCAGGCCGACATCGGTCGCGGTCCAGTTGGTGCCGTTGCCATGCAGCAGGGCGCCTTGATCACCGACCGCGAAGAACTCGTCACCGTCCAGCGTGAAGACACCGTGCAGGTTCGCGCCGACGCCGGTCGTGACGTTCTCGATGCCGCCACCGCGCGACACGACCGCCGTGCCCGCATTGCCGACCAGCGCCACGGTCGATTCGAAGGCGCTGATCCCATTCCACACCGCGCTCGCGTCGGTGCCCGTCGAGAGCCCCCAGCGCGTGCCGTCCCAGCTCAGGATGGTGCCGCCCTTGCCGACCGCGAACGCGCGGTCGTCCGAGAGGCCGTGCACCGCCCAAAGCGTGTCGCTGATTCCGGTCGACAGCCGCTTGAACGACGACACCGAGCCCTGCAGCATTGCGCCGTCGATCCCGACCGCGAACAAGTGCTCCGCGTCGTAGCCATGGACGGCGTTCAAGAGATCGACACCCTGCTCGAGGGCGAGGGTTCTCCAGGTCCCATCGGGCGACTGCGACGCGACGATGCCGTCGTTGCCGACCGCCACGATGCGCCCGGCTTCGCCGGCCCACACGCTCTTGAAGACGTACTCGTCGGGCAGCTCGGCCTCGTCGGAGGTGAACGTGCCCGGCTCGGGCAACACCGGCACGTCGTTGTCGACGTCGGCCACGACCTCGGTCTCTTCGATGACCTCCGCGTCTTCCTGAGTGACGTCGGCGTCCTCGCCTCCAACCGTGTCGGGCTCGATCTCCTCGACCGCGTCGACCTCAGCGCCATCACGCGTGTCCACATCACTGCGGCGCGCCTCGGAGCCATTGCAGCCAAGCGCACCCCAGATACCCACGAGCCCGACGACGAGTGTACGCCTCACGGGACCTCCAGCGAGAGGCGGCGCGCCTCGACATGCATCAGGCGGAAGACGCCGCCGATCAGCGCTTCGCTACCATCGGGTGCCACGTAGACCGCATCGAACGTGGCACCGCGCTCGGTCGCGACCTCCGCGGTCCAGCTCGAGCCACTGCGCACCAGCACCAGACCACCCGAGCCGGCAGCGATCGCGGCACCACTCGACGACGTCGCGACGCCATAGAGGAACGCGCCCGGTGACTCGTTCTCGAGCACCACCGAGGCCGCGCTCGCGCGCAAGACCACCCCGTTGTCGCCGACCGCAAAGACACCATCGCTGGTGGCGGCCATCGCGCTCAAGGCGCCGCCGACGCCGGACGCAATCACCTCGGGCGTGCCGAACATGCCAGCACTCACGGCAGGCAGGCGCAAGAGCGTGCCGAACACACCCGACACCCACACCCGCCCGTCGCCGCCACGCTGAACGGCCTTGAGGTCGGCAGTCGTACCAGACGCCAGCAGCGTCACCGCGTCATCGACGACCAACATCAGCGTGCCACCACGACCACTCGCGATGACTATTGGAGAAGCCGGCGAGGCACCCCCAACCCCAACGACCGCGAGCCCGACGCCATACAGGTCGACCGGCACCGGCGCCGCGACCACACGCACGACATCGCTGCCGTCTTCCGACGCGATGTGCAGGATCGTGCCCTTGGCCCCGACCGCGACCAGGGATGAGTCAGAAATCGCAGTGATTGCGAACAGATCCGACGCGGTGCCCGAGGCCACCACCGTCCAGCCCTGCTCACCGCGGCGCGCGAGAAAGCCCTTGCTGCCGACGGCCCACAGCTCGTTGCCGCGCAGGGCGAACGAGGTCAGCGTCGCCTCGGGCTTGGTCGCCACGGTCGACCATGCCTCGCCTTTGAGTTGGACACCACCACCGGTGCGTGCCAGCGCCATCGCGGGCCCGCCGCTCACCCCATCGGCGACGGCGAAGTCCCTGACGCCAGCGACGGTGCCCGCGCTCGGGTCGACGTTCCAGCTCGGCCCCGAGGCGAGCAGCACCGCGCCCGACGCGCCGAAGATCCGGACGGCGCCATCGACCACGGCCAAGCCTGCCAGGTCGCGCTCACGCTCGTCGTTGCTGACCTGCTCCTGCCAGCCCGACGCTGTCGCCTTCTTGACGGTGATCACGTGCTTGTTGCCGACGGCGATCAACGTGCCGTCGCTCAAGCCCGTGACGTCTTCGAGCGCGACGTTCGAGGAGATCGCGGCCGCCTTCCACACCTTGGGTCCGCCGCCCGTGGGCGTGAGGAACGTGACCAGCTGGCCACCGGTGCCGACCGCGAAGACCCCGTCATCGCCAGTCGTGCCGGGCTTCAACCACATCGCGTTGAGGTCGATGGTCGCGCTCGTGAACTTCGTCGTCCACGTAGCGCCGTCCCAGTGCACGACCGTACCGTCGTCGCCAGCCGCAAAAAGGTCATCAGAGCTGCGCCCGACCACCGCCCGCAGCGACACGTCCGGCGCGCCCGGCAGCTCTTGCCAAGGGCCATTACCGCCACCAACCAGGAAGCGCTCGTAGGCAAGCCCATTGTCGCCGACCGCGACCGCCCACTCGGCGTCGGCCCACACACCGTGCACGGCCGTGTCGCCACCAGGCTCCCCATAGGCGGACCACAGCTTGCCGTCCCAGCGCAGCACGCGCGAACCGCTGGCCGCGAAGCCGAGCTGGCCCGAGACCAGCACCACGTCGTCGATCACGCCCTCATCGCCGAGCGACACCGGGTCCCAATCGACCGGGCCGACCTCGACCTGGGTATCGGCGGTGTCAGCCGCGTCGATCCCGTCGCTGTCGGCCGTATCGGCCGTATCGGGCACGTCGGTGTCGGGCGCGGTGTCCGGAGAAGTGTCAGCCGTGTCCGTGCTGTCCACCTCTTCGGTGCCGTCTCCGACCTCGACATCAACCGCGCCATCTGGCTTCGACCCCTCGAGCGCGCTCCCCCCACATGCGAGGAGACCCGCCATTCCCGAGACGATCAGAGCTTTGTGAAGACCACCGAATTCATGGACCACGAGCGCCATCCAAACTGGTTGAGATCGCTGTTCGAATAATTGTCGATATCGAAGCCCTCTTTGTAGACCCGAATGATCGTGAGGTACTTAGCGCCCGGGTCGATACCCGGCGTACCTTCGATATTCGGGAAGTCGGGCAACAGGATCGACTGCACGTCGAAGTCGTTGATCATTGTCCACTCGGGCACGAGCCCGAATAGGGTCGGAACAGCGATCTCGACGTAGCTGAAGTGAGGGTCAGGACCAGGCTGGGTCTGCCACGAGATGCGATAGTCGTCGCCCATAAGGCCTCCCTCGCCGGGCGACAAGGCCTCCGGAACAGCCAGGATGGGACCCAGCACGAGTTCGTGCGAGCCGCTCATCACGCCGGCCGCCGAGCCTCCTTCTGGAGGCCCGCCGATCGCCAGGAAGTCGACGTTCTTCGCTGCCACGCCGAGCGAGAGCTTTGTCCAGCTCGTGCCGTCCCAGTGGAACGCGACGCCGCGGCCACCGACCACGGTGATGTCGTCGCTGGCACGACCCCAGATCGCGGTCAGCGTCTGCGGCGTGTCGATCGTGACCTTCTTCAGCTCGCTGCCGTTCCAGTGCAGCGCGATGCCGCCTTCGCCGACCATCCACACGTCGTCGTCGCTGGCACCCCAGACCGCGCGCAGGCCGAGATTGGTGCCCGAGACGACGTTGTTCCAGGTGATGCCGTCGAAGCGCAACACGGCGCCCGAGGCACCGACCGCCCACACGTCGTTGGCCGCGAACCCGTAGACACCATAGAGGTTTCGGAACGCGTTGCCGGTCACCTCGCTCCAACTGCCGTTGCGCATCTGGGCCGTCGCGTAGGCACCGACCGCCCAGCCTTCGGTCTCCGACAACATCCACACGCTGCGCAGGTCACCCGAGACCGGCGACGCCATCTTGGTCCACAAGAAGCCATCGAAGCGGGTGATGTTGCCGAGGTCGCCAACCGCGATGACGCTGCCACCGGGCACACCGGCGACCGCGCGCAGGTCTTCGCTCACCCCCGATTCCTGCGTGGCCCAGGCATCGCCGACCGAGCGCACCACGAGCCCCTTCGAGCCAACGCCGACCAGGTTTTCGCCCGACCAGAAGAGGCCATTGACGTTCTTCGTGACGCTCGTGCGCACGGGGCGCCACGCTTGCGTGCCGGCGTCCAGATAGAACATCGTGTCGTCTTCGAGGCGCGTGAGCCGCTGATGCAGGGTCACCGTGTAGGGGAACTGCGTCGAGAACGGGAACGAGCCGGCGAGGAACGTGAACGATGCGTCGTAGAGGTCGCCGGTCAGGCCCGAGAAGAAGTGCTCGATCACGAATGGTGCATCGAACGCATACTGCGGCGGCATGCTGATGATGCCGTCGCCCGCGAGCTCGATGTAGGGGAAGATGTACTCGAAGTCGGGACCCTCGGGACCACGCGGCACCGGGTCGAGCTGCACGTACTGGGTGCGGTTCAACGGGTGGTCGAGCACCACGTTGAACTCTTTGACGTCGCCCGGATAGACGGTCACGTGGCGCTCGACCCCGAGCACCAGCGGCACGAACTGGAAGAGGTCGTCGTCGAAGACGCCGGCCGAACAGTAGAGCGCGATGTCGCCGAAGCGCTGCCGCCCCGACCCGTCGTCGTAGACGGTGTCCATCTCGAAGGTGCCGTCGGCGTTCACCGGGATACCCGGATCGAGCTTCACATCGTCGGCGAAGATGTGCTCGTTGGTGATGTCGCAATAGGCCGCGATGTCGCCCATCTTGGGCGCGCACTGCTGCGGCTGGCCAGCCTCGAGCGGCACGCACATGAAGCCCGCGGGGCAGTCGCTCGGCGCGAGGCAGTCCTGCGTGCAGTAGCGGCCCGACTCGCCACCTTCGAGCTGCTGCGGCAGCTCCGAGCAACGATAGCCGGCACCACAGTCGAGGTCTTCGGTGCAGAACTGGCAGAGGTTGCCGGGCGCGTCCCACTTGTAGTCGCACTTGCCGAACGGCACCGGGAAGGCCTTGCCGAGATTGGTTATCTTGCCGCGCAAGATAGCCGGCGGGATCGGGTCACCACCACCACCACCCGGCGACGGGGGGCTGCTCGGGTTGATGTACACGGTGACGTTGGTCGCGTTGTACTCGACCACCGAGGCGCGCGAGTAGCCGGGCTTCGACGCCGACACCATCTGCTCGCCGAGCAGGTCGGCACCCGAGAACGTGACCTGGCCATCCGCGTTGGTGAAGCCCTGATAGGGCGTGCGCGGGTCTGTCCACAACATCACGAACGCGTCCGGCACTGGAGCACCATTGCCGCCGTTCAGGACCGTTACGTTGACGTCGCCCTCGACCTTGCCGCCCCAGGTGCCACCGTAGGTGCTGGTCGGGTCGTAATAGGTGAAGGCGTCGCGCATCTGGACCGGACCTCTGGTGGCCGAGTCGATGCGCACGTCGACCGTGCCGAGCTCGCCCGGCGGGCTCTTGCACGTGATGACCGTCGACGAGACGACCGTGACGTGGGTCGCCGCGCGGGTGCCAAACGTCACCTTCGCGTCGCCCGGGAAGGCGCTGCCGATGAGCGTCACGAGCGTGCCGCCAGCCTGTGCACCCTGCGGCGGGTCGACCACCCAGAGGGCGTACGGCGCATCGTAGTTGAAGGCGTTCTTGGCGCGTTCGATGCGGCCCGACTGGATGACGACCACGTCGGTCGCACCCGGAGCGCCCGGCGGCGTGACCGCACGAATTGTAGTGGCGTTGACGACCTCCACCGAAGCCGCGGCGAGCGCGCCGATACGCAGCTCGAGCCCAGGCGCAAAGCCCGCCCCGGTCACCTCGATAGCGGTGCCACCAGCGACCGGACCCGATGCCGGCGCAACGCTGATGACGCGCAGATCGGCCTCGTAGACGAAGGCGTCCTGCAAGGTCGAGGTCTCGTCACCCTTGACCAGCTCGACGTCGACCGGCCCAGCCGCGAGACCCGGCGGGGTCGTCACGATCATGCTGAAGCTCGCGGGATCGACCTGCTGCACATCGGCCTCGACGCCGCCGAAGCGCACGACCTGCTGGTTGTTGGCGACCAGGCCGCGCGCGATGAGCATCACCGCCTCGCCACCCGACAGGCGGCCCGTCTCAGGCGACACCGCGATGAGCTCGAGCGGTCCGCCCTGCGAGAGGCCGGTCAGGTAGGTGTAGGCGTTCACGCGCGCGCCGGTGCCGTACTCGGTCGTGACGCTGACATCGACCGGACCCGCCATGTGCGCGGGCACGATGCCGGTGATGCGTCCGCCGGTGATGATCCGCGCGTTGCCGAGTAGCTGCCCACCGATCATCACGGTCGGGGGCTCGCCGGTCGAATCGGAGAAGCCCGAGCCGCCGATCTGGATCACGTTCCCGCCCGTGCTCGACCCGGTCGGCGGCGACACGAAGGCGATCTTCGGCGCATCGACATAGGCGAAGCCATCCTCGAGCACGCCCACGCCTTCGGTGTTTGACACGCGCACATCGATAAGGCCCGGCAGCTCGCCCGCCGGAGCAAGCCCGGTGATCGTCTGGTTGTCGATGACCTGCACCTGCAGCGCGGACTTCTCGCCGAACAAGAGGACCGAACCGGCGACGAAGCCCTCACCGCGCACGGTCACACGCTCGCCCCCGAGCACATGGCCGACAGGCGGCTCTACCGAGACGATGTTGACCGGGTTGTAATAGAGGAACGCGGCCTCGAGCTTGGCGCTCGAGCCCGTCTCGGGATCGGGGTCGACGACCTTCACTTCGACCAGGCCCGGACCACGCGGCGGCGTGAGCACCACCAGACGCTTGGCGTTGAGGACGAAGATGTCCTGCGCCAGGCTCTCACCGAAGAAGACCTGCATGCCCTGGAAGAAGCCGGTGCCGGTGATCTCGACCTGCTCGAGGCCAATCGTCAGGCCCTTGCCGGGCAGCACCTGGGTCACTGTCAATGCCTCTTCGGCGACCTCTTCCTGCGGGGTGGCATCATCGTCCCCATCGAGCCCCGCGTCGACCGCGTCGCCACGGGTGTCGGGCTGCGGCACGTCGGGCGACGTGATGTCCGACTTGCCAGGGCCGACCGCGTCGGAGCAGCCGAGAGAGCCCGCACCTGCGAGCACCACGAGCGACATCGTGAGGCCCAGGAAGAGGCGATTGGCGCTGGCTGGCTTCATCATCATTCCCCGTTGTCGACCTGGTCGGTGAAGGGAGTCTCCTTGCGGATCTCCTCCAGATCAAGCCCGCCGGTGTAGCAGTACGATACGTATTGATCCCACCCGTACACGATGACGCCGGCAGGCTCATCGGACCTGATGGTGTGCGTGCCCGGGTCGACCGGCGTGCGGTAGACGCTATACTCGCCCGACCCGATGAGGGTGAAGAATCCGGGCGATATCTCCTCCTCGTCGACGATGACGTTGGCCCCGGTCGGCACCGTGACGTTGATGTAGTTGTCCGCGTACTCGGCCGGCGTCAGGACGACGTAGTCGGTGCGGTACTGCTCGATCGGGATCGCCAGCATGAAGCCCGGGTCGCCGATGCCCGCGTCGCCGGTTGTGCCGACGCCGCCGACGTTGGGGTCGGGCGCGTCCTGCGCGGCGAGGAACTGCCCGACCAGCAAGGGCTTTGCGTCCTGGGCGTGGATCTCGAAGTTGCTCGCACTCTCGAACTCGAAGTGGTCACCGGCATTCAGGATGGGCACGGTCACACCGGGCTGGGGCGGTACCAGCACGACGCGCGTATTGTCCTCGCCGGCCATGATTCGATAGATGTCCTTCGACAGGCCGCGGTCCCAGGTGTGCGACGCGATGTAGACCGAGCCCCAGGTCTTCAACGGGAACATCTGCTGCTCGAGGTGGTCGGCGCAGCAGGTGTTGAAGCCGGCATCGACGCAGTCGAGCAAGGTCGTGCACGAGGTCTTCATGTCCCACTCGCAGACGCCTTCGCCTGTGATGGGATCGTTGTTGATGCAGCGTGCGGTGTTCGGGGCGTTGGCCGCTTCCGAGCCACCGAAGACGGAGACGCGCTTGTCGGCGACGACGCGCGTGCCAGTGAGGTCCGCACCCGGACGGTCGGTCTCGATGTTCAGGACGTCGAACTGGTTGAGCTTCCAGATTCGGGTCTCGCCCGGCTCCATGTGGGGCATCAGCGCGGCGCGGTCGGGGTCACCCTCGTACGCGACACCGGCCTGGGTCGGGGCGTTGACCGTCACCGCCACAGTCGTGACACCTTCGAGGATGCCGACCACCGTGATGTAGCCGCGCAGCTCGTTGAAGGTCTGCTCGCGCGTCATCACGATGTACTCCTGGCCCAGCAGCGCCGCGGGCAGGAGCAGGCTCGCGTCATTCGAGAAGACGTTCTCGTTGGCGAGCGGGTTGAACTGATAGGCGATGATGGGGACGTTCGCCGAGATCTTGTAGGCCAGGGGCGCAATGCTGGTGCCGTTGATGTCCCGGCGCGGCAGCTTGTAGGTGCGCAGCGCACCCGGCAGCAACGGGTCGGTGTCGAACGGCTCGCCGAACGAGTCGTAGAGCACGTTCATCACCTGACCCCCTTCGAGCTGCTGCACCTCGACCAGGGCGGGCAGGGTGGCATCGGGCGGGTTGGCGACGACGACCGCGAACTGCGCGCCCTGGGCGTCAAAGAAGCCCTCGTTGCCGCCGGGCACGAAGGCGTTGTCGAGGTCGACCGCGAAGTAGTCACAGCCGATGTAGCTGTTGAACTTGATGTTGCGCTCGCACAGCTCCTCGCAGAGCTGGCCGGTGCATATCTGCGAGCTGCCGTTGCAGGTGCTGACCAGCTCCCACTTCGAGCCATCGTTCGCGCACTGCAGCACGTGGCTTTCGTCCTGGCACTTGCGTAAACCGGGGAAGCACGCGGTGCATTGACCGTTGCGGCACTGGCTCTCGTCGCCCTCTTCAACGCCCTTGCAGAGCCCGCGGACGAAGGCGGTCTTCGACTGATTGCAGAGGTAGGCTTCCTTGCCGCCCTCGACGACGCAGGCCTGGACCTCGCCGTCGTAGCAGAACGCGCCTTGGGTCACGCAGCGGTTGCCGCGGCACTGACCCTTGTCGTTGCCCTCATCAGGGCAGGTGCCGACGACCGTCGACGCGCCGTCAGCACCGCAAAAGACGGCCTGTTTGCTGCCCTCCTCCACACACTCGATGACCTTGCCTGGCTCGCAGTTGCCGCCATCGGGGATCTCGCCGACCGCGTCGGACGTGTCTGCCGCCTTCGGGTCGTCGGGGCAGCCGACCTGGCTAACCAGGCAGAGGGCCAACGCGAGAGGAGCGATGAGGGCAGTGGAGCGCATTTTTTCCTTTGGGACTCGGGACATTACGCGACTCGGGGCCGAGGGGGTCCCGATGATCCGCGTCCGAGCAGGCCCGAGTCAAAGGAACCGGGCGTTCGCATACCCGAACCGGACCCGACCATACTACCTGAATTCGCGAAGCCGGGCGCGCGCGGCCTAGGAGCCGACCCGAAGGCCAGCCTCATAGGCTGCCGAGGGGCGAGCGACGACGGCCCCGCGCGTCCCGCGAGCGAATTTCACCAGTTGTAGCGCAGCGCCGCGTTGAGCGCGAACGGCCCAGTCGCCGTGCCGGTGAGCACGTGCGGGCCGTTGTTCAGGAACGTCGGGTTCAACGCCAGGTCGATGGCGAGCGACGACTCGGCCACCGGGATGTTGAAGCCGAAGCCCCAGGCAAAGGTGGTGATGACGTCGGTCTTCGTGTCGGTGTTGGTCGAGCCCGCGGTCGTCTGCGACTCGCGCAGCATGTTGACGAACTGCTGGGCGCCAAAGCGCATCGCGACCCAGTCGGCCAGCTTGAGGTCGACGGCGATGCTGTAGAAGGGCAGGCCGAACAGGAGGTTGGCGTCCTTCTCGACGGTGCCGGGGTTCTCCTGGGTCTGCTGGGCGACGTAAAAGCCGATACCCGGGCTGACGATGACACCCTGGAACGGCTCGATGCGGAGGTCGGCGCCGAGGATGAACGAGAGCGCACTGTACGAGCCGCTCGGGGCGGGTACGGCGGCCGTGTTGACCTGCTCGACGCTCTGGCTCGCCAGGAGGAACTGCGTGTAGGTCACGATCTTGGTCTGGTCGAAGAAGTCGAAGGTCCAGCGGCCGCTGAGACGCAGGCCGAAGTGGCTGCCTGACCACACGTCTTCGAGGTCGACACCGGTCTGCTGGTTGTCGGCGGCCGACTCGAGCAGCCCGACGTCGATGCCGGCGGCGAGCTCGAGCTCCGAGCCGGAGAGGTCGACGCCGAGCCCGATGCCGATGTCGAACAGCAGGCTGCCCGTGTCGGTCTGGACGTTGTTCGGCGAGTCTTTGTCGGCGTTCTCGCCCGAGAGGTGGAAGCTCAGGCCGAAGCGCGTGCTGGCGCCGAGCTGGGTCGCGAACATCAAGCCGTAGCGGTACTCGGCGTTGGTGTTCGGCGCTTCACCATTGGCGGCGCCGCCCGCGATGCCGGCCACGCCCATGAACGGACCGGTCGCGTCGCCGAGCGAGAGGCCGCCCGTGATCGGGTTGCCCGAGCCGACAAAGCCCGAGTTGCCGGCCGTGCCATCGGTCGGCGCGCCGCTCGTCGTCGAGTTGATGTGGGCGCCGAAGAAGGCGATCACGGTGTCGTCGCTGAGGTTATAGTGGAAGCCGAAGTGGCCGCCGGGGATCTGGTCGGTGCCCGCCGCGACGATGTTGTCGACGTAGACCCGATTGCCCCAGCGCGTGAGCAGCGACGGGAAGTCGAAGATGTTGGACTCGTCTTCGACCGTCCACAGCTTCACGCCGCCGCCCATCGAGTTGATGCGGGTCTCGGTGGCGAAGGCGGGGGACGCGGCGACCGTCGCGAGGACGGCGGGCACGGCGAGGACGGAACCGATTCGAAGCTTCATGGGAACTGCTCCTTGGGGCGCACTAGAATTAGCGTGGCGGGCGCGTACCGCGACGGTGCCGAGCCTGTCAACCCTGTCTGGATGGTTGCACAGGAGGACGCGGCAACCCCGCCCACCAGGCCTTCTGGCGAGCGCGCGGCAATCCGGTCTGCTGGCCCGAGACACCAGCGGCTTGGGACCCGTCGGGGCGCTCCGGTCAACAAGAAATCCGCGCTACTGCCGGGGAGGCGGAATGCTTGCCTCCAGCGGGTGCCGGCACCTGCCGGGAGGCGGAATTCTTGCCTCCGGCGGTTGTCGGCACCCGCCGGGAGGCGGAATTCTTGCCCTGAAGCCACAGTAGAAGGCGGGTCCGACCGAATTCACTCGAATTCGCCGAACAGGCGAAGCCGTGGCGAGGCGAGAGCAACCAGAATTCGCCGAGCAGGCGAAGCCGTGGCGAGGCGAGAGCAACCAGAAATTCGCCGAGCAGGCGAAGCCGTGGCGAGGCGAGAGCAATCAGAATTCGCCGAGCAGCGGTGGGGGCGGCGGACAGGTGAACACTTCGACCTCGCGCAGCTTGCGTGCTACAGCCTGCGGGTGATTCAGATCTACCGCCTGACCATGCGGTTCCCCAACGGGATCGAGGCCCTCCGCGACGTCTCCTTCCGCGTGCACGAGGGCGAGCTCGCGTTCATCGCGGGTCGCTCGGGCTCCGGCAAGTCGACGCTCTTGTCGCTCATCACCGCGGAGCTCAAAGCGAGCGATGGCCAGATCCTGGTCGCGGGTCGCAACCTCTCGGTGCTGAAGGCCGACCAGCGTCCCTTCCTGCGCCGTTCGATGGGGCGCCTCTGGCAAGATCCACGCCTGCTGCCGGACCGCACGGTGCGCGACAACGTATCAATTCCATTGGAAATTCTCGGAGTAACCGGCGAGCGTGCGCGCCATCGCATCGACGAGGTGATCGAGCTGGTCGGCATGGAGCGGCACATGAACGCGCTCCCGCGCTGGCTCTCGAGCCTCGAGCAGCAACGCGTGGCGCTGGCCCGCGCGATCGTGCACGAGCCATCGCTGGTGATCGCCGACGAGCCGGGCGGCAACCTCGATCCCGAGGGGGCGCGCGCCATCCTGCAGATGTTGTGCGACGTGCGTAGCCGCGGCACGACGGTCGTCATCGCGGTGCGCGACCGCGCGGTGACCGAGCCATTCAGCGAGCGCGTCATCGTCATGAACAAGGGCTTCCTGATCGAGGACGAAGGCTCGACCGAAGCGCGTCCCGATACGCGCGGCGAGGTGCTGGCATGATGCACCTGACGGCGGCGATCCGGCTATTGCTCGAGCGTCCCCTCGCTAGCCTCTTCGGGGCGATCGCGCTGGCGCTCGGGCTCGTGTTGGCGGGCCTGTCGGTGTGGGTCCTGGCGGTGGTCGGTGGGGCCGAGGGCGCGCTCGAAGAGCAGGTCATCTTGCGCGCGCGGCTCGACCCGAAGCTCGACAAAGACGCGACTCAACAGGCGCTCCTGGCGATAACGTCGATAAAGGGCGTGCACGAGGTCGCGTGGGTCGGGCCTGATGCGCAGCGCGCGGAGCTGGTCGGGATCCTGGGCGACGAGCTGCTCGCGGGCCTCGACGACGCGGTGTTTCCAAAGGGTGGCCTCGCGCGGGTCGCGATAGAGCGCGGGGTGATCGCTGATCGGGCAGCGCTCGACGATCTGGTCGCGGCCGTGCAGAAGATTGACGCGGTCCAGGGCATCGAGAAGGTGCCGTTCGATCCGCGCCACCTCGCGTTCCTGTTCGATGCCGCCGGCGTCGCGCGTTTGGTCGGACTGGGGCTCGCGTTGCTGGCCCTCTTGGCGGGCGCGCTCGCGGTCTATCAGCGGACGGCGTTGGCGCTGGCGACGCGCACCGCGGAGCTGTCGCTCTATCGGTCATTCGGTGCGACCGAGCCTTGGTTGATGGGGCGCTACTTCGTGTTGGCGCTGGTCGTTGGCGGGGTCGCGGCGGGGATCGCGATCTTGGTCGGGCTGGTGATCGACGGTCCGCTGTCAGACCTCGCGTCGCTGTTGCCGGGCAATGAGGGCAACGGCGTGACCTCGCTCTTCTACCTCGTCGGCTCGCTCGTCGGAGGCCTCGGGCTGGCCGCGCTGGCGGGCCTCTACGCAGTGCGCCGCGAGCGTTCGAGGCTCCGGTGATTCGGGGCCTCGCGGCTCTCGCGCTCGTGCTCGTGGCGACGCGCGCGCTGGCCGACACGCCCGACCTCGACACGCTGGTCGTGCCCGAGCCGCCGGCCCTCGTCGCGCGCAAGCCGACCGAGGACATCCGGCGTCTCCTGCGCCCCGAGGCGTCGATCATCGAAGCGCGCAACCGCCTGGACCGCAATATCGTCGAGCGCACGAAGTCGCTCGCGGAGCTGAGCAAGCTCGAAGGCCTCGTCGACCAGGATCTGAAGGGCGAGACGAAGCTGTTCGAGGCGCGCAGCGCCGCCCTCGACCACGACCGACAGCTCGTCAAGACGCGCCTCGAGCGCCTCGCCGAGAGCGCGCGCACCTCACCGCTCGCGGACCTGTTCGCACGACCTGCCGGCAAGCCGGACGTATCGCCTTCGGCTGCCGTTGTCGGCAAGCCGGACGTATCGCCTTCGGCTGCCGTTGCCGGCAAGCCGGACGTATCGCCTTCGGCTGCCGTTGCCGGCAAGCCCAGCTTTGGCCTCTTCGAAGAACGACGCTCCGCGCGTGAGCTGCTCGCTGTGGCCGACCGCGAGCGGATCCGGGTCTACGCGGCGTCGGTCTCCGACTGGGAGGTCGCCAAGGCGGATCTCTTGCGCCGCACGCAGAACCTGGCGCGCACCAAGGAGACCATCCGTCGCCTCGAGCAGGAGCTCGCGTGGGACCGGGAAGAGCAGGCGGCGCTGCTCGCCGCGGTCGTCGCCGAGCCCGAGTTCTACGCCGCCTACGCGCAAGAGATGGAGAAGCTCGACGAGGTGGTCGCCGCCAAGGTCAAGGCGCTCTCGGCCGCGGCCCCGGCCGACCGCAAGCGCATGTACATGGAAGAGACGCGCGGCGGCCTGTCGACGCCTATCCGCAACACCGACCTCGTCGGCGGCTTCGGCACCCGCAACTACAAGGGCATCCGCTCGGTCTGGCGTGGCGCCCACTTCTATCCAATGCGAGCTCCGGCCGAAGGCGAGCGCGTCGACGTGCGCGCGGTCTATTGGGGCTGGGTCGCCTGGACCGGCTGGCTACCCGGCCTCGGCCAGGTTGTGATCCTCGACCACACCGTCGGCTACACCTCGCTCTACGCGCACCTCGCGAGCATCGACGTGACGGTCGGCGCCAAGGTCAAGACGGGCGAGGTGCTCGGCGCCATGGGCGACACCGAGAGCTTCTTCGGCAAGCGCTTGTATATGGAGCTGCGGCGCGATGGGGTCGCCTTGGATCCACTTCCCTGGATGCGCTGAATTCGCTCGGCGCCGGGGCAACTCCCGCGTCGGTCCCTCGGTCGCTCTTGCGGCGTACGAAGCGTACGCCTCATCGCTCCCTTCGGGCACCTCCTTGGATTTGCCTCCGGCGCCTTCGCGAATGCCTTGAGGTCAAAGCAAAACGGCCGCTGCTGAGCAACGGCCGTTTCGTTTCTCACTGAAAAGGCTCAGCCCTCGTCGCCAACCTCGGCGCCAACCTCGGCGCCGTTGGGGGCCTTCGGGATGACGCACACGCGGCGGAAGACGCCCTCGCCCTCGGACTTGGTCACGACACCCGTCATCTCGCGCAGCGTCAGGTGCACGATGCGGCGGGCGCGCGGGTCGAGCGGCCCGAGCTTCATCACGCGCTGCTCGGCGATGGCGCGCTCGGCCATGTGCTTGGCGGCCTGCGCGAGATCGACGTCGGCCTTGGCGCGGTGGCCCTGGCTGTCGAGGTGCAGCTTCTTGCGGTAGGTGCCCTCGGGCACGGTGGTCTGGCCGGTCGCGGCCTTCTCGACCAGGTGCTCGATCGCGTCGAGCAGCTCGAGCTCACGAGCGAGCAGGGCGTCGTGATAGACGCCGCTCTGCAGGTCGGCGACGACCTCGTCGGCGGTCTCCGACAGGATGACCTTCATGCCGAAGCCCATGCGGGTCAGCACGCCTTCCAAGATCTCGCGCACCTTCTCGCCGAAGGGACCGAGCGGCGCCTCGGGGGCAACGCTGATCTCGACGACGGTCGGGCCGTCCTGCGGGATCGGGAGGAGCTCGTCGTCGCGGCGCGGACGGCGGTCACCGCCACCACGCTCCGGACGCGGACCACGGTCACCACGATCACCGCCGCGGCCACCACGATCACCGCCGCGGTCGCCACCGGCCGAACGCTCAGGGCGAGGACCACGATCACCGCCACGGTCGCCGCCGGCCGAACGCTCAGGGCGCGGGCCACGATCACCACCACGGTCGCCGCCGGCCGAACGCTCGGGGCGAGGACCACGGTCGCCGCGGTCGACTCCACGCTCGGGACGCGGACCACGATCACCGCGGTCACCACGGTCACCGCGGTCACCGCGGTCACCACGCTCTTGGCGTTCGGCGGAGGGTGCGCTCGGGTCGCCCGAGAGGCTCTCGACCAACGGACCCGTCGGGACCGCGGCTGCCTTGGCCTGGCCGGTGACCTTGATGAGGGCGTAGCCGCCGGTGGCGCCGGCGAGGATCTCGTACTTCAGTGAGTCAGCGGCGACGCCCATGGCGATCGACGCCTTCTGAAGCGCGGTATCGATGTTCTTGCCGGTGAAGGTGCTGGGAGCGCTCATGCGCGTGCCTCCATTTTGCGTTTGATGAGGAGGTTTTGGACAATGGTCAGCAGTGAGTTCACGAGGATGTAGAGCACGAGCGCCGAGGGCAGGAACAGCATGAAGAGCGTGAAGAGAACGGGCATGCCGTACTTCATGATCTTCGCCTGCATCTCGTCGGTCGCGGTCTGCGGAGTGAGCCACATCTGCACGAACTGGATGATACCGACGAGGATCGGCATCACGAAGAAGGGGTCGGGCGACGACAGGTCCGGCACCCAGAGCCCAAGGGGCTCGTGATAGAGCTCGACCGAGCCGAGGATAGCGCCATAGAGGCCCACCCAGATCGGGAGCTGGAGCAACATCGGCAGGCAGCCCGCGAGCGGGTTCACACCCTCGCGCTTCATGAGCGCCATCTGCTCCTGCGCGAACTTCTGGCGGTCGTTGCCGAGGCGCAGCTTGAGCTCATCGAGCTTGGGCTTGATCGCCTTCATCTTCTGCATCGACATGTAGCTCTTCTGCGAGAGCGGCCAGGTGATGAGCTTGAGCGCGATCGTGAGCAGGATGATGGCCAGCGGCCAGCTCCCGAGGCCCTCGTGGAACCACGTGAGGACCTTGTGCATCGGCGCACCGATAAAGCTCATCCAGCCGAACTTCACCGACTTGTTGAGGTCGGGATGCGTCAGCGGCATCAGCGCCGTGTCTTTGGGACCGTTGAACAGGTTGAAGCGCCACGTCGCCTGGCGGCGGTTCTTCAACGCATCATACGCGCGGTCGATCGCGGCGAGGTCGCCACCCTTGGCGCGGGCCGCTTCCCAGCCGTGCTTCACGTCGTCCACCGACGAGGCCGAGGTCACGCCGAGCACGTCCAGGTAGGCCTTGCAGTGCTCGCCCTGGGGGGCCGTCGGATTGGTCGCGCCGAGCCAGTCGGGCAAGCACGAGTCGACGCGACCCGGGATCTCGACGAGGTTCGAAGCGGTGTACTGCGCCCACATCACCCACGCGCCGGGCACGGTCGGGTTGAAGTCGCGAAGGCCCAGCTGGCACTGCCCACCGAGCTCCGAGAACGGAGTCGGGATGGCGGCCTGCATGAAATAGTTGGTGTCGGCTGCAATCCACTGCGCACCGCTCGGGTACGAATGGACCTCCTTCGCTTCCTGGCCGGCCTCCCACTTCTCGATCGCCGCCTCGCGCAGCGACGCGAACGGCGCGTGCTCGACCCCGTCGAGGGCGAGGCAGCTCGCCTGGAGGATCGGCGTCGGCGCGCCGAACATGCTCGGACCCTTGGTGTCCGGGTGCTGCCAGCTTCCGACGATGAGCCCGTTCTGCACCTGCGCGAGCTGGTCGCCGACGTTGTGGACAGTCACCGCGAGGTGCAGCTCGTAGGGATGGGCGCCGGCTTCGATGCGGCGCTCAATCCAGATCGGCGACGTGTCGTAGTCGGGGTTAGGCCACACGTACACGAGCGGTAGCCCCGGTGTGGTCGAGATGCGCTTGAAGTTGCGGTCGCTCTCGAAGAGCTGATCGACCGCGCCGCCACGCGTGATCTCATAGGCGACGCCTGCGATAGTGCTCTCGGTAAACGCCTTCGAGGGCGTGATCGACCCCCCCGCGCCGACCGCGGCGACCCGGTACTCACCCGCGATGCTGGCGGGTGCGGTGACCTTCAGGATGTCGTTGACGGCGACGATTCGATCGACCTGAAGGGTCGCGCGATTGGTCGGCGCCTCGAGCACGCCACCCTTGATCGAGCCACTCTGCACGGCACCTTCGGGTGCGCGCCGGATGACCAAGGTCGCCTGCCCCGGATAGCCGAGCTTGCCGAAGGCCGAACCGAACGGCAGCCACTTCGGGCCCCAGGTGGTGACCAGGTCGATCTGGCCCGCCGTGAGCTTGTCGGCCGGCGTGCCGGCGACCGGCGTGCGCGCTGCGTGAGTGAAGCGCGGGTCCTGCAGGACCGCCTTGGACAAGGTCGCGCCGCGGTTGGTGAAGGTGTAGACGACGCCAGGCGTGGTCACCACGATGCGCTCTTCGCGCTCCGGCTGCTGGCCGTCGACGACGCCGTTTTCGACGACGCCCGCGACTGGCTGGCTCGGAGTGGTCGGGCCGGCGTCGGCCGGACCCGTCGCAGGCTGCCCCGTCGGTTCCTGCGCGAAGGCGGTCTCACCGGCGAACGTCGCCCCGAGTACAAAACAGGCCGCGAGCCATGTCGGCGCGGTCCGCGCGGACGACAGGCCGTTCAGCATTGAACGATACATTCCGAATCCTTGGTGATCCCGGACCGCGAGAGAGGCTGAGCGATTGGATCGCTCACGCCAGGTACCGGGTCGTAGCCGCCACGTGCAAAGGGGTGGCAGCGGCAAACACGCCACATCATGAGAGGAGCACCGCGCGTGAGACCATGCGCTCGCAGTGCCTCGTCGGCATAGACCGAGCACGAGGGAACGAAGCGACAGGCCGGCGGCAGGGCAGGGGAGAGCAGCTTCCGATAGAGCCAGACCAACGCCACGAGGGGCAGGGCCAGCACCTGGTCAGCCTTCTTCAGGAGGCTCGTGCACATCTGGAGCAGGCGCACGAGGCGGCTGCGAGCTGGCATTTTCAGCACCGCTTGGCGGCTTGCTGACGATGGCGGGCTTCGGACCACGTGGACCGCGTTGGTCACGACCGCCCTTGGCGCGCTCGGCAAGGTAACGCCCAATGACCGAGACGAGCTCGTCATGGAGGTTCTGCCAGGCAAAACCAGTCGCGTCGCGCTTGGCCGTGATGACCAGGTCATACGGGCGTCGAGCATCGCCACGAACTGGTCTAAGCTCTGGGTGTCGTCGGAACGCTTCGCGGATCCACCGCTTGATGCGGTTGCGCACGACGGCGTTGCCGACTTTCTTCGAAACGGTGATGCCGACGCGCGACTCGCGTTGGCTACCCGGGAGGAACTGGAAGACGAGCCGCTTTCCATGGACGCGATGACCCTGGCCCTGGATGCGCAGGAACTCGCCCCGTCGGAGGATCCGACAGTGCTTCGGGAAGGACTTGTCCCGTCCTGGGAGGTCTGTCCCGATGGCCGGGGTCGCGGCTTCAAAGACCGCGACCACCGGGGACGCCGCGACGCCGGGCGCAACACTGCGCTCGAGCTCGGACGCAGGTTGTTCAGCGTCGTGCTCCAGCGTAGGTTCCTCGGCGGTCCGTATGGACAAAGGCGGCGACATCGCAACTGTGTCGCTCGAGCGAGCGCACGAGCGTCACTTCTTCGGGGTTGCGACTGTCAGGCGCTTACGTCCCTTCCTGCGGCGATTCGAGAGGATCTTGCGGCCACCGTGGGAGGCCATACGCGCGCGGAAGCCATGCGTGTTCTTCCGCTTGCGATTATGGGGCTGATAGGTTCGCTTGGACACGAGGTGTCTCCAGAGTAGGTCGCAGCGTCACCCTGAGGTGGGCCGCGGACGAGGGGGCGTATCAATCATCGCGACACCACTGGTGTCAAGCCATTCCGCAGGCGCTTTGCCGCCCATGTCGGAGCGTGCGTCAGAGAAGGCCGGCGCGGGTGCCAGAGCACCGTCGAGCTCAATCCCGCAGTGAGCGTCGCAGTCGATCGAGCTGCGCCCGGATCTCCGGATTGGCGTCGCGCAGCGCCTCGACCCGCTTGAGTGAGTTGATCACCGTCGAGTGGTCACGACCGCCGAAGTGGTTGCCGATCTGCGGCAGCGACTCGTCGGTCAGCTCCCGCACGAGGTACATCGCGATCTGCCGCGGCACCGTGATGTTGCGATGACGCCGAGGCCCCTTGAGCTCGGCCAGCGTCACCTTGAACTCGGCCACGACCGCTTTCAGGATCGACTCGGGAGCGATGCGCTGGAGGTTCTCGCCAAGGAGCGATCCGAGCGCCTGATGCGCCAGATCGAGATCGACCGCACGACCCGACAGCTTGGCCGTCGCCGTCAGCTTCACGAGCGCACCCTCGAGCTCGCGCACGTTGCGCGTGACGTGGCGCGCGACCAACATCGCCACCTCGTCGGGCAGCTCGATGCCGTCGACCTCGGCCTTTGCCTTCAGGATCGCGACCCGCGTCTCGAAGCCGGGCGGCTTGATGTCCGCCGTGAGCCCCCAGTTCAAGCGCGAGCGCAGGCGGTCTTCCAGGTCGGGGATCGACTGCGGCAGCTGGTCGCACGTCAGCACGATCTGCTTGTGCGACGAGTGCAGCGTATTGAAGAGGTGGAAGAACTCCTCCTGTGTACGGTCCTTGCCGGCGATGAACTGGATGTCGTCGATCAACAGCACATCGCAGCGGTCGCGATAGCGCGAGCGGAAGCTCTGCATCTTGTCGGTGCGGATCGCCTGGATGAGGTCGTTGACGAACTGCTCGCTGGTCACGTAGCGCACGCGCGCATGCGGGTTCTTCTCGCGCACCGCGTGACCGACTGCGTGCAACAGGTGCGTCTTGCCGAGACCGACACCGCCAAAGATGAACAGCGGATTGTAGCGTGTGCCCGGATGATCGGCGACCGCGTGCGCCGCGCTCATCGCGAACTGGTTGGTCGGTCCGTCGACGAAGCTCTCGAAGCGATAGCGCTCGTTCAGTGCCGGTGCTTCGATAGGCGTCGGGTCGTGCGCGACCGGACCGGACAGAGTCGAGTGCGAGGATGCGAACAGATCGACCCGACCCTGGGCGACCCCCTCACGCGGGACGGTGAGTTCGGGCGCGCGCGCAGCTTCGGCCTCGGCCGCGTCGTAGGTCGTGTAGCGGATGCGATAGCCACCCTGGCCGAGCTTCTCGAACTCTTCGTGGAAGAACCTGGCGAAGTGATCCTCCAGCCAACGCCCGTGTGACTCGTCCGGCACCGCGAGCACGATCTCACGCGCGACCTCGTCCTGGCCGCCACACTGCACCGGCATGATCCAGTGCTTGTAGTCCCAGGGCTCGACGCGCGTCTGCAGGCCCGTCAGTGTTTTCTTCCAGAGATCCAAAGCTTACCGTCCATACTGGGGGGTCGGGTGCGGCGTTGTCGGGGCCGACCCGAGGCAAAATCTGGGACTCCGAGTCCATGAGCTCGAGCGGCAGTTCATGGAGTTCTCCAACTCTCAGGCGAACCCGTTTCGAGTTGGTCATCACAATCTCCCAACTCTCAGGCGAACCCATGCGAGTTGGTATCAACCAAATGGCGCACCGCCGCCGCTGTCGACCTGAGGCGACAAGACGTCCTGCGGTACCCCGCTATCCTCTATATGAGCGTTGGATCGTGAAGTGGCCGTCGACCCGACGAAGCGACTGCGTTGGCTAGACGCCGCTCCCGTGCGGGGTGGTCTGAGGTCTATGAGGTGGTCTCGAGGGAAGTACCCTGGGCGCGCCTTTCAATCGAAGGGGCGACCTCACGTCTGGTGTCTCGCGTGGGTCGCTTCGCTGGTGAGCAGCGAAGCGTGGCGAGCCGGCACCTACAGGTGCTTCGACCCGTTGGCTCGGCGACTGCCCGTCGAGACGTTTGCGAGCTAACACCTGCCTCGTCGCGATCGCAAGCGCGCGCTGATTGGTTACACCGGCGTGTCGTGCAAGCCATGCGATCATCGCAGGATCTTCCGACTCACGCCGCCGACCGAAAACCTCTCATCGACGAGGGTGTCTTCGACCATCTCGATCACGGACCTGTGGGACACCTGCGGAAAACCCTGTGGTCGACCTGTCGACAGCGTTGTGGACAGGCGTGGATATCTCTTCCGGGCGGCTTTTTATCCACTTCCGTCCACACGCTGTCCCTCGATCGTTTGCCCGATCATCCACCGATCGCGTTGTCAAGAATCCCAGCTGATCCAATTGCTTGGGAGGTTGTCCCCAATCTCCACCACCCCTATGGATCCTGATGACTGATCTCTCTTCTCTTCTCTCTCTCTCTGCTCTCGTCCCCTTCATCATCATCATGCGCAGCGACCTGTCTTCGTCGGCCAGGATCGCGATCAAGAACGCGGTCCGAAGTGAGACACGCACGCGCGATCATAGAACGCGTGTGCACATGTGCCCGCGTGCTCGCGCGCGTGGATCGATGCTGTGCGATGCTCGCTGCGTGCTTGCGGACTCGACCCAACTGCGGGTAAGCAGGTGCGCCGTCGGAACCAAGACTTGTGAGGAAGCGACATGGCCACGCTGGAGCTGAGACTCGACCGGACGACCTTCCTCGGGGCGGTCTACAAAACCCAGGGCGTCGTCGACCGGAAGTCGACGAGCAACGTCCTATCGCACGTGCTGGTCGAGAGCATGGCGGATGGCAAGGTGCGCCTCGTCGGCACTGACTACGACGTGACGATCATCGCCGAGATCCCGGCCGAGGTGATCGTGCCGGGCTCTGCCTGCATCAACGGCAAGAGCCTCTTCGACGTGGTGAAGAACCTGGACGAGACGCCGCTGCACCTGCGCGCGTTGCCCAACGACTGGTCCGAGCTCGCAGCCGGTCGTGCCCACTTCAAGCTCGCCGGGGTGACCCCGTCGGACTTCCCCGAGATGAAGATCCCGGCTGACGCGAAGTGGCTCAAGATCCCGAAGTCGGCTCTGCGCGACCTCTTCGAGAAGACCGCCTTCTCGATGTCCGCGGACGAGACGCGCATGAACCTGAACGGCGTCTTCTTCAAGGCGCAGCCGGGTTCGACCGAGGGCATGGCGAAGCTCACGATGGTGTCGACCGATGGCCATCGTCTCTCGAAGGTCGAGCTCGAGACCGAGGTCCAGGGCATCGCCAAGCAGACATTGTCGGCGATCATCCACAAGAAGGGTGTCACCGAGGTGAAGCGCCTCTTCGACATCGACACGGACGTGCTCGAGGTCGGCTTCGCGCAGGGCGTGATCCTGTTTCGCGCCAGCGCCGGCACGGCCGGCAGCACCATCTTCTCGGTGCGCCAGATCGAAGACAACTACCCCGACTACTCGCGTGTCATCCCGCAGAGCTCGCCGGTGAAGGTGGTCGTCCCGCGTGAGCGGCTCGCGCGCGCGATCCGCAAGAACGCGATCCTCACGTCCAACAAGACCTACATCATCAAGCTCGAGCTCACGCCCGGGCGCCTCGCGGTGACCGCCTCGAATCCGGACTACGGCGAAGGTCGTGACGAGCTCGACGTGGAGTACACCGGCGACGGCATGGTGGTCGGCTTCAACTACAACTACCTCCTCGATGTCCTCGGCGTGGTGAAGGGCGAGAACGTCGTCTTCGAGATGACCGACGAGTTCTCGCCGACCGTGATGACCTCGCCGTCCGAGCCGGGCGCCGTGTTCGTCGTCATGCCGATGCGCGTCTAGTCGCGCTCGGAATAGACCGTGCTGCTCCGCTCGCTCGCAGCCGAGAACTTCAGGAATCTCGAGACCTTTCGGATCGAGCCGGGGCCGCGCTTCAACCTCATCGAGGGACGCAACGGCCAGGGCAAGACCAACCTGCTCGAGGCGGTGTTCCTGCTCGGCGCGTTCCGGAGCCCTCGCGAGGCGAAGCACCCCGAGCTCGTGCGCTTCGGAGAAGAGCGCGCGGCGGTGATTGGGGAGATCGAGCGGCGCGAGGTCTCGCGCACCATCGAGGTGCGGATCTCGAGAGAGGGCAAGAAGGTGGTGCTCGACGGCAAGCCCATCACCCGGCTGCCGGCGTCGTTCATCCACCTCAACGCGGTCCTCTTCGGGCCCGACGATCTCGAGCTGACCAAGGCCGGACCGGACGTGCGGCGGCGCTTCCTCGACCGCGCGACCTATGCCGTCTGGCCCGAGCACCTCGCTGCGCTGCGCGCCTACAACGAGGCCTTGAAGAGTCGGAACAAGATCCTGCGCGACGCCAAGATCCGGGGCCAGACCGCTGATGGCGATGTGCTATCGGCCTTCGAGGGTGAGCTCGCGCGTCATGGTGCGCGCATCGAGCAGCGCCGCTTCCAGTTCCTGCAGGCGTTCCTGCCGCACTTCCTCGAGGCGTTCACGCGCATCACCGATGGCGAGCTGGCCGGCGGCATCGTGCACGTGCCGAGCGGCATCATCGATCCCGCCGTGACCCACGACCGACTCGAGCAGGTCGAGCGCGAGTTCGGCGCAACGTGGGAGCGTCAGCGCGGCGCCGACATGCGCCAGGGCTGGACCCGCAGCGGGCCTCATGCCGACGAACTCGACCTGTTCATCGATCAGCGCCCTGCGCGCACGTTCGCGAGCCAGGGACAACATCGCGCGTTTGTGCTCGCGATGAAGATCGCCGAGCTCCTCCGCATCCAGGAGGCCATCGGCGTCTACCCGATCTTCCTCCTCGACGACGTGTCGAGCGAGCTCGATGAGCGGCGCAACGCGCTCTTGATGGAGACCCTCGATCGTGGTGGCGGCCAGGTGTTCATCACGACTACCGACCGTCGCTGGATCCGAGTGAAAGAAGCCAAGGTCTGGCAGGTCGAGGCAGGTCGCATCACGGCCGTCTGAGCCGCGGACAGGCCTGCCAGATGTCTGCGTCAGCACCCCTGCCAGCCGCGCCGGCTGCGAATCAGCCGGCGCGGTCGTCCGTTGCAGCGACGGAGCTGACATAAAAGATCGACGACCCGGATCGCTCCGGTTACGGTCCCCGAGGTCGAGGGAGGTGTTCGATGGAGCGTTTTGTCATCGAGGGCGGCAAGGCCCTTGCTGGGACCGTCCGCCCGAGTGGATCCAAGAACGAAGCGCTGCCGACGATCGCGGCGTGTCTCCTCACCGCCGAGCCGGTGGTGCTGAAGAACGTGCCTGACATCGCGGACGTGCGCGTGATGTTCGAGGTGCTCGAGCAGCTCGGCGCCAAGGTCGAGCACCTCGCCGAGGACACCGTGCGCGTCACCGCCGCGGCCATCGTCGACACGGTCGACACCGATCTGGCGCGGCGCGTACGTGCCTCTATCCTGTTCGCCGGCCCCATCCTCGGTCGATGTGGCCGCGTCGTGTTGCCGCCGCCCGGCGGTGACGTCATCGGGCGCCGTCGCCTCGACACGCACTTCCTCGGCCTGCAGGCGCTCGGCGCCGACTTCCACATGAACGGCAACTACGAGCTCACCGCCAAGAAGCTCGTCGGCACGGAGATCTTTCTCGACGAGGCCTCGGTCACCGCGACCGAGAACATCATCATGGCCGCGGTCCTCGCCGAGGGTCAGACCGTCTTGATGAACGCCGCAGCAGAGCCACACGTGCAGGGCCTCTGCCGCATGCTCGTGTCGATGGGCGCCGAGATCTCGGGCATCGGCACCGGCACCCTGCGCATCGGCGGCAGCAAGAAGCTGCATGGCACGACCCACACGATAGGTCCCGACTACCTCGAGATCGGCAGTTGGATTGGCCTCGCCGCCGTGACCAACAGCGACATCGCGATCGAGGGCTGCCGCCCCGACGAGATGCGCATGATCCAGCATGTGTTCTCGAAGCTCGGCATCCACCCTGAGGTCGAGAAGGTCGGCTTTGGGACAGGTAGCACGGGCGCGTCGGCGACCATGCGGGTGCGCCCGAACCAGCCGCTCGAGGTTCGTAAGGATCTCCACGGCGCCATCCCGCGCATCGACGATGCCCCGTGGCCGGCCTTCCCGACCGACCTCATGTCGATTGCGATCACTGCCGCGACGCAGTGTAAGGGCACCGTGCTGTTCTTCGAGAAGATGTTCGAAGGGCGCATGTTCTTTACCGATTCGCTGATCGCGATGGGCGCCTCGATCATCCTCTGCGACCCCCATCGCATCGTCGTGGTCGGCGCATCGCCGCTCTACGCGGCCCGCCTCGAGAGCCCGGACGTGCGCGCCGGCATGGCGCTCCTCATCGCGGCGCTGGCAGCCAAGGGCACCTCGACAATCTATAACATCCGTCAGATCGATCGCGGCTACATGCGCATCGACGACAAGCTTCGCGCGCTCGGCGCATCGATCGTGCGAGATGACGGGTAACTGGAAGCCCTTCTACGGCCCCAACGGGATCGCGCGACGGCTCGTCATCAAGGTCGGCAGCTCGACCCTGTCGACATGGATCGATGGCGCACCCTACCTCGACGCGTTCGTCACGGTCATCGCCGACCTGCGCAAGGCCGGTCACGAGGTGGTCGTCGTCACGTCGGGCGCGGTCGCGTGCGGCATGCAGCGGCTCGGCTTCAGCGAGCGGCCCCGCGAGCTAGCCCAGGTCCAGGCGTTGGCCGCGGTCGGCCAGGCGGACCTCATGGGTCGTTATGGCGCATCGTTTTTGCGCCATGGGATCCAGTGCGCGCAGATCCTCTTGACGCACGAGGACATCGCGCGCCGCCACCACTTCTTGAGCTTGCGCCACACCGTGGCCGAGCTGTTCGAGCTCGGCGTGGTGCCGGTCGTCAACGAGAACGACACGGTCGCCACCGAGGAGCTGCGCTTCGGCGACAACGACCGGCTCGCCGCCGCGTTCTCGACCGTGCTCGAAGCGGACCTCGTGATCCTGCTCTCCGACATCGCCTGCCTCTATGACCGTGACCCGCGCACCGAACCCAACGCGCAGCCGGTGCGGGAGGTCGCGAGGATCGACGACGCGATCCGCCAGATGGCGGGCAGCGCCGGCTCGGGGGTCGGCACGGGCGGTATGGTGTCGAAGATCCAGGCGGCCCAGATAGCCGTCGAGGCCGGGATCCCGCTGGTCATCGCGCACGGTGGCGACCCGCGGATCTTGAACCGGATTGCGCTCGGTTCTCCGGAAGGCACGCTGTTCCATCCGAACAAGAAGGTCGACCGGCGCCGCCATTGGATCGGCTATCTGTCGAAGCTGCACGGCGCCGTCACGGTTGACGCTGGCGCGGTCAAGGCCCTGCGCTCACGCCCGGCGAGCCTCCTACCGATCGGTGTCGTGGCCGTGAGCGGGCACTTCATGGGCGGCGATGGGGTGGAGATCCGCGGACCCGAGGGGGAGGTGATCGGCCGTGGTCTGGTCGGCTATGACCACAAGACGCTCGAGTCGATCGTGGGCTTGCGCAGCGACGCGGTCGCGGACAAGCTGGGGCGGAGCCTCATCGTTCCGGTGATCCACCGTAACGATCTCGTCCTCATCTAAGGTGCCCTTCGCCATGCGCAGCCCTCCGCCCGTGCCGCCCCTTCGCGATGATCTTCGGGCCCGAAAGCTCGGCGGGCGCATCGTGGTCGAGGACCCGGCGCGACGGGTACGGGTGCCGATCGACGAGCTCGGGCTCGCGGTGATGGAGGTCCTATCCGAGGGGCCGATCGATCCCGATGACCTCGCGGCGGCGATCGAAGCACCCCGCATCGAGCTGCAGCGGCGGGTGGCGCTCCTGTCACGGCAGAGCTTTCTGCAAACACCGCGCGCAGCCGAGCAGCTGCGCGTGCACGAAAACGCGGCGCTCGAGGTCGAAGCGCCTGCGACGGAAGCGTTGCCGTTGAACTTCCAGGCGACGCTCGCGCACGGCTGCGTCGCGTGTGGGGGCTGCTGTCATGGGACCGATGTCGGGCCACTGAAGGACGACGACATCGCGAAGATCCGGGCCTTCGACTGGCGGCCGCTGTTGCCCAACGATGTCTCTCCAGACGACTGGATCGATGAAGTGCCGGCGGAACGTTCGCCGACCAAGCAGCCTATCCGCCTCATGGGCATGCGCCAGGGACGCTGCGTCTTCCTGGGCGACGACAAGCTGTGCATCATCCACAAGCACAAGGGATCACAGCAGAAACCGACTATCTGCCGGCAGTTCCCCTACACCTTCACGAAGACGCCACGCGGTATCGACGTGAGCTTCTCGACCGAGTGTCGGGCCTGGTGGAAGGCGCGCAACAACGCTGTGCCACCGGCGGGTGATGCCGAACAGCTGGCGCAGATCCGGGCGCTCATCGCCGAAGGTGCTCCGATCTTGTCGTTGCCCGTGCCGATCCCGCTGGCCGAAGGCATCGATATCGATTTAGCCACCTGGGAGACCCTTCGCGCGGCAATGCTGCGCGGGCTCGAAGCGGCGGCGAGCGTACCGGAGCTCGTGAGCGCGCTGATCGAGCCCGTGAAGCGACAGCTCGACGCGCTCTCCGAGAGCTATCGCGAGAGCGAGATCTTCGCGTCGCGCGAGGCGTTCTCGGTGCCCGATCCAGACCCAGTCGACCAGCCCCAGCGCTTCTTCGCGGCGCTCGAACGGCTGAAGCTCGCGCTCGTCGCCGGCATCACGGCCATCGCCGACGCGATGCGCGAGGCCGACAAACGGGACGAGGCCGACCGCGCGATGCGCCTCGCCTGGGGCATCGACGAGCTGATGTCGGGGCGCAAGATCGATGACCTCGTGCCGTTCGCGCACGCGCTCGAGATCTGGCGTGACCTGGCGCTCGCCAGCGTGCAGGCGCACGAGCCGGCGCGAAAGGGCGACATCGTGCTCGGGGTGGCGACCCTCGTGCTGAAGCTCCTGACCGGGCCGATGTTGGCCGGGCTCTCGGCCCAGGCGGCGCTGCGCGGGCGCGTGCACGAGCAGGAGGTGGTCGACGCGATGGTGCTAGTCACCAAATTGCCGCGTGGGTCGGCTTTCGAGCGGCTGTTCGCAGGGCACCGGCGCGATCTCGCGACCGTCTTTTTGTGCGACGTAACAACCCTTGTCCTGGGTCACGCCCCGCGACCCCTGCCGAGCTGGCTTTGAGCAGTGCCGCCTGGCTTCGGATGTCTCCTTCGCCATGCGACACTGTTTAGAGAGTGCAAGTCAGCGTGAACGCTAGGTCTTGGTTTTGCGTTGCGAGGGTCGTTGCCCGGGAGTATGGTCCGCGCCCGCTGGCTCCTTAAAGGATGCTGCTCTCCGCGCGCCCGACCACTGACCAAGCCAGAACGAACCCTTTTGCCATCCTGATCCCTCGGAGGACTCTCCAATGAAACGTACTCTGCTGACGCTCTCCGTCGCTGGTCTCGTGGCCTGCGGTGGCAAGAAGGAAGTGGGCCCGACGGCTCCGCCGCCTTCGACTGTCGATGCCGCTCAGGCCACCACGCCGCCGGTCGAGGCCGACGCGGTCGCGGCTGCCCCCGACGCCGCCCCGGCGGAGCGTCCGCGCATCACCGGTCCGGTCGCCAAGGTCAACGGGATAGAGATCCCGAGCGCCTCCTTCTACGAGGAGCTCGACAAGATCACTGCGCGTGGGACCCAGATCCCCGGCGATCGCGTCGCGCGCATCGAGCAGAAC
>Ga0209181_10000168_pt1 | contig 118527 bp, 106 predicted proteins | sample MAT05_FD_187208 | JGI IMG/M metagenome (GOLD analysis project Ga0209181, IMG submission 187208) | Freshwater microbial communities from Lake Fryxell liftoff mats and glacier meltwater in Antarctica - MAT-05 (SPAdes) (version 2) | ecosystem: Environmental > Aquatic > Freshwater > Ice > Liftoff...
GCCGATCACTCCCACTGATCCCAGCATGCCGAGCTTGATCGCATCCGCACCGATATCGTCGAGGCACGCCCGCATCTGCGCCGCAACCATCGCCGCCGGAACCGCGTGGACGCCGTGCACCCCGAGCGTATTCTGGACGGTGATCGCCGTCACCGCAGTCATGCCATACCCGCCAAGTGCCTGCACAGTCCGCAAATCAGCCTGCAGGCCCGCCCCGCCCGACGAGTCCGACCCGGCGACGATGAGAATGCGCGGGATCACCCTACCCCCGCCACGCTTTTCACGCGCAACGCCGTGGGAAGCAGCGGTAGCCGCGAACCATTTGCCGATTGCTCATCGGCGACCGATAGCGCCGCGCGCAGTCAGGGTCGACCGAAACCTTGCGGCCGAGTCGACCTAGCACAAAGATAGAGGGGCCTTCCGTCGCGTCCGCGCCATGCCGCCCGCCACTCCGAACCCGATAATCATCAGCGCCCAGCTTGAGGGCTCCGGGACCGTCGCGGCTGGTGCGCCGGTTAGCAGGACACCCGACTGCGACGTGAAACCGACGCCGTCCGGGAGTACGAATGAGAATGCGGCTGTGTTCGAATAATCGATGATGCCGCCGTTGCCTGTCACCGTTAGCTGAAGGCTGAAATTAAGGGCGCGGGCACCTTCGTTCGGAACGAGTATTCTCCAGCCGTAATTGTCGTTACCGAAATTCGTGAACCCGTTGTATGATGGGTTGTAAGCAGAACCATCGTATTTTCTGAATTCGACCAAGCCTTTGGCGTGGCGGCCGTTTTGAAAACCAAAGGCATCGTAGATCAGTCGTAGAAGTAAATTATTCTGATAGTGGGGGCCTAGACCGACTGAGCTGCCGGTCAAGTGGATCATCGCCGTAACGGGAATAGCACCCGGAAATCCGACTGGGCTCTGATAGCCGACCGGCACCGTGAAAAAGACGGCATCCTTCAGGCTAGCCGACGCCCGGCTGAACGATTGAACGGTAGAAGGTCCTCGCGTGATTGATGAACCCGCCGCCATCGCACGCAACTTGCCGTCGTACAGGCTGGCGCTCGCCGAATAGCTGCCGGTGTAGATAAAGGGCATGCCGTCGCCAGGATGAATACCTCCATATCGGCTATCGGAACCGGCACGCGACGTTTGAGTGCCTGAGTACACGGTAGGAACGCTGCCAAAACCGTCGTCGTAACCGTGGTAATGACCAGCAGCGATGGCGCGCGTATCGACCCCCGACGGCGGTAGCGTAAGCGCGGACGCGGTCGTGGCGCAGGTCGATAGATAAATACCCGCTCCCGCCAGCACAGCGACGATCCGCTTCGAACACATCTGAATCGTCCGATTTCCTCTTTCCCATGATCGAGATCACAGGTTATCGCTGTCGGAGGCGGGTAGATATCGGCCAAGTGGCCAGCCACTTGGGTATCCGACGGTCTGAACAGGAGGTACGGGTGACGTTGCGGCCAATGCCTGAGCAAGGCGGCGCGTTCAAGCCAGACGATATCCCGCTGTTGATCGCGCGCAACTCGCCGGGGGGTGTCGCGACTGTCGCGATGGCAGCTACACTAATCTACCTGAACGCCCAAGTTGCGAGCCTGCCGACCTCGGCGTGGCGGGCGGCCTGGTTCGTCTTCATGTTCGCCAGTCTGGCCGGACTCGGCGTGATTCAAATCGGCTTTTGCCTGCCAAGCGTGCGCGCCAGAGTGCCCGCGCGGGCATGGGTGCGTGCAATGCAGGTAGCGACGGTGCTGATGTGCGGGGGTACCGCCATAAGCGTCTGGCTATTGATGCCGATCGCGCACGCGGAATTTCGGCTTGTGCTGGTCATCGCGTATTTCTGGTTTGCCGTTCTGAACGTGATGGTGGCAGCCAACCGGCTGACGATCACGGGGAGCGCGGCGGTGCTACTGTCGCTGGCGGGCTTCGCGTCGACGCAGTCCAATACTTACGCGCTTCCTCTTGCCGGGGTATGCGTTCTTGCGACAATATCGCTGGTTGTCGTGCGCGGACTGATCTGGCGCGTTGCTGAACGCGCTGCGGGTGCGAGTCGAGAAACTCAAGAACAGGTCCGTACGTTGGAAGTGACGATCGCAACGATGGCGGCGCAACACGCGGAAATTCTGCCGAGTGTCAGAACGGAAGAAATTCTTCGGCGACCGTCTGAGGTGCAATCGCCTGATCTGAAATCCGCGATCCATCACATCGACAATGAATCGTTGACGAAACGTCAGGCGCAAATCCTGAGACTTGTCGCGAGAGGGTTGAGCAACAAGGAAATCGCGCGCGAACTGCAGGTGTCTCCCTCGACGATCAAGACGCATCTATCTCAGTCGATCGCCGTCCTTCGTGCTCTCAACCGGACAGACGCCGCAGTGAAGGCCAGTGCGATTGGCATCCTCTAGCGCCTGCTCGAATGCAATTTAAGAAATGCCGATCTCGCTTCTCGGGGTCAGTCTTGAGGATAATTCATGACCTTCGACAAATCGCGCCTGCCGAGCCGTCATGTCACCGAAGGCCCGGAGCGCGCGCCGCACCGCTCCTATTACTACGCGATGGGGCTGACCGCCGAGGATATTGCGCGGCCGTTCGTCGGCGTCGTGTCGGCGGGCAACGACAGCGCACCGTGCAACACGACGCTCGACGCGCAGGCCGATGCCTGCCGTGCGGGCGTCACCGCGGCGGGGGGCACGCCGCGGCGCTTCAACACGATCACCGTCACCGACGGCATCGCGATGGGGCATCAGGGGATGAAGTCCTCGCTGGTCAGCCGCGAGGTCATTGCTGATTCGATCGAGCTGAGCGTGCGCGGCCACAGCTATGACGCGCTCGTCGGCTTCGCAGGGTGCGACAAGAGCCTGCCGGGGATGATGATGGCGATGCTGCGCCTCAACGTGCCGTCGGTGTTCGTCTATGGCGGGTCGATCCTGCCGGGGCGGTTCGAGGACAAGGACGTGACGGTCGTCGACGTGTTCGAGGCGGTCGGGCAGTTCGCCGCCGGGACCTGCCCGCTGGCGCGCCTGACCGCGCTGGAAAAGGTCGCCTGCCCCGGCCACGGCGCGTGCGGGGGGCAGTTCACGGCCAACACCATGGCCTGCGTCGCCGAAGCCATCGGGCTCTCGCTACCGTCGTCGAACATGATGCCCGCGCCCTACGAAGGCCGCGCGGGCCTAGCCGTCGCGGCGGGCGAGGCGGTGATGGCGTGCCTGGCCAAGAACCTCCGCCCGCGCGACATCTGCACGCGCGAAGCCTTTGAAAACGCCGCGACGATCGTGGCCGCAACTGGCGGCTCGACCAACGCCGCGCTGCACCTCCCCGCGATGGCGAGCGAGGCGGGCATCGAGTTCACGCTGTTCGACGTCGCCGATATCTTCAAGCGCACGCCCTACATCACCGACCTCAAGCCCGGCGGGCAGTACGTGGCGCGCGACCTGTATGAGGCGGGCGGCATCTACACGGTGATGAAGACGCTGCTGGGCGGCGGCTTCCTGCATGGCGACTGCATGACCGTCACCGGCAAGACGCTGGCCGAGAACCTGGCCGAGGTGACATGGGTCGACAACAAGGTCATCCGCCCGGTGTCGAACCCGCTGTCACCGACCGGCGGCGTTGTCGGCCTGCGCGGTTCGCTCGCCCCCGACGGGGCCATCGTCAAGGTGGCGGGGCTGCACCGGCTGCAATTCGAAGGCCCGGCCCGCGTCTTCGACTGCGAGGAGGACTGCTTCGCCGCGGTCGAGGCGCGGTCGATCAACAAGGGCGAGGTGCTGATCATCCGCTACGAGGGTCCGAAGGGCGGCCCCGGCATGCGCGAGATGCTGTCGACCACCGCCGCGCTGTATGGACTCGGCCTTGGCGAGCATGTCGCGCTGATCACCGACGGGCGTTTCTCGGGCGGCACGCGCGGCTTCTGCATCGGCCATGTCGGGCCGGAGGCGGCGGACGGCGGCCCGATCGCGCTGGTCGAGGACGGCGACACTATCCGCATCGACGCGGAAGCCGGCACCATCGACCTCGACGTCGCCGACGACGTGCTGGCGGCGCGCCGGGCGGCGTGGCGGCCACGGGTCAATGACTATCAATCGGGCGCGCTCTATCGTTACGCGCGGAACGTCGGCCCCGCCTCGCTCGGCGCGCTGACCCACCCGGGTGCCCGGGCCGAGCGGCACGTTTACGCCGACATCTGAGCTAGCGGCAGCTGCGCCAGTGCCGGCATGCCCGGCGCCGATCTTTCTCGGTCGCGGCCGGGCGCAACACGAGCGGAGCCGCGGCGACGGTCGGCGGCGGCGCGAACGCCTCCGCGCCGGGGCCGGTGACCGGGATGCCGGGCGCGGGCGGCACATAGACCGCGGCGGGCGGCGGCGGCGGATTGCGGATCGCGTCCCAGACCGGCTCGCCGCGGCCGTCGCGCGGAATCTCCCCGACCGTGCCGCGATACTTGCTGCTGCTCTGGACATAGAGCGGCGACGCAGCGCACGACGCGAGCAGCAGCGCCGCGCCGAGCGGCAGAATAAGGTTCCGGGCCATGCCGCCAGCCGATTACACCGAGCCGCGACTTTGACAAGCCCAGCCCCCGTGCTGACCGCCGCCGAAATGCGCCACGCCGAGGCACGGGTCATCGCCGCCGGGGTTCCGGCGCGCGAACTGATGGAGCGCGCCGGACGCGCCGCGGCGACCGCGATCCTGCGCTTCGACGCGCCGCGGGCAGCGGTGATCGCCTGTGGCCCGGGCGGCAACGGCGGCGACGGCTATGTCGTGGCACGGCATCTCGCCGAGGCCGGGGTCGCGGTGACGGTCGCCGCCGACGACGCACCGCCCCTCGCCGGTCCGGCGGTATCAGCGGCGGCGGACTGGCGCGGGCCGGTGGTGGCGCTCGCTGCTACAGCGCCGGCGCCGGCCTTGATCGACGCGCTGTTCGGGACCGGGCTCAGCCGCGCCCTGGATCCGGCGATGGCGGCGGCGCTCGACCGGCTCGCGGCCCCGGCAACGCTGCGGGTGGCGCTCGACGTGCCGAGCGGGGTCGGCAGCGATGACGGCGCGCTGCTCGGCTGCCCGTATGCCGCCGACCTGACCATCGCCTTCGGGGCGCTGAAACCGGGACACCTGCTGCACCCTGCGGCCGCGCTGTGCGGGCGCGTCGTGGTCGCGGATATCGGTATCGAGGCCGCCAGCAACCTGATGCGGAACGACCTCCCGGCGCTGCCCGCCGCCGACGCCGACACCCACAAGTACGCGCGCGGCGCGGTGCTCGTCGTTGCTGGCCCCAGCGGCCACGGCGGCGCGGCGCGGCTGGCGGCGCGCGCGGCACTCCGCGTCGGCGCGGGACTGGTGACGGTGGCCATGCCGCAGGCGGCGCTGATCGAGAACGCCGCTCGCCTCGACGCGGTGATGCTGCGCGTCGCCGACGATGCGGCCCAGCTCGCCGCGCTGCTCCGCGACCGGCGGCTGCGCGCGTTGCTGATCGGCCCCGGCCTCGGTCACGACGCCCGCGCCCGTGCGCTAACCGGCGCGGCGCTGGGGAGCGGCAAGCCGATGGTCCTCGACGGCGACGTCTTCACGCTGTTTGCGGGCGACGCTGCCGAACTGGCGCACCGCATCGCCGGGCCCGTCGTGCTGACCCCGCACGAGGGCGAGTTCGCCCGCCTGTTCGGCGACCTGCCCGGCAGCAAGGTCGACCGCGCCCGTGCCGCTGCCGCGCAAACCGGCGCGGTGATCGTGCTGAAGGGCCCGGATACCGTCATCGCCCACCCAGACGGTCGCGCCCGCATCAACGCCCATGCCTCGCCGAACCTAGCCACCGCCGGCTCGGGTGACGTACTGGCCGGGCTGATTATTGGCCTGCTCGCGCAAGGCTTCGACGCCTTCGACGCGGCCTGCGCTGCGGTCTGGCTGCACGGCGACCTCGGTATTCGCGGCGGCCCCGGCCTGACCGCCGACGACCTCCCCGGGCTGGTCGCGGCGGCGCTGTGACCGCGATTGTCCGCATCGGCGCACGCGGCGACGGCGTTACCGCCGATGGCCGCTTTGTGCCGTTCGGCGTGCCGGGCGATACGCTGGACGACGACCGCAGGCTCGTCCCCGGCCCCGACCACCAGGTGCCGCCGTGCCGCCACTTCCCGGAATGCGGCGGTTGCCAGCTGCAGCATGTCGCGGACCCGGCCTATGCGCGCTGGGCGGTCGAGCGGATCGAGGGCGCGCTGACCGGCATCGCCGTCGGCCAGGTTGAGCCGCTGCATCTGTCGCCGCCGCGCTCGCGCCGCCGCGCCGCGCTGCGCGCCGTCAAGCGCGGCGGGCAGCTGACGCTGGGCTTCAATGCCGAGGCCAGCCACCGCATCGTCGACCTGCGCGAATGCCACGTACTGGCACCTGAACTGTTCGCGCTGGTCGCGCCGCTGCGGCGGTTGCTCGGCAGCGTCGTCGCCGAGGGGCGCGGGGCCGGGGTGACCCTGACGCTCAGCGAGGCCGGGGTCGACGTGCTGCTGGCCGGCATCGCGGCGGCGACGCTGAAGCAGATCGAGCGCCTCACCGCGTTTGCCGACGCCGAAAATCTCGCTCGCCTGACCATCGAGAACGAGGACGGCGTGACGACCATCGCCGAGCGCGCCCAGCCGAACTTGCGCTTCGGCGGCGTCGCGGTCGCACTGCCGCCGGCGGCGTTCCTGCAGGCCACCGCCGACGGCGAGGCGGCGCTGGTCGCCGCCGTGCTCGCCGCGACCGAAGGCGCTGGCAAGGTCGCCGACCTGTTCAGCGGCCTCGGCACCTTCGCTCTGCCGCTCGCGGTGCGCGGCGCGAAGGTACTGGCGGTCGACGCCGCCGGGGCCGCCCACGCGGCGCTGCAACAGGCGGCGCGCGGCGCGGGCCTGCCGCTGCTCGCCGAACACCGCGACCTGTTTCGCCAACCCCTGACCGTGCCCGAGCTGGACCGTTTCAACGCGGTCGTCTTCGACCCGCCCCGCGCCGGAGCCGCGGCCCAGTCGGCGACGCTGGCCGCGTCCGCCGTGCCCGTCGTCGTCGCCGTCTCGTGCAACCCAAGCACGTTTGCCCGCGACGCCCGCACGCTCGTCGACGGCGGCTACCGGCTCGAACGGCTGTGGCCCGTTGGCCAGTTCCGCTGGTCGACGCACCTGGAGCTGGTGGCGAAATTCGTCCGCTAAGGCGCGGGCGGGCGCTTGTGGGCCCAAGGCGCGGCACGCTCCAGCTGTCCGGCGAGGCGGTAGAGCAACCCTTCCGCCCCGTAGCGTCCGGCGAACATCATGCCGATCGGCAGGCCGTCGCGGCTCCAGCCGAGCGGCACCGACATCGCCGGCTGGCCGGTCTGGTTATACAGCGCGGTGAACGGCGAATAGCCGAGCACGTTGGCGGTCCACTCCGCCATGTCGGACGGCGACAGGTCGATCCGGCCAAGCTCGATCGGCGGCTGCGCGAATACCGGCGACAGCACGACGTCATAGCGCTCCTGGAACCTCGCCATCACGATCGCGGCGTGCTGGAAGGCGTCGTTGGCGGCGATCAGCTGGACGGCGCTGGTGCCCTTGCCGATGTGGACAAACATCTGCGTCACCGTCTCGATGTCGTCGCCGGCGTCGTCGCGGCCCAGCACCGCGAGTCGCCGCGAGATGTCGGACGCGGTGCAGGCACCGAGTACCGCGACCATCGCGTTGCCGAGCTCGGCAGCCGACAGCACGGGTTGTGCGGGCTCGACGTGATGGCCGAGCGACTCCAGCAATTTGGCGGTGGCGTGGGTCGCCGCGGCCACCTCCGGATCGACGGGCACCCCGGTCAGCGGCTCCAGCATCAGCGCGATGCGAAGCGGCCCCGGCTCCCGCGCCACCTCGCTGAGAAAGCTCGCTTGCGGGGCCGGCGCGACGTAGCGGCTGCCGGGCTCCGCGCCGTGCGTCGCATCCAGCAGCGCCGCATTGTCTCGAACCGTGCGACTGACGGCATGGACCACCGATAACCCCATCCAGCTCTCGGTGACGTGCGGCCCCATCGGCACGCGGCCGCGTGACGGCTTCATGCCGAACACCCCGCACGCCGACGCCGGGCAGCGGATCGAGCCGCCGCCGTCCGACGCCTGCGCCACCGGCACTACCCCCGCTGCGACCGCGCATGCCGCACCGCCGCTCGACCCGCCCGCCGACCGTGACAGGTCCCAGGGGTTGCGCGTCAGGCCGGTCGCTCGGCTTTCGGTAGTCACGGTCAGGCCAAGTTCCGGCGTCGTCGTTTTGCCGAACGTGTTAAGGCCGGCGGCGACGTAGCGGTCGTAGATGACCGCATTGGTGTCCGGGCGGTAGCCGTCCCACAGCCGGCTGCCCTCGCCCGATCTCTCCCCGGCGATGTCGACGTGCAGATCCTTGACCAGGAACGGCACGCCCGCGAACGGGCCCTCGAAGCCGCCGCGTGCCGCCGCCCGGGCGCGCTCGTACAGCGGTTGCGCCATGAAGTTCAGCGCCGGGTTCGCCGCGTCGGCGCGCGCGATCGCCGCCTCCAGCAGCTCGGCCGGGCTGACCTCGCCCGCCACCACGGCCGCGGCTTGTCCCAAGGCATCGTCGTGCATTGTCGTCTCCCCCTAAAGCGGCGGCAACCGCCCGATTGAATTCCGGTCGCCGAGCGCCAGGAAGCCACCGTTCTTGTATTCCGGCTTGGCGTAGACGAAGTCGCCGCCGCCCGCCGCCCGCATCGTGCCGCCCGCCGCCAACAGCACCGCGTGTCCGGCGGCGGTGTCCCATTCGCAGGTCGGGCCATAGCGCGGATAGACGTCGGCCGAGCCTTCGGCGACGCGGCAGAATTTCAGGCTCGATCCCGCCGGCTCGAGCGCGCAGGCGCCGAGCGCGGTCACCCAGTCGGCGGTCCGCGGGTCGAGGTGGCTGTGGCTGACGACCACCACCGGCAGCGGCCGCATCGGGTGCGTGCCGATCGGCAGGCGCGGCGCATCGGGTCCGTTCTGCCGGAATGCCCCGCGCCCCAACGCGCCGGCCCACAGTACGCCGTCACGCGGGCTGAGCACCAGGCCGAGCACGGGCACGCCGCCTTCGATCAGTGCGACATTGACCGAATAGCCGGCGCGCCCGGCGATGAAATCCTTGGTGCCGTCGAGCGGGTCGATCAGCCAGAAACGCGCGCAGGCATCGACGCGGTGGCCCGCCGCGTGCGCTTCCTCGCCGACGATCGGCGACGCATCGACGGCGCGGATCGCGGCGGTGAGCAGCACCTCGGCGGCCTCGTCGGCCTCGGTCACCGGCGACGCATCGGCCTTGTCGCGTTGAACGATGCCGCCCTCTCGGACACGCTCGATCACCGCCGCCGCCGCCCGCATCGCTGGCACCAGCGCGTCGATAAGGGGGTGGGTCACAGGGCCCGGATCAGCGTCCGCGCCACCGCCAGCCACGGTGCATCGCCGACCACGACCTGGCGTGCGCCCGGCGAGATCGGCAGGATTTGCAGCTTGCCGCCGTCGTTCGCCGCCAGCCGCCCGAACACGAACCGCGCGGTACCGCGCGGCACCAGTACGTCGCGATTGATCGCCTTTGCAAAATCCGCCGGCGCGAGCTTGTCGAGCCACAGCGCGTCGCCGGCGCGATAGTCGCCCGCCGCGACCTCGAAGCTGACGCCGACCGCCTCGCCCGCCGGGGACGGCGCGAGCAGCGTCGCGTTGCGCTTGGGCGCGGAGGGCCCGTCGGCCCCGAACACCGCGCTGACCGGCACGTCGACCCGGTCGGGCAGCGTCACCAGCGTCGCCGCCTCGACCCCGAGCGCGTGCGCGATGCGGTTGAGCCAGCCGACCGAGACGGTGCGCATGCCGGTTTCCAGCCGCCCCACCGTCTGCGCCGTGGTCGGCGGCACGCAGGCCATCGCGACCTCGTGCAGCGTCATGCCTTTGGCCTTGCGGACCTCCCGGATGCGGGTAATCAAAACGCTCTCCATCAAAACCTGTGCGGTTAACTCTGTCCTACAGTTGTGCGCCTATGGCAAGAGATTTCATGCCGCCGCAGGAGAGATTCGCCGATGCCGACCGCCGCCGACGTGACCGCCCCACGCAGTTGCAACCGTTTGATGGCCACCCGGCGACTGCGGCCCGACGAGGCGATCGACCGTATCCTGGTCGCCGCCAACCTCGCCGAATCGCCGCTGGCCTGGCTGGTCCGCCGCAGGCTGGTGACGCCTCGCCAGTTTGCCGCGAGCGAGCGGCTGCGCGCCGACTTCATGCGCGCCGGGCACAACCCTTCGGTGACGATGCGCTGGGACGCCGCGCCCGCCGGCCGCCATGCGCGCGGGGCACCGCCGGCGCACGACCCGACGACCGCGCGGATCGCCGCCCGCCAGCGCTTCGATGCCGCCATCGCCGCCGCCGGGCCGGGCCTGTCGGACATATTGTGGCGGGTGGTGTGCATGGGCGACGGGCTGGAGACCGCCGAGCGCGCGCTGAAATGGCCGGCGCGCGCGGCGAAGCTGGTGCTGTGCCTCGCGCTCGACCGGGTCGCCGACTGCTACCGGGTCTGAAGCGCGGTCACCGCGTCGCGCAGCATCACCGCGCACAGTTGCGCGCGATATTCGGGCGAGGCGTGGATGTCGCCGTTAAGGTCGTCGGCCGGCATCGCCAGCCCGGCTACGGCGGCGGCGGCGAAGTCCGCGGTCAGTGCCGCCTCGGCCTCGGCCCAGCGGAACGCCCCCGGTCCGGCCCCCGTCACCGCGACCCGCACGCCGTCGCCGAAGCGCGCGACATACACCGCCGCGACGGCGTAGCGCGACGCCGGGTGCCGGAACTTCGCGTAGTGGCTGGCATCGGGAACGCGGAAACCGACGCGCATGACCAGCTCGCCGTCCGCCAGCGCGGTGGCGAACATGCCCTGGAAGAAATCGTCCGCCGCATGGGTGTCCCGGTCGGTCACGATGGTCGCGTCGAGCGCCAGGCAGACGGCTGGATAGTCGGCCGCGGGGTCGTTGTTGGCGATGACGCCGCCCAGCGTGCCGCGGTTCCGCACCTGCGGGTCGCCAACCAGCAGCGCCGCGGCAGCGAGGCCGGGGATCGCCGCCTTGACCGTCGCGTCGTCGGCGATCGCGGCGTGGGTTGCCATCGCGCCGATCCACAATCGGTCGCCGTCGCGGGCGATACCGGTGAGGCCGGGGACCAGGCTGAGATCGACCAGCCGCTCTGGTGCCCGCAGCCGCGCCTTCATCGCCGGCAGCAGCGTGTGGCCGCCCGCCAGCCACGTTGCCTCGCCACTGCCCGCGAACGCCGCCCTCGCCGCGTCGAGGCTGGTCGGCCTCACCAGCTCGAAATCATGCATGAGCGGCCTCCGTCCGCGAACCAACAACGCCCATTGCCTTGCTGCCGGCCGCGATCGCCGTGACGATGTTGATATAGCCGGTGCAGCGGCAGAGGTTGCCCTCCAGCTCGTTCGCGATCGTCGCCCGGTCGACCTCCGCGCCGTGGCGCTGGGCGATGCCGATACCGGCGATCACCATGCCCGGCGTGCAGAAGCCACATTGCAGCCCGTGATGCTCGCGGAACGCCGCCTGCATCGGGTGCAGCCTGTCACCGTCGGCCAGCCCCTCGATGGTGGTCACCTGGCGACCCGCGCACGCCGCCGCCAGTACCGTGCACGCCTTCACCGGCGGCCCGTCGATCAGCACGTTGCACGCCCCGCACTGGCTGGTCTCGCAGCCGATGTGCGTGCCGGTCAGGCCGAGGTGATCGCGCAGCAGCTCGACGAGCAGCGTCGCCGCTGGCACGTCGACCGCATGGCCGGTGCCGTTGATCGTCAGGTTCGTCTGCATCCCCGCCTCCGCTTCAGTCGATCAGGCCCAGCGCCGTCTTGTAGGTATCGAGCAGCGCCTCGGCTTCCTGCCGCGCCGCCTTCTCCATCTTCCGCAGCCGGACGATCGCCTTCATCGTCTTGGTGTCGAAGCCGGTGCCCTTGGCCTCGGCATAGACGTCCTTGATGTCGTCCGCGACGCCCTTCCGGTCTTCCTCCAGCCGTTCGATGCGTTCGATGAACAGCCGCAACTGCTCGGCCGAGACGTTTTCCGATGACATTCAATTTCCCGTGAGTTGCGTGAGCGCGGACGCTAGAGGCGGCGCGGGCCGGGTTCAAGGGCGGGGCTTTCTAATCGGGGTCGGATCGACCATCCAGCCCGCTTGTGAAGGCGGGGAGCGGGGTCCATCAAGGGTCGTGGACAATGGCGTCGAACCGGCCGGGCCGAACGACTGGCGACGGCTGGGTATGGTGGTCGGCAGCGCCTTTGCCGAGGACGCGGTGTCGCGCTGGAGCCTGGGCGACGCGCCGATGATCGTCGCAACCTTCACCATGCTTGCGCGACACGTCTACCTGCGGCGCGGCCGCTGCTACATGATCGGCGATACGGCGGGCGCGATGTGGCTCGATGTCGGTGCCTCGAAGGCCTTGCCGTTGCTGCCGACCGGTCTGCTGGCGGCGCGCATGATCCTGCGGTCGCCACGGTCGATCGCCCGCGCGCTGGCGCTCGATGCCGCCATGCAAGCTCGCCGCCCGGCGGCCCCGCACCGTTACCTGTTTGCCGTCGGCGTGGCCGAAGCGGCCCGCGGCCAGGGGTTCGGCAGGCTACTGCTCGCACCGATGCTGGCCGACTGCGATCAGCACGGGATCGCTGCCTATCTGGAGAACTCGAACCCCCGCAATGCCAGCCTGTACCAAAGCCTCGGCTTCGTCGCGGGCGAGGCGTTTTCTCCGCCGGGATGTCCGCCCCTCATGCCGATGTGGCGCGAACCAGGGGACAGGGCATCGAGTCAGGGCTAGCCCTTTCGGCCGATCCCGGCGACCCTAACCCGGCTCGTTCGCACTCGGCGGGTCGCTTGCCGGGAAACTCTCTTCGAGGGCTTCGTCCAGCGCGAGGTTCTTCGCCACGCTGTCCGCCATCCGCTGCAACTGCTCCGGCGTTGCCTCGGTCTGGTGGCGGGCCTTCCAGTCGGCCTGGGGCATGCCGTAGGCCCAGGTCCGCGCGTCCGCCTTCGACAGCGGCACGCCCTGCCTCTGCGCCGCCTCCTCCAGCCAGTCGCCGAGGCAGTTGCGGCAGAACCCGCCGATGCTCATCAGGTCGACGTTCTGGACATCGCTGCGGTGGTGCAGGTGGCGCAGCAGCCGCCGGAATGCCGCCGCCTCGATGCGGTCGCTGGTCGCCTGGTCCACGCCGGTCCTCCTTGAGGTTGCGCCCCTATAAGGCTAGGGCCGCTGCGCCGCGCAAGGGGAACGCCCGTGACCGTCCGAACCGAGCCGCGCCGCCGCCGGGTCAAGGTGCTCGCCACGCTGGGGCCGGCGTCGGCCAGCCTCGACATGATCCGCGCGCTCCACGCCGCCGGTGCGGACGCCTTCCGCATCAACATGAGCCACGGCACGCCCGACGCCCGCGCCAGCCTGATCGCCAACATTCGCGCTCTGGAGAAGGAGACTGGCCGGCCGCTGACGGTACTCGCCGACCTGCAGGGGCCGAAGCTGCGTGTCGGGCGCTTCGCCGGCGGCGCGGTCGAGCTGGTCAAGGGTGCGGCGTTCGTCCTCGACATGGACGCCGCACCCGGCGACGCGACGCGCGTGCAGCTGCCCCACAAGGAACTGTTCGCCGCGATGACCGCGGGGGCGCGGCTGCTCCTCGACGACGGCAAGCTGGTGCTGCGGGTGACCGACGTGCAAGCGGCGCAGCTGGTTACCGAGGTCGTCGTCGGCGGGCGGTTATCGGACCACAAGGGGCTGAACGTTCCCGACGTGGTGGTGCCGCTGGCCGCGCTGACGCCCAAGGACCGCGCCGACCTCGACTTCGCGCTCGACCACGGTGCTGACTGGATCGCGCTGAGCTTCGTGCAGCGGCCGGAGGATGTGGCGGAGGCGCGCGCCCTGATCCGTGGCCGTGCCGCGCTGCTCGCCAAGATAGAGAAGCCGCAGGCAATGGAGCGGCTGGCGGAGATACTCGAACTCGCCGACGCGGTGATGGTGGCGCGCGGCGACCTTGGCGTCGAGCTGCCGCCCGAGCAGGTGCCGCGCGCCCAGAAGCGCATCGTCGCAATGGCCCGCGCCGCCGGCAAGCCGGTAGTGGTCGCCACCCAGATGCTCGAATCGATGATCACCGCGCCGTCGCCGACCCGCGCCGAGGTCAGCGATGTCGCCACCGCGATCTACGACGGGGCGGACGCGGTGATGCTGTCGGCGGAGAGCGCTGCCGGGGCCTGGCCGGTCGAGGCGGTGGCGATGATGGACGCCATCGCCTGCCAGGTGGAGGGCGACCCTTTGTGGTTCGCGCGCGTCCACTTCACCGAGACCGCGACCAGCCCGACCACCGCCGACGCGCTGTCCGCGGCCAGCGGCGCCATCGCCCGCACCGTCGGCGCGAGCGCCATCGCCTGCTTCACCATCTCGGGCTCGACCGCCCGCCGCGCCGCCCGCGAACGCGCCGCAGTGCCGATCCTGTGCATGACACCCAAGCGCGAGACGGCGCGGCGCATGGGGCTGGTGTGGGGCGTCCACGCCGTCACGACGCGCGATGTCGAGGACTTCGAGACGATGGTCGCCAAGGTCAGGCGCATGGCGCTGCGCACCGGCATCGCCGGGGCGGGCGCGCTGCTGGTGATCATCGCCGGCGTGCCGTTCTCGACGCCGGGGACAACCAACGTCCTCCACGTCGTCCGCCTGACGGGCAAGGAACTCGACGGGTACTAGGCGCGCGGTCGGCTCAGCCCTCGCCGAGATAATAGCGCCGGATCGCCGTCAGCGCGGTGTCGAGCTCGTAGACCATCGGCTTGCCCGTCGGGATTTCCTCGTGGACGATATCGGCGTCGGCGATGCCCGACAGGTGCTTGACCAGCGCCCGCAGCGAGTTGCCGTGGGCGACGATGACGACACGCTTGCCGGCCTGGATTTCAGGCACGATCGCGCCCTCCCAATAGGGCAGCACGCGCGCGATGGTGTCCTTCAGGCTCTCGGCCGCGGGCACGTGGACCCCGGCGTAGCGGCGGTCCTTCACCAGGTCGTATGCGCTGCCCGGGGCCAGCGGGGGCGGCGGGATGTCGAAGCTCCGCCGCCAGATCTTGACCTGCGCCTCGCCGTGCTCGGCCGCCGTCTCCGCCTTGTTGAGCCCGGTCAGGCCGCCGTAGTGGCGCTCGTTCAGCCGCCAGTCCTTGACCACCGGCAGCCACAGCCGCGCCATCGCCTCAAGGGCAAGGTTGAGCGTCTTGATCGCGCGCGACTGAACGCTGGTGAAGCACAGGTCGAAGTCGAAGCCGTGTTCGGCGAGCAGCGCGCCCGCCGCGACCGCCTCGGCGATGCCCTTCTCGGTCAGCGGGACGTCCCACCAGCCGGTAAAGCGGTTCTCGAGGTTCCACGCCGATTGGCCGTGGCGGATGAGGACGAGCTGAGGCATGGGCTTACAGGTCCAGATGGAGAAACAGGTTGAAGGCGGTCGCTGCGTAGCCGCCGAACGCGCCGCCGGGGGCGAAACCGCGGCGGCGATACAGCGTGAGCGCCGGTTCGAACGCCGGGTTGGAGCCGGTCTCGAGGCTGAGCCGCCGGTAGCCGCGCGACCGGGCAACGCCGATCATGCGATCGAGCAGCAGCGCCGCGACGCCGCGACGGAGGTGCGCGTCCGCGGTCCGCATCGACTTGATCTCGCCCCCGCCGCCCAGATCGCGGAGCGCGCCGCAGCCGAGCAGGCCACCTTCGTCGCGTACCGTCCAGAACGTGATGTCGGGCGTCGCCAGCGCGCCAGGGTCGAGCGCATGGACACTGCCCGGCGGCGAATGCTCACGCATCCGGTCGAGGTGAAGCGTCAGCAGCGCCGCCACGTCGGGGGCATAAAGGTCGCCCTCGACAACCCTCACCGCAGCCGCTCCACGACCTCCAGCAGCGTCGCCAGGCAGTTGTGCGCTAGCCCCTTCGACCGGTCCGGCGACCAGCCGACTTCGGGCATCGGATTATCATCGCAATCCTTAAACGGCATCTCCAGCGTCATCGCCAGGCAGCCGAAGCGGTTCGCCACCTGGTTGGTGCTCATCGTCAGGTTCGCCCGCCCGGCGCCCGATGGCGGGTAGCCGATCCTGGTCTGGAAGTCGGGCGACCGCCGTTCGAGGATCGCCTTGTAGTCGGTCAGCAGACCCAGTTGCCGGTCGGTGATCGCCGGAATCCCCTCGAACCCCGCGATGAAATTATGCGGCAGCGATTCGTCGCCGTGGACGTCCATCGCGAAGTCGACGCCGCTGGCGTCCATCGCACCCAGCACGCACAGCACCTCGGGCGAGCGTTCGGCGGTCGGCTCCAGCCATTCGCGGTTGAGGTTCGCCCCCGCAGCGTTGGTCCGCAGATGGCCGCGCGCCGAACCGTCGGGATTCATGTTCGGCACGATGTGGAAGCGGCAGGCGGCGCGCAGGCGTTTCGCGACCGGGTCGCTGGCGTCGGTCAGCCGTTCGAGTGCGCCCTCCATCCACCACTCCGCCATCGTCTCGCCGGGATGCTGGCGGGCGTAGAGCCACACCTGGCGCTTGCCCTCGCCGAGCCGGATGCGGTCCATCGCCCGCCCGTCGAGCGTGTGGCCAAGCACGTCGGTCTCGACGCCGTCGCACTGGCCGATGCGGGCGATCAGGTCGTGGTGCCGCTCCATGCTGTACGGCGCGAAATAGGCGACCCACAGGCTGTCGGTGCGCGGCGTCACCTTGATCGTCAGGATGCCGTCGGCATAGCTTGTCGCCGCGGCGCGGACCCAAGTCTGCCGGTCCTCCGACACCACCGCCTTATACCCCGGCCACCCGCCCTCGTAGGCCGAACCCTTGCAGTTGACGATCCGGAGCGTGCACGCCTGCCCGCGCACGCCGGTCAGGCGAAAGTGGAACCACTGATAGAAGTCGCTGTGCGCGTCCTTGCGGATGCGCAGGTCGATGGCGCCGGGTCCGGCGATCCGCTCGACCTCGATGTTGCCGCTGTCGAAAGCGGACGTGATGGCGATACTCATGAACGGGTAATGCCGCCCCCGGCTCCGCCCGGCAAGACCGTCAGCGCGTCGTCACCCGCACCGTTTTGCCCGCCGGCCCCGGAAAACCCTCGAGCAGCGCGTGCGCCAGCACCGGCACCGTGCCCGCCAGGTCGGTGGCAGCGCCGACGACCGCGCTCGACGCGCGGCCTTCCCAGACCATGGTGCTGTCGCTGCGGCGCCGCAACTGCAGGCTGAGCATCGTGGAGATCAGTTCGCGCGCGCCGCTGCTGCCCAGCGGCACGGAAACCCCGCCGCCGATGGCGCCGCCGCTGCGGTAGCCGCCGCCGATGCCGCCGCCGAGGCCGATCGACACGCCGCCGCGCCGCGGTGCCGGGCGCGACGAGCGGGTAACGGCCAGCGTGCCGACATAGACGGAGGCCGGATCGTTGCCCTCGGGCATGAAGTTCTGCGCCGCCAGTTCGCGGGCGACTGCTGCGGCATAGGTGCGGTATTCCAGGCTGAACGCCGCCGCCGGATCGGCCGGCACCAGCGCCACCGTCGCCCGCGCGATCGGCTGGCCGAGGTGAAAGCGGGTGACCTCCGCCCCCGGCGGCGCGGTGGTGGCGCACGCGGCCAGCGCGGCAACGGCGGCCAATGCGGCAAACCGGGCGGCAAATCGAACGGTGCGCATGGAACTCTTGGCCTCACATATTCTTCTCGCACCCGTTACAACGCCGCACGCGCGGCAGAAGTCGCATCGAAGGGAAGATCATGACCACCGTCCTCGTCACCGGCGGCGCCGGCTATATCGGCAGCCACGCGGTCCTGGCGCTTCGGGACGCCGGCTACGACGTCGTGGTCATCGACAATCTCTCGACTGGCTTCCGCTGGGCGCTGCCGGCCGACGTGCCGCTGGTCGAGGGCGATGTCGCCGATGCGGCGCTGGTAGGGCGCACGCTCGACGCCCACCGCATCGGCGCGGTGATGCACTTTGCCGGTTCGATCATCGTGCCGGAATCGGTCGCCAACCCGCTGAAATACTACCACAACAACACCGCCGCGAGCCGCACCCTGATCGAGGCGGCGCTGACTGCCGGGGTGCGCCACGTCATCTTCTCGTCGACCGCGACCGTCTATGGTGCGCCCGAGCACGCCGGGCTCCGCGAGACCGATCCGACCGAGCCGATCAACCCCTATGCAATGTCGAAGCTGATGACCGAGCGGATGCTCGCCGATGCCGCCGCGGTGCACGACTTCAACTACGCCGTGCTGCGTTATTTCAATGTCGCCGGGGCCGATCCGCACGGTCGTACCGGCCAGTCGACCCCGACCGCGACCCACCTGATCAAGGTGGCGTGCCAGGCGGTGACCGGCGTGCGCGATCACGTCGCGGTCTATGGCACCGACTATCCGACCCCCGACGGCACGGGGGTGCGCGACTATATCCACGTCAGCGACCTGGCCCGCGCTCATGTCGCCGCGCTCGCAGCACTCGCCGCCGACCCCGCGAAATCGCTGACGCTGAACATCGGTTACGGTCGCGGCGCGTCGGTGCTGGAAGTCCTCGACGCGGTCGACCGGGTCGCCGGGGTGACGCTCGACCGGCGCATCGAACCGCGCCGCGCCGGCGATACCGCGATCCTTGTCGCCGCGGTCGACGCCGCTCATGCCGCGCTCGACTGGCGGCCCGAACGCGACGCCCTCGAAACGATCATCGCCGACGCGCTGGCGTGGGAGCGCAGCCTTGACTTGCGCCGCACCGCAAACTAGCTAGCGCGACCTTCTCATCACCGGTGCCCCATGAAGATTCGCAACAGCCTGAAGTCCTTGAAGGACCGCCATCGCGACTGCCGCGTCATCCGCCGCCGTGGCCGCACCTATGTGATCAACAAGACCAACCGCCGGTTTAAGGCGCGCCAGGGCTGAGCAAGCCGTTCGTCGGCAGATGCCGACCGACGTGAAGCCCTCTGCCGTCGTCTTCGATGTCGGTCACGTCCTGTACGACTGGGATCCGCGCTACCTCTATGCGAAGCTGATTGCCGATCCGGCGCGGCTGGACTGGTTCCTGGCCAACGTCGTGACGCGCGAATGGCATTTCCAGCATGACGCGGGCCGGCCGTTCGCCGAGACGTCGGCCGCGCTGATCGCGCAGTTCCCCGACTGCGCCGAACTGATCGCCGCCTACGGCCCGCGCTGGCTGGAAACGATCCCCGGCTCCATCCCCGGCATGATCGAGCTGGTCGAGGACCTCGATGCGGCGGGCGTGCCGCTCTACGCCATCACCAATTTCTCCGCCGAGTTCTGGCCACGCTTTGTCCGCACCGCGCCGGTGTTCGCGCGCTTCCGTGACGTCGTCGTGTCGGGCGACGAGCGGCTGACCAAGCCCGACCCCCGCATCTACGCGCTCGCCATGCGCCGCTTCGGACTCGCCACGGGCGAAGCGGTGTTCATTGATGACCGCCCAGAAAATGTCGAGGGCGGCGCGGCGGCGGGACTGGTCGGTCATGTCTTTATCGACGCGGCCAATGCACGGACGTTTCTTTTTGGTTGCCGGGCGTTTGGGTAAGTCGTTGTGATCGTTGATATTGATGGAATCAAAAAGCCGTCCTGGGCGCTTAGTTTCTCTACTTCCGCCGCGGCTGGTTGCCGATCCCACCCTCGCCGCCTAAGGTCCGGCGCTTCCTGAACCGGAGGGAAGTGTGGACCAACCGCTCGTCGGCATCATCATGGGCAGCCAGTCCGATTGGGCGACGATGACCCATGCCGCCGCCATGCTGAGCGAGTTCGGCGTGGACCACGAGGTGCGCGTCGTTTCGGCCCATCGCACCCCGCAACGCCTCTACGACTATGCCACGGGCGCGGCGGCGCGGGGGCTGCGCGCCATCATCGCCGGGGCCGGCGGCGCGGCGCACCTGCCCGGCATGTGCGCCGCGATGACCCGCCTGCCGGTGTTCGGCGTGCCGGTCGAATCGAAGGCGCTGAGCGGCATGGACAGCCTGCTGTCGATCGTCCAGATGCCTGCCGGCGTGCCCGTCGGCGCGCTCGCCATCGGCAAGGCGGGCGCAATCAATGCCGCCCTCATCGTCGTCGCACAGCTTGCCACCACCGACGCCGCGCTCGCCGCCCGCCTCGACGCCTGGCGCGCCGCCCAGACCGCCGCCGTCGGAGACGTGCCGGAGTGATCGCCCCGGGTTCGACGATCGGCATCCTCGGCGGCGGACAGTTGGGGCGGATGCTCGCGATGGCCGCGGCTCAGCTCGGCTACCGCGTGCACGTGCTGGCACCCGAGGACGAGCTGCCTGCCGGCGACGTCGCGGCACAGGTGACACGGGCCGACTATGCGGACCGCGGCGCAATCGACGCGTTCGCCGCAACGGTCGACGTCGCCACGTTCGAGTTCGAAAACATCGACGTTGCTGCGATCCGTTATCTGGCGGGCCTTGTCCCGGTATTCCCGCCAGCCGCCGCGCTCAAGGTGTCGCAGGACCGGGTCGCCGAGAAGCGCTTCGTCGCGGCTCTGGGCGGCACCACGGCGCCCTATCGCGCCGTCGACAGCCTCGCCGATCTTGAGGCTGCGGTGTTGGCGCTCGGTTGCCCCGCGGTGCTCAAGACGCGCCGCATGGGCTATGACGGCAAGGGTCAGGCGCGGTTGCACACCGCCGGCGACTGCGCCGCCGCATGGGCGGCAACCGGCGGCGCGACCGCCGTGCTGGAGGGCTTCGTCCGCTTCGACACCGAGTTCTCGGTCATCCTAGCGCGCGGCGTGGCCGGCCAAGCGGTCTATGCGTTGCCGGAGAACCGGCACGTCGACGGTATCCTCGACTCAAGTCACGTCCCCGCCGCCGGCGGCATCGCCGCGCAGGCTGACGCCGCCATCGCGCTCGCCCGCGCCGTCGCCGACGCCCTCGATTATCGCGGCGTGCTGACCTGCGAGTTTTTCGCCACCGCCGACGGCCCGGTGTTCAACGAGATGGCACCGCGCGTCCATAATTCCGGCCATTGGACGATCGAGGGCGCAACGACCTCGCAGTTCGAGAACCATATCCGCGCCATCTGCGGCCTGCCACTCGGCTCGCCCGCGCTGGTCACCGGCGCGGCGCGGATGAAGAACCTGCTCGGCGACGACGTCGACGCATGGGGGGCGTTCCTCGCCGACCCTACCGCCCATCTCCATCTCTATGGCAAGCGCGAGGTCGTACCCGACCGCAAGATGGGCCACGTGACTTGGCTCGCGTGACCGAGCCTGCGGCCGCGGGCATCGTGCTCGACTTCTGGTTCGCCGAGGTGCCGCACTCAGCACACTTCGCCGCCGATCCTGCATTCGACGAACGGCTGCGGCGGCGTTTCGGACCACTCCACGACATCCTCTCGACGAGCGTCTCGGCGGAATGGACCGCGACGCCGCGCGGCCGGCTGGCGGCGGTGATCGTTCTCGACCAGTTCTCCCGCAACCTGTTCCGCGAGGGGGCGGCAGCCTTTGCGAACGACGCCACCGCACGCGAGCTGACCAACCGAGCTCTGGCCCGTGGCGATGATGCCGGTTTCGGCACGGTCGAGCGCCAGTTCACGGCCATGCCGTTGATGCACAGCGAAACCGCCGCCGACCAGGCACGCAGCGTGACGCTGTACGACGCACTCGGCGATCCGGACGCGGCCGCCTTCGCCCGCCTGCACGCCGCGACGATCGCCCGCTTCGGCCGCTTCCCGGCGCGCAACGCCGCGCTCGGTCGGGTTTCGACTGCGGATGAGCTCAGTTTGCTGGCGGCGCACCCGGACGGTCTGCTGCGGCCACGCTGAACGCCGCGACGATTCAGCGATGCACCGCCGCGACCTCGGGCCGAGATAAGCGCGACACGAACACCCGAGCCGGATACCGTCGAGCCGCCGTGCGCTGTCGCTATCCTCAGCAGTTCAAAATTAACGTTGAGGCGAACTGCACCACCGACGCCTTGGGCTTCGCCGTCCGCTCGACCGCGCCGAACGGCGTGCTGACCAGCGTCGCGATCCATTTCGGCGCGACGACACCGGTGCCGCTGACCCGCGCCTATTACAAGGGTCTGACCTTCCACACCGGCCGGGTCCAGTCGCGGATGATGCTGCCGGGCGTGCTCGACTGCATCGCCTGCGCCAGCCACCGCCCCGAGCATGTAACGCACTGCACCGCAACCTTCGACGAGGCCGCCGACGCCATGGCCGACCATGGGCCGAAGCTGGTCTTCGTCGTCTAGGCTCGTGCCCGCTCGTACAGCCACACCCGGATCGCCGACGACAAATTGGTCGTACGCGCCTCATCGATCTCGGTGATCAGCGCGGCGAGGCTGCGGCTCTCGGCCACCGCGGCGGCGCGCAGTGCCTCCCAGAACACCGGCTCGAGGCTGAACGACGTGGCGTGGCCGGCGATGCTGACCGAATGCTTCTCCAGGCCCGCCGGCCGCCTCAATACATGTGCTGCCCGCCGTTCATCGACAGCGTCGAGCCGGTGATGAACCCGGCATCCTCGCCGACGAGGAAAGCCACGCCGCGGGCGATCTCGCTCGCCTGCCCCAGCCGCCCGACTGGGATCTTGGCGACGATCTTCTCCAGCACGTCGGCCGGCACCGCCGCCACCATGTCGGTGTCGATGTAACCGGGGGCGATGGCGTTGACGGTGATGCCGAACTTTGCGCCCTCCTGCGCGAGCGCCTTGGTGAAGCCGTGGATGCCGGACTTCGCAGCGGCGTAGTTGACCTGTCCGTACTGGCCGGCTTGGCCGTTGATCGAGCCGATGTTGACGATGCGGCCATAGCCGCGCGACTTCATGCCCGCGAACACCGCCTTGGCCATGTTGAAGCAGCCGCCGAGGTTGACCCGGATGACTTCGTCCCACGCCGCATAGCTCATCTTCATCAGCGTGCCGTCGCGGGTGATGCCGGCGTTGTTGACGACGATGTCGACCGGGCCGATCTCGGCCTCGACCTTCGCGACGCCGTCGAGGCAGGCCTGGTGGTCGCCGACGTCCCACTTGTAGGCCTTGACGCCGCAGCGCTTGGTGAAGGCGGCCGCCTTGGTATCGTCGCCGCCGTAGTTGGCCGCGACGGTGACGCCCATCTCGCACAGCGCGAGGCTGATCGCCTCGCCGATGCCGCGTGTGCCGCCGGTGACGATCGCTACCCGTGCCATGCCAGTCTCCCCAAGTCCGTCTTTTGCCAGCGACCCTATTGCGGCGGCAACCACCCGGCAAGTTCACGTGCCAGTAAAGCCTTCAACATGCTCAGCCCGGGCGGCGAGGCGTTGAGGCACGGCAGATAGGCGAAGCGCTCGCCGCCATGCTCCATGAAATTGTCGCGGCCCTCGCGGTCTATCTCGTCGAGCGTCTCGAGGTTGTCGGCGGAGAAACCCGGCGACACCACGGCGATGCGCCTGATGCCCTCGGCGGGCAGCCGGGTCAGCGTCGCATCGGTATAGGGCTTCAGCCACTCGGCGCGGCCAAGGCGCGACTGGAAGCTGATGCGGAGCGGGATCGACAGCCGCTCACCGAGCAGCCGCGCGGTCTTCTGGCACTGGCAATGATAGGGGTCGCCGCGCTCCAGCGTCCGCTTCGGCATGCCGTGGAACGACGCCAGCACCAGTTCGGGCACGAAGTCCAGCGCCGCGACCCCCGCCTCAACCGATGTCACCAGCGCGTCGATGTATTCCGGCGCATCGTGATACGGCGGCAGTGTCCGCAGCGCCGGCTGCCAGCGCCAGCCCGCGACGGTCTCATGGACCAGCTGGGCCACCGTGCCGGTCGTTGCGCTCGAATATTGCGGGTACAGCGGCGCGATCAGGATTCGCTCGCAGCCCGCGTCGCGCAGGCGCTCCAGCGCGGTCGGCAGGTCGGGCTTGCCATATCGCATCGCCCAGTCAACGATCAGCCCGGGGAACGCCGCCGCCATCGCCGCGGTCTGGTCGGCGGTGATCGTCGCCAGCGGCGAGCCGCCCTCGCCCCAGATCCGCGCATAATTGGCGGCGGTGTACTTCGGCCGGGTCCGCAGCACGAAACCGCGCAGCAGCGGCTGCCACAGCACCGGCGGCAGCTCGACGACGCGGCGGTCCGACAGGAACTCGGCGAGATAGCGCCGCACCGAACGCACGTCGGGTGCCGCCGGCGTGCCGAGGTTGACCAGCAGCAGCCCGACCCGGCCAAAGGCAACCGGGGGGTGATCGATGGGGAGTTCGGTCACGCCAGCGCGAGCGGCAAGTCGCGCAGCCGCTTGCCGGTGGCAGCGAATATCGCATTGGCGACGGCGGGCGCGATCGGCGGCGTGCCGGGTTCGCCGGCCCCGCCCATCGGCGCGGTCGAGGGCAGGACGATCGTCTCGATCGCTGGCACCTCGGCCAGCGTCAGCAGCGGATAGGTATCGAAATTGCCCTGCTCGGCGCGGCCGTTCCTGAAGGTAACCTGGCCCTTCAGTGCAGCGGTCAGGCCGTAGATGATGCCGCTCTCCATCTGTGCCCGGATGATGCCCGGATTAACCGCCGGGCCGCAATCGATCGCGCACCAGACGTTGGTAACGCTAATGTCGGTCCCATCGACATGCACCTCGGCGACCTGCGCGACGATGCTGCCGAAGCTCTCGACCAGCGCCATGCCCCGCGCCGCACCCGGACCGTCGGCGCCCAGCGGGCCGCTGGCGGTCAGCACCGCCTCGACGACGCGGGCGTGGCGTGGACTGTCCTTCAGCATCGCCAGCCGGAACGCCCCCGGATCGGCACCCGCTGCGTGCGCCATTTCGTCGATGAAGCTCTCGACGAAGAAGCCCGAGAAACTGTGGCCGACCGAGCGCCAGAAGCCCAGCGGCACAGGCAGATCGACCAGCACGTGTTCCGCGGCGAAACCCGGCAGGTCGTACGGCAGCGCCTGCGTGCCATCCACGCCGCTGGCGTTCGCCTTGGGCTTGCCACCGAGCGCCGACAGGTTGCGGTTCATGAACGACGTCGCGACGTCCGGCACCGCGACCCGGCTGCGCCATGCCGCGACCCGCCGGCCGGCATCGAGGACACCTTGCATGCGCGCCGCGGCGGCGGGGCGGAAGCGGTCCTGCGCCATGTCCTCTTCGCGGCTCCAGATCAGCTGGACCGGCGCGTTGACGGCCCGCGCGATCAGGGCCGCCTGGACGCTGGCGTCGCTCTCCGCCTTGCGCCCGAAGCCGCCGCCGAGCAGCGTCGGGTGGACGGTCACCGCGCTCTCCTCGATACCGAGCGCCTTCGCTACCGCCCACACCGTCAAGGTGATCGACTGGGTCGGTGCCCAGATCTCGGCGCGGCCGTTCGCGACCCGGGCGGTCGCATTCATCGTTTCGAGACAGGCGTGCGCGAGGAACGGCACACTATACTCGGCGGTCACGACCCCCTTGCCATCGAGCGCGGACACGTCGCCGTGGCTGGCGACCTCCGCACCCTGCCGCGCCAGCCCGCCACGCAGCTCCGCCTCCATCCACGGCCCGGGTGACTTCTCCGCGCCGGCGAACGCCGCGACGACCTGATCCAGCCCGGTCTTGGCCGCCCACCAGCCGTCGGCGACAACCGCGACCCAGGTCGGGCCCTTGACCAGCGCGACGCCCGCCGGTGCGGTCGCCGACACCAGCTTCGGATCGCCCGCCGGTCCCGACCGCACGGCGGCGTAGCGCATCCCCGGCAGCCGCACGTCGAGGCCAAAGCGCGCGCTGCCGTCCACCTTGCCGGGGATATCGAGCCGGGGCGCGCTCTTGCCCATCAGCGTGCGGGTCGCGGCCGGGCGCAGTTCGGGTGACGACGGCGCATCCTCGGCTGCCGCCTTGCCGGCCAGCTCGGCGAAGCGCGCCGAGCGCGCCTGATAGGTGATGAAGCCCCTGGCCGCTTGGCAGTCGCGCCAGTCGCAGCCCCATTCGCGCGCCGCCGCCCGCTGCAGCATCTCGCGGGCCGACGCACCGGCCAGCCGCAGCGTGTCGTGGAAACCGCGGACCGAAGTGCTGCCGCCGGTCATCTGCATGTCGAAACGCTCGACCAGTTCGCGCATCGCCCAGCCGCCGACACCCTGCAGGGCCGCGGGCATGCCCGCGACCGCGTCGAGGGTCATGCCGGTGTTGGCATAGACCGGATGCAGCGGCGCCGGCTCGACGGCGATGGTGTTCCAGTCGGCACCGAGTTCATCGGCAAGTATCTGCGGCAGGCTGGTATAGACGCCCTGCCCCATCTCGGCCTGCGGCACCGCGACCGTCACCCGTCCATCGGTGCCGATCTTCACCCAGCCGTTGATGACCGTCTCGTCCTTGGCCGCCGCCCAGTTCAGCGCGCGATGGCGCGGCCACACCGCGTAGCCGATGACCAGTCCGGCGGCCGCACCGCCGCCGATCAGGAACCGCCGCCGGTTGAGGCGGCGCGGTTGCGGCAATGGTTCGGGATCGGAGCGGGCCATGGTCGGTTCCCTAGCTAGCGCGCGGCTGCGGCATTGTCGAAGGCCGCCTGTGTCGCGCTTGGCTTTTCAGCTTCGGCGCGTCTAATGGCCCCGATGCCCGGATCGCCCGCCGACATTTTGCCAGATGATCCCGCTCGCGGTGCGGGGGAGGGATTGCAGCACTTTACCGAAACGACCTTCGCCGAATCGCCGGACGCCGCCCGCGATTTCCGGCTGATGGCGGATAACCTGCCGACTTTGTGCTGGATGGCCAACGCCGACGGCTACATCTTCTGGTACAATCGGGGCTGGTTCGACTACACCGGCGCGACGCCCGGTGAGATGGAGGGGTGGGGCTGGCGATCGGTCCACGACCCCGATGTGCTGCCCGCCGTGATGGCCGGCTGGACGGGTGCGCTGGAGCGCGGCGAGCCGTTCGAGATGACCTTTCCGCTGCGCGGCCATGACGGCAAGTTCCGGCCTTTCCTGTCGCGGGTCCAGCCGGTGCGCGACATGGCCGGCAAAGTGACGCGCTGGTACGGCATCAACACCGATGTCAGTGGCGAAGCGGCGCTCGCGAACCGGCTCAGTGAATCGGAGGCCGCGTTGCGGGCGTTCTTCGAAACTTCCGGACTGTTCACCGCGATCTTCGATCTGGACGAAGACGACATCGTCTTCGTGCTCGCCAACCGGCGCATGGCGCGGTTCTGGGGCGGCGACGGCATCGCCGGCCGCTCGGCCCGCGAATTGTCGGGCGGCCGCCTGCCGCGCACCATGCTGCCGACGATGCAGGCCGCCGCGGTCGCCGCGAAGAGCACGCATATGGAATTCCCGTTCCACGCCGCCGACGGCAGCGAGCGCTGGTTCGCAGCGACGCTGACGCCGATGCCGGCGGGACCGTCGGGGAAGCCGCGCCTGTCGATCGCCAGCCTCGATATTACCACGCGCAAGAACGCCGAGGCGGCGCTGGCGCAGGCGGTCGAGACCAAGGACATGCTGCTCCACGAGGTCAACCACCGGGTCAAGAACAGCCTGCAGCTGGTCACCGCGCTGCTGTCGCTGCAGGCGGCGCAGGCGACCGACGCGGCGCTGCGGGGCAGTCTGCTGGAAGCGCGCGGCCGGGTCGCCGTCGTCGCCTCGATGCACCAGCGGCTGTATTCGACGAGCGCCCACGACCGGGTCGACCTCGTTGCCTATCTGCGCGAGCTGGCGGCCGAGAATGTCGCGGCGCACGGTGCCGAGGGGCTGATCGAACTCGAATTCGCCGCCGACGACGAGCTGGTTCTCGAACTCGGCCAGGCGGTCCCGCTGGCCCTGATCGTCGGCGAATTGCTGACCAACGCCTTCAAATACGCCTTTCCCGACGGCAGGAGCGGGACGGTCTGCGTCAACCTGCACCGGCGGGACGACAAGGTCGAGGTCGCCGTTGCCGACGACGGCGTCGGCCTCCCCGGCGGCTTCTCGATCGAGCGCGGCAACTCGCTCGGCATGAAGATCGTGCGCTCGCTCGGCCGCCAGATCGGTGCGAACGTCACCGTCGAGGGCGGCACCAAGGGCGCGCGGTTCGTGATCGCGTTGACCGCCAAGGGGTAGGCGTCGCGGCAATACCGCGCCGTCGGACGGCACCGGGCTCTGTGTGCCCGGGCCGCCGGCAGGGCTGGCGCGAGTCCGCGCGCAGCTTGCGCAGCGCGTGGCCGCGCTGCGCCCTACGCCGCGAACTGGTTCATCGTGTTGTGCGCCCCGCCGGCCTTCAGCGCCGCCTCACCAGCGAAATACTCCTTGTGGTCGTCGCCGAGGTCGGAGCCGCTCATGTTCTGGTGCTTGACGCAGGCGATGCCCTGGCGGATCTCGGCGCGCTGAACGTTCTTGACGTAGCCGAGCATCCCGGCGTCGCCGAAATACTCCTTCGCCAGGCTGTCGGTCGACAGAGCGGCGGTGTGATAGGTAGGCAACGTAATCAGGTGGTGGAAGATGCCGGCGCGCTTGGCGGCATCCGACTGGAAGGTGCGGATGCGCTCGTCAGCTTCGGCACCCAGCTCGGTCGCGTCATAGTCGACGCTCATCAGCCGCGCCCGGTCATAGGACGAAACGTCCTTGCCCGCCGCAACCCAGGCGTCGAACACTTGCTGGCGGAAGTTCAGCGTCCAGTTGAACGACGGCGAATTGTTGTAGACCAGCTTGGCGTTCGGCACGGCCGCGCGGATGCGGTCCACCATGCCGGCGATCTGCTCGATGTGCGGCATCTCGGTCTCGATCCACAGCAGGTCGGCGCCGTTCTGCAGCGAGACGATGCTGTCGAGCACGCAGCGGTCCTCGCCGCTGCCGGCGCGAAACTGGTAGAGGTTTGACGGCAGGCGCTTGGGCCGCATCATCTTGCCGTCGCGGTTGATGATGACATCGCCGTTGCGCGCGGTGGCGGGATCGATCTCCTCGCAGTCGAGGAAGCTGTTGTACTGATCGCCGATGTCGCCGGGCGTCTTCGACACCGCGATCTGCTTGGTCAGGCCAGCACCGAGCGAGTCGGTGCGGGTGACGATGATGCCGTCCTCGACGCCCAGCTCAAGGAAGGCATAGCGGCAGGCGCGGACCTTGGCGAGGAAGTCCTCGTGCGGCACCGTGACCTTGCCGTCCTGGTGGCCGCACTGCTTCTCGTCGCTGACCTGGTTCTCGATCTGCAGCGCGCAGGCACCGGCCTCGATCATCTTGCGGGCGAGCAGGTAGGTCGCTTCCGCATTGCCAAAGCCGGCGTCGATGTCGGCGATGACCGGCACGACATGGGTCTGATAGTTCTCGACGGCGTTGAGCAGCCGCTTCTCTTCGATCTCGTTGCCGGCGGTGCGGGCCGCGTCGAGCTCACGGAACATGCCGCCGAGTTCGCGCGCATCGGCCTGGCGCAGGAAGGTGTAGAGCTCCTCGATCACTGCCGGCACGCTGGTCTTCTCGTGCATCGACTGGTCGGGCAGCGGGCCGAAGTCGGAGCGCAGCGCGGCGACCATCCAGCCCGACAGGTAGAGATACCGGCCCTGGGTCGAGCCGAAGTGCTTCTTGATCGAGATCAGTTTCTGCTGGCCGATGAAGCCATGCCAGCAGCCCAGCGACTGGGTGTAGTTGGCGGGATCGGCATCATAAGACGTCATGTCTTTGCGCATAATTGCGGCGGTGTAGCGGGCGATGTCGAGGCCGGTCTGGAAGCGGTTCTGCAGGCGCATCCGGGCGACGGCCTCGGCGCTGATGCCGTCCCAGGTACCGGCCTTCGATGCGACGAGCTGGCTGACTGCGCCGATGTGCCCCTGATACGACATGGATGATCCTTTGACCGGTTCTTTACAATGAAGCGGCGGGGGGCTGTTGAGCCTCTCCCGCCGATCCTCCCCCAGACCAATGGGGTGTATGTGCGCCGGCCATCCGCGGGGGTCAATCGGGCGGCTTGTCGAAATCGTGTCGAGATGTGTAGATGTGGCCGGAGGAGACTGTCATGTTGTCATCGATCTTTACAATATGATCGCCGACCGGAAGTTGTTCGCCGGGGCCCGGCTGCGCCGCCTGCGGCTCGCCCAGGGCGTCACCCAGACCCGCATGGCGGCCGACCTGGGCGTCTCGGTATCCTACCTCAATCTCATCGAGCGCAACCAGCGGCCACTGACCGCGGCATTCCTGCTCAGGCTGGCGGCAACCTACAACCTCGATCTGCGCCAGCTCACCGGCGACGACGGCGAGGCGCTTACCGCGGAGCTGGAGCGCGTCTTTGCGGACCCCACCCTGAGCGGCCTCGCGGTCGGCCGCGCCGAGCTTGCCGAGGTCGCCGCCGCCTCGCCCGGCGTCGCGCAGGCGCTGCTCCGCCTGCACGCGACGCGCAGCAGCGCCCTGCCCGACGAGCCCGGCGAGATCGACGCGGTGACCGAGTTCCTGCTCGACCGCCGCAACCATTTCGCCGACCTCGACGATACCTGCGAGCGGCTGGCGGACGAACTGCGGCTCGCCGCGGGCGACCTGGGCGCTGCCATCGCCGACCGGCTGCGCACCCGCCATGGCCTGTCGGTCCGCATCCTGCCCGCCGGTGTCATGCCCGACCTGTTGCGTCGCCTCGACCTCCATGCCCGCCAGCTCCAGCTGTCCGAGATGCTAGACGCCGCCAGCCGCACCTTCGCGGTCGCCAGCCAGCTGGCGCTGAGCGAGCTGCGCCCGGCGATCGACGGCGTGCTCGCCGGGGCCGCCCTGCCCGCGTCCGCCGGGCGGCTCGCGGCACAGACGCTGGTCAACTATGCCGCGGCCGCGATCATGATGCCCTACGGTCGCTTCCACGCGGCATGCGAGGCGACCGGCTATGACATCGAGCTGCTGCAGGCGCGCTTCGGCGCGGGCTTCGAACAGGTCGCGCACCGCCTGACCTCGTTGCAGCGGCCGGGTCTGCGCGGCGTGCCGTTCTTCATGCTGCGCACCGACCGCGCCGGCAATATCTCGAAGCGCTTCAGCGGCACGCGCTCGGTGCTGGCGGCGCGCGGCGGCGGCTGCCCGTTGTGGACCCTCCACGCCGCCTTCGACGCGCCCGGCAAGATCGTCCGCCAGGTCGTCGAGACCGAGGACGGTGCCGCCTATCTGACCGTCACCCGCACGGTCCGCACCTACGGCATGCCTTATGGCCAGGCGCGGCCGGAGTTCGCCTGCCTGGTCGGTTGCGAGGTCGCGCATGCACGGCCGTTGGTCTATGCGGCGGGTCTCGATCTGGAGCGCGGCCCGGCGACGCCGATCGGACTGGGTTGCGCATCGTGCCGCCGCGCGGCATGTCGCCAGCGCAGCCTGCCGCCGCACGGGGAACGGCTGCTCGTCGACGAACGCACGCGCGGGATCACCCCCTTTCGATTCATGAAGACCGGAGACTAGGCATGGCTGTGCAGGGCGTAGAGATCACCGGCACGATGCGGCCCGGCTTCGAGACGATCCTGACCGATGCGGCGCTGCTGTTCGTCGCCAACCTCCACCGCCAGTACGAGCCGACCCGCCAGGCGCTGCTGCGCGCCCGGCACGAGCGGACGCGCTGGTGGCAGGCCGGCAACGCCATCGACTTTGCCCCCGAAACCTCCAGCGTGCGCGACGGTGACTGGAAGGTCGCGGGCAGCCCGCCCGACCTGCAGGACCGCCGCGTCGAGATCACCGGGCCGGTCGACCGCAAGATGGTCATCAACGCGCTCAATTCCGGCGCGAAATGCTACATGGCGTGCTTCGAGGATGCGAGCACCCCGGCGTGGCAGATCATGGTCGAGGGCCAGGTCAATTTGCGCGACGCCGTCGCGGGCACCATTGGCCTCGAGGACAAGGGCAAGACCTACAAGCTGAACGACACGACCGCTACCCTGCTCGCCCGCCCCCGCGGCTGGCACCTGCCCGAAGCCCACATGCTGGTCGACGGCGAGCCGGTCGCTGGCGCGCTGTTCGATTTCGGGCTGTTCTTCTTCCACAACGCCCGCGCGCTCGTCGCCAAGGGCTCGGGTCCGTATTTCTACCTGCCCAAGCTGGAGCATTACCTGGAAGCCCGGCTGTGGAACAACGTCTTCGTCTATGCCCAGTCGGTGCTCGGGCTGCCGGTCGGCACGATCAAGGCGACGGTGCTGATCGAGACGCTGCCGGGCGCGTTCATGGCGGACGAGATCCTGTACGAGCTGCGCGACCATATCGCCGCGCTCAACTGCGGCCGCTGGGACTATATCTTTAGCTACATCAAGACGTTCGGCGACGACGCCGGGCACGTGCTGCCCGACCGCGCGGCGGTCAACATGACGGTGCCGTTCATGCGCGACTATGCGCTGCACGTCATCCGCACCTGCCACAAGCGCGGCGCGCACGCGATGGGCGGCATGTCGGCGTTCATCCCGGTCAAGGGCGACGAGGCGGCCAACGACAAGGCCTTTGCCGCGGTCCGCGCCGACAAGGAGCGCGAGGCGGGCATCGGCCACGACGGCACCTGGGTCGCCCATCCGGGGCTGGTGCCGGTCGCGCTGGAAGTCTTCGACCGCATCATGCCCGGCCCCAACCAGCTGGCGAAGATCCCGGAAGGCCACGTCACCGCGGAACAGCTCACCGCCGCCCCCGCCGGCCCGAAGTCGCTCGCCGGCCTGACCAACAACGTCAACGTCGGCATCGGCTATATCGCCAGCTGGCTGCGCGGCGTCGGTGCCGCCCCGCTGCACAACATGATGGAGGACGCCGCCACCGCCGAGATCAGCCGCACCCAGTTGTGGCAATGGCGGGTCACCGGCGCGGTGCTCGACAGCGGCGAGGCGGTCGACGCGGCGCTGATCTCGCGCGTCACCGACGAGCAGCTCGACGTCTGGAAGCGCGATGTCGGCGACAATTTCTTCGCCGCGGGGAAGTTCGAGGAGGCGTCCGACATCTTCCGCACGCTGGTGCTGGCGGACGACCTGGAGCCGTTCCTGACGCTGCCCGCCTACGCGCATTACTTCGCGAAAGCGGCTTGAACGGTTAAGAGTGCCGGATGGCGCGTTTCGAGCCTCGGCTGGATATTCTCCCGCGGCGCAGCGCCGGTTGTGGGACGAGCTCGCGGGCTTGCCGGAAGGCTTCGTGCTCTACGACGGAACCGCGATCGCGTTGCGCCTCGGCCATCGCGAGTCGGTCGATTTCGACTTTTTTATCCGCCAGCCCCTGGACCCGCTGGCACTGTCGCTGGCGCTGCCACTGCTCGCTGGCGCGCGTATCGTTCAGGTTGAGCCCAATACGCTGTCGTGCATCGTCGACCGCGGCGGCCCGATCAAGTTGTCGTTCTCCGGCGTGCCCAAACTGCCGGCTCTTGCCGCGCCTGACGAGCGCAACGGGGTCCGTATCGCTACGCTGCTCGAACTCGGCGCTACCAAGGCGGCGGTCGTTCAGGTGCGCGCCGAGGCCAAGGATTATCTCGATATCGACGCGATGCTGGAGTCTGGCGAGATCGACTTGCCGACGATGCTCTCTGCAGCGCGGCGGCTTTACCCTGATGGCTTTACGTCGTTGCCGACGCTGAAAGCCCTCACCTTCTATGATGATGGCGACCTCGCGACGCTCTCGCGCGCCGTGCGCGACCGGCTGGCCGCCGCGGTCGCTGCCGTCGACATCGCCTCACTGGACCGCCCGTCATGACGCCGGACCTCGCCGCCATCGCCCGCCGCGTCGTCTGGTTCGAGCCGCCGGAGCGGGCGCTCGCCAACCTGCCGCGCTTCGTCGCCTATGCTATGCGCTACGGCGGGGCCTCGGACATGGTGATGGTGCGGGCGCAACTCGGTGACGAAAAGCTGCGCGGCGCACTCGACGCGATGCCGCCGGGCATTATCGATGGCCGCTCGTGGAGCTATTGGAACCTGATGCTCGGTCGCTATCCGTCACCACCGATGCCGACCCGAAGACTGAGCTGAGCATATCTTGTGTTGCCCGGATACAACACCATATCCTGAGCCATGAACATCGAGAAATTCTCCGATCGCGCCAAGGGCTTCCTGCAGTCGGCGCAGACCGTGGCGATCCGCATGGATCACCAGCGGATCACGCCCGCCCATCTGCTCAAGGCGCTGCTCGAGGACGATCAGGGGATGGCTTCGGGGCTGATCCGCGCCGCCGCGGGCACGCCGGAGACGGCGACGCAGGCCGTCGACCTGGCGCTCGCCAAGCAGGCCAGGGTGACCGGCGGCGGCGCGCAGAACATCCAGTGGGACAACGACACCGCGCGCATCCTCGACCAGGCCGAGCAGGTCGCGACCAAGGCGGGCGACAGCTTCGTCACGGTCGAACGCCTGCTGATGGCGCTGGCGCTGGCGACCACCACCGATGCCGGCAAGGCGCTGGCGGCGAGCGGCATGACCCCGCAGGGGTTGAACGCGGCCATCGACAAGGTCCGTAAGGGCCGCTCCGCCGACAGTGCCGGGGCCGAGAACCAGTTCGACGCGCTTAACAAATACGCCCGCGACCTGACCCAGGCGGCGCGCGACGGCAAGCTCGATCCCGTGATCGGCCGCGACGAGGAAATCCGCCGCACGGTCCAGGTGCTGGCGCGCCGCACCAAGAACAATCCCGTGCTGATCGGCGAGCCCGGCGTCGGCAAGACCGCCATCGTCGAGGGGCTGGCGCTGCGCATCGCCAACGGCGACGTACCCGACGGGCTGAAGGACCGCCGCCTGATGTCGCTCGACATGGGCGCGCTGATTGCGGGCGCCAAATATCGCGGCGAGTTCGAGGAGCGCCTGAAGGGCGTGCTCGACGAGGTCCGCGCCGAGGGCTCTGACGTCGTGCTGTTCATCGACGAGATGCACACGCTGGTCGGCGCGGGCGCGTCCGAAGGCTCGATGGACGCCTCGAACCTTTTGAAACCCGCGCTGGCCCGCGGCGAACTCCACTGCATCGGCGCGACGACGCTCACGGAATACCGCAAATATGTCGAGAAGGACGCGGCGCTGGAGCGCCGCTTCCAGCCGGTGTTCGTCGGCGAGCCGACCGTCGAGGACACGATCTCGATCCTGCGCGGCCTGAAGGAGAAGTACGAGCTTCACCACGGTGTCCGCATCACCGACGGTGCGATCGTGGCGGCGGCGACGCTGTCGAACCGCTATATTTCCGACCGCTTTCTGCCCGACAAGGCGATCGACCTGATGGACGAGGCTGCGTCGCGGCTGCGCATGGAAGTTGAATCCAAGCCCGAGGAGATCGAGAACCTCGACCGCCGCATCATGCAGCTGCGCATCGAGCGCGAGGCGCTGAAGCGCGAGACCGACGCGGCGTCCAGGGACCGGCTGGAGACGCTGGAGGGCGAACTTGTCAACCTCGAGGAACAGTCTGGCGAGTTGACCGCGCGCTGGACCGCCGAGAAGGACAAGCTGGCCGGCGCGACGAAGATCAAGGAGCAGCTCGACGGGGCACGGCTCGAAGTCGAGCAGGCGCAGCGGTCGGGTGACTATGCCAAGGCCGGCGAGCTGACCTATGGCCGCATCCCCGAGCTGGAACGCGCGCTGACCGAGGCCGAGGGCGTCACCGCGTCCGCGATGGTCCGCGAGGAAGTGACCAGCGACGACATCGCCGCGGTCGTGTCGCGCGCCACCGGCATTCCGGTCGACCGCATGCTGGCGGGCGAGCGCGAGAAACTGCTTGGCATGGAGGCCGCGCTGTCGAAGCAGGTGATCGGCCAGCCGGCGGCGGTCAGGGCCGTCTCTGCCGCCGTGCGCCGCGCCCGCGCCGGGCTGCAGGACCCCAACCGCCCGCTGGGCAGCTTTCTGTTCCTCGGCCCGACCGGCGTCGGCAAGACCGAGCTGACCAAGGCGTTGGCGCGCTTCCTGTTCGACGATGCGGCCGCGATGGTCCGCATCGACATGAGCGAATACATGGAGAAGCACGCGGTCAGCCGCCTGATCGGCGCGCCGCCGGGCTATGTCGGCTATGACGAGGGCGGCGTGCTGACCGAGGCGGTGCGGCGGCGGCCTTACCAGGTGATCCTGTTCGACGAGGTCGAGAAGGCGCATGCGGACGTGTTCAACATCCTGCTGCAGGTGCTCGACGACGGCCGGCTGACCGACGGCCAGGGCCGCACGGTGGACTTCACCAACACCATCATCGTGCTGACCTCCAACCTCGGCTCGCAGTTCATCGCGGCCCTGCGCGATGACCAGCCGGTCACCGATGTCGAGCCGCAGGTGATGGAGATCGTCCGCGGTCACTTCCGGCCAGAGTTCCTCAACCGACTCGACGAGACCGTGCTGTTCAGCCGCTTGGCGATGGCCGACATGGGCGGCATCGTCGACCTGCAGATCACCCGGGTCGAGGCGCTGCTGAAGGACCGCAAGATCGTGCTGGAAACAACAGATGCGGCACGCCGCTGGCTGGCGCGGGTCGGCTATGACCCGGTCTATGGCGCGCGGCCCCTGAAGCGTGCGGTGCAGAAGTTCGTGCAGGATCCGCTTGCCGACCTGATCCTGGGCGGCAAGGTGCCCGACGGCACGACCGTCCGCGTCGACGAAGGCGACGGCAGGCTGCAGTTAACGCCGGCGTAGACAGCGAAGCGCGGCTTCGTCAGTAAGCAGTCGATGGCGACGGACGACTTCCAGGCGCTGATCCGGCAGGCCGAATCGCTGTTCGGGTCCGGTAACCTCGAAGCCGCGCGCGAAATTTTGGCGGGAATGCAGCGCCGCTTCGGCGATAATGTTGCGTGCTTGCACCTGCTCGCGCTGGTTGAAAAGAAACGCGGCGACGTTGCGGCGGCGCGCAAGGCTTTCGAACGCGCGCTGTCGGTGAGCCCCGGCGATCCTCAGATCGCCAACAACTACGCGAATCTGTTGTCGGCAGCAGGCGAGCGCGATCTGGCGTTGAAGGTGTATGCGAGAGTCCTCGACAGCGCACCGCAGTTTCACGCCGCGCGGTACAACCGGGCGCTGCTTTTGCAGACGCTTGGCCGTCACGATGTAGCTCTCGCCGACCTCGAGCGCGTGTCTCTGGCGCAGCCTGGTGAGGCGAAAGTCCATGCCGCGAAGGGCACGTCGCTACGGGCTCTGCGGCGTCTCGCCGAGGCGGCGGCGGCGTATGACCGGGCGATCGCCGTCGACGCCGGGCGCGTCGTCGCGGTCCATGGCCGCGCCGTGGTTGCGAAGGAGCGCGGCGAGGCCGATGCTTCGCAGCTGTACCGGCGCGCGTTGGCGATCGCGCCGCGCGACCGGACCATCGGCCTGGGACTGGCGGAGGCGCTGGAGGCCGAGGGTCGCGCGGACGGCGTCGAGGTGCTTGCCGCGATGCTCAAGGCCGATCCGGGCTGGTGGGAGGGACACGCAGCCCTGGCCCGCATGCGATGGGAAGCCGGTGAGCAAGCGGATTTTGCCAGCGCCATCGCGCAGGCGGCCGATGAAGCACCGACGTCGCTCGACGGCTGGCGGACCTACGCATCGGTGCTTGCCGCGGCGGGCCTCTCGCTCGCCGCCGCCGATGTCGCCGCCGCCGGCAGGGCCAAGGCCGGAGAGGATCATCTCCTGTCGCTGCTGGAAGCCCTGCATGCATCGGAGGCCGGCGAATTGGCACGTGCCGAGCGCATCTATGACGGGCTGCCAAAGGATCTCGCCGGCAGGGCCATCCACGAAAGCCGGCACCGGCTGCGGGCCGGTGATTATCGCGCTGCGGCCGCTCTGATCGACCGGGCGCGCGCGGATGCGCCCTGGGATATCGGTGCCTGGGCGATGACCGGTGTGGCATGGCGCCTGATTGGCGACGAGCGTGCCGACTGGCTGCTGGCGCAGCCCGGCTTCGTGGTCACCGACGATCTCGGGCTGCCGGCCGACGCACTGGCGCGACTGCGGGATCGGCTGCGCGGCCTGCATCGCAGCCGGGTCCATCCGATCGGCCAGTCGCTGCGCGGCGGCACGCAGACCCGGGGCCGGCTGTTCGAACGGGAAGAGCCCGAGATTCTCGATCTGAAGCATCTTCTAATCCGCGCCGTCGAGCGCTACTGGGCGGCACTGCCCCCGGTGGATGCCACCCACCCACTGCTCCGGCATCGCCACGCCGTGCCCGCGCTCGCGGGATCATGGTCGGTCCGCTTGACAGATGACGGCTACCACGTCGCGCACATGCATCCCGACGGACTGTTGTCGTCGGCCTGCTATATCGTCGTACCGGAACCGGACCTGCCCAAGGCGGGATGGCTGGAAATCGGCGGTGCACCCGACAATCTCGATTTACCGATCCGCCCGCTGCTGCAGGTCGAACCGCGACCGGGGCGCATCACGCTGTTTCCGAGCTATTGCTACCACGGCACCCGGCCCTTCCCGAAGGGCGAGCGGCTGTCGGTCGCCTTCGACGTCGTCGCCCGCTAGGCCTGCCGCACGCAAGGAAAAGGGGCGGCGGACTATATCCGCCGCCCCAAAGTCTTGCATTATGCCTCGGTTTAGAAGCGCACGCCGAACGAGACAAAGAAGTCGCGACCGAGCGTGTCGTAAGTGCCCGGATAGGTGTTCGACTGCTCGGCATTGGTGCCGAGCTGCGGCGGGTTCTTGGCGAGCAGGTTGTTAACACCGACCGACATGTTGAAGTGGTCGCCGATATCGTACGAGACGGTCAGGTCGACCAGGTTGTACGCCTTGATCTTCTCGACGGTGTAAAAGGCCTCGGGCTGATCGTCGCGCACCGAGCTGACATGACGCCAGCGGGCACTGAGCGACACCGGACCGTCGACATAGGTCAGGCGGCTAGTCCACTTAAACTCGGCATAGGGATTGCCGCAGAAGCCGATGCCGAACTTACCCTTGCACTTGACAAGCAGGTCGGGAAGTTCCGGTGCCGGCTGGAAGTTGTAACGCTCCAGATAGGTCAGCAGGAACGAGAAGTTCAACTTCGAACCTTCGCTACCGAAGATGTTAAAATTGAGCGGCTGCGTGTAATCGACACCAAGATCGATGCCACGGGTTTCGATCAAACCCGAATTGGCCTGGAGGATGTTCGGCACGAACGGGTTGGCAATTTCACCCGTCGCCGGATCGCGCGCACCGATGAAAGTCTGACAATAAACGCTGTTGATGTCTTGCTCGCGGTTATAGCAGACATCGAGGACGTTGTTCAGACCCCCACCGAAGTTGATGATCGCGCCCTTAATTTTGATCTTGTAGTAATCAACCGTGACGTTGAGGCGCGGAATGAAGCTGGGACGAAGCACCACGCCCGCCGTGTAGGTGTCGCTCGTCTCTTCCTGCAGGTCGGGGTTGCCGCCGAACAGCGCTTCGATCTGCGACTGGGTCTGAACGAGGGCGTTGCCGACGAACGCGGGCGGAACGCCCGTCTGGATGCAGAGCGTGCGGATGGTTGCGTTGGTCGCCGCAGACGCCTGGGCGCAGGGATCGGTCGCGGATGGGAAGCCGTTTGAAGTACCGCCGAACAGGTCGCCAACGTTCGGCGCGCGGATGGAACGCTGATACTGGCCGCGGAAGGTGATGTCCTTGATCGGCGCCCACTCGACGCCGCCGGCGTAGGTCCAAACCCCGCCGACCGCGCCCAGCGAGTAATCCGAATAGCGCGCCGCAGCAGTGGCTTCGAGCCGGTGGAAGAACGGCCGATCGGCAACGATCGGAACCCGAAGCTCGGCAAAGCCCTCGAGGACGTTGTAGCGGCCCGCCGTCGCCTGACCAAAGTTCGGCCCGATGATGTCGCCGCTCGCCGACACGGGATCGGGCGCGAAGCGGCTGTTGACCGAGCGATATTCGACGCCGACCGCGAGACCGATGTCATCGCCACCGAGGCCGAGATTGCCGATCCGGCCGGTGAGCGAGCCCGACGCGACCTGGAGTTGCGACACGTCGGTGTTCGACGCCGACGCGGTGATCTGCTGCACCATGGCCGGGGTCAGCGTGCCCGGGCCGAAGATGTTGATCGGGGTCCCGGTGCCGTCGAGGCCCGCCTGGAAGGCCGACCGCGAGATGCCGCCCGTCTGGGTCTGCGAATTGCGGGTGCGGGCGAACAGGTAATAGGCGTCATAGTTGAGCCAGCTGGAGATGTCGCCCTTGACCCCGACGAGGACGCGGAAAGCGTTGCGTTCGTCCTCGTTGAGGCGCTGACCGGCCTCGAGCGTCCGACGATTGGTGGACAGCCGGACGATGCCGTCATTGCCGGCCACCCCGGTCTCTGCAGCATCGATCGAGCGCAGCTGCGCGCAGTTCACGGCGTTGATGAACGTGCAGGTCTGGTCGATGTTGTAGTTGAACGTGCCGGTGACCGGCGTTGCGGCGAGCGACGTGGTGACGCGGTTGTTGACGTAGCTGACCTCGGCATAGCCGGTCACCCCGTCGACGACCTCGTACTCGCCGTAGCCGCCGAGCAGCCAGCGCTCCTGCGGCACCTGAAGGTAGTTCTCAGGAGCAAAGTTATAGGAATCGAGCGTGCCGTTGTAGCGGCGCGCCTGTGCACCCGGCGTCGGGAACAGGGCACCGTTCGAATTGAAGAACCCCTGCGGACCGCCCGAGCCGGTGTAACGGAAGCGGCCGAGCTGGTTGGTGCCCGAGCCCGCCGCGCCGAAGCCCGGAACGCCGGTGTCGCAACTGCCAGCCGTCGCGCCTTCCTGGTTGATCTCGCCAACCACGGTTCCGACGCCGTACCGGTTGATGGTTCCCGGATCGACGCAGACATCGACACCCGAGAACTGGCTGGTCGAGAAACGTGAGAAGTCGCGCGCCCCGGCGAAGACTTCCTTGCGCTTGTAGTACTGACCGTAGGCAACGACGTAGCCGCGGCCGTCGGCCGACTCGGCACCGATCGCGAGGTGGCCGTCATAGCGACGGCCATCGCCCTTCTCGGTCAGCGAATACTGGCCGCCGGCCTCGAGACCATTCAGCTTCTTCAGCCGGAAGTTGACGACGCCCGCAACCGCGTCCGAACCATAGACCGCCGAAGCGCCGCCGCTGACAACATCGACACTGTCGAGCAGGAAGCTCGGAATCGTGTTCAAGTCGACGATCTGGTTGACGTCGTAGAACATCCAGCGGCGGCCGTTCACGAGAACCAGCGTGCGCGTTGGACCGAGGCCGCGCAGATCGAGCGTGGCGACACCGCCGCCGGGGTTGTTCGAAGCTGACGTCGTGGCCGGATACACCTGCGGCAGCTGGTTCAGCACCTGCTCGACGTTGACCGCACCGGCGAGCTTGAACTCCTCCGCCTTAACGACGGCAATCGGGCTGGCCGACTCGAGGTCGCGGCGCGCGATGCGCGAACCGGTGACGACGATGACGTCGCTGGAGTCAGCGGTCGCACCGGCGGCGGCGGTCGGCGTGACGCCGACCGAATTCGGCGCGGTCTGCGCGGCCACCGGCGTGGCGGCGATGGCGAACCCGAGCGCGAGTGACGCGGCTCCGGTGCTCAAAGCCGTGCGGCCCAGGAAATTCTTCTTGTCGATCACTTGATGTCCCCTCGTTCGAGAGCCGAGCTGGCTTGATACGTCCCTACCGTTGGGGCGGTCGATGGCTTGCCGCCACCGTGTCCCCCATAGGCATTGATGGGAGATGCATGATTGCGCTTCGTGCTGTAAAGCGGCGGTCATCCCTTGGACGACGAACACTCCGCACATGTCGCCGAAATGCAACAGGTCGGTGTGCGCGGGAACGCCCTTTCACTCGGAGACCGAAGCAAGATGCACCGTGCACCAACGATCCTAGTCGCCGTCGCCCTGGTCATCGGAACCGGCGCGGGTGCCGCCGAGGCGCCGCCGGCAACCCCGATAATCATGCAGCAGCTGCTCGATTGCCGCGCCAAAACCGACAATGGCACCCGGCTCGCCTGCTATGACGCCCAGGTCGGCGGGTTGAGCGCGGCGATCGAGCGCAAGGATGTCGTGGTCGCCGACCGCGCCCAGATCAAGGCGGCGAAACGGTCCCTGTTCGGTTTGGCGCTACCGGACTTCAACCTGTTCGGCAGCGGTGACGACAAGCGCGACCGGGAGGAGTTCGCCGAACTGCAATCGACCATCGTGCAGGCCCGCAAGCGCGGCGACCGCAACTGGGTGCTGGTCCTCGAAGGCGATGCGAAGTGGGTGCAGACCGATAGCCGCGAGTTCATCCGCGATCCGCGTCCCGGGATGAAGATCCGCATCAAGCGCGCGGCGATGGGCAGCTATCTGGCGAATATCGAGGGCCAGACCGCGGTGCGGGTGCACCGGGAGAACTAGCGGGAGCGCAGCCAGCCGGTGATGGCGTAACGGCGGAACGGCGCCGACGGGGTGACCCGGCTGACACTGTGCAGTTGCGGCACCGCGAACAGGTCAAGACTGTTGTAGCCGGGCAACACGCCGGCGACGTCGTCGCGTTCGCGGTGGAAGAGCAGCAGCCCGCCCCACTCGACCCGCCACACCGGTGTCAGGCCAAGGACGTAGGCGGCAACGCGGCGCTTTCCCGCGACCGCGTCGTCGTGTCCGGTCAGGAAGTCGCCGGGCGCATAAGCCGTCGCCTGACCGTCGGCGAACGCGAACTCCGCCCCGGTCACCGCGCGCAGCAGGTCGCACGCCGGGCCGTGCGACAGCCAACGCGGGAACGCCGCGAGACGGTCTTCGCCGGGCGTCGGTGGTGCATCACCATCGGGCAGCCGCAGCGATTCGTAGCGGTGCTGGAAACCCTCACGCGCGCCCGCATCGACCGCAGCGTCGAGCGCGGCGTGCTGGGCCGGGGTCATCGCGGCGCGGGTGGCACGATCGAGTTCGAACACTTTATCGCCGCTGTTGACGACCTGCCGCCAGTCATCCCGATCGCGCAAATGCGCGTGCAGCTGCGCGGCGTCGGTGTCGCGCAGGAACGGTTGCAAGCGCACCCGTCCTGTCGCCTCGAAGCATGCCTTGGTGGCGGCGACGGCGATCGCGGGGTGTAGCGCCAGATCGATCACCGGTCGCGAAACCAGCCGGTGATCGCGTATCGCCCGACCGGCGCGAACGGCGGCACATAGCTGACATTGTGGCGCATCGGCACGCGGAACAGGTTGAGCGTGTTGAAGCGTGGCCGCACACCGGCGAGGATGTCGTCGTTCTCGTCGTAGAACAGCAGATAGCCGCCCCAGTCGGGACGCCAGTCGCGGCTCATGTTGAGCACGTAGGCGATGCGGCGTCCCTCGGCATCGACGCTGTCGTCGTGAGTGGTCAGGAAATGGCCGGGCGCGAACAATGTCGCCTGCGCATCCGCCTTGATCAGGCTGCCATCGCCGGTCACTTGGCGCACGAGCTCGAGCATCGGCTCGGCATTGATATACTCAAGCACAAGGTCGAGCGGATGGCCGGGATCCCAGCCCTGCAGGTAGGCATCGACGATCGGGTAGCGACCGTAAACGAACGCGAAGTCGCCGGCCCCCGCTGCCGCCGCCGCCTGCTGGCTAAGAGCGCCGCGGGCGGCGGGCGTCATGGCGCGCAGTTGTGCGCCGCGCAGACCGCCCGGCGTCTGACGGCCAGCCTGCCAGCCGATCCCCCAATCGGTCTGGCGGTCCAAAACGTCGTGGAGCGATTCGGCGCTCTCGGCGGTCAGCAGGTCGACGACCTGAACGCGACCATCGCGAGCAAAGCGCGCCCCGAGCTCGGCCCGCGGCAAAACCGGATCAAGATCGAACAGCGGGCGCGGCTCAGCCATCGCTTGGTCTAGCGCGGGCCGGCATGGGCATCCATGCCGCGCGTCAGATCGCGCAGCAGGGTGCGCTCGCCGCCATTGAGGCCCGGGTTCCACGCGTCGACGATCAACACCGCACGCGGCTCGGCGCTGCGGTTCCACGCCTCGTGCTCGATGGTGTCGTCGAACGCGAGCGCGGTGCCGAGCTGCCACGCCCGGGTCTGCCCGCCGACGCGGATGGCGCAAGCGGCGGGCACGACGAGCGGCAGGTGGATGACGGTGCGGATGTTGGTGACGCCGACGTGCGGTGGAATATGCGCACCGGGCCTCAGCACCGAGAAGAACGCTGCCGGGCCACGTGCGGGGATGTCGAGCAGCGGCAGGCGTTCGAGCAATGCGGCGGTTTCCGGACAGCGCGCGCAATTGGCGTCGTCGCGCACGCCGTCCCGCCACAGGAACAGCGCGCTCCAGTCGAGCGAGCCGTTGAGCGCGGCCCACTGGTTGACCGGCGCCCCGGGCGGCATCGCAACATAGGGGGCGAACCCCTCGACGAGCGCGGCGAATTCGCGCTGGATGACTGGAGTCGCTGCCTCCAGTTCTGCCAACCAGGGAAACGCCTCGCGTGCAAAGAATTCGACCAAGGGCAGTCCGGGGTAGAACAGGCCGGTCGGGGTCGACGGATAAAGCTGGGTGCGGCCGAGCAGCAGGTCCAGGCACTGATCGAAACGCTGCGCCGCGGTGGCGTCGAGGTGCTGCCGCCCGTCCGCAACGAACGTGGCGAGCGTGTCGCCGAGCGCACGACGTTCTGCCGCGATAACCTCGCGGCCATGCGCGATCGCCGCCGCCAGCGCGAGCGGCGGCTGGGCCGAACCGACGATACTTACCACCGCCTGATAGGTGCGCGCCGAGCCCGACATATCGTGCGCCCGCTCGCGGTTCATCGCCTTCTGCAGGAGCGCGACGACGGCATAGGGATCGAGCGCGAGCGCGGTGTCGAGGCTGATGAGCTCGGCGTCATCGTCGCCGGCAACCCGCTCGGCATTCGCGCGATTCAGCCACAGCTCGATCGCGGCAGGCGCGGCCGCGGTGGCGCGTGCAAGCAATTCGACGGCCCGGCGGGCGTCGCCTCCGGTCAAGGCGCTGAGCCCGAGCGTGTTGAGCGCGCGCGGCTGTGCCGGATCGAGCGCCAGCACTGCCGCCATGTGCCGGGCAACGGCGTCGGGCTTGCCTGCCGCTCGGGCCGTGTCAGCGGCGGCGTAAAACCGCGCTATTTCGGCGGCGCTCATGGTATCGCGACCGGCATGTCGGGGACCAGCGTCGCGGGGTCGACTTTCACGTCGCCCCACGTCATGCCCCAGTGCAGGTGCGGCCCGGTCGACCGCCCGGTGGTGCCGACGCGACCGATCGACGTGCCGCGTTCGACACGCTCGCCGGGCACGACGTCGATCTGCGCGAGGTGCAGGTACACCGAGCTGAGCCCGTGGCCGTGGTCGAGCATGACCATATTGCCCTCCAGGATGAAACGGTCGGCGAGGCGAACGATGCCGGCCGCCGGTGCTACGACCGGAGTGCCCGGGGGGGCCGCGACATCGACTCCGTAGTGCGGGCTGCCCGGAACGCCGCCGAGGATGCGCTGCGAGCCGTAGACGCCGCTGACCCGGCCCTGCGCCGGCCATCGAAACGCCTGGGTCCAGCCGGTCTCGCCGGTCTCGCCGGTCCGTGCCGCGGCGATCTTCGCCAGCTCAGGTGCACGCAACGCTTCGTATTCGGCGTCAGGGCCGGTGGAGCGACGGTTGAGACCGGGGATCGATTCGACCTGATAGCTGCGCTGCGCCACCGTCACGCGCCGCATCACTTCGCGCCCGTCGCCGAGCGTCGCGGTCAGGGTCGCGGCGGCAGGCGCGTCGCGGCCGAAGCCGACGAAGAAGCGCCCGTCGCCTGTCAGCCGGACCGGTGTTTCCCCCAGCCGCAGCCGTGTCGTGCCGGGCGGCGCGGTTCCGAACAGCAAGCCGCCCTGCTCGGCATGACCGATAAGCACGATCTCGCCCGCCGGGGCCGGCTTGGCGCAGCTGGCGAGAAGGACCGCGAACAGGCCCGCAGCGATCCGGGTCAAAGCCTGCCCTTCGCCCGCATCTCGCCGTAGCGCTTCACGGCGATATCGGCGGTGGCATAGGCCTCCTGCAGCTCCGACGACCAGTAGCGCAGCGACTGCAGCACAACCCGGCGGCCCGACACGGCGCAGGTGACATAGTCGCCCGGTGTCAGCACGTCGAAGGAACCGGACAGGTAGCGCAGCCGCGCCGGGCGGCCACCGTTAAGATCGAGCATCAGAACAGCCTACCCTGCCGCGGCAGCGCCGTCGACACCGGTACCGCACCGTCGTGGAAGCCGAGCGACAGGACCGCCTCCCCCTTCGCTGCGGCGGCGGAGGTGACGGGCTTGCCGTCGGGCTTCGTTACCAGGGCATAGCCGCGCTTCATCACCTGCATCGGCCCGAGAGAGCCGAGCAGCCGGGCCGCCTGCGTCAGCCGCGCTTCCGCCCGGTCGCACCGGTTGGCGAGGATCGCGGGCCGGAGCGGGGCGGCGGCGCGGATCAGCTTCTGCGTATCGCTGGCGACCAGTCCCCGCATCGCCGGGCTGAGGCGCGCGCAAAGGCCATCGTAGCGGGCCTGCCACCGCCCGGCCCCGGCGTTCAGCGAGCGCGGCAGGCGTTCAGCGAGCTCATCGAAGCGCTGTTGCTTCAGTGCCAGCAAGGCGCGCGGTGCGGGCAGGCGCCGCGCCACGGCCAGCGTCCGCTCGCGGCGCAGCTCGGCGCCGCGGGCGACCGCGCGGTCCTGCCGCAGGATCAGCGCCCCGAGGCCGGCCCGCAGTTCGGCGAGCACCGGTACCGCACGCTCGGCCGCCGCGGTCGGTGTCGGCGCGCGGTGGTCGGAGGCGAAGTCGACCAGCGTCGTGTCGGTCTCGTGCCCGACCGCGGTGATGACCGGGATGGCGGAGCCGGCGACGGCGCGGACCACTGCCTCCTCGTTGAACGCCGCCAGATCCTCGATCGACCCACCGCCGCGCGCCAGGATCAGCAGGTCGGGGCGGGGGATGCCCCCCGATCCGTCGATCGCATTGAACCCCGCCAGTGCGGCGACCACCTGCGCCACCGCGGTGTCGCCCTGCACCGCCACCGGCCACACCAGCACCCGTCGCGGGAACCGCTCGGCGAGGCGGTGGAGAATGTCGCGGATCACCGCCCCGGTGGGCGAGGTGATGACCCCGATGACCTGCGGAATGTCGGGCAGCGGCCGCTTGCGCGACGCGTCGAACAGCCCCTCGGCGGCGAGCTTGCTCTTGCGCTCCTCGAGCTGGGCGAGCAGCGCGCCGACGCCGGCAGGCTCCATCTTCTCGACGACGATCTGGTATTTGGAGCGGCCCGGATAGGTGGTCAGCTTGCCGGTGACGACGACTTCCAGGCCATCCTCGGGCCGGAACGCCAGGGCGGCGACGGTCGCCTTCCACATTACCGCGTCGATGACCGCGGCGTCGTCCTTCAGGCAGAGATAGGCGTGACCGGAGGCGGCGCGCTTGTACCCGCTGATCTCGCCGCGGACGCGGACATACCCGAACGCCGCCTCGACGGTGCGCTTCAGGGAGCCGGCGAGTTCGGAGACCGAATATTCGGGCGTGTTTAGGGTGGGTGCGTTCACAATCTCCCCATAAGTCGAGTGGCTTTGCGTGACGAGTCGGTTGCGGTATCAATCGCACCAGGGAAAAGGGGTGACATGGACAAGGGCGGCTGGATCGCGGTCATCGTGGCACTGATCACAACGGCGGGAGTCGTCGCGAGCAAGTGGCTCGAGGTCGCCAAACCAGAGCCTGGGAAAGTCGTCGCCGTCGATCCCGTCAGACCCGACCCGGTGCCGCCCGTTCACGCCGACCCCGCGCTGCCGGACAAGCCGGTCGCCGACGACCCGCCGCCCAGGCGTGAAGATCCAGTAGCGGCCAAGCCGGCAACGATGAGCGGCATGTGGACCGAAACCAACAGTAACGCGATCTATCGCTTCGACGACAATGATTCCGGCGGACTGACCATGCGCGGTGAATTTGGCCCACTGATCGTCGCGGCGCAGGGCGGCTACGATGCCGGCAACGTGGCCTGGAACTTCCAGTCCAACAGTGGCGACACTGGCCGCTGTCAAGGCACCATCCCGGCGCCCGGCCACGTTCAGGCGATGTGCCAGAACGCCGCCGGCCAGACCTACGCCGTTATCTTCCGTCGGAACTGATCCCGGCGGCGGTTGAGCCGGGCTTGACTGCCCCCTAAGAGCGCGAGCGTGAACAGTCTCGATATCCTCGTCATCGGCGGCGGCGGCCGTGAGCATGCGCTGTGCTGGAAGCTGCGCCAGTCGCCGCGCTGCGGGCGCTTGTATTGCGCGCCCGGAAACCCGGGCATCGCGCGCGAGGCCGAGTGCGTCACGCTCGACACCGCCGACAATGCCGCGGTGGTCGCCTTTGCCCGCGCGCAGGGCATCGCGCTGGTGGTCATCGCGCCGGAGGTGCCGCTGGTCGCGGGCCTCGCCGACGCGCTGCGGACGGCGGGTATCCGGTCATTCGGGCCGAGCGCGGCGGCGGCGCGGCTGGAGGGGTCGAAGGGCTTCACCAAGGCTTTGTGCGCCCGCGCCAACATCCCGACCGCGGCGTTCGCGCGCTTTGGCAGCGGCGCGGCGGCGCGGGCCTATGTCGCCGCCCACGCCCTACCCGTAGTGATCAAGGCCGACGGGCTGGCGGCAGGCAAGGGTGTAGTCATCGCCGAGAGCCGCGCCGAGGCCGAGGCGGCGCTCGACCTAATGCCCGGTGCGGTGGTCATCGAGGACTTCCTGACCGGCCCGGAGGCGAGCCTGTTCGTGCTGTCGGACGGGCAAACCGCCCTGCCGCTGGCCAGCGCCCAGGACTACAAGCGCGCCGGCGATGGCGACACCGGCCCCAACACCGGCGGCATGGGCGCGGTGTCGCCCGCCCCGGCACTGACCGCCGCGCTACAGGCCCGCGCGATGACCGAAATCGTCGAGCCCACGATCGCTGCGATGGCGGCGATGGGGACGCCGTTTCAGGGCGTGCTGTATGCCGGGCTGATGCTGACTTCGACGGGGCCGCAGCTAATCGAATACAACGTCCGCTTCGGCGATCCCGAATGCCAAGCCCTGATGCTGCGGCTGGACAGTGACCTCGTCGAGCTGCTGCTCGCGACCTGCGACGGGACGCTGGGCGAAGTGACGCCAGCGTGGCGCGACGCAGTCGCGGTGACGGTGGTGATGGCCGCTAACGGTTACCCGCGGACCCCGCGCACGGGGACAGTGATCACCGGGCTCGACGCTGCCGAGACAGCAGGAGCGGTGGTCTTCCAGGCCGGCACCGCGCTGGCGGACGGCAAGCTGGTCGCGGCGGGCGGGCGCGTGCTGGCGGTCGGCGCGCTCGGCGACGATGTTGGCGCGGCCCGGACCCGCGCCTATGCTGGCGTCGACACGATCGATTGGGCGGGCGGCTTTTGCCGGCGCGACATCGGCGGGGAGGTTTGATGGCGAGCAGGCAGGAACAGATGTCGGGGACCGGTGCCGTGCGCGACGGCCTCGGCTTCGACGAGGCGGCGCTGGCCGCGTGGATGGTGGCCAATGTCGCCGACTATGCCGGGCCGCTGACCGTCCGCCAGTTCAACGGCGGCCAGTCGAACCCGACCTACAAGCTGGCGACGCCGCGCCACAACTACGTCCTCCGCCGCAAGCCGCCGGGGCTGCTGCTGAAGTCCGCCCATGCCGTCGACCGCGAATACAAGGTGATTACCGCCCTTCACGCGGCGGGATTTCCGGTGCCCAGGACGTTCGGCCTGTGCACCGACGACGCCGTCATCGGGACGTGGTTCTACGTGATGGACTGCGTCGACGGGCGGATCATCTGGGACAACACCTTTCCTGACGTTACGCAGGAGGCACGGCCGGCCTATTTCGACGCGATGAACGCGACCATCGCCCAGCTGCACAATCTGGATCCGACCGCCATCGGACTGGGCGATTTCGGCAAGCCCGGCAACTACTTCGCGCGCCAGATCGGGCGCTGGTCGCAGCAGTATCTCGAGGACGCCGACGCCGGCCGGAACGCCTCGATGGACAAGCTCGTCAAGTGGCTGCCCGCCAACATTCCCGACGACGGTGACGAGACGCGCGTCGTCCACGGCGATTATCGCTGCGACAACATGGTTTTCCATCCCACCGAACCAAAGGTGCTGGCGGTGCTCGACTGGGAGCTATCGACGCTGGGCCATCCGCTGGCGGACTTCAGCTATCACCTGATGATGTACCGGATGCCGCCCGCTGCAACCGCCGGGCTGCTTGGCAACGACCTCGAAGCGCTGAACATTCCCAGCGAGGACGAGTATGTCGCGGCCTATTGCGCCCGCACCGACCGGCCCGACGGAATTCCCAACCTCGATTTTTACGTCGCCTACAATATGTTCCGGCTGGCGGCGATCATCCACGGTATTCGCGGGCGCGTGGTGCGCGGCACCGCGGCCAGTGCCCACGCCCGGAAGACCGCGGAGGGCGTCGAACTGCTCGCCGATTTCGCCTGGGCGCAGGCGGAGAACGCGCGGCTCTAGTCCGGACAGGCGCTGGCCGCGTCGAGCGGCGCGCCGAACCACGGTCCCTGGCCGTAGGTGCAGCCGAGTTGCGCCAGCGCCGCGGCCTGCTCGCCCGTCTCGATCCCGAGCGCGACGACGCGCAGGTTGAAGTTCCGGGCCAGTCCAGTGATCGCCTGAACGATCAGGCGGTCCTTGTCCCCGCCGACGAGGTTGCGGACCAGCCGTGGGTCGATCTTGACCGCCGCCAGGGGGAGCTGCGACAGCTGAGCCAGCGAGGCCGAGCCGACCCCGAACTTGTCGAGGCCGGCAAGGATGCCGCCTTCGCGGAGCGCCGCCAGCGTCGCGTCGCTCGACGTACCACAGGAGCCGCGCCGCAGCCCGGTTTCGACGATATCGAGCCGCAGACAGCCGGGCGGGATGCCGTGCGCGTCCAGACGGAGCAGCAGCCGCGCCGCATAGTCGCAGCGGCGGAGTTCGGCGGCGGCGACATTGACGGCCAGGAATTCGGGCGCGCGGCCCTGCGCGCGCCAGTCCGCGAAGTCGGCGATGACCCGGTCGAGCAGATGGTCGCCGAGGCGGGAACTCAGTTCGGCGTCGCCGAACGCTGCGTCGAGCTCATGGATATCGATGGCACAGCCGTCGTCGCCCAGGATGTGCGGGATGCCTTCGAAACCCGCACGGCTGCCATCCGCAAGCCGCACGATCGGTTCGTAGCGGGGCACGACGCGGTCCTCGTCGAGCGCGGTTCGCACCATCGCCAGCGCCGCCGCCTCGCTGCGGATCCGCGCCCCCAGCGCGGGCTCGTAGATCGCCACCGCCCGGCCGCCGCCGGCCTTGGCGCTATACATCGCGATATCGGCGCTTTTCAGCAGCGCCTCGGCGTCGCTGCCGTGGCCGGGCGCGACCGCGACGCCGATGCTCGACCGGCAGGTCATGGTCTGGCCATCGTGAAGGAAGGTTTCGGCAAGGCGGACGCGGAGGTGTTCGAGGCGCGTCAGCAGGCGGCCATCGTCGTCGCAGTGCGGAATGATCAGCGTGAATTCGTCGCCGCCCAGGCGGGCAACCGTTTCGTCGAGCGCAGCGAAATCAACGAAGCGCTGCGCCAGCTCACTGAGCAGCGCGTCACCGGCCGCATGGCCGAGAACGTCGTTGACGCGCTTGAAATCGTCGATGTCGAGCAGTGCCAGAGCCACCCGCCCGCCGCTCGCCAGGGCCTCCTCGAGTCGGGTGTGGAACAGGGTGCGGCTGGCGAGCCCGGTCAAGGCGTCGTGATCGACCGTCCAGCGCAGGCGCTCGGTCGCCCGCTTGCTCTCGTCGATGTTAGTCAGCGTGCCGACCATGTGGGTGGCGCGGCCATCGGCGTCGCGGGCCGAGGCCAGGCCGCGGTCCAGCACCCAGACCCACCCGCCATCGCGGCGCCGGATGCGGACTTCGCAGGCGAAGTCATCGATGCGCCCCGCAATATAGTCGGCCAGCAGCGCGAGCAGCTTCGGCCGGTCGTCGGGGTGCAGGGCGCGGCGGTAATCGACCTGCAGATAGTCCTCGCTGGGGCTCTCGATGCCCGAGATGCCGAGCGCGCTGCCGCTGACCGTGACGCTATCGCTCGCAGCGTCCCACTCCCAGACGCCGACGCCGGTGCCATCGAGCGCCCGTGACAGCCGCATCTGGGTATCGGCAAGTTGCCGCTCCGCGACCTTGCGGTCATGGATGTCGGTCAGGCTACCGGCATAGCCAATCACGACACCGTTGGTGTCGAAACGCGGTCGCCCGGAACTGAGCATCCAGCGGCATGAACCGTCGGCGGCACGAAGCCTGAAATCCAGATCGAACCGCTGGCCAAGCGCCATCGCGCGCAGCGTCGGTGCCATGTTGGGCTCGTCCGACGCCACGACAGCCCTGGTCCAGCCGCGACCGAGCGCTTCCGCCGCGGTCTGGCCGGTGAAATCGAACCATGTCTTCGACAGATAGGTCGCGTTGCCGTCGACATCGGTCAGCCAGACCATCACCGGGATATCGTCGGCGAGGCGCTTGAAGCGCGCCTCGCTCTCGACGAGCGCGTCGGCGACGAGGCGGCGCTCGTGAATGTCCTCGGTGGTGCCGTACCAGCTGACCACCGCACCATCGATCACGTCGGGAAACGCCTGCAGGCGGGTCCAGCGATACTCGCCGCCATCGAGGCCGCGCGCGCGGACTTCCATATCATAGGCGAGGCCGGACGCGACGGCACCTTGCCAGGTTGCGATTGCCCGGGCGCGGTCATCGGGGTGGACGAGCTGCGCCTGCGCCTCGAAGTCCGCCAGTTCGACGTCACTGCCCAGGCGGTCAGCCGTGGTGGCGCTGCTCAGCGTCGCGCGGCCCTTCGCATCGGCCGTCCAGAACGCGACGTTGGAAATCTCGAAGAAGCGCGCGTAGCGCTGATCGGCGGCGCGGCGTGCTGCTTCGGCGACCCGTGAGGCGGTCAGGTCGACGACGAACAGGATCAGCTGGTTGGCATCGGTAGGATCGATGCCGCGGCTGACGATGACCGGCCAGCGGCTGCCGTCCTTCCGCGCGAATTCCCGCTCCAGCGTCGGCGCAACTGCACCGGCCGCTGCCGCGGGCGGCAGTACGTCACCCGGCGCGAGCGCGTCCCAGCCAAGCCCGGGCAGGTCCGACGCCTGAAAGCCCGACATCGCGAAGAACGCGTCGTTGGCCCAGCGCGGCCCGCTCGCTGTCCGCCCGCGCACGACGCCAACCCCGCTGGTCAGCACGACGGCGGCCATGCGCTGCAGCAGCAAGTCGGTGACGCCGCCGCGCGGCAGGGCCTGCCCCTGGGCCACGGGCAGCGCAACGGCAGGCGGCACAGCCACCCCGCTCGTCCGCTCGCTCGCCGCCCGCGTCGCCATCGCTGTCAGCCCCTCCCGTCCCGACCGCGGTAACGGCCGCTTCGTGCTTGCCCTGCGCCGACCGCGACCCGCAACGCGGACACCTCTGCACGCTGCAATGCGCGCATTTCGTTAACAAAGCTTGTGGCTACACAGTTCCCCTTTGCGCGGGGTCGACCCAGACCGTGCGCGCCGATATGGATACCATAAAATCAGCCGTTGGGGAGACTATGATGTTCCGCGTGATGATCGTCGCCGCGGTCGCTTTCGCACCCGCGGGCGCGCGCACTATCGCTGTTGCCGCCGGGCCCGAGGCGCAGGAGCGGCTGCAGACCGCCCTGATCGACGCGAAGCCCGGCGATACGGTCAAGCTCGCGGCGGGCCGGTTTGCACTGACCGAAGGGCTGTCGCTCGACGTCGCGAGTGTCACTGTCGCCGGTGCGGGTGCCGGCCAGACGGTGCTGTCGTTCGATGGCCAGAAGGGCGAAGGCGAGGGCCTGCTCGTCACCTCGAAGGACGTTACGCTGCGCGACTTCGCGGTCGAGAACGCGCGCGGCAACGGCATCAAGGGCAAGGCATCGGACGGCATCAGCTTCGTCCGCCTGCGGGTGGTGTGGACCGGCGGGCCGAAGGTGACCAACGGCGCCTACGGCATCTATCCGGTCAGCTCGACCAACGTGCTGATTACCCAGATCGAGGTACGCGGCGCGTCGGACGCCGGCATATATGTCGGCCAGTCGAAGAATATCGTCATCCGCGACAGTCACGCGGAAGGCAATGTCGCGGGCATCGAGATCGAGAACAGCTACAACGCCGACGTATTCGGTAACACCGCAACACACAACACCGGTGGTATCCTGGTGTTCGACCTGCCCGGCCTGCCGCAGATGGGCGGCCACTCGGTGCGGGTGTTCAGGAACAAGGTCATTGCCAACGACACACCGAACTTCGCCGCCGCGGGCAACATCGTCGCGCAGGTGCCGACCGGCACGGGCATCATGGTGATGGCCAACCGCGACGTGCACGTCTTCGACAACGACATCGACGGCAACGGCGGCGCGGCCGTAATGCTGGTGTCGTACCAGTCCAGCTTCACCGACAAGACCTACAATCCGCTGCCGCGCGAGGTCGCGGTGCGCGGCAACCGCTTCGGGCGCAACGGCTTCGCCCCCGCCTTCCCGGGCGGCAAGGAACTGGCGGGCGCGGTCGGCGGTACGCTGCCGCCGGTGATGTGGGACGGAGTGACGGCCTATACCGTCCCCGGCGGTGCCGCGGCGGGCGGCGAAGCGCGACTGGCGATCAACGACCTGCCGATGCTCGACCTCGGCCTGAAGATGCAAGGCACGCCGGTCAGCGCTGCCAAGCCGCAATTGGTGCAGGTGGCGGCGATGGTGACGCTGCCGGAACCCGCCGCGGTTGTGCTACCGGCGGACCAGCTGGCGCGCGCCGCCGCGCGGTGAGGCGGCTCGCTGCCCTCGCGCTGCTGGCGCTTGCCGGGCTGGCACCGGCGCGGCCGGTCGACGAAGCGCTGCTGCTCGCGCCGGACCCGGCACCGACACTTGCGGCCTATCGCCTGTTCAGCGACGCCGGGGCGCGGATGCCGGCGGCGGGACTGACCCCCTACACGCTCAACACGCCGCTGTTCAGCGACCATGCGACCAAGCATCGCTTCGTGTTCGTGCCCAAGGGTCAGGCGGCCGCCTACTCGGAAACCGGCGTCGTCGAGTTTCCGGTAGGTACGGTGCTGGTCAAGACCTTCGCCTACCCCGCCGCTGCCGGCGAGCGCTTCGTCGAGACGCGCCTGCTGATCCGCAAAGCCGACGGCTGGGTGCCCAACACCTATGTCTGGAACACCGAGCAGACCGAGGCGGTGCTGAAGCGCGCCGGGGCGCGGGTTGCGATCAGCTATCAGGGCCGCGCGATCGATTACGCGGTGCCCAACGTCAATCAGTGCAAGCAGTGCCACCTGAGCGGCACCGTGGTGACGCCGATCGGTCCGAAGGCGCGCAACCTCAACGGCGACTTCGCCTATGCCGGTGGGTCCGAGAACCAGCTGGCGCACTGGACCCGTACCGGGCTGCTGACCGGCGTGCCCGCTGATGTCGCCGCGACCCCGGTATGGGACGATGTCCGCGCGGCGCTCGACGGCCGGGCGCGCGCCTATCTCGACGCCAATTGCGCCCACTGCCACAGTCGCAAAGGCTTCGCCTCCAACTCAGGGCTGTACCTCGATATCGAGGAAACCGACCCCGCGGCGCTCGGCGTCGGCAAGCGGCCGGTGGCCGCGGGGCGGGGTTCGGGCGGCCTTCAGTTTGCGATCGCGCCCGGTGACCCCGATGCCTCGATCATCGTGCACCGCATGGACTCGACCGAACCCGGCGTGATGATGCCGCAGTTCGGTCGCACCGTGAGCCATGCCGAGGGCGTCGCGCTGATCCGCGCCTGGATCGCCGCGATGCCCAAGCCATAGGCGCGGGCTGCTCACCACCGTCACGACATGCCTGGTGTCCCCGCGCGGCGAACCGGCCTAGACTGGCGGCATGGAAGCCAACCGTGCCGCCATCGTCCGTCGCACCGGAGGGCCCGAGCGGGTGGTCGTCGAGGACGTCGCAATGCCGTCCCCCGGACCCGGTGAGCTGCTGATCCGCTGCACAGCGACAGGTGTCGCGTTCGCCGACGTGGTGATGCGGATGGGCGTCTATCCGGGCGTCAAGGTGCCGTTCACGCCGGGCTATGAGGTCGTCGGCACGGTGGTCTCGGGCGGCGGCTTCGCCGCCGGCACGCGGGTCGCGGCCCTGACCGTCACCGGCGGCGCCGCGCGCTGCGCGGTCGTGCCTGCCGCCGACTGCGTTGCCATCCCCGATGGGCTGGACGATGCCGCTGCCGCCGCACTCGTGCTCAACGGCGTCACCGCCTACCAGATGCTGACCCGCTGCGTCGCGCAGCCCTCGGTCGAGAGGATGCTGGTGTGGGGCGCGGCGGGCGGCGTCGGCTCGATCCTGCTGGCGCTGGGCAAGCATTTCGGCATCGCCACCTACGGCGTCGCCAGTGGCGGACGGCGAGCGTTCGTCGAGGCGCACGGCGCGACCGCCATCGACCGCGGCGGCGACGTCGCGGCGCAGGTTCAGGCCCACGGCGGTGTCGACGCGGTGTTCGACGGCGTCGGCGGGCCCAATGTACGGATCAGCGAGGCAGCGCTGCGCCCCGGCGGCGCGCTGGTGCTGTTCGGCTTCCAGGGCGCGCTGAGCGGTACCGGCGGTTTCAATCCGCTGCGTGCCGCCGCTGCGGTGCTGAGGTCGCCGCGGCGCAGCGCGCAGGCGCAGTTCATGAGCGGCAACGGGCTGCGCGGCTATCTGATAACCCAGTGGAAGGACACCCACCCGGGCTTCTACCGCGACGATCTCGCGGCGGTGCTGGCGCTGGGCGCGAGCGGCGCGGTGGTGCCATCAATCGCCGCCGAGCTGCCGCTCGACCGTATCGCCGAAGGGCACCGGATGATCGGCGATGGTCGCCAGCTCGGCAAGATCGTGGTGCGCCCGTGGGGCGATAAATGGTGATCCGGCCGGCCCGCGCATCCGAGCGCTTCGTGCTGCAGGAGCTACAGCGCCGCTCGTCGCTCGAACATGCCGATACCCGCGCGGCGCTGCTGGCGGACCCCGGGCTGATCGACCTGCCCGGCTGGCACCTTGCACACACGCTGGTCGCCGAACGGGCGGGCGTGCTGCTGGGCTTCGCAGTAGTGCTGCCGCGCGCCGACGGGGCGGCCGAGCTCGACGGGCTGTTTGTCGACTCCGGACGCTGGCGCGAGGGCGTCGGCGCGGCTCTGATCGCAGCTGCGGCGGAAGCCGCGCGCGAGACCGGTGCAGCGACTTTGCACGTCATCGCCAACCTGAACGCGCTCGCCTTTTACCGGGCGAGTGGTTTCATCGACGGTGCGACGATCGACATGCGACTGAGCGAGGCCTTGGAAATGCACCTGCCGCTGATCCGGGAGGCGGCATGACAGGATCGAGTTGCGGTTCGATGTCGGCTCGCCGACGACCGACCCCGCCCGCAGGCCGTGACCGTGCTCCGCCGCCAGCACGACGAGCCGGCTCGACCGCACCGCCCCCAAGAAAAAGGCCCGGCGGATTGTTCCGCCGGGCCGTGTCCGTAATCGTTCGGGCCTCGCCTTAGCGGCGGTCGCCCATGAAGCGCAGCAGGAACAGGAACAAGTTGATGAAGTCGAGGTAGAGCGTCAGCGCGCCCATTACCACCGACTTGCCCTGGAAGTCGGAGCCCTGCACCTGGAAGTACATTTCCTTGATCTTCTGCGTGTCGTAGACCGTCAGACCCGCGAACAGCAGCACGCCGACCGCCGAGATGATCAGCGACATCGTGCCAGACTGGGTGAACATGTTGATCAGCATGGCGACCAGAAGGCCGACCAGGCCCATCATCAGGAACTTGCCCATGCCCGACAGGTCGCGCTTGGTGGTGTAGCCGTAGAGGCTGAGCGCGCCGAAGCTGGCAGCGGTGGCGAAGAAAGTGCTGGCCACCGACGCGCCGGTGTACATCAGCAGCACCGTCGACAGCGACAGGCCCATCAGCGCCGCATAGGCCCAGAACACCGCCTTGGCGGTCGACTCGGACATGCGGTTGATGCCAAAGCTGAGCGCCAGCACGAGGCCGATCGGCGACAGCATGATCACCCACTTCAGGATGCCCGGCTGCATAAACACCTGCGCGGCATAGCTATCGACGCCGCCGCGCGCGAAGAACAGCGCGACGATGCCGGTGAGCAGCACGCCGCTCGCCATGTAGTTGTAGACCGACAGCATGTACGAGCGCAGGCCGGCGTCGAAGGTCGCGTCACCCGAGACAGCACCGCCGAAACGCGGCGCCGCAATACGCGGGTCGAATTGAGGGTTGGCCATCTTGGAAACTCTCTCCGTTGCCCGGCGGGGTGCCGGATGCGAGCAATATCGTCGTTCCCGGCCCCGGCTTCAAGAGGGGGGCGGCGAAGGTGCGCAGCTTCATCAACTACATGCAGATCGAGGGATATTGCGCAGGGCTATTGGCGATGTCCTACAGGGTGCGCAGCACGGTGTTCGGGCGCACCGAGAGGGCGCTCCAGCTGCCCACCAGCGCCAGCAGCACGGTCAGCAGACCGCCCGCGACGACGGTCAGCACCACCGCCCCCCACGACGGCTGCCACGCCAGCTCGAACACCCGCGTCACCACGAACCAGCCGCCCAGCGTCCCGAGCAGCAGCGCGACGCCCGCGACTAGCGCGCTGAGCACCGCATATTCGGCCAGCGTCGCCGCCGCGACCTGGCCGCGCGTCGCGCCGAGCACCTTCAGCAGCACCGCGTCGTAGGTCCGCGCCCGCCGCGCCGCCGCCAGCGCCCCGATCAGCACCGCGATCCCCGCCGCCAGCGTCAACGACCCTGCCACCCGGATCGCCATGCCGAGCTGCCCGAGCAGGGTCGACACCTGCCCCAGCACGTCGGCGACACGCACCGTCGAGGCGGTCGGGAACGCCGCCGCCATGGCGTTCGAGAAGCCGCGCTCCTGCACCGGTTGCATCGCCACCGTTGCCATCCAGCTGTGCGGCGCGCCCTCCAGCGCGCCCGGCGCGAACAGGATCGCGAAGTTGAAGCCCAGACTGCGCCAGTCAATCCGCCGGAAGCTGGCGATTTTTGCGGTGACGTCGACGCCGAGCACCGAGACAGTCAGCGTGTCGCCGATCTTCAGCCCCAGCGCCTTGCCTGCGACCTCGTCGATGGAGATCAGCGGCGGCCCGGCATAGTCGGCCGGCCACCATTTGCCGGCGGTCAGCAGGTTATTCTGCGGGAATGCCGCCGCATAGCTAAGACCGCGGTCGCCGCGCAGGATCCACGCGTCTTCGGGGATGTTCTTGATATTGGCGACCGGCACGCCGTTGACCGCGGTGACCGGCCCGCGCAGCGACGGCACCGTCCGCAGCCGCGCGCCCGGCGCGGTGCGCGTCACCAGCGCGCGGAACGGCGTCAGGCCCTCGGTCGGCAGGTCGATGACGAAAAAGCTCGGCGCTGCCTTTGGGAGCGCGCCGGCGATCTGGTTGTCGAGGCTGGTCTGAATGACGCTGAGCGTCGCGAACAGGGTGAGGCCGAGGCCGAGCGCGACGATCAGCTGGCGGGTCAGCGCGCCGGGCCGGTGCAGGTTGCCGAGCGCCAGGCGCGGCAGCAGGCTGGCGGGCCGCGGCAGCCGCGCCGCCGTCCACCGCACCCCCGCCGCCAGCGCCCCCAGCGCCAGCAGCAGCGCCAGCGCGCCGCCGATGAAGCCGCCGGCGAACAGCGGATCGCCAGACTGCGCCAGCGCCAGTGCGACGATGGCGACGGCGGCAACGCCCGCAACCACGGCCGCCCGCGCGCCCGGCCAGCGGCCGCGCTCGTGCAGGTCGCGGAACAGTCGCGCGGCGGGCATCCGGGCGGCGCGCGACAGCGGCACGACCGCGAAGGCAAGCGCGATCAGCAAGCCGTAGGCGCAGGCCGACAGCAGCGGCGCGGCATAGACCCCGACCGCCGGCGCGACCGGTAGCGCGTCGCCCGCCACCGCCACGACAACAAAGGGAACCCCCGCGCCGAACGCCGCGCCGACCAGCACCGCGGCAAACGTCACCAGCCCGATCTGGAACAGGTAGCTGAGGAAGATCGTGCGGCTGTCCGCCCCGAGGCTCTTCAGCGTCGCAATGGTGCCGCTCTTGGCGTCGAGATAGGCGGTGACGCCGTTGCCGACACCGACACCGGCGACGACCAGCGCGGTCAGCGACACCAATGTCAGGAACTGGCCGAGCCGGTCGACGAAGTCGCGCGTGCCCTGCGCCGCATTGTCGCGGGTGACGACGCGCGCGCCGGGCAGCGCCGCCTGCAGGCGCTTCACCGTCGGGGCGAGCACCGTGCCAGGCGGCAGCGCGACTCGATACGACGCGCGGAACAGGCTGCCGGGCTGGATCAGGCCGGTGCGGGCGAGGTCGTCCGCCCGGATGGTGACGCCGGGGCCGAAGGCGAAGCTGCCCGAATTGTCGGGCTCGCTGGCGACGATGCCGGCGACGCGGAAGGTCGACTGCCCCAGCGTCAGCGTGTCGCCGGGTTTCAGGCCCAGCCGTTCGGCCAGCGCCTTCGAGGGCGCCGCAGCCCCAGGGACGAGGGCCGCGCCGTTGGCCAGCGTGAACGCGCCGTACAGCGGATAGGCGGTGTCCACCGCCTTGACCTCGGCGAGCAAGCGGTCATCGCTTCTCCCGCGCGCGGCCATTGCGTTCAGCTTGGTGACCTCGGACACCGGGCCGAGCTTCGCCAGCGCGGCGCGCTCGTCCGCGGTTGCCGCGCGCTGAGTCAGCCGCGCCTCGACATCGCCGCCGAGCAGCGTCTGGCTGTTGCCCGCGATGCCGGCGCGGATCGCGCTCGACAGGCTGCCGACGCCGGCCAGCGCCAGCGTGCCGAGGACGAGGCAGACGCCGAGCAGCCGCAGCGCGCCGAGGCCGCCGCGCAGTTCGCGGAGAGCGAGGCGGAGGGGGATCAAGCGGCGGCCTCGTCTCGTACAATCCGCCCGTCGCGCATCTCGATGACTCGCCCGCAGCGCGCCGCCAGTTCGGGGTCGTGGGTGATTAGCACCAGCGTCGCGCCGGTTTCGGCGGCGCGACCGAAGATCAGCTCGACGATATCGTGTCCGGTGGCGGCGTCGAGGTTGCCGGTCGGCTCGTCGGCGAACAGCAGCAGCGGGCGCGGCGCGGTGGCGCGCGCGATGGCGACGCGCTGCTGCTCGCCGCCCGACAGCTGCGCGGGATAGTGGGTCAGCCGGTGGCCGAGGCCGACCGCCGTCAGCTCGGTACGCGCCGCGGCCGGGTCGCGGCCGGCCAGTTCGAGCGGGACGGCGACATTCTCCAGCGCGGTCATCGTCGGGATCAGGTGGAAGGCCTGCAGCACGATGCCGATGCGGCCGCGGCGGGCGCGCGCCAGCCCGTCCTCGCTCAACCCGGAGAAATCGGTGCCGGCGACGGTGACGCGACCGCCGCTCGCCTGTTCGAGGCCGCTCAGCACCGCCATCAGCGACGACTTGCCCGACCCCGATGGACCGAGGATGGCGACCTGTTCGCCGGCGCGGACCGTCAGGTCGATGCCGCGCAGCACCTCGACCGCGGCGTCGCCCTTGCCGAGCCGCAGGGTGACATCGGCGCAGTCGATCACGATATTGTCGTTCATGCGGGCTTTCGGAGACTTGGGTTGCACAGATATGGCGGGTTGCGGCGGTTTTGCCACGCGGTTGTTGCCGCAGCCGGGTTGATGGCGCTGCCCGCCGCTGCCGCACCGCCGCCGCGGCTGGTGCTGGCGTTCGGGGATTCGCTGACGGCGGGTTACCAGCTCGGGCTGAACGAGGGTTTCGCGCCGCAGCTGGAGGCGGCCCTGCGCGCGCAGGGGCGCGACGTCACTGTCCATAACGCCGGCGTCTCGGGCGACACCACGGCGCAGGGCCGCGCCCGCCTGAACTGGGTGCTCGCCGGGCTGAAGACGAAGCCCGACCTCGCCATCGTCGAGCTGGGGGCGAACGACATGCTGCGCGGCCAGTCGCCGGCGACCGCGCGCGCCAACCTCGACGCGATCCTCGGCGAGTTCGGCAAGCGCAAGATTCCGGTGGTGCTGGCGGGAATGCTCGCCGCGCCCAACCTCGGCGCGGGCTATGCCAAGCCGTTCAACGCCATGTACCCGGCGCTCGCGAAAACGCACGGCGCGGCGCTGTACCCGTTCTTCCTGAACGGCGTTGTCGGCGTACGCGGCCTACAGCTCGCCGATGGCCTGCACCCGACCAGGGCCGGGGTGGCGGTGATTGTGCGCGGCATCGCGCCGGTGGTGGCGCGCGAGCTCGACCGGATCAAATAGTGCACCGCCTGTTCGTCGCGCTGGAGCCGCCGCCATCGGTGCGGGATGCACTGCGCGGCGCTATGGAAGGGGTCGCGGGTGCGCGCTGGCAGCGCGACGACCAGCTGCACCTGACACTTCGCTTTATCGGCGAGGTCGACCGGCACGGTGCGCAGGACATCGCCGCGGCGCTGGCCGGGGTGCGTTCGGCGGGTTTCGAGCTGCGACTCGCCGCGCCGGGGACGTTCGACCGCCGGGGCCGCATCGACACGCTGTGGATCGGCGTCACGCCCGCCGATCCCGTGGCGGCGCTGCACCGCAAGGTCGACGCCGCGCTGCTGCGGGTCGGCGTCCCGCCCGACGGCCGGGCGTTCGTGCCGCACGTCACCATCGCCCGCTTCGGCAAGGATGGCGGCCGGGCGGCGGCGGCGTTCAGCGGCGCGCCGCTCAGCCCTGTCGCCTGGCCGGTCGCCGGCTTCGCGCTGTACGAAAGCACGCTGGGCCACGACGGCGCGGACTATTGCATCGTCGAGCGTTACCGGCTGGCACCCGCGTAAAACCCCTGCTAGCCAATGCCTCACACGCCCCGCGACGAGGGCCGCCGCGGGGAGATTGCATGACAGACAGGGACGTGACCGACACGGACGCCAAGGCCGAACCCGTCGGCGGCCCCTACGCCTGGTATGTCCTCGGCGTGCTGGTGCTGGTCTATGTCGTCAACTTCGTCGACCGCCAGATCCTGTCGATCCTCGCGGAGGACATCAAGGCCGACCTGGGTCTCACCGATTCCGAACTCGGCTTCCTCTACGGCACGGCATTCGCGGTATTCTACGCGCTGTTCGGCATCCCGCTCGGGCGGCTTGCGGATAACTGGGTGCGGACCCGACTGCTGTCGATCGGCCTCGCCGTCTGGTCGGGCATGACCATGGCGTCGGGGTTCGCGAGCAGTTTCGGCCAGCTGACCGCGGCGCGCATTGGCGTCGGCATCGGCGAGGCGTCAGCCAGCCCCTCCGCCTTCTCGATGCTGTCGGACTGGTTCCCGAGGGAGAAGCGCGCCACCGCACTCGCGATTTATTCGAGCGGGCTTTACATCGGCGGCGGCGTCTCGCTGCTGATCGGCGCGGTCGTCGTGCGCGCCTGGAACGCCAGCTATCCCGGCGGCGGCCCGCTCGGCCTGGTCGGCTGGCAGGCGGCATTCCTCGCGGTCGGGCTGCCCGGGCTGCTGCTGGCGCTGTGGGTGGCAAGCCTCAAGGAGCCGATCCGCGGTCGGGCCGACGGGCTGCCGCCGCCGCCGCCGGTGCCCGACGTCTGGCTGCGCTTCTGGCACGACCTGTCGAACGTGCTGCCGCCGCTGACATTCTTCCACATCGCGCAATTCGGGCGCGCGGCGCTGCTCAGTAACCTGGCGCTTGCGGCGCTTGTCGCCGGCATTGCCGCCGCGTTGATCGCGCTGACCGGCGACATTCCGCAGTGGGTGGCGCTCGGCATCGGCACCTATGCGGTGACCAGCTGGGCGCAGTCGCTGAAGGAGCGCGATCCGCCGACCTTCGCGCTGATCTGGGGCACGCCGACGTTTGTGCTGGCGCTGGTCGGGTTCGGCACCATCTCGTTTATTGGCTATGCGCTCGGTTTCTGGGCCGTGCCCTATGCCATCCGCACGTTCGTGACGCCGCTGGTCACGGCCGGCCAGCCGCTGCCTTGGTACGGCACCATCGAGTTCATAGCGCTGACGCTGGGCGGCATGGCGGCGCTGGGCGGGTTCCTCGGCGTCATCATCGGCGGCACGCTGTCCGACCGCTACAAGCGGCGCAATCCGGCCGGTCGCATCATGGTTGGCGTACTGGCGACACTGGTGCCGGCACCGTTCGTCATCCTGATGTTCACCACCGATAGCATCCTGCTGTTCTTCCTGTTTAATATTCCTATCTCCCTGTTCGGCAGTATCTATGTCGGCATCGCTGCGGCGACGACGCAGGATCTCGTGCTGCCGCGCATGCGCGGGGCGGCGACTGCGACCTATTTTATCGGTACGACGATGATCGGGCTGGGCCTCGGCCCGTATTTCGCGGGTAAGATCTCGAAGGTCACCGGCGACCTTGGCACCGGCGTGCTGTCGCTGTTGATCGCCGCGCCGGTGACCTTGCTGTGTCTATACCTCGTTTATCGCAAGCTGCCCGCCGCCGAGGCGAGCCGCATCGACCGCGCGCGCGCCGCCGGCGAAGTCATCTAGGGAGCCTCGCCCATGAAGATCGAACAGCTGTTCTCCGTCGCCGGCAAGGTCGCCATCGTCACCGGCGGCAGCCGCGGCATCGGCGAAATGATCGCGCGCGGCTATGTCGAGAACGGCGCGCGGGTCTATATCACCTCGCGCAACGCCGCCGTCTGCGACTCGCTCGCCGCGCAGCTCAGCCAGATCGGCGAGTGCCACTCGATCCCCGCCGACCTGTCGCAGCTGGAGGAGATCGAGCGCTTCGCCTGCGAGTTCGAGGCGCGCGAGGCCAGGCTCGACATCCTGGTCAACAACGCCGGGGCCAGCTGGGGCGCGCCGTTCGACAGCTTCCCGGAGAGCGGCTGGGACAAGATCATGGACCTGAACGCCAAGTCGATCTTCTTCCTCACCCAGCGGCTGGTAAAGCGGCTCGAAGCGGCGGGTTCGGCGGAAAGCTTCGCCCGCGTCATCAACATCGGCTCGATCGATGGCCTGCACGTCTCGCCGCTCGAAACCTACAGCTATGCCGCCTCGAAAGCCGCAGTGCTGCACATGACCCGGATGATGGCCAAGTTCCTCGCCGCCCGGCACATCGCGGTGAACGCCATCGCGCCCGGCTATTTCCCGTCGAAGATGACCGCCGTGATCCCCGACGAGCAGGCGCAGCAGTCGCTGTCCGCGACGCCGATGCGGAGCCGCGGCACGCCCGAGGACGCGGCAGGCGTCGCCATCTACCTCGCATCGCGGGCAAGCGGGTTCGTGACCGGCAGCGTCATCGCCGTCGACGGAGGCTATGCGACGACGGCGTGACCCTCCCTCTCCCGCAAGCGGGGGAGGGAAGCTGCCCCCAATTTAAGCACCTGCCCCGCCGCTGGGCAGCCGTGCGCGCCGAAAATCCCTTCGCACCTGCGAAAAGGCCCTTGTCCCGACTGGCACGGCTTGTGCTAGGCTTGGGGAAAGCCGGCCTTCGGGGAAAGACGTGAAAAAGATCGAAGCCGTCATCAAGCCGTTCAAGCTCGACGAGGTGAAGGAGGCGCTGCACGAGGTTGGTGTCAGTGGCATCACCGTGACCGAGGCCAAGGGCTTCGGGCGGCAGAAGGGCCATACCGAACTGTACCGCGGCGCCGAATATGTCGTCGACTTCCTGCCCAAGGTGCGGCTGGAAGTCGTGGTCGACGACGACCAGGCGGACCGCGTCGTCGAGGCGATCGCCAACGCCGCGCGCACCGGCCGGATCGGCGACGGCAAGATCTTCGTGTCCAGTATCGAGAGCGCAGTCCGTATCCGCACCGGCGAACGCGACAGCGACGCGATCTAATTTTTCATTCCGGAGGGGTTTACCGACAATGGCCAACAAAGCGTCCGACGTTCTCGCGATGATCAAGGACAAGGAGATCGAGTGGGTCGATCTCCGCTTCACCGATCCCAAGGGCAAGTGGCAGCACCTGACCATGGTGTCGTCGGTGGTCGACGAGGACCAGTTGACCGACGGTTTCATGTTCGACGGCAGCTCGATCGACGGCTGGAAGGCGATCAACGAGTCCGACATGATCCTCATGCCCGATCTCGACGCGGTCTATGTCGACCCGTTCTCGGCCACCCCGATGCTGATCCTGGTCTGCGACATCGTCGAGCCCTCGACCGGGCAGCTGTACGGCCGCGACCCGCGCTCGACCGCCAAACGCGGCGAGGCCTACCTGAAGTCGACCGGCATCGGCGACACCATCTACATCGGCCCGGAGGCGGAGTTCTTCGTGTTCGACGATGTCCGCTTCAAGCTCGGCTACAACGTCGGCAGCTATGAGCTTGACGACATCGAGCTGCCGACCAACAGCGGCACCAAGTACGACGAGGGCAACATGGGCCACCGCCCGCGCGCCAAGGGCGGCTATTTCCCGGTTGCGCCCGTCGACAGCGCCGTCGACCTGCGCGCCGAGATGGTGTCGACCATGCTCGAGATGGGGCTGCCGTGCGACAAGCACCATCACGAGGTTGCGGCCGCGCAGCACGAGCTCGGCCTGACCTTCGGCACGCTGGTCACCACCGCCGACCGCATGCAGGTGTACAAGTATGTCGTGCACCAGGTCGCGCACGCCTATGGCAAGACCGCGACGTTCATGCCCAAGCCGATCAAGGACGACAACGGCAGCGGCATGCACACGCATCTGTCGATCTGGAACGGCAAGACGCCGCTGTTCGCCGGCGACCAGTATGCCGGCCTGTCCGAAATGGCGCTGTTCTTCATCGGCGGCATCATCAAGCACGCCAAGGCCTGCAACGCCTTCACCAACCCGTCGACCAACAGCTACAAGCGGCTGGTCCCGGGCTTCGAGGCGCCGGTGCTGCTGGCGTATTCGGCGCGCAACCGCTCGGCGTCCTGCCGCATCCCCTACGGCACGGGTGCGAAGGCGAAGCGCGTCGAGGTGCGCTTCCCCGACGCAATGGCGAACCCGTATCTCGCCTATACCGCGCTGCTGATGGCCGGCCTCGACGGCATCGAGAACCGTATCCATCCGGGTCCCGCGATGGACAAAAACCTCTACGACCTGCCACCGCGCGAACTGAAGAAGGTCCCGACGGTGTGCGCATCGCTGCGCGAGGCGCTCGGCTGCCTCGACAAGTCGCGCGCCGTATTCACCAAGGGCGGCGTGTTCACCGATGACCAGATCGACAGCTACATTGAGCTGAAGATGCATGATGTGCAGCGTTGGGAGATGACCCCGGCGCCGGTTGAATTCGATATGTATTACAGCTCGTAAGCGGCCGGTCGAGGACCGGAATGACGACGTCTAGCGCGAAGCCAATGTTCGTCGGTATGAACATGCGAATGGCACTTGTCGCACTTGCGGCAGCGGCACTTGGTGGTTGGGTCGGATGGACGGCCAGCCGCGTGTTGACAATTGATGCCTGCTTAGATGCCGGCGGCGCTTGGGTGGCTCAAGGCTCGTAATGCGATGGCGCTCCGGTCCTTCCAGCTAGCGTCCGCTCCCCAAGCTGACACAAGAAATCAAGCCAAGAGGCGGTCGGCAAAGCCGCCGCTGGCGTCGGACGGGCTGCGAGAAGGCGCACCCGCCGGCCGGTCTTGGCCGTCTCCAGCCATAAGCCGGAATTCGCGAAGGGCAAATTCCGTCTTATGGCCAGGCGTCCGGCGACTAAAACGCTGCCGTCAGCGACACGACCACGCCGTCTTTGCGGTTGTGCCGCGTCGCCAGGAAATCGCGGCTATTCAGGTTGGTGCCGATGTACTGAACCCCCAGCGTCACGAACTTGTACTTGGCATCGACGCCGATCATGTAGTCGATCTTACTGCCGGTGCCCGGGCCGTAATCAAAAAAGCCGTTCTCGTAACCGACCGAGCCCTTGACCGTGATCGGGGTGCCCGCGATGCCATAGGTCGCCAGGCCGTAGACGTAGACATTGTCCTCGGTGGTGTTGTCCTGGTTCGGGGCGTAGTTGACGCCGACCGTGACGCCGACAGGGCCGAGCGTACCGGCGAGCGACACGAACGGCTCGACATAGTCGACGTTCCTGCCGCCCGGATAGATATAGCCGATGACGCCGATTGTCGGGGTGATCGCGCCGAAGGTCTTCGAATAACCGATGGTCAGGTCGATTTCCTGCTCCGAGCCGTTTTCGAAGCTGCCGTCGCTCTTGAAATAGGCACCGACCGGCTGGATGGTCGAACCCCAAATGCCGGCGAACAGCCCGATCTTGCTGGTCGCGGTGATGCTCGCCTGGCCGGCGATATCGCGGTCGCTCAAGGACACGCCGCGGAACCGGTAGTCGGTGACGAACGCGGCGCTGCCGGTGAAGGTGACGAATGGTGTGTCGTCGGCGAGGGCGGGCGCGTCCTGCGCGTGTGCGACCGCGCCGCTCAACGCCCAGCCCAATACAGCGGCGGCGGCAACCCTGTTCAAAATCGTCATATCCCACTCCCTGGCGTCCCCGCGCGAGACCGCGCCGGGGACTTAGTGCTGATTGATGCACCCGCTCAGGGTAACCGTTGGTTCACGGCCGTCTTGTTACTCACATGATGCAACGCTGTTGTGCGCCGCACAATGGGAAGAATAGCGGCACCGCCGTTCCCGCCGCCCTGTTGATTTTCGGCAACAGAATAGCGCGGCATGAAAAAGGGGCCGGCAGCTTTCACCGCCGGCCCCGAAGTCAAATCCTTGGGGAGGATCGCCATATTGGCCTGATTGTTGTGCACTGCAGCAGAGAATATTGCAATGCACAAAATGTCGCGGACGTAAATTTTTTGCCGCCGGCAGCGGACGCGCTAAGACGGGTCATGAGCGACCTGTTCGCGGCCACCGCCGCCCCTTCCGATTACGACGCCAGCCATATCGAGGTGCTGGAGGGGCTGGAGCCGGTCCGCCGCCGCCCCGGCATGTACATCGGCGGCGTCGACGAACGCGCGCTGCATCACCTGGCCGCCGAGGTGCTCGACAATTCAATGGACGAGGCGGTCGCCGGCCATGCCAGCCGCATCGAGGTCGTGCTGAACGGCGACGGGTCGCTGTCGATCTCCGACAACGGCCGCGGCATTCCGGTCGACGCCCACCCGCGCTATCCCGAAAAATCGGCGCTGGAGGTCATCATGACCATGCTCCATTCGGGCGGCAAGTTCAGCGGCAAGGCCTATGCGACCAGCGGCGGCCTACACGGCGTCGGCGTGTCGGTAGTCAACGCACTGAGTTCGCAACTGACCGTCGAAGTGGCGCGCAATCGCGAATTGTACCGCCAGTCGTTCGCGCGGGGGTTCGCGACGACGGGCCTCGAGAAGCTCGGGGCGGTCCCGAACCGCCGCGGTACCACCATTGCCTTCATGCCCGACCCGCAGATCTTTGGCGACGACGCCGCGTTCAAGCCGGCGCGGCTGTACCGGCTGGCGCGGTCCAAGGCCTACCTGTTCCGCGGCGTCGAGATCCGCTGGCGCTGCGACCCGGCCCTCATCACCGACGCGACACCAGCGACCGCCAGCTTCCAGTTCCCCGGCGGCCTCGCCGACCATCTGCGCGAGCAGCTCGGCGACCGCGAGCTGGTGACGCCGGTGCTGTTCGAGGGGCGGGTCGACCTGCCCGACGGCATGGGCGCGGTCGAGTGGGCGGTGGCATGGCCGCTCTACGGCGAGGGCGCGTCGAGCTATTACGCCAACACCATCCCGACGCCCGACGGCGGCACCCACGAGGCGGGGCTGCGGTCGGCGCTGTCGAAGGGGATCAAGGGGTTCGCCGGCCTCGTCGGCCAGACCAAGCGCGCCGCGGACATGGCGCCCGAGGACGTGATGACCGGCGCGGAGATCATGCTGTCGCTGTTCATTCGCGAGCCGCAGTTCCAGAGCCAGACCAAGGACCGCCTAACCAGCCCGGAAGCCGCGCGACTGGTCGAGACAGCGCTGCGCGACCGCTTCGACCACTGGCTGGCGGACAGCCAGGAGCGCGGCCGCGCCCTGCTCGGCTTCGTGCTCGACCGCATGGACGACCGCCTGCGCCGCCGCGCCGACCTCGCCAACCAGCGCAAGACCGCGGTCAACAAACGCAACCTGCGCCTGCCCGGCAAGCTGACCGACTGCACCCGCAGCGAGCCCGCCGGCACCGAGCTGTTCATCGTCGAGGGCGATTCCGCCGGCGGCTCGGCCAAGCAGGCGCGCGACCGGGCGACGCAGGCGGTGCTGCCGATCCGCGGCAAGATCCTGAACGTCGCCAGCGCTAACGCCGCCAAGATCGCGGCAAATACCGAAATCGCCGACCTCGCGCAGGCGCTCGGCTGCGGGACCCGCGAGCGCTTCAACCCGGCGCAGCTGCGCTATGAGCGCGTCGTCATCATGACCGACGCCGATGTCGACGGCGCGCATATCGCGACGCTGCTGATGACCTATTTCTTCCAGGAGATGCCGGGGCTGGTGCAGGCCGGGCATCTGTTCGTGGCGCAGCCGCCGCTGTACCGCATGGCGCAGGGCGGGACGGTCGCCTACGCCCGCGACGACGCCCACCGCGAGGAACTGCTGGCCACAACCTTCAAGGGCCGCGGCCACGTCGAGACCAGCCGCTTCAAGGGGCTGGGCGAAATGGCCCCGCAGCAGCTCCGCGATACGACGATGGACCCGGCCAAGCGGACCCTGCTGAAAGTCGTGCTGCCCACCGACTTCGAGGAGAAGGCGGAGGTGAAGGACCTCGTCGACCGCCTGATGGGCCGCCACCCCGAACACCGCTTCGCCTTCATCCAGGCGAGCGCCAGCATGGTCGAAGCGGCGGCGATCGACGCCTGAGCGGCTAAACCGCCGCCAGCGCCTGCTCGAAGTCGGCGATCAGGTCGAGCGGATGCTCGACGCCGATCGAGACGCGGACCAGATTGTCGGTGATGCCAAGCTCCGCCTTGCGCGCCGGGGCGACCGACAAATGGGTCATCGCGGCGGGGTGGCTGGCGAGGCTCTCGGTGCCGCCGAGGCTGACCGCCAATTTGACCAGCTTGAGGTGGTCGAGCAGCCGGAAGGCCTCCGGCTCGCCGCCCTTGACGATGAGCGAGAAAGTCGAGCCGGCGCCGACGCAGTGGCGGGTATAGATGTCGTGCTGGCGGCTGCCGGGCTCTAGGAAGCCGAGATAGCCGACGCGCTCGACCTTCGGGTGCTCCTTCAACCAGGCGCAGACGGTGGCGGCATTCTCGCCAGCCCGGCTCATCCGCAGCTCCAGCGTCTCCAGGCTGCGCAGCAGCATCCAAGCGGTGTGCGGATCGGTGATCGTGCCGATGGTGTTGCGCATCATCCGGACCGGCAGCAGCGCCGCCTTGGTGCCGACGCAGGCACCCGCGACGAGGTCGCTGTGGCCGCCGACGTACTTGGTCAGGCTGTAGATCACGATGTCGGCGCCCTGCTTGCCCGGCTGCGCCCAGATCGGCCCGAGGAAGGTGTTGTCGATCAGGATCGGCGGCATCGCGTCGGCGTTGCCGGACCCTGGGCCCAGCACCGCGGCGCGCGCGTCGCGCACCGCCTCGACGTCGACCAGCGCGTTGGTCGGGTTGGCCGGGCTTTCGAGGTAGATCGCCGCGACCCGCCCCTTCGCCTTGGCCGCGGTCAGCACCGCCTCGATCTCGGCCCGTGTCGCCCCGGCGGGGAAGTCGAGCCAGGTGACGCCCAACTTGCCGAGGATGCGCGCGATCAGCGTCTCGGTCGCGGCGTACAGCGGCGCGGAATGCACGATGACGTCGCCCGGCTTGACCAGCGCCAGGAACGTCGTGGCGATCGCCGACATGCCGCTGGAGAAGGTCAGCGCCTCCTCGGCATCCTCCCACAGCGCCAGCCGGTCCTCGAGGATTTCCTGCCCCGGCCCGTTGAAGCGGCCATAGACCAGCCCTTCCGCGCCGCCCGGGCGCACGCCCGTCACACCCTCGAAGAAGCGCTTGCCGTCGGCGGCGCTCTCGAATACGAAGGTCGAGGTGAGAAAGATCGGCGGCTTCAGCGCCCCCTCGCTCAGCGTCGGGTCGTAACCGTGCCCCATCATCATCGTCGAGGGATGCAGGCGGCGGTTGCCGATCGTCACCGACTGGTCGGCGACTTTGCGGCTGCGGCCGGGGACGCCGCCCATCTGGGATTCGTCAGGGGTACTGGTCATGGATTCGGCCTCGGCAATGGGAATGCGCGCTTCCTACGCCGCCCGTGTTGCCATTCCAACACCACGGCGCGCCAAAGCGGTGCGGGCCAGCGTTCAACGACTCTTTCGCAGAGATTCCGCGTGTGTTACTGTCGGCGTAAGGCGGGAGCGGGGAGTTTCCGGTGCTGAGTCAGCGAGTTGCCAAGGGAATTTGCGGCGCGGTCTGCGGCGCGCTGTTGATGAGTGTGCCGGCGGCGGCGAAGAGCCTCTATACCGTGCCGAAGTACGCAGCCTTCCTCGTCAACGCCGACAGCGGCGAGATCATGTACGCTCGCCAAGCCGACGCGCCGCGCTTTCCAGCCTCGATTACCAAGGTGATGACGCTGTATCTGGCGTTCGACGCACTGTCGAAGGGACGGCTGCGCGAGACCGATTACATCACGGTCACGCCGCGCGCCGCCGCGCAGGCCCCGTCTAAGCTGGGCCTCGCAGTCGGCAGCCAGATCAGCGTCCGCGACGCCATCGGGGTTATCGCCACCCGTTCGGCGAACGACATCGCGGTCGCGCTCGCCGAGCATATCGGCGGCAGCGAGGTCGGCTACTGCGCGCAGATGACCGCCAAGGCGCGGGCGCTCGGCATGGCGCGCACCACGTTCGTCAACGCCACCGGCCTGCCCGACAAGCGCCAGCTGACCACCGCACGCGACATTGCGACGCTCAGCCGCGCGCTGATCCGCGACTTCCCGCAATATTATTACGTCTTCTCCAAGGTCGCTTACGACTTCGAAGGCGAGGCGATCGGCAACCACAACCGTCTGCTCACCACTCTGCCCGGCGTCGACGGTATCAAGACCGGCTTCACCAACGCCGCCGGCTTCACGCTGGCCGCGTCCGCGGCGCACGACGGGGTGCGGCTGGTCGTGGTGGTGCTCGGCGGCCCCAACCGGCTGGCGCGCGACGGCAACGTCACCGACCTGCTCGACACCGGCTTCGACGTGCTGACCCGGCGCTCGCGCGGGCAGACCACCACCGTGGCGGCCAACCTGTCCGAGGTCGACGACCTGAGCGACGGCGTTCTCGAGCATCTCGCCGAGCAGGGCTCGGGCGACCTGGCGGGAAACCCTCGCTGAGGCGGTCGATCGACTAGGGTTCGCCGTTCGAGCGCGACGTCGGTTATGTCCGCGCCGTGGTGTCAGGCGAGTGGGTGTTCGTTTCGGGCAGCACCGGCGGCGATCCCGTCAGCGGCGCGATTCCGCACGATGTCGAGACGCAGTGCGCCAACACGCTCGCCAAGATCGGGCGCGCGCTGGCCGAGGCGGGAGCGAGCTTCGCCGACGTGGTGCGGGTGACCTATATCCTTCCCGAGCCCGCCGACTTCGAGCCCTGCTGGCCGCAGCTCCGCGCCGCGTTCACGCATCAGCGGCCCGCCGCGACGATGATCGCGGCCGGCCTGATCGACCCGGCGATGCGGATCGAGATCGAGGTAACGGCGCATCTTGGCGGGCGGTGACAAACCGCTCTCGCGGCCTCATATCGCTGCAATGCCCGTCGCGTCGCCCTGCACCAACGTCTGCCGGATTCAGCCGCGCACCGGCTGGTGCGAGGGTTGCCGGCGAACGACCGACGAAATTACCCGCTGGCCGCTGGCGAGCGAGGCCGAGCGTCGCGCCATCGTCGCCGCACTGCCCGGTCGGGTGCGGCCGCCGCGGCGCTGGCTGGGGCTGCGCCGGTGAGGCTCTCGGTCCTCGACCAGACACCGATCCCTTACGGCGCCAGCGGCGGCACCGCGCTGGCCAACAGCCTCGACCTCGCGCGCCATGCGGAGGCGCTCGGCTACCACCGCTACTGGGTCGCCGAGCATCACGGTTCGCCCGCGCTGGCGGGGGCGGCCCCTGAGGTACTGCTCGCCGCGCTCGGTGCCGCGACGCGCACCATCCGCATCGGTTCGGGCGGCATCATGCTGCCGCACTATTCGCCCCTCAAAGTCGCGGAGAGCTTCAGCCTGCTCGCCGGGCTCTACCCGGGCCGCGTCGACCTCGGGCTTGGCCGCGCGCCGGGCAGCGACCAGCGCACCGCCTTCGCGCTGCAGCGCGACCGGCGTCAGCAGGCGCCGAACGACTTCCCCAACCAGCTTGCCGAACTGCTCGGCTATCTCGGCGACAGCCTGCCCGCCGACCATCCGTTCACGGCGCTGGCGCAGACCCTGCCCGGCCGCCCCGAAGTGCCGGCGGTGTGGCTGCTCGGGTCGTCGCCCGACAGTGCCGCCTGGGCGGCGGAGGTCGGGCTGCCCTATTGCGTCGCGGACTTCATCAACAGCCGCGGCGCGCCGCTCGCCGCCGCCTACCGCCGCGACTTCCAGCAGTCGGTGCACCTCGCCGCGCCCTACACGATGACCGCGCTGTGGACCGTCGCCGCCGACAGCGATGCCGAGGCCGAGCGCCTGGCGTCGAGCGCGCGGATGATGATGGCGCATTTGATGATGGGCCGCTCGATCCCGGTGCCCAGCCCGGAAACCGCGCTGGCGTGGCTGGCCGACCACCCGGAACACGCCGGCACCACCGGCCGCCGCGTCATCGCAGGCAACCCAGCCAAGGTCCGCGCCGGCATCGAGGCGGCGGTCGCGGAGTACGGCGCTGAAGAGGCGATGCTGGTCAACATCCTGTTCGACCACGCCGCCCGCATGCGCAGCTACAGCCTCGTCGCCGAAGCGTTCGGACCCCGAGCACTGGCGGCTTGAGCGCCGTCGCCTTCGACGCCGTCGTCAAGCGCTACGGCAGCGTCGCCGCGCTCGACGGCGTCACGCTCGACATCGCAGCCGGCAGCTTCGTCGGGCTGGTCGGCGCGTCGGGGTCGGGCAAGACAACGCTGCTGAAGACCATCAACCGGCTGATCGTGCCCGACAGCGGCACGGTCCGCGTCGATGGCAGCGACATCGCCGCCGCCGACCCGGTGCAGCTGCGGCGCGGCATCGGCTATGCCTTCCAGGGCGTCGGCCTGTTCCCGCACCTCGATGTCGCCGCCAACATCGCGACGGTGCCGCGGCTGCTCGGCTGGGCCGCGCCGCGCATGGCGGCACGGGTATTCGAGCTGCTCGACCTCGTCGACCTGCCGGCCAGCGTCGCGGCGCGGCTGCCGGCGCAACTTTCGGGCGGCCAGCGGCAGCGCGTCGGGCTGGCGCGCGCGCTGGCGGCGGGGCCGAAGCTGATGCTGCTCGACGAACCGTTCGGGGCGCTCGACCCGCTCACCCGCGACGGACTGGCGAGCCGCTACCGGAGCTTGCACGACCGGCTCGGCCTGACCAGCATCATTGTCACCCACGACATGCAGGAGGCGCTGCTGCTCGCCGACCGGGTGGTTGTGCTGCGCGCCGGGCGGGTGGTCGCCGATGCCACCCCAGCGGCGCTGATGGCGGGGCACGCCGACCCGGATGTCGCGGCGATGATCGCGGTGCCGCAGGGGCAGGCGGCACGGCTGGCGCGGCTCGGTGGATAGCGCCTGGGCCTCGGCACTGGCGCTGCTGCCCGGGCGGCTGGCGGCGCATGTCGGGCTGAGCGCCGCGGCGCTGGGGCTGGCGCTGCTGATCGCGCTGCCGCTCCTCGCGCTGATGCTGGCCCGCACCCGCAGCCGGGGCGCGGTGATGGGGGTCGCCTCGGTGATCCAGACCATACCGGCGCTGGCGCTGGTGGCGCTGTTCTACCCGCTGCTGCTGGGCCTCCGCATGGCGAGCGGCCTCGACGTGCCGGTGCTCGGCTTCCTGCCGGCGCTGTGCGCGCTGACGCTGTATGCGCTGCTGCCGATCCTGCGCGGCGCCTTGACCGGGCTGACCGGGGTGGATGCCGACGCGGTCGAGGCGGCGCAGGCGCTCGGCATGACCCGGCTGCAGCGCCTCGTCTGGGTCGAGCTGCCGCTTGCCGCCCCGGTCATCATGGCGGGCGTGCGGACGGCGGCGGTGTGGACCATCGGCGCGGCGACGCTCGCCACCCCGGTCGGCGCGACCAGCCTAGGCGATTTCATCTTCACCGGGCTGCAGACCGAGGACTGGGTAGCGGTCGCGGTCGGCTGCCTCGCCGCCGCCGCGCTGGCCATCGCCGTCGATGCGCTGCTGGCGCAGGTCGAGCACGGCATGGCGCGCCAGTCGCGCTGGCGGATCGGCACCGGTACCGCCGGTCTCGCTCTGATCGGACTTGCCGCAGCACTGGGCGCACGTCCCGCGGCAGCCGCGGATACCATCGTCATTGGGGCCAAGCCCTTCTCGGAACAGTTCATCCTCGCCGAACTGATCGCCCGCCGGGTCGCGCCACTCGGCCCCGTCGAGATCCGCCGCGGCCTCGGCTCGGCAGTCGCCTTCCGGGCACTGCAGGCCGGCGACGTCGACACCTATGTCGACTATTCGGGAACGCTGGCGACAACCGTGCTGGGCCGCAACGACAACCCGCCGCTGGCGGTGCTGAGCCGCGCGCTGACGGCCCGCACCGGCGTCGGCGTCGTCGGGCCGCTGGGCTTCGAGAACGCCTATGTGCTGGCGATGCGGGCCGACACCGCTCGCCGGCTGGGCGTCCGCAGCATCGCCGACCTGGCGCGGGTTTCGGGCCCGCTGACGCTGGGTGCCGATCTCGAATTCCTGACCCGCCCCGAATGGCGCGCGGTGCAGACCGCCTATGGCCTCCGCTTCGGGCGCAGCCGGACGTTTGCGCCGACCTTCATGTACCGCGCGCTGAGCAGCGGTGCGGCGGACGTCATCTCGGCCTTTTCCAGCGACGGGCGGATTGCGGCGCAGGGCCTCGTCGTGCTCGCTGACCCAAGGCACGCCATCCCGACCTATGACGCGCTGCTGCTGGCGTCGCCGCGCCGTCGCAGCGACGCCGTGTTCGTTGCCGCGCTGAAGCCGCTGGTCGGCAGCATCACCGTCGAACGGATGCGCGCGGCGAACCTGCTGGTGGACCGGGACGTGGACAAGCGGTCCGCGAGCGAGGCAGCGGCGGGGTTGAGCAAACCTTAGCCGAGGACTCTAGCGACGGATAAAGTCGCTCGCGCCTATAGGTCATCGGCGGGCAGTCGTCAGGCGGCGGCGCGGGCGGTGCGATGGGCCACTGCATCGACACCTCGGCCGGGCGCGACCCGAGCGCGGCGTTGACGGTCAGGATCTCGGTATCGCCGACATGGCCGGTGCAGCGGGCCTGGGCATTGTGCTTGCCCAGCACCGGCACCACCACGTCGAGGTCGAGCGTCGCCGGGGGCCGGGCATAGGACAGATATTGCGCCGCCGCCCACACCACGGGCCGCGCCACCGCCGCCTCCAGCGCGGCGACGCTGGCAGCAAGCCCGGCCCCACCGAACAGGAACTGCGCCTCGGGCGCGCCGACGCTGAGGGCCGGGGTGACGTCGAGGGCGAAGCGGTGCGGGTCGGCGGTCGGACGCAGCGCGATCACCCGCCGCCCCGCACGAAGGCGCGGATGTTGCCGAGCAGCTCCTCCGACGCGAACGGCGAGATCGGGGCCGGGGCCTCGCTGCCGGTGGCGAGCAGCCGGTCGATCGCGGGGCCGAGATCGGCTTCGTCGTCCACATAGTGGAGGCCCGGCCGGTCGGCAACGTTGCGGATCGTCGCCAGCTGGTGATCGTTGTTGTGCTCGCCCAGCGCCTGGCGGCGCGGCAGCATCAACAGCGGCTTGCCCGACTGGATCGCGGTGATGATCGAGCCCATCCCGGCGTGCGCAACAAACAGCGCGCAGTCGCGGACCAGGGCGGCGTATTCGGCCGGCGGCATCAGCCGCACGAAGCGCGCGTGTTCGGGCTCGTAGCGGCCGTTGCCAATCTGGATCAGCATCGGCATCGCGGGGTGCGCCGCTGCCCATGCGTCGGCGGTGCGGACCAGGCGATCGAAGGGCATCATCGTGCCAACGGACACGAAGATCACAAGACGGTGCCCCAGAACGGAATTGTGGGCCGCCGCAGGCTGGGCCACTGGGTCACCGTGCGGTGCGCCAGCCGGGCGGCGATCTTGCCCGAGGTCGACAATTGCTCGCTGTTGGCGACGCTGTCGATCCACAGGGTGCGCGCACCGATGACCCGGCCGAGCACGATCGCGGCCAGCGGCGGCATCGCGCCGGTGCTGACGATGACGTTCGGCTTCACCCGCCAGACGATCCGCGTGATATCGAAGCCGCCGCTGAAGAACTTCCACCAGTCCTTGCGGCTGGCATCGTGGAAGACATGGAAATCGGCCCCCGGCACATCGCTGGCCGAACCAGCGTGGACGGTCGCGAAGCTGACCGCACAGCCGTCGAATGCCGGACGCAGCCGCAGCAGCTGCACCCAGTGGCCGCCCCCCGACGCGATTGCCAATACTTTCGTCCGTGCTTCGTTCACGCGCATTTCGTTCCTATACGTACTGAACGCATCAATCGGCGACGCGCCCGCAAGTCAAGCAACGCTGTAGAGCGCAGTTATTACCCGGAGCCTACTTGCGCCCGCCGATGCCGCCGCGCATCATCGCTGCAGATGCTTCCAGCCAGACTCCGCGCCGCCCTGCCCGCCGCGCTGGTGGCCGTGGCCGTGCTGCTCGGCGGCCGGGCGCTGAGCGGTCCGCAGGCTGCGGTCGAGCTATTCTCGCCCACCGGTTCGGTCGAGCGGCCGGAGCAGGTCAAATTGCGCTTCACCACCGCGATGGTGGCGTTCGGCGACCCGCGCCTGCCCGCCCCGGTGGCGGGCGCTTGCGCCGCGGGCGCGCAGGGCCGCTGGATCGACGCGCGCACCTATGCCATCGACTTCGCCAGGCCGCTGGCGGGCGGACGGCGCTGCGTGTTCACGCTCAACGCCGGGCTGAAGGACGCGAGCGGCGCGGCGGTCGGCGGCGCGCGGACGTTCAGCTTCGACACCGGCGGGCCCAGCCTGCGCGCGGCGCTGCCCGAGGAGGACTCGGGTACCGTCGAGGAGGAGGCGGTTTTCCTGCTCGCGCTAAACGCGTCCCCGACCGCGGCCAGCGTTGCCGCCCATGCCAGTTGCCGGATCGAGGGGCTGGGCGAGGTCGTGCCGCTGGACGTGCTGCCGATCGCGACGCGCGATCAGATTCTCGCCGGCACCAAACGCGACTATGCGACCCGCAGCTTCCTCGGGCGTGCGGGTCTGCGCCCGCCCGAATACGAAGGCGAGGAGATTGGCCCACCGTCCGCCGTCACCGCGGTGAAGTGCCGCCGCACGCTGCCCGCCGGCGGCCGCATGTCGATTATCTGGGGGGCAGGCATCGCCAGCGCCGACGGGCTGGTCACCGCCGCAGCGACACGCAACGACTATCGCGTCCGCCCGGCATTCTCGGCACGGTTCGAGTGCTCGCGGACGACCGCCGACGCCGCCTGCTCACCGCTGGAGAACATGCGGGTCTCGTTTACGGGCAATGTACCCGTGACGACCGCGAAGGCTATCCGGCTGGTCGGGCCCAAGGGCGCGATCCTGCCCGATATCGCCGACAGGAATGCTCTCGTCGTCGGGGCCGTCGATTTCAAGGGCCCGTTCGACGAGCGCGCCGCCTACCGCGTCGAGCTGCCCGCCGGCCTCGCCGACGACGCGGGGCGCCCGCTCACCAACGCCGCGCGCTTCCCGCTGGCGACGCAGACCGGCGACGCGCCGCCGCTGATCAAGTTCGCTGGTAATTTCGGCATCGTCGAGGCGGCCGAGGGCGGCGTGCTGCCGGTCACCATGCGCGGCGTCGAGGCGAACGTCGGCGGCCTGCAGATCGCGCCCGTCAAGGGCCGTGACCTGACGGTCGAGGGCGATGCCTATGTCGCGCAATGGCTGCGGACGCTGGCCGATGCCGAGGACCGGACCAGCTACGAGGAGCCGATCGCCGGGTCGAAGGAAACCACGACGATCAACACGACGCGGTCGACACCGCTGATCAAGGCCGCCGCCCCGGCAACGGCGCTCAGCATCGCCAAGCCCGGCGGCGCGCGGGCGTTCGAGGTGGTCGGCATCCCGCTGAAAACCAACGGCTTCCACGTCGTCGAGCTGGCGTCCCCGCGGCTCGGCCAGGCGCTGCTGTCCAAGGGCGGCCCGCGCTATGTCGCGGCCGCCGCGCTGGTCACCGACATGGCAGTGCATTTCCAGTGGGGGCGCGGTCGCAGCCTGGCGTGGGTGACCCGCCTGAAGGATGCCAGCGTCGTTGCGGGCGCGAAGATCGCGGTGCTCGACAGTTGCACCGGCACGTTGCTGTGGAGCGGCACCACCGATGCCACCGGCCGCGCCATGATCGTCGGCGACCAGCTCCCCGACCCGTCGAGTTACGGCAGCTGCAAATACGGCACGCCCCCACTGATGATCAGCGCGCGCACGGCGGGCGACTACAGCTTCACCCTGACCAGCTGGAACGACGGCATACAGCCCGGCGATTTCAGTCTGCCGACCGGCTACGGCGCGCGCGAGGACATCTGGCATTCGGTGTTCGACCGCACCCTGCTGCGGGCCGGCGAGACCGTCCACATCAAGAATCTGATCCGCGCCACCGGCGACGGCGGCTTCGGCTGGCCGAGGGCGCTCCCCAAGAAGCCCAGCCTTGTCATCCGCCACACCGGCTCCGACCAGCAGTGGGAGCTACCGCTGGCGCTCCGCCCCGACGGCAGCGGCGTCAGCGAATGGACGATCCCCAAGGCGGCCGCGCTCGGCGACTACGAGGTGTCGATCGGCGAGACCGGCCAGACCGACGGCCGCCACGTTTCCGGCAGCTTCAAGGTCGACGAGTTCCGCCTGCCGACGATCCGCGCCTCGGTGCGTGGCCCGGCCGCGCACCAGATCGCGCCTGCCGCGGTGCCGCTCGATCTGTCGCTGACCTATCTGTCGGGCGGCGCGGTTGGGCGCGCGCCGGTCAAGCTGCGCACGCAGGTCGAGCCGCGCGACGTGACCGTCGCCGACTACCCGAGCTTCAGTTTCTCCGGCGAGCCGTTGGTCGCAGGCATCGTCCCCCTCGACGGCGGCGACGACGCACGCGCCGCCAAGCCGCTGCGCGCCAGCGTCCAACCGGTAACGCTCGACGCCAAGGGCGGCGCGCGGGTGACGATCGACAAGCTGCCGCCGGTCACCCGCCCGTCGCAGCTGACCGCCGAGATGGATTACGACGACGCCAACGGCGAGGTCGCGACCACCGGCACCACGGTGGCGCTCGATCCCGCCGGCTACAGGGTCGGCATCGCCGGCGACGGCTGGCTCGCCAAGGCCGACGACCTGCGGCTGAAGATGGTCGTGCTCGACCTCGACAACAAGCCGGTGCGCGGCGCGAAGGTCAGCGTCGCCCTGTTCAGCCGCGAGACCTATTCGTACCGCAAGCGCCTGATCGGCGGCTTCTACAGCTATGACAACAGCCGCGAGACCAAGGAACTCGGCAAGACCTGCAGCGGCACCTCCGACGACAAGGGGCTCGTCGCCTGCGCCATCGACGTCGGCGTGTCGGGCGAGGTCATCGCTCGCGCCCAGGTCCGCGACGCACAGGGCCGCATCGCGGAGGCGACCAAGTCGGTGTGGCTGGCCGGGGACGACGACTGGTATTTCGGCGGCGACAACGGCGACCGCATGGATGTCGTGCCCGAGGCCCCGGAATACGCGGCCGGCGCAACCGCGAAGTTCCAGGTGCGGATGCCGTTCCGCTCGGCGACCGCGCTGGTTACCGTGCTCCGCGACGGCGTCATCGACAGCTTCGTGCAGGACCTCAGCGGCAAGGATCCGGTCGTCGAGGTCAAGCTGCAGCGCGGCTACGCCCCCAACGTCTATGTCTCGGTCCTGGCGGTGCGCGGCCGCGTCGCGGGCTGGCGGCTGTGGCTGGCCGATCTGGCGCGCCGCTGGAACCTGCCGTGGATTTCGCGCGACGCGGCGTCCCCGACCGCGCTGATCGACCTTGCCAAGCCGTCGTACCGCCTCGGCATGGCCAAGATCCGCGTCGGCTGGAGTGACCACCGGCTAGGGGTGAAGGTCGCGACCGACGCGCCGACGTACGGCGTCCGAAAGATCGCGCAGGCGAGCATCACCGTGGTACCGCCACCCGGCCGCGCTCTGCCGGCGGGATCGGAAATCGCCTTCGCCGCGGTCGACGAGGCCCTGCTGCAGCTGCAGGATAACCCGAGCTGGGACGTGCTGACCGCGATGATGGGCGAGCGGCCGCTGTGGGTGCAGACCTCGACAGCGCAGGGCCAGGTCGTCGGCAAGCGCCACTACGGCCTGAAGGCGGTCGCGGCGGGCGGCGACGGTGGTGCGTCGGGCGGCCTGACCCGGAAGGATTTCCAGCCCCTCCTGCTGTGGTTGCCGCGCGTGCCGCTCGACGGGTCGGGCCAGGCGCGGGTCGCGGTGCCACTGAACGACGCGCTGTCGGGCTTCCGGCTGGTCGCGGTGGCGACCGGCGGCGCGGACCTGTTCGGCACCGGGCAGGTGATGATCCGCACCACCCAGCCGCTGCAGCTGCTACCCGGCATCCCGCCGCTGGTCCGCGAGGGCGACCGCTATGTCGCGACCGTGCTGGCCCGCAACGCCACGTCGCAGCCGATGCGTGTCGTCCTGACCGGGTTCGCCGGGGCGACGACGCTGCCCGCGAAGGCCGTCGACATCGCCGCCAATGACGCCGTGACGGTCGGCTGGGGCGCGGTCGCTCCGGCGATGGGCGAGATCGTCTGGAAGGTCGAGGCGCGCGCCGGGGCCAATGCCGACGCGGTGCAGGTGCCGCAGACCGTCGCCCCCGCGGTGCCGGTCGCGGTGTGGCAATCGACGCTGGTGCAGCTGTCGCCGTCGACGCAGTTCCCGGTCGGGCTGCCCGCCGGCGCCATCCCCGGCCGCGGCGGGCTGGACGTGGCGGTCGCCCGCACGCTGGGCGGTTCGCTGCCCGGCGTCCGCGCCTACATGGCCGCCTACCCTTACGACTGTATTGAGCAGCAGCTGAGCCGCGCCGTCGCGCTCGGCGACCGCGCGATGTGGGACCGGTCGGCGGCGCTGCTGCCGGCCTATCTCGATGGCGACGGGCTGGTGCGTTATTTCCCCGCCGACTGGATTGCCGGCGACGACAGCCTGACCGCCTATATCGTCCGCCTGTCGGCCGAGTCCGGCTGGCCGCTGCCCGCCGACCCGCGCGCCAAGATGATTGCGGGCCTGCAGGCGTTCGTCGCGGGCAAGCTCAGCCGCAGCCACGCCAACGTCCTCGTCATCGACAAGTCGAGCGGCGACGCCGGGCTGATGGGCTTTGGCGGCGACCTCGCCACCCGCCGCCTGGGCGCAGTCGCGGCGCTGGCCAGCGTCAAGGCCGCGACCCCCGCAATGGTCGAGCCGATCAGCGTCACGCCCGACGCCTGGCCGACCAGCGGCGTCGTCGACTGGGCCTATATCCTGCAGACCCTGCCCGGTATCCCCGACGCCAAGGTGAAGCTGTTGTCCGCCTCGACGCAGCTGCGCGCCCGCCTCGACCTGCAGGGGACGCGGCTGACGATCGCGCGCAGTGACGACCCGTGGCAGCTGCTCGCCTCGCCCGACAGCACCGCGGCGCGGCTGCTCGCGACGGTGGTGGCGCTGACCGACTGGAACGCCGATATCGGCGGGCTGGCGCGCGCCCTGATGCTGAAGCAGCGGCAGGGGCATTGGGATACGACCGTCGCCAACGCGGTCGGGACGCTGGCGATGCGGAAATTCTCGGCCGCGTTCGAGAATGTGCCGGTCACGGGAACGACGACGGTGACCGTCGGCCCGGCGCGGCAGAGCTTCGTCTGGGGCGGCAACCCCGCGCCCGCCACCCTGCCGTGGCCGCCCGCACAAGCGCCGCTCAGCCTCACCCACAACGGCACCGGCGCGCCGTGGGCGACAGTCACCTCGCGCGCGGCGGTGCCGCTCGTCAAGCCGTTCGCCAGCGGCTTCGCGGTCACGCGCCAGACCTTCGTCGTCAGCCGCGCCGACCCGTCGAAATGGAGCCGCGGCGACGTCATGCGGGTACGGATAATGGTCACGCCGCGCGCCCCGGTCGAGTGGGTGGTCATCAACGACCCCGTCCCCGCCGGCGCGACGGTGCAGGGCGGCTCGCTCGGCGGGCGGTCGCAGATTCTGGCGGCGAGCGACACGTCGGGCCTGCAACCGACCTTCGTCGAGCGGCGGCAGGACGCGGTGCACGCGCACTACGAGGCGATGCCAAAGGGTGCGATCACCTATGAATACACGCTGCGCCTCAACTCGCAGGGCGTGTTCAGGCTGCCGCCGACCCGCGTCGAGGCGCTGTATTCGCCTGAGATGATGGCGATGGTGCCGAACCAGCCCGTCGAGGTGGCGGCGGCGAAGTGAGCTGGCGCCGGTGGGCGCTGGCGGTCATTGCCGCGCTGGCCGTTGTTGTCGTCGTGGCGACCTGGCCGCCCGCCATGCCGTCCTACCCGCAAGCCCGCGGCGGCTGGCAAAGCTCCGAGGCCCGGCTCCTCGCCCGCGACGGCGAGGTGCTCGACATCGTCCGTGCCGATCTCCGGGTGCGCCGGCTCGACTGGGTACCGCTGCGCGCCATCGCCGCGCCGCTGGTCGAGGCAGCGGTGGCGGCGGAGGACAAGCGCTTCCGCCAGCACGGGGGCATCGACTGGCGCGCCATCGGCGGAGCGTTACGCGACCGGCTGCGCGGGCGGCCGAGCCGAGGGGCGAGCACGATCACCATGCAGCTGGCGGGGCTGCTGTCGCCCGACCTCGGCACCAGCGGCACCCGCTCGTGGCGGCAGAAGCTCGCGCAGGCGCGCGCGGCCCGCGACCTCGAGGTGAGCTGGACCAAGGACCAGATCCTCGAGGCGTGGTTCAACCTGCTGCCGTTCCGGGGCGATCTCGTCGGCGTCGATGCGGCGGCGCGCAGCCTCGCCGGGGTGCCACCGGGGGCACCCAACACCGCCCAGTCGCGGGTGCTGGCGGCGCTCATCCCCGCGCCTGCCGCATCGCCCCGCCGGGTCGCCGAGCGCGCCTGCCGCGCCGGCCCCGCCGATTGCACGGTGCTCATCACGACCGCCGCGACGATGCTCGGCCCCCGCGCGCCGGTCCCCGATCCGGGCCTCGCGCCGCAGCTCGCCGCGAAGCTGCTCGGGCCGGACGCCCGCGAGGTCCGCTCCACCATCGACGCCGGGCTGCAACGGGTGGTGCAGGGCATCCTCGCCCGCCGCCTTGCCGAACTCAGCGCCCGCAACGTCCGCGACGGTGCAGCAATCGTCGTCGACAACGCCAGCGGCGACATCCTCGCCTATGTCGCGTCCGGTGGCCCGGGCTCGACCAGCGGCGCGGTCGACGGGGCGGCCGCGCCGCGGCAGGCGGGGTCGACGCTGAAGCCCTTCCTCTACGGCCTCGCGCTCGAACGCCGGCTGCTGACCGCGGCCTCGATCCTCGACGACGCGCCGGTCGACCTCGACACCGCCAACGGCCTCTACATCCCGCAGAACTACGACCGCAGCTTCCGCGGGCCGGTCAGCGTCCGCTCGGCGCTGGGCAACAGCCTTAACGTGCCGGCGGTGCGCACGCTGCTGCTGGTCGGGGTCGATGCCTTCCGCGACCGGCTGTTCGATTCGGGCTACCGCGGCATCGCACGGGAGGGGGACTATTACGGCTTCAGCCTCGCGCTCGGCTCGGCGGAGGTGACGCTGGTCGAACAAGCCGCCGCCTATCGCAGCCTGGCGCGCGGCGGGAAATGGTCGCCGCTGCGGCTGGTGGCCGGCACGAAGCTCGAGGACCGGCAGGTGCTCGGCCCCGCCGCCGCGGGCCTCATTACCGACATCATCGGCGACAATGCCGCGCGCACCTCGACGTTCGGCAACGACAACGCGCTGGCGCTGCCGTTCTGGGCGGCGGCCAAGACCGGCACATCGAAGGCGTTGCGCGACAACTGGTGCATCGGCTTCACCGGCCGCTTCACGGTCGCGGTCTGGGTCGGCAATTTCGAAGGCGACGCGATGGGCGCGGGCATGACCGGGGTCAGCGGGGCGGGGCCGGTGTGGCGGGAGATCATGCTGTGGCTGCACCGCGACGGGGCCGGAGCGCGCCCCTCCCACCCCGGCATCGTCACTGCCCGCGTCCGCTTCGAGCCCGCCGTCGAGCCGCCGCGCGACGAGCTGTTCCTGCCCGGCACCGAACTCAGCGTTGTCCGTGTCGCGCCCGCCGAAGCCGAGCGCCCGCGCCTGCTCAGCCCGGCGAACGGCACGGTGATCGCGCTCGACCCGGACATCCCGCCCGCCCGGCAGCGGGTCGCGGTGCGAGTGGCGGGGGCGCGGCCGGGCCTGCGCCTCGATGTCGACGGCCGCCCGCTGCCGCTCACCGGCGCGCTGTGGCCGCCGCTACCCGGCGGTCACTACTTCACCTTGCGCGACGGCAACGGCCGGACGCTCGACCGGGCCCTCGTGACGGTCCGCTAGCATCAGCTTGGCGGTCGCTTTGGCGCTGCCGACGACCCCCGGGATACCGGCTCCCGGATGCGTGCCGGCACCGACGAAATACAGGTTCGACAGCACGTCGTCGCGGTTGTGGGTGCGGAAATAGGCCGACTGCCACAGCACCGGCTCGAGGCTGAAGGCGCTGCCGAGATGCGCGTTCAATTCGGTCGAGAAGTCCTTCGGCGTGAACGTCCGCAGTGTCACCAGGTCGCGGCGAAGGTTCGGCAGGATGCGCCGCTCCAGCGCGTCGAGGATCGAGTCGGCGTACTTCGGCGCTTCCTTGTCCCAGTCGATGTCGAGCTTGCCGCGGTGCGGGACGGGCGACAGCACATAATAGGCGCTGAACCCCGGCGGTGCCATCGCCGGGTCGGTCGCGGTCGGGTGGTGAAGGTAGAGCGAGAAATCCTCGGCCAGCTCGCCGCCGTTGTAGATGTCGGCCAGCAGTTCCTTGTAGCGGTGGCCGAACAGGATCGAGTGGTGGCGAACGTCGGGCCGCTCGCCCTTCAGGCCGAAATAGGTGACGAACAGTGACGGCGAGAAGCTGCGGCGCTTCATCGATTTGGCCATCGCACGCCCACGCGGATGATGGCCGAGCAGCGCCTCATAGGTGTGGACGACGTCGGCGTTCGACGCGACGGTGTCGAAGTCGGCCGTCCAGCCGTCCTTGGTGCGGACGCCCGTCACCCGGCCGTCGGTGGCCTCGATCCGCTCGACGCCGCTGCCGATCTTCACTGTGCCACCGATATCCTCGAACAGCTTGACCATGCCCTTGATCAGCGCGCCGGTGCCGCCGCGCGGGAACCACACGCCCCACTTCTTCTCCAGCGCATGGATCAGCGCATAGATACTGCTGGTCTTGAACGGGTTGCCGCCGACCAGCAGCGAGTGGAAGCTGAACGCCTGCCGCAGCTGCTCGTCCTTGATGTACTGCGCGACCATCGAATAGACCGAGCGGAACGCCTGATACTTCATCAGGCTGGGCGCCGCCTTCAACATCGACTTGAAGTCGAGGAATGCCTCGTGGCCGAGCTTTTGATAACCCTCGCGGAAGACGCCCTCGCTAAATTTCAGGAACTGCTTGTAGCCCTCGACATCACGCGGGCTCTTGGCGGCGATCTGCGCGAACAGCGCCTCATCGTCGTTGGAGTAATCGAACACCGTGCCGTCTTCCCAAAGCAAGCGGTAGAACGGCGTCACCGGCATCAGCTCGACGTAATCGGACAGCTTGCGGCCCGACAGCTCGAACAGCTCCTCAAGGCAGGACGGATCGGTGATGACGGTCGGCCCGGCGTCGAAGACGAAGCCCTGATCCTCGAATACATAGGCGCGGCCGCCGGGCTTGTCGCGGCTTTCGATCAGCGTCGTCTGGACACCCGCCGACTGGAGGCGAACGGCAAGCGCGAGGCCGCCGAAACCGGCACCGATGACACAGGCTGTCTTCATGATGGCTTGAACTCATAGTCTAGAAGAGCGCGGACCGCGCGGGGAATGGGGATCGGCGGCTTGCCGGTCAGGATGCGGAGCCGGTCGCCGAAGGTCGACTCGCTGGCATAGAAGCGCCCGATCAAATGCGCATCGAGCCGGTAGAAACGTTCGAGGATGCGCCGCCGCTCGTGCGGATGGGCGGCAAGGAACAGCAACTTGTTGAGCAGGCGGAACAGGCTGCGGCGGTCCCACGCCTCGACCGCCGCCGTGCGCAGTGCCGCGTCGAGCGTCGCTGCCGAGAAATCCGGCAGGCCCGCCACCAGGTCGGCGGTGCGCACCGCATCGGGGAAACTGTAGCCCGTCGCCGGGTTGAACCGCGCCGCCCGCAAGCCGACGCGACCAACGCCGGGCACGCCCTCCGCCCACAGCTTCTCGACATCGCCGCCGAGCGCGATCGGCAGGATGCCGTGCTCCTCGCGGATCGTACGCACCACCTGCCACCCCTGCGCGGCGGCATAGTCGGCGAGGTGCTGGCGCAGCCGTTCGGGCGCGAGGTCGGGCCCGTCGCTGAAATACGTGTCCTCGATCAGCACATGGCGCGGCCCGAACGGTAGCGTGTAAACGAAGCGGTAGCCGTCGGACTGCGGCACCGTCGCGTCCATGATCACCGGCCCGTCGAGGCCGTGCGGCTCGGCGAGTTCGAGCTCCAGCCCGAGGAACTTCTGCCAGCGCAGGTCGAGCGCCTGCGTCGGCCCCTGCCCGCGACCGTCGATGACCGCGTTGCCGGTCAGCACGCGCTGGTCGGCAAGCGTCACCGACGCGGCATCGAGCGCCGCCACCGGCACGCCGGTCAGGATATGACCGGCCGGCAGCGCCGCGCGCACCGCTGCGTCGAGCAGCTCCGACGTCGCACTGACATACGGCATGTCGAGCGTCCGGCTATGCCCGGGGAAGCGCACCGAATAGCGGTCCCAGCGGTGCGCGATCAGCGGCGCGGTCCACTCGGTTTGCGCCGGCGTCAGGTCGCGCCCGAACGACGACCAGGTATGGTTGCCGCCGATGGTGTCGGCACTCTCGACGATCGCCACCTTGAGGTCGGGGCGCGTCGCCGCCAGCCGCAGCGCGATCAGCCCGTTGTGCAGCCCCCCGCCGGCGAGAATGAGGTTGAAGTCCATAGCTGTGCCCGGAGTTAGCCGAATGCGCGGGCGCGCGCACCCCCCACGGTGCCGCAGCCACGCCGCCCCGTTATGCCGCTGCGGGACGCGGCGCGAACAGGTCGTCCGGCGCGAGCGGGACGCTGAACAGATCGGTGCGCAGGTCGAACTTCGCGTTGCCGAGGCCGAGTTTCGTACACGCCAGCTTGAAGCGGGTGCGCAGCATCTCGGCATACGGCCCCTGGCCGCGCATCCTTGTGTGGAAATCGGGATCGTTGTCGCGTCCGCCCCGCATCGACTGGATCAGCGCCATCACCTTGCCGGCCCGGTCGGGATGGTGCGCGTCGAGCCAGGCGCGGAACAGCGGCGCGACCTCGTGCGGCAGCCGCACCGGCAGCGAGAAGGCACCGCGCGCGCCCGCATCCTTCGCCGCCGCGAGGATCGCCTCGATCTCGTGGTCGGTGACGGCGGGGACGACCGGCGACACCGAGACGAAGACGGGGATGCCGGCCTCGGCCAGCGCGCGGATCGCGGCGATGCGGCGGGCGGGCGTCGGCGCGCGCGGCTCCAGCGTCCGTGCCGTGGCGCGGTCGAGGCTGGTCACCGACACCGCCACCGCCGCGAGACCCCGCGCCGCCATCGGGCCAAGGATGTCGATGTCGCGCACCACCCGGTCGGACTTGGTGGTGATCGTCACCGGATGGCCGAAGTCGCTCAGCACCTCGAGGCACTGGCGCGTGATCCGGTGCGTCGCCTCGATCGGCTGATAGGGGTCGGTGTTGGTGCCCATCGCGATCGGGCGGCACCGATAGCCGCGCTTCGACAGTTCGGCGCGAAGCAGCGCCGCGGCACCCGGCTTGGCGGTCAGCCGCGATTCGAAATCGAGGCCCGGCGACAGGCCGAGATAGGCGTGCGTCGGCCGCGCGAAGCAATAGATGCAGCCGTGCTCGCAACCCCGGTAGGCATTGATCGAGCGGTCGAAGCCGATGTCGGGCGAGGCGTTGCGGGTGATGATCGTGCGCGGCGTCTCGATGGCGACCTCGGTCCTCAGCGGCGGCGCGCCGTCGAGCTCGTCACGCGCGTCGAGCCAGTCGCCGTCCGCCTCGCGCGCCGGATCGTCGAAGCGCGCGCTGCGGGCGTTGGCGGGCGCACCGCGGCCGGACCGGAGCTCGGGGTTGAGCATGGCACGAGCCTAGTGTTCCACATGGAACAAGACAAGAACATTTGAGCGCTTCCGCCACCTGTGCTACGCTCCGAACGTCGCCGCAGGAGCCATGCCATGCTCGTTTCGCTGATCGCCGCTGCCGTCGCCGTGCCGCAGCCGCAGCGGCTCGATTGCCCTGACCAGCCGATCCTCCACGAGGCCGGCGGCGCTTCGGCGGCCAAGGTCCGACGGCTGGGCGACCTGCCGCCGGCCAATCACGTGCTGACGGTCTATCGCGAAGTCGATCGCTGCCCGGCACCGGTGATCGTGCGCTACGGGATCGGCGGCGACCACTGAAACGACACTGGCGCTGAAAACAGTCCGAGCGGCGGAGTTTCTCCGCCGCTCGGCTGTTGCCCCTGCCGGCGGCTTATCGCCGCGGGGCCGGGCCATTCATTGGATAAAATCGACAAATCGATGCGTCAGCGCTCGGTCAGGCGGGGCATCAACTCGACGAAGTTGCAAGGCCGGTGGCGGCTGTCGAGCTGGGTCGACAGGATGCCGTCCCAGCCGTCCTTGACCGCGCCCGTCGAGCCGGGCAGCGCGAATAGATAGGTGCCGCGCGCCACGCCCGCGGTGGCGCGGGACTGGACGGTCGAGGTGCCGATGCTCTGGTAGCTGAGCCAGCGGAACAGCTCCCCGAAACCTGGTATTTCCTTGTCCCAGACCTGCGCGAAGGCTTCCGGCGTGACGTCCCGGCCGGTCAGACCGGTGCCGCCGGTCGTGATGATACAGTCGACGCCGGCGTCGTCGATCCACGCGGTCAATTGCGCCGCTAATGCCGGCACGTCATCGCGGAGGATGGCGCGCGCCGCCAGCACATGCCCCGCGCCGGCTAGCCGCGCGACCAGCGTGTCGCCCGACGTGTCGTCGGCGGCAGTGCGGGTGTCGGAAACGGTCAGGACGGCGATGCGGACGGGCTTGAAAATGCGGCTTTCGTCAACCGGCACTGGCGATCACCATGTCGTCCAGCGGCAGGTCGGGGCCGAGGTAGCGCGGCACCGGCGGCGCGACGAAGGTCGGCACGACCTGGACGCCGTCCTGCCCGACCATGCCGGGGAATTTCGGCCACAGGTCGCGGGCCAGCGCGTCGAGGCTGGGCGTCGCCGCATCGTCGCGCAGCTGGTACATCCAGAAGTTGCGCAGCACGACCTCGACGTAGTGGCGGGTCTCCTTGAACGGGATCGACTCGATGAACAGCAGCGGGTCGCCGTTGTCGCGCAGCGTCGTGTTCCACTTCTGCACCGATCCCGGCCCGGCGTTATAGGCAGCGACCACCTTGGGCAGCAGCCCGCCGGTGTAGCTCATGTCGCGCAGCGACTGGAGGTAGGACTGGCCGAGCTCGACGTTGAACTCCGGGTCGGTCAGGTCGCGCATCGCGGCAACTTCCACGGTGGTGCCGTCGGCCATGCGCGCGGTCATCAGCTTCGCGGTGCCGGGCATCAGCTGCATGATGCCCTTTGCGCCGGTGCGGCTGGTCGCAGTGGTCTGGAAGTTCGATTCCTGCAGCGCATGCGCGAAGACCAGGTTGCGGTCGACCCGCCAGCCGCCCGCTGGCCGCCAGTCGGGGGCCGGGAAGCGCGCCGACAGCGGCGTCTCCTGCCCGAGCGGCGGATGCTGGGCCAGCCAGTATTGCGTCGCGGGCAGGTTGAGCCGCGCCGACAACCGCAGCAGCGGCGCATAGGCGGTCGGATCGGCGGTCGACGCCAGATACTTGAGCTCGCGGTCGGCCAGCCCGAGCTGCCCGATCTCGACCAGCGCCGCGGCGCGCTTGGCGCCCGGCAGCGCCGACAGCGTGTTCCAGTCGGCGGTGATGAAGTCGGGCTCGGCCCAGTCGAGGCCGAAATCCTGGCCCAGCACGCGGCGCGCGAGGATGCTGTAGAACCGGTCGCCATAGGCAGCCGCGCGGGTCAGCCGCGTCTGCGCGTCGCCCGCACGGTTGCACTGGCGATGCGCGCGGCTGGCCCAGTACGCGCCGCCGGCGGCAAGGTCGGCGCTGGCGAGCTTGGTGGCGATGGTGTCGAACGCCTTCGCCGCCGCCTCGCAGTCGCCTTGCCGGAACGCCGCGAGGCCCGCGACCCATGCCCCGAGTGCCGCCCATTCGCCCGACCCTTGCGCCGCATACAGACCCATGCGCTGCGAAGACAGGTCGTCGCCGCCGATGTAATAGCTCCACCCCGTGCGCTGCGCCCATTCGGTGGCGACCGGCTCCGAAGCGTTGTCGCTCAGCTGCTGCCACGCGGTCTCCGCCTCGGCGTTGCGGTCGGCGGCGAGCAGCGGCTTCAGGCGGCTTGCCAGCGAGACGTCGCCCGCCAGCCCGAAGCCCTGCGCGGCGCGCGGTGCCATCGGCGTCGAGAAGCTGACGGTTCGATAGGCATGCTGGACCGGCGGCACCACCGCCGGCGCGCCGAGCCGCGCGACCAGCTGCAGTACCTTCGGCGTCTGCGGCAGGTCGGCGTTGGCGTGCAGCCACAGGTTCATCTCGTCGAGGCTGGCGCGGCCCAGCCCCTTGGCGAGCATCAGCTGTGCGCGCGCTGTGCCGGTCAGGACGCCGGCGGGCAGCCCCGCCAGTCCGGCCTCCGCCGGCCCGGTGCGGCCGGCGTCGATGTCGCGGAAGATCTGGGTATAGGCGGCGCGCTCGCCGCCGTTCAGCTGCTGCGGCACCCGGCGCTGCGATGCGGTGATGCCGCTACCCTGGCCGGTGACGACGATGTCGATGGATGCGTTCGTCTCGTCGGCGGCGTGCGCGGCGACCGGCAACAGTGCCGCGATGATCAGCGCCCTAAGCATCGAGCCGGGCCTTCAGCGCCTGCAGGTCACGCCACGCCAGCGCCTTGAGGCCGGGCTGGGCGAGCAATTGCGTCGGGTGGAAGCTCGGCAGGACGGGCACGTCGCCGCCGCCGAGCGTCTGCCACTTGCCGCGCAGCCGGTTGATGCCCGCCCCTGCCCCGGTCAGCGCGGCGGCTGCGGCGCCGCCGAGCGCCAGGATGGCACGCGGTTTGGCCAGCTCGATCTGGCGGCGCAGGAACGGCGCGCAGGCGGCGATCTCCGCCGCCGCGGGTCCGCGCCCGCCGGGCGTCGGCCAATAGACGAGGTTGGCGAGATAGGCGGTGTCGCGGCCCAGTCCGATCGCCGCCAGCATCCGGTCGAGCAGCAGCCCCGCGTCGCCGCCGAGCACGCCCGCTGCCGAGGGCATGTCGCCGATCAGCATCAGAGGACTGCCGGGCGTCCCCGCGGCGAACAGCGGCGGGTTGCCGTGCGTCGCCAGCGCGCAGCCGTCGAATTCGGCAAGCGCGGCTTCCAGCGCGGCAAGGCTGTCGATGCCGGTGACGCTCGCCACCGCCGCGACCACCGCATCGGCCTCGCACGGCACAGCGACCTCGCTGACCGGAGGCGGCGGAATCTGGATCGCGTCGGGCACCGCCAGCCAGGCGAACGGCCGATCGTCGACAAGGGTATCGACCCCGGCATCGACAAGCCAGGCGAGCGCCGCCAGCGCGTCGCGTGAAGACAGTTGTTGGGCACCCCCGCTCACGGCCGCCACTCTGCGACGGTTGACGCTCTGGTCAACGGTAACGGGCGTCAGTATCTGACGAACGATGGCAAAGCCGCGACGGGTTGAATCCGTGGGCCGAGGAGTTTGAATGTCGACACGTGAATCGATGCCCTACGACCTGGTCATCGTCGGCGGTGGCCCGGCCGGGCTGAGCGCCGCGATCCGAGCCAAGCAGGCGGCGGCGAAAGCCGGCATCGAGCTGGCGGTCTGCGTGCTGGAGAAGGGCTCCGAGATCGGCGCGCACATCCTGTCGGGCGCGGTCGTCGATCCCCGTGCGCTCGACGAGCTGCTGCCCGACTGGCAGGACCTCGACAGCCCGCTGACGGTGCCGGTGACGCATAACCACCACTGGATCCTGAGCGACACGGGCAAGACCGAATTCCCGCACGCGCTGATGCCGCCGTTCATGAACAACAAGGGCTGCTACACGCTCAGCCTTGGCAATTTCTGCCGCTGGCTCGCCGTCCAGGCGGAGGGGCTCGGCGTCGAGATCTTCCCCGGTTTCGCGGCGGCCGAAATCCTGTGGAACGACGACGGCTCGGTCAAGGGCGTCGCCACCGGCGACATGGGCGTGGCGAAGGACGGCACCCGTAAGGACAGCTACCAGCCCGGCCTCGAACTCCACGCCAAGTACACGTTCTTCGCCGAAGGCGTGCGCGGGCATCTGTCGAAGCAGCTGATCCGCCACTTCGACCTGGCGAAGGACAGCCAGCCGCAGGTCTACGGCCTCGGCATCAAGGAGCTGTGGGATATCGAGCCCGGCAAGCACGTGCCGGGCATGGTCATCCACACCCAGGGCTTCCCGCTGACCGACGCGAACGGCGGCGGCTTCATCTACCATCAGGCGAACGGGCAGGTGGCGCTGGGGTTCGTCACCTGGCTCAACTATTCGAACCCGTATCTGTCGCCATTCGAGGAAATGCAGCGCTGGAAGACGCACCCGGCAATCCGGGAGATGCTGACCGGCGGGCGGCGGGTGAGCTACGGCGCGCGCGCCATCAACGACGGCGGCTGGCAGTCGGTGCCGAAACTGACCTTCCCCGGCGGCGCGCTGATCGGGTGCTCGGCCGGCTTCGTCAACGTGCCGCGCATCAAGGGCAGCCACACCGCGATGAAGACCGGCATGATGGCCGCCGACGCCGCAGTCGAGGCGATCGTCAGCCAGCGTGCCGGCGACGCGCTCGCGGCCTACCAGACCGCCTACGAAGGCAGCTGGGTCTATGACGAGCTGCGCGGCGTCCGCAACACGCTGCCGGCGGTGGAGAAGTTCGGCAATCTGCTCGGCACGCTGGTTGCCGGCGTGACGATGTGGGCCGAGCATCTGGGCATCCGCATGCCGTTCACACTCGGCCATGACCTCGACAACGAGCAGCTGAAGCAGAAGGGCGATGTCCAGCCGATCGTCTATCCCAAGCCCGACGGCGTCATCACGTTCGACCGGCTGTCGAGCGTCTTCCTGTCGAACACCAACCACGAGGAGGACCAGCCGGTCCACCTGACGCTGCGCGATCCCGACGTGCCGATCCTGCACAACCTGCCGCTCTACGACGAGCCGGCGCAGCGCTACTGCCCGGCCGGGGTGTACGAGGTGGTCGAGGTCGAGGGCACGCCGAAGTTCCAGATCAACGCGCAGAACTGCGTCCACTGCAAGACTTGCGACATCAAGGACCCGACCCAGAACATCAACTGGGTGGTGCCGGAGGGCGGCGGCGGTCCGAACTACCCGAACATGTGATGCTGCCGGCGGACCGAATTCGGTCCATATTCCGGCCATGCGCTATTCGACCCAGATCAAGCCGATCAGCTATTTCAAGGCGAACGCCGCCGAGGTGCTGCTGGAGCTCGCCGACAGCCGGGAGCCGCTGGTGATCACGCAGAACGGCGAGGCGAAGGCGGTGCTGCAGGACGTCGCGTCGTACGAGGAGACGCAAGCCACTCTGGCACTGCTGAAGATACTGGCGCTGGGCGAAGCGGACATCGCCGCGGGACGAACCAGGCCGTTCCGCGAAGCGATCGCCGAGTTGAAGGCCAAACTGGCACCCTGATGCCGCGTCGTTTCGACGTCGTGATCAGCGCCGATGCGGACGGCGATCTGGCATCGATCCACGACTATCTGACCGTCCATGCATCGCCCGCGGTCGCGGCTGCGCCGGTCGAGCGGATGATCGAAGCAGCGGCAGTGCTCGAGACTTTCCCGCTGCGCGGCCCGGTGCCGCCCGAGCTCGAGGGGCTCAGCCACCGCGGTTATCGTCAGCTGTCGCTCCGCCCCTACCGGCTGATCTACAAGGTCGTCGACCAAGCGGTCGTCATCGTCCTGATCGCCGATGGGCGGCGCGGCCTTCCCGCCCTGCTGCAACGCCGCCTGTTGTCGCGCTGAGCAACCCCTGCTTCCCTTTGCAGCCGTCCGCGCGCAAACTGCAGACCATGAAGCCCGCCCTCGCCCTGCTCCTGCTGACCGCCGCCACCGCGGCGCACGCCGTGCCGCGCGAGACGCCCGACAGCGGCGTGCGCGACTATCTGCTCGGCCGCTTCGCCGCCGACAACGACCGGCTGCTCGACGCCGCGCGCTTCACCGACGCCGCCCGGAAACGCGACCCCGGCGACCCGGCGGTAGCGCAGCGCGCCTTCGAGCTGGCGGTTGCGGCGGGCGACGAGCGGCTGGCAGTCAGCCTCGCCAACGGTCTCGCCGCATCGGGCAAGGGCGATTCGACCGTCGCGCTGATCCGCCTGGCGGACGCGCTGGAGCGCCGCGACTGGAAGGCCGCCGACGCTGCCCGCGCCGGCATCGCCGATGTCGGCTATGCCGCCGTGCTGGCCCCGATCGTCGAGGCGTGGACGCTGTTCGGTCGCGGCCAGACCGATGCGGCGCTGGCCAAGCTCGATCCCGACACGATGGTCGGCTTCGCCAAATCCTATGTCGCCGAAGCCCGCGCGCACATGCTCGCCGCCGCCGGGCGCTGGGCCGATGCCGCCGCCGCCTATCGGACGCTCCGGGCCGGCAGCGGGCCGGGGATCAGCTTCCTTGCGGTCGCCGAGGCGGACGCGCTGCAGCAGGCCGGCGACATGGCCGGCGCGGCGAAGGCGCTGCAGACGTCGAACGCCGACGCGGTCATTCTGCAGGCCCGCGCGCGGCTGGCGTCGGGCAAGCGGATCGGCGGGCTGGCGAGCGATCCGCGCAACGGCGTCGGCTGGGTCTGCGCGCGGCTGGCGACCGACCTGTCGCGCGACAAGCCGGTCGCGCTGGCGCTGGTGTTCGCGCGCGTCGCAACCTTCCTCGGTCCGAACAACGCCGCCTCGTGGCTGATCGCCGGCGACGTGCTGGCGCGCAGCGGCTTCAACGACCCGGCGCTCGCGGCCTATGCCCGAATCGCACCCGGCGACGCGCTCGCGGTCATCGGGCAGGCGCGCCGCGCCGAGGTGCTGGGCGACGCCGGGCGCGGTGCCGAGGCGGAGGCGGCGCTCGTCGCCGCCACGCGGATCGCCACTGCGGACGGCGACGCCTGGGCGCGGCTCGGCGACTGGCAGCGCAAGGCCGAACGCTACACCGCCGCCGCCGCCTCCTACGACAAGGCGATCGCGCTCGCGCCGGGCGGCAAGCCCGGCTGGATCCTCTATTTCCTGCGCGGCTCGAGCTATGAGCAGGCCGCCGACTGGGCCCGCGCCGAACCCGACCTGCGCCTCGCGCTCAGTCTCGCCCCCGACGAGCCGACCGTGCTCAACTATCTCGGCTACGCGATGCTCGACCGGGGCCAGGATACGCCCGCGGCGAAGGCGCTGGTCGAGCGCGCGGCGCGGCTGAAGCCCGACGACGGCTTCATCACCGATTCTCTGGGCTGGGCCCAGTTCAGGCTCGGCGACTATGCGGCCGCGGTGGCGACGCTCGAACGCGCTGTTGCCGCCGAGCCCGGCGACCCGACGATCAACGAGCATCTGGGTGACGCCTATTGGCGGCAGGGGCGGCGGATCGAGGCGCGCTTCCGCTGGCGCTCGTCGCTCGATCTCGACCCGACGCCCAAGGCGCGCGAGACGCTGGCGAAGAAGCTCGACTACGGGCTCGACGTGGCCACGGCGCTGGCGTCGCAGGCCAGATGACGGTCATACTGTCGCCCGACCCGCGCCACCTCGTCGAACCCGCCCACGCCAAGCTCAATCTCGCGCTCCACGTCCGCGCCCGGCAGGCCGACGGCTATCACGCGCTGGAGACGATCTTCGCTTTCACCGCGTTCGGCGACACATTGGGTGCGGAACCCGCGGCAACGCTCAGCCTGACGATCGACGGCGATTATGCCGGACCGGCGGGCGGCGGCGACGACAATCTCGTCCTGCGCGCCGCCCGCGCCCTGGCGGCGGCGGCGGGTGTCCCGGCCCGGGCCGCCCTGCACCTGACCAAACGCATCCCGGTGGCGGCGGGCCTCGGCGGTGGCTCCGCCGATGCCGCCGCGGCGCTGCGCCTGCTGAACCGGATGTGGGGCCTCGGCTACGACCGCGCCGCGCTGGAAACGGTCGCCGCGGGCCTCGGGGCGGACGTACCCGCCTGCGTCGCCAGCCAACCCTGCCTCGGCACCGGGCGCGGCGAGCGGCTGCACCCGATCGACCCCGGCGTCGATGGCCTGCCGGTGCTGCTCATCAATCCGCGCGTCGCCGTCCCGACCGGCCCGGTGTTCGCGGCATGGGACGGGCAGGACCGCGGCGCGCTCGACCCGGCCGCCGACCTGCGCGACCTGCGCAACGACCTGACCGCCCCCGCGGTTCGCCTCGCGCCCGTCATCGCCGATGTGCTGGACTGGCTGGCGACGCGGCCGGGTCTGGTGCTGGGCCGGATGTCGGGCTCGGGGGCCAGCGTCTTCGGCCTGTTCGGCGACATGGCATCGGCGGCAGCGGCGAGCCGCGCCGTGCCCGCCCGCTGGTGGTCGACCTACACCAGCCTCAGGCGTCCGGGCGGCGACGGCGGCCCCCGCTAAAATTCCTTGCTGCGCTGCAGCAATCTCGTGGTAAAGAAAAACTTCTGACTGGCACTCAGATTGCACTTGACCGCATTCTGAGCGTCACTTAAAGCGGCACTCAGTAGTTTTGAGTATTGCTCAACCAAGGGTCATCCCGGCCCGCACTGAAGGAGAGACGCCATGAACATTCGTATCCTCGTCGCCGCGCCGATCGCCCTCGCCATCAGCGCGGCTTTCCTCGGCACCGCCGCCACCCCGGTCGCCGCTGCCACCATCGACTGCACCAACGCGCCGACGCAGCTGCGCGCCGCCGCCGCCACCGCGCAGCCCGATGTCGCCCGCAAGGCGCTGACCACCATCCGCACCGGCGAAGCTCTGTGCGCCGGCGACAACCGCTTCGAGGCCGGCAAGAAGTTCGCCCTCGCCGCCAAGGCGCTGGGCATGGACGTCGCCCAGCTCGGCATCGCCTCCACGGCGTCGTCCAACTAAAACCCTGTCGACGGGCCCCTCCCCGTCGCCCTCAAGGGCCGCCCGCGCAACCGGGCGGCCCTTTTTCTTGACCCCGCCGATGGGCCGCCGCAGCAAGGGCCGGGTAAGCGCCCGGAGCCGTCTCATGCATCGCCGCCAATTCCTTGCCTCCTCCGCGCGCTCGCCGGCATCGCCGCCGCGCTGCCCGCCGCGCTCCGCGCCGCGACGTCGGAGGATGCGAAGCTCGCCACCCTGCTCGACGTGTTCTTCAACCAGGGCGTCGACGAATCGCCGGAGCAGGCGACCAACCTCGGCCTCGACAAGGGCGCGCGTATCCGCTTGAAATCGCAGCTGAATGACTATTCCGCCGCCGGCAACCAGGCCCGCCTCGGACGGGTCAAGGACCGCCTCGCCCGCCTCCGCCGGATCGATCGTTCGGAATTATCGCCAAAGTCACAACTCGACTACGACCTCGCCCGTACCGTCGCCTCGGAAACCAGATTCACCCTCGGATCGGCGCGCGGCAATTTCCAGCCCTACGTCATCGCCCAGCGCCACGGGCCCTACCAGTCGATCCCGGACTTCCTCGATTCCCAGCACAAGATCGCCACCGCCGATGATGCCGATGCTTACCTGTCCCGCCTGTCGGGCTTCCCCAAGGCGCTCGACGACAGCCTGGCGCGGCAACAGGCCGACGCCGCGCGCGGTATCTTCGCCCCCGACTTCGCCCTCGACACGACGCTGCAGCAGCTGAACGCGCTGCGCGGCCAGCCTGCGGCGGCGACCGTGCTGGTCGAATCGGTCGTCCGCCGGTCCAAGGCCGCCGGCCTGACCGCCGACTATGCCGGTCGCGCCACGCAGATCGTCGAGGCCCAGGTGTTCCCGGCACTCGATCGCCACATCGCCGCGATCACCGCGCTCCGGGCCAAGGCGACCCACGATGCCGGCGTCTGGCGGCTACCCGATGGCGACGCCTATTACGCCGCTGCGGTGAAGGCCTCGACCACCACCGAGTTCAGCCCCGCCGATGTCCACCGCCTCGGCCTCGAGCAGGTCGCCGACGAGCTTGGGGTCTACGAGGGTGATCCGCTCGGCCGCATCGGCTGTCTGCAGAGCTTCCTGTTCCGCGCCGGGCGATTGGTGACCGACACCGGCATCCACTACAAGCGCTGGAGCCGCGAGAAGGCGACCGACTATCTGATCGGCGTCACCGGATCGGCACGGCCGCGCATCCAGCGCGAGATCGACCGCTACGCCGTCGGCCCTGCGCAGGCGCTGAGCTACAAGGTCGGGCACACCAAATGGGTCGAGCTGCGCGGCCGGGTTCGCACCAAGCAGGGCGCGGCGTGGGACCCGAAGGCCTTCCACGACGTGCTGCGCCAGGGTTCGATGCCGCTGGTCATTCTGGAGCGTGTTGTGATGGCGCGGGCCTGACCGGTCCGCGGGTCAGGCGGCGGCCGCCAGTCCGCCGAGCGCCGCTTTGACCGCGGCGACCGCGTCTGCCGCCTTCGCCCCGTCCGGTCCGCCGGCCTGCGCCATGTCGGGGCGACCGCCCCCGCCCTGCCCGCCTACCGCCGCCGCCGCCAGCCGCACCAGGTCGACCGCGCTGGTCCGCGCCGTCAGGTCGTCGGTGACCCCGACCGCAACGCTGGCACGCCCGTCGTTGACCGCGACCAGCACCGCGACGCCGCTGCCGAGCTGCTTCTTGGCATCGTCGACGAGGCCGCGCAGGTTCTTGGCGTCCAGCCCGGCAATGACCTGCCCGACGAAGCCCATGCCGCCGACCTGCTCCGGCGCGCTCGCGTCGGTCTTGGCGGCACCGCCCCCCAGCGCCAGCGCACGCTTGGCGTCGGCGAGCTCGCGCTCCAGCCGGCGGCGATCCTCGATCAGCCCGGCGACGCGGGCCGGCACCTCTGCAGGCTGGCTCTTCAGGGCCGCCGCGGCCTCCTTTAGCGCCGTTTCGCGGTCGGTCAGATGCTGGCGCGCCGCCTCGCCGGTCAGCGCCTCGATGCGGCGGATTCCGCCCGCGACCGCGGTTTCCGCGACGATCTTGAACAGGCCGATGTCACCCAATGCGTTGACATGGGTGCCGCCGCACAGCTCGACCGAATAGTCGGCCGTGTCGTTCAGGCCCATCGACAGCACCCGCACCTCGTCGCCGTATTTCTCGCCGAACAGCGCCATCGCGCCCGAGGCCACGGCGGCGTCGGGGGTCATCAGGCGGGTGGTGACCGCCTGGTTATGGCGGATGTGCCCGTTCACCTCGGCCTCAACCGCGGCGATGTCGTCCGGCGTCATCGCCCTAGGCTGACTGAAATCGAAGCGCAGCCGGTCGGGGGCAACCAGCGAGCCCTTCTGCGTGACGTGCGCGCCCAGCCGCCGCCGCAGCGCCGCGTGCAGCAGGTGGGTCGCCGAGTGATTGCTGCGCAGCCGGTCGCGGCGGCCGGCGTCGATGGCAAGCGTTACCGTGTCGCCAACGCGGATCGTGCCGGCCTCGACGGTGCCGAGGTGGACGTGGAGCTTGCCCAGCGGCTTGGCGGTGTCGGCGACGGAGATCTGCAGGCCGTTGTCGCCGGCGATGGTGCCGGCGTCACCCTGCTGGCCGCCCGACTCGCCGTAGAACGGCGTCTGGTTGGGGACCACTGCAACCGTGTCGCCGGCGGCCGCGCTGTCGACGCGCGCCCCGTCCTTCACCAGCGCCACGACGCGGGCCTGGGCGGTCGTCGTCGAATAGCCGACGAATTCGGTCGTGCCCTCGGCTTCGGCGATGTCGAACCACACCGCCTCCGACGCCGCCTGTCCGGAGCCCGCCCAGGCGGCGCGCGCGGCACGCTTCTGCTCGGCCATCGCGGCGTCGAAGCCGGCGCGGTCGATGCCGAAGCCCTGGCCGCGCAACGCGTCCTCGGTCAGGTCGTAGGGGAAGCCGAACGTGTCGTAGAGCTTGAACGCGGTCGCGCCGGGCAGGGTGCCGCCGGGCGCCATCGTCGCGGTCACCTCGTCGAGCAGCCGCAGGCCGTTCGTCAGCGTTATCCGGAAACGCGTTTCCTCCTCCAGCAACGTCGCCTCGATCAGCGGCTGGGCGCGCAGCAGCTCGGGGAACGCCGGCCCCATCTGCGCAACCAGCGCGGGGACGAGCCGGTGCATCAGCGGTCCGGGCGCACCCAGGATCTGCGCGTGGCGCATGGCGCGGCGCATGATCCGGCGCAGCACATAGCCGCGCCCCTCCGCCGCAGGCAGCACGCCGTCGGCGATCAGGAAGCCGCTGGCGCGGAGATGGTCGGCGATGACCCGGTGCGAGGCGGTGTTGGCCCCGTCGGTGGCGGTGCCGGTCAGCTCGCCCGACGCGGCGATCAGCGCCTTGAAGGTGTCGGTGTCGTAATTGTCGTGGACGCCCTGCAGCACCGCGGCGATGCGTTCGAGGCCCATGCCGGTGTCGATCGACGGGCGCGGCAGGTCGAGGCGGGTCGCGGCGTCGACCTGCTCATACTGCATGAACACCAAGTTCCAGATCTCGACGAAGCGGTCGCCGTCCTCGTCCGGGCTGCCGGGCGGGCCGCCGGGGATATGGTCGCCGTGGTCGTAGAAGATCTCGCTGCACGGCCCGCACGGCCCGGTGTCGCCCATCGACCAGAAATTGTCGCTGGTGGCGATGCGGATGATGCGCTCCGGCGGCAGCCCGGCGATGCGCTGCCACAGGTCGAACGCCTCGTCGTCGGTGTGATAGACGGTGACGGTCAGGCGGGCCGGATCAATGCCGAATTCGCGGGTCAGCAGCGTCCAGGCGTGGGTGATCGCGGCGTCCTTGAAATAGTCGCCGAAACTAAAATTACCGAGCATCTCGAAGAACGTGTGGTGGCGCGCGGTGTAGCCGACATTGTCGAGGTCGTTGTGCTTGCCGCCCGCCCGCACACACTTCTGCGACGACGCGGCGGTGACATAGGGCCGCGTCTCGAGGCCGGTGAAGACGTTCTTGAACGGCACCATGCCGGCGTTGACGAACATCAGCGTCGGGTCGTTCTGCGGCACCAGCGGCGCGGACGGCACGACTGTGTGACCCGCAGCTGCGAAATAGTCGAGGAAGGCGCGCCGGATATCGTTGGTGGAAGTCATGTGCCGGACTTAGGACACGGCCCGCCGCATCTCAAGCGCGGGCGGTGACGAGCCAGACCGCGGCCGGCAATGCGACGATGCCGTCCACCGCCGCCGCTGCAAAGGCACGCGCCAGCGCCGCCTCGACCGCAGCGCGATCGATAGCCCCGGCCTCGGTAATGGCGCGCGAGGCGGGGCCGATCCGGAGCGAGAAGTTCGTCGCCGCGGCGGCAGGATCCTCGCCGTCGCCCATACGCATGGCGAAGTCGAACGCTGTCGTTGCGACATCGTGCCAGCCGGCCTCGGCAAGGATGGTCCGGACGCGACCGACGTCGGCAAAGGCGAACGGCCCGGGCGCGTGCGGATCGTCGGGCACCGACACCGGCAGCAGGTCGCCAAGTGCGGCGATCGGCAAGGTCGCCCAGCAGTTGTCGGTGGGCGCGCGCCAGCAGGCAAAGGCAAGGCGGGCATCGGGGGCGGCGAGCGTCCGGATATGCGCGAACGCCGCCACCGGATCATCGAAGAACATCACACCGAAGCGCGAGACGATCAGGTCGAAGTGCAGCGTCGTCGCGAAGCTCGCGGCATCGGCCTCGACAAAGGCGGCGGTGGTCCCCTCGGCGCAGCTGCGGGCGAGGTCGAGCAGCGGGGCGGAAATGTCGGCCCCGGTAACGTGGCCGGTCGCACCGGCCGCGGCGGCAAAGGCCAGCGTCGTCGCGCCCGAGCCGCAGCCGATATCGAGGACCCTCTCGCCCGGCTTCGCCGCCGCCGCGTCCAGCAACGCCGCCGTGACCGGCGCCAGGGCGGTGTCCATGCGCACCTGCATGTCGACCCAGGTCCGGCCGACATCACCGTTCCAATAGTCGCGCATCGCCTCGTTCATCGCCCGCTCCCCGTCAGCAGCGGGCGCCCCCGGCCCGGACGGCCGGGGGCACGCGCCCTACATCTCGGCGTCGTCGCCGTCGTCCGCATCCGGCCCGCCGGTCATCAGCACCTCGGAAATCCCGGCGGCATTGTCGCGGATCGTCTTCTCGATCCTGGCGGCCATGTCGGGATTGTCCTTGAGATACTTCTTCGAGTTCTCGCGGCCCTGGCCGATGCGGATCGAGTCGTAGCTGAACCACGCGCCCGACTTCTCGACGACACCGGCCTTGACGCCGAGGTCGAGAATCTCGCCGAGCCGCGACACGCCCTCGCCGTACATGATGTCGAACTCGACCTGCTTGAACGGCGGCGCGACCTTGTTCTTGACGACCTTGACCCGCGTCGTATTGCCCACGACCTCGTCGCGGTCCTTGATCTGGCCGGTGCGGCGGATGTCGAGGCGCACGCTGGCGTAGAACTTCAGCGCGTTGCCGCCGGTAGTGGTCTCCGGGTTGCCGTACATCACGCCGATCTTCATGCGCAGCTGGTTGATGAAGATCACCATGCAGCGCGAGCGGCTGATCGAGCCGGTCAGCTTCCTGAGCGACTGCGACATCAGCCGGGCCTGCAGGCCGACGTGGCTGTCGCCCATCTCGCCCTCGATCTCGGCCCGCGGCACCAGCGCGGCGACCGAATCGATGACCAGCACGTCGACGGCGTTGGAGCGGACCAAAGTATCGACGATTTCCAGCGCCTGCTCGCCGGTGTCGGGCTGCGAAACGATCAGCTCATCGATGTTGACGCCGAGCTTCTTGGCATAGGCCGGGTCGAGCGCGTGCTCGGCATCGACGAACGCGGCGGTGCCGCCGATCTTCTGGGCTTCGGCAATGGCGTGCAGCGCCAGCGTCGTCTTGCCGGAGCTTTCAGGGCCGTAGATCTCGATGACCCGGCCGCGCGGCAGCCCGCCGATGCCGAGCGCGATGTCGAGCCCGAGCGAGCCCGATGAGATCGACTCGACCTCCATCGTCTCGCGCGAACCCAGCTTCATCGCCGAGCCTTTGCCGAAGGCGCGGTCGATCTGCGCCAGCGCCGCCTCGAGCGCGCGCGCCTTGTCGGCACTCGCCTTGTCGTCAGCCTTGGAAATTGCCCCCACGCCGTCCACTACCTTCAAATTTGCAGCCACTTCGCTCTCCCTAGCGGTCGGTTGACGCCCCTACAAGGCGACTGATGTACCACTAATGTTCCACGGGAACAAGCCGCGAACAAATAATTCAGGCAGTGAGCTTGCGGGGCGTCATCAGCGTCTCGACGGCGGCAAAGGCATAAGGCTTCTCGAGCACCCCGCAGCCGGCAAAGCGCTCGGGCAGCGTGTCGCGGTGCGAGCCGGTGGCGAAGATGATGCGCTTGCCGAGCGCCGCAATCCGGTCGGCGAGCGGATAGACCGGATCGCCGCCGATATGGACATCGAGGATCGCGATATCGAAGCCGTCGCGGCCCAGGCCGTCGAGCAGTGCCGCTGCCGTGTCGAGCGATTCGGCGCTACCCGCAACCGCGCAGCCCAGCATCTCGAGGATATCCTCGAGCACCAGGCCGATCAGCACTTCGTCCTCGACAATCAGCACGCGCTGCATCTGAGCCGCCAACTCCCACCCGCTAGCCAAAAATCATAACCCTGGCGCTACCTTCGGGTCGGTGCGGGACAGGGTCATTTTAGCACCCCCCGGCAACCGTCTCAAGCGGTGGTTGCCGCCGCGCGGATGGCGGCGATCAGCGCCGCCCCGCTGAACGGCTTGGCGAGAAAATCGATGCGCTCGTCCGCCGTCGCCGGGCGACGCGCCGGTTCGGCATAGCCCGACATCAGCAGCACCGGCAGGCCGGGCCGTCGCGTGCGGGCGTGGGCGGCAAGCTGGCCGCCGTCCATGCCGGGCATCATGACGTCGGAGACCAGCACGTCGATGCGGGTCGCGGGATCGTCGATCAGCGGCAGCGCCGCGAGCGCATCGGCGGCGACCGTCACGGTGAACCCGGCATTGGCGAGCGCGCGCTGCAGCACCATCCGCACGGCGCGGTCATCCTCTACCAGCAGCACGGCAAGCTGGCGGTCGTCGGCGGTGAGCGCGACGGGCGGCGGCGCGGCGACCGCGGCTTCGCCTTCGGCGCGCGGGAAATACAGGCTGAACACCGTGCCGCCGCCGTCCTGCGGGGCGTTGAAGACGAAGCCGCCCGATTGCTTGACGATGCCGTAGACGGTCGACAGCCCGAGCCCGGTGCCCTGGCCGCCGCTTTTGGTGGTGAAGAACGGCTCATAGATCTTGGCGCCGAGCTCGGTCGGGATGCCGGTGCCCGAATCACACACCGCGATCTCGACATAATCGCCCGGCGCCATGACGTTGTGGCCCAGCGCCGGGACATCGGCGGCCGCGACGGCGCGGGTGGCGATGACCAGCCGGCCGCCGCCGGGCATCGCGTCGCGGCCGTTGACGGCGAGGTTGACGATGACCTGTTCGATCTGTCCGGGATCGACCCGAATCGGCCCGACCGAGTCGAGTTCGAGCGCCAGCACGACGCTTTCGCCGAGCAGCCGCTGGAGCAGCGGCGCGAGCGTCCGGATGGCGGTGCGCGGATCGACGAGTTGCAGGCGCAACGTCTGCTGCCGCGCAAATGCGAGCAGCTGCCGCACCAGCGTCGCACCGCGCAGCGCGTTGACGCGCAGTTCTTCAAGGTCGGCGTGGTCGGCGTCACCGGCGACGTGGCGCGCCAGCATCTGTTCAACGAGGCCGAGGTCGGCGGTCAGGATATTGTTGAAGTCGTGCGCGACGCCGCCCGCGAGCTGGCCGATCGCCTGCATCCGCGTCACCTGCGCGACCTGGCGCTCGAGGCGCAGCTGCTCGCCGATATCGCGCACCGCGACCAGCAGCGCCGCCTCGACGCCGGTCGGCGAGCGCGCCAGCGTCACCACCAGCGATTCGTCGGGACGCGACATCGTCCGGACCCGCAGTTCGACCGGGACCTTGCCGCTGTTCAGCGCCTCGTCGATGGCGCGAACCAGCATCGCGCGGTCGTCGGGAACGGCGATCTCGTGCGGAAGCGGCAAACCGGACGGGCACGGGTGGCCGATGGTTCGCCGGAACGCATCGTTACAGCCGAGCAGCCGGGCCTGCTTGTCGAGCAGCGCCAGCCCGAGCGGCAGCACCGCCAGCAGCTCGCCCAGCCGCCAGTCGTCGCCGCCCACGGCGAAAGGCAGCGGGTAATGATCGACGGACGGTGGCGTGGCGCGGCTCCGGACAGCGTTCAGGGATACGGCATGGCGCGCCACAGGTTACGGTTTCGTCAACCGCGTCACGTCAGCCGCGTTCCCGCATGACGCGCGCCGCCTCGCGCTTCCAGTCGCGCGTCTTCTCGGTCTCGCGCTTGTCGTGAAGCTGCTTGCCCTTGGCCAGCGCCAGCTCGACCTTGGCGCGGCCCCTGTCGTTGAAATACACCGACAGCGGCACCAGCGTCATGCCCTGGCGCGTCACCAGCCCGTGAAATTTCTCGATCTGGCGCTCGTGGAGGAGCAGCTTGCGCGGCCGTTTCGGCTCATGGTTGAAGCGGTTGCCCTGCTTGTATTCGGGGATCGTCGCGTTCACCAGCCAGACCTGCCCGTCCTTGACCTCGGCATAGGCCTCAGCGATCGACGCCTGGCCCGAGCGCAGGCCCTTCACTTCGGTCCCCGCCAGCGCGATGCCCGCCTCGACGGTGTCCTCGATGTAGAATTCATAGCGCGCCCGCCGGTTCTCGGCGACGGTTTTGACCTTGAGGCCGGTCTCGCCTTTCGGACGCGGCATCAGTCGAGCCCGGCATGGGTGAGCGCGGCATCGACCGCGGCGCGTGCGGCCGGGCTGGCGCTGAGGATCGGCAGGCGCAGTTCGTTGATCATGCGGCCCACCTTGGCCAGCGCGTACTTGGCCGGGCCGGGCGAAGCGTCGGCGAACATCGCGAGGTGGAGCGGAAATAGCCGGTCATGCAGCGTCAACGCGCGGGCATAGTCGCCCGCCGCACACGCCGCCTGGAAATCGGAGCACAGCCGCGGCGCGACGTTGGCGGTCACCGAGATGCAGCCATGCCCGCCGGTCGCAATATACCCCAGCGCCAGCTCGTCGTTGCCCGACAGCTGGACGAAATCCAGCCCGCACGCCGCGCGCAGCGCCGGCACGCGAGCCAGGTTGCCGGTGGCGTCCTTGACCCCGACGATGTTCTGCAGTTGCGCCAGCTCGGCCATCGTATCGACGCTCATGTCGACGACCGAGCGCCCCGGGATGTTGTAGATGATGATTGGCAGGTCGCTCGCCGCCGCCAGCGCCGTGTAGTGGGCGATCAATCCGGCCTGCGACGGCTTGTTGTAATAGGGGCAGACGACCAGCGCCGCGTCGGCCCCGGACTTCGCGGCGCGCGCCAGGTGCTGGAGTGCGGTCGCGGTGTCGTTGGAGCCGCAACCCGCGATCACCGGCGCGCGGCCGCCCGCCGCCTCGACGCACAGGCGGATGACATGGTGGTGCTCGTCGTGGGTCAGCGTCGCCGATTCGCCGGTCGTCCCGCACGGCACCAGCGCGCTCGACCCTTCGGCGATCTGCCAGTCGACGAACGCCTGGAATGCCGCGTCGTCGACCGCGCCGTCCCTGAACGGCGTCACCAGCGCCGGGATCGATCCTGAAAACATGCGAACCTTTGTCCTTGGCCCTTGCCGCGCCGGACCATAGACAGGCGCGCGGACGGGGGTTTGTAGTGTCGAGAGGTCCATGAAGGCAATTGCCGCGCTGATCTGTCTGGTTGCCGCCCTGCCCGTCGCGGCGGCTGTGCCCGAGGCGAACCGCACCTATTACACCGCGCGGCTGGCTGAGAACGCCAGCGGGCGGTTCTCGACGCTCGCCCTGTCGCCGCTCGCCAGCATCCCCAGCGACCCGCTGCTCGATGCGGTCGTGCAGTGGGACCGGCTGCGCCGCGACGGCTACCGCGCCAGCTTCGCGGAGCTCAGCGGCTTCCTGCGCGCCCACCGCGGCTGGCCGCAGGAGGTCGTGCTGCGCCGCCGCGCCGAAAAGGCGATCACCACCGCCACCCCGTTCGCCGAGCGCACCGCCTATTTCAACGTCCTGCCGCCGCTGACCGCAGCCGCCAAGTTCCGCCTCGCCGAGACGCTGCTGGTGCAGCGCAAGCAGGGCGAAGCGGTGGCGATGGCGCGCGATGCGTGGGATTCGGCCGGCCTCGACGCCGCCACCGAGGCCGAGCTGCTCGCCACCTTCGGGCCGCAGCTGACGCCCGCCGATCACCTGTCGCGCGCCGACCGGCTGCTGTGGAGCGGCCAGACCAGCGCCGCCATCCGCCTGCTGCCCCGCCTCGCCCCCGACCGCGCCGCGTGGGTGGGCGCGCGCACCACGCTGCAGGGCGGCGGTGCCAACGCCGACCGCATGCTCGCCACCCTCCCCGCCAGCCTCGCGACCGAACCCGGCATCACCTTCGACCGCGTCAACTGGCTGCGGCGGACCAACAACCAGGCCGCCGCCCGCGCGGTCATGGCCGCCACCAATTATGCGCCCGGCCTCGTCGTCGAGCCGGAGGCGTGGCTCAAGCTGCGCGTCCAGATGGCGCGCGAGGCGATGCGCGAGGGCGATGCCGCCACCGCCTACCGGATCGCCGCCAACCACGCCGCCTTCCCGCTCGGCCGCGCGCTAGCGGAACGGTCGCTGGGCGAGCGTGCCGCGTTCATCGACGCCGAATGGGTGGCGGGCTGGGTGGCGCTGCGGCAGCTGAACCGCCCGTCCGACGCGCTCGGCCGCTTCGTCGGCGCGCGCGCCGCGGCGCTGACCCCGGTCAGCCAGGCGCGCGGCGATTACTGGTCGGGCCGCGCTGCCGAGGCGGCCGGCCTGAAGCCCGACGCGGCACGCTATTACGAGGCGGCGGCGCGCCACCCGGACTATTTCTACGGCCAGCTCGCGACCGAGCGGCTCGGCCGGCCGCTGGCGCTGACCCCCGCTTCGCCGCCCTTCATCGCCCAAACCGCCCGCGCCAGGTTCGCCGCCGACGAGCTGGTCCGCGCCACCCAGGCGCTCGGCGATCTCGGCGACCGCAATCGCCAAACGCTGTTCATGCGCGCGCTGGTCGAGCGCAGCGACAATGCCGAAGCCGCGCAACTGACCGCCGAGCTGGCACCGACCATCCAGCGCCCAGACCTTGGCGTGCTGATGGGCAAGGCGGCGCGGTCGGAGGGCGAACTGAGCCTGCTGCCGTTCGCCTATCCGCTGCTGACGCTGCCGCCCGAGCTGTCGCCGGCCTTTACCGCCATCCACGCGGTCACGCGACAGGAAAGCCAGTTCGACCGCGCCGCGACCAGCCGCGCCAACGCCATGGGCCTGATGCAGCTGCTGCCCTCTACCGCGTCCGAGCAGGCGACGAAGCTGGGGCTGCGCTTCAGCGAGGCGCGGCTGATCGAGGACCCCATCTACAACGTCACCCTCGGTGCCGCCTATTTCGAGCGTGTCCGCGCCAGCCTGGGCGGCAGCTGGGTGCTCGCGGCGGCGGCCTACAACGCCGGGCCCGGCAACGCCCGCAAGTTCGTCCGCAACCAGGGCGATCCGCGCATACCCGGCACCGATGTCGTCGACTGGATCGAGGCGATCCCGATCCTCGAGACCCGCACCTATGTCCAGCGCGTGCTGGAGAATGCCGTGATGTACGACCTGCTCCACCCCGCCAGCCAGCTCAGCCCGCCGGCGCGGCGGCTGTCGTGGTACTTGGGGAAATCGACCCTTGGCTAAAGGTTGAGCGACACCCCCAGCGCGGCCTCCGCGGTGGCGCGCAGTTCGGGATCGACGTCGGGATGGCCGAGGTCGACATCCTCGCCAAGCGCGTTGACCGCCGCCTCCATGCCGGCCAGCCGGGCCACCTTCTTGTCGTCGGCGGCGATGACGTGCCACGGCGCGTCGTCGGTCGAGGTCAGGTCGAACATGTCCTCATAGGCCTTGATGTAGTCGGCGCGCAGGGCGCGGTTGTGATAGTCGGGGAGGCCGGTCTTCCAGCGTTTCCACGGCGTCTCCAGCCGCTCCCGCAGCCGCCGGTCCTGCTCGGCCTGCGTAGTGTGCAGGAAGATCTTGCAGATCCGCGTGCCCGCCGCGGCGTGCTCCGCCTCGAAGGCGTTGATCGCCGCATAGGCGGCCTTCCATTCGGACTTGGGCGTCAGCTTGTCGACGCGCTCGACCAGCACCCGCCCGTACCAGGTGCGGTCGAACACCGCGATCTCGCGCGCTGCCGGCAACCGCTGCCAGAACCGCCACAGGAAATGGTGCGACAGTTCCTCCCTGGTCGGCGCGCCGATCGACCAGACGTCGGTGAAGCGCGGGTCGAGCTCGGCGGTCAGGCGCTTGATCATCCCGCCCTTGCCGCTCGCGTCCCAGCCCTCGACCGCGACGATGCCGCGCAACCCCTGCACGATATAGGCGGCCTGGATCTGCGCGAGCTTGAACTGCAGCGTCTTCAGCCGCTCGTCATAATCGTGCGATGAAAGCGCGGGCGAGTTCTCGAAGTTCTTGAGGCGGAGTTTGGTCATGGGGAACTGCTAGCAGGTCCTCCCCATAACGGGGACGATTATTCGACCACCCGGATCGACAGCTCCCTCAGCTGCTTCGGCGTCGCGAACGACGGCGCATTCATCATCAGGTCCTCGGCCTTCTGGGTCATCGGGAAGACCACCACTTCGCGGAGGTTGGGCTCGTCCGCCAGCAGCATGACGATGCGGTCGACGCCGGGCGCGGAGCCGCCGTGCGGGGGTGCACCGAACTTGAAGGCGTTGATCATCCCGGCGAAGTCGCGGTCGACGTCGGCCTGGCTGTAGCCGGCGATCTCGAACGCCTTGTACATGATCTCCGGCCGGTGGTTCCGGATCGCGCCGCTCGACAGCTCGATGCCGTTGCAGACGATGTCGTACTGGTAGGCCAGGATGGTCAGCGGGTCCTGCGTCTCCAGCGCGTGCAGCTCGCCCTGCGGCATGCTGAACGGGTTGTGGCTGAAGTCGATCTTCTTCGCATCCTCGTCGTACTCGAACATCGGGAAGTCGACGACCCAGCAGAACTTGTAGGTGCCCGCCTCGATCACGCCGAGGTCCTCGCCGATCTTGGTGCGGGCAAGGCCGGCCAGCCTGGCGGCCTTCAGCGGCTTGTCGGCCGCGAACACGACGCCGTCGTCGGGGCCGAGGCCGAGCGCGGCAATCAGCTCGGCGGTCTTCTCCGGCCCGAGGTTCTTGGCGATCGGGCCGCCCGCCTCGCCCGACTTCATGGTCATGTAGCCGAGCCCGGCCCAGCCCTCCGCCCTGGCCCAGTCGTTGAGACCGTCGAAGAAGCTGCGCGGGCGCGGCCCGCTGCCCGGCGTCGGCACGGCGCGGACGACGGCACCCTCCTCGACCATCCGCGCGAAGATGCCGAACCCGGAGCCGCGGAAGATTTCGGTGACGTCCCTGATCTCGATCGGATTCCGAAGGTCGGGCTTGTCGTTGCCGTATTTCAGCATCGATTCCGCGTAGGGAATGCGCGGGAACGGCGGCTTGGTCACCGCTTTCGGCTTGCCGTCGACGAAGCCGGTGAACTCCTCGAACACGCCTGCCAGCACCGGCTCGATGGCCGCGAACACGTCATCCTGCGTGACGAAGCTCATCTCGAAGTCGAGCTGGTAGAACTCGCCGGGCGAGCGGTCGGCGCGCGCATCCTCGTCGCGGAAGCACGGCGCGATCTGGAAATAGCGGTCGAAGCCGGCGACCATCAGCAGCTGCTTGAACATCTGCGGCGCCTGCGGCAGCGCATAGAACTTGCCCGGGTGAACGCGGCTGGGCACCAGGAAGTCGCGCGCGCCCTCGGGGCTGCTCGCGGTCAGGATCGGCGTCTGGAACTCGGTAAAGCCCTGCTCGATCATGCGGCGGCGGAGGCTCGCAATGACGCCCGAGCGCAGCAGGATGTTGCGGTGCAGCCGCTCGCGCCGCAGGTCGAGGAAGCGGTACTTCAGCCGGATGTCCTCGGGATAATCGGCCTCGCCCGCTACCGGCAGCGGCAGCTCGTTCGCCGCCGACTGCACCACGACGTCGGCGGCCTTCAGCTCGATCTCGCCGGTCGCCATCCTGGGGTTCACCGCCGCCGCGTCGCGCGCCACCACCGCGCCGGTGACCGTGACGACGCTCTCGACCCGCAGCTTGTCCAGCACCTCGAACGCCGGCGTACCGAGGTTGGCGACCACCTGGGTCAGTCCGTAGTGATCGCGCAGGTCGACGAACAGCACGCCGCCGTGGTCGCGCTTCCGGTGCACCCACCCCGACAGGCGCGCCTCGCTGCCCGCGTCGTCGGCGCGCAGGTCGGCGCAGGTGTGGGAGCGATAGGCGTGCATCGGGACCGATCTTTGCGGGGTCTGGGAAGGGTGCGGGTGACACACGCCGGGCTGGCTTTTGTCAAGTTTGCCACGGTTTCGTAACGGCTGCAGTGATAGCCTCTGTTGCCAAACAGAAGCCCGCCATGCCCTTCGTCACCGTCAGCGACGGCACCCGCATCTTCTACCAGGATGCGGGCATTGGTCCGACGGTCGTGTTCTCGCACGGCTGGCCGCTGACCGGCGACGACTGGGAGCGGCAGCTGGTGTTCCTGCAGCTCCACGGATTCCGGACCATCGCGCACGACCGCCGTGGACATGGCCGGCCCGACGCGACCTTCGACCACAACGACATGGACACCTATTCCGACGACCTGGCCAAGGTCATCGAGACGCTGAACCTCAGTGAAATCGTACTGGTCGGCCATTCGACCGGCGGCGGGGAAGTGACGCGCTACCTCGGCCGCCACGGGACCGCGCGCGTGAAGAAGGCGGTGCTGCTCGACGCCGTGCCGCCGGTCATGGTCCAGAGCGAGAGCAATCCGGAAGGCACACCGATCGAGGTGTTCGATGGCTTTCGCGCCCAGATCCTCGCCAATCGCTCTCAGCTGTATCTTGACGTGCCGATCCCGTTCTACGGCATGAACCGGCCCGGTGCGGTCGTGTCGGAAGGGCTGAAGCTCAACTGGTGGCGGCAGGGCATGATGGGCGACCTCAAATCCCACCACGATTGCATCAAGGTGTTCTCGGAAACCGACATGACCGAGGACCTGAAGCGGATCGACATTCCTTTGCTCATCATCCACGGCGACGACGACCAGATCGTGCCGATCCATGACAGCGCGCTGAAGGCGGCCAAGCTCGCCCCGCACGCGACGCTGAAAATCTACCCCGGCGCGCCGCACGGACTGATGGCGACGCACACCGAGCAATTCAACGCCGACCTACTGGCGTTCATCACGGCGTGACGGTCAGGGCGCAGCAGGAGCATCCGTCGCCTTGACCTGCTCGAAAGTAGCCGAGAACAACGCCGTCGGCGTTACGGCACATGCCTCGACAGTCTTGTCGAGCTGCGTACGGGTGCGCTGGATCGCACGGCCGCTTTCCAGCAGGGACTCCTTGGTCGGGGTCTGCACCGCAGCGTACAGGAACGGTGGTAGCATGACCTGATAATCATTGACTTCCTGCCGCTTGCGCTCCGGCCAAGTCTACTCGAACCAGCGCACGTTGGCGACGAAATCGGCGCAACTGAGTCGCGCCAGCCCGCGCGCCGGTGCGAGCAGCGAGATCCGATAGAAGGGGAATTCCGGGCTCACGGTCATCGGCTGCTTGGGGCGCGCGGCCGGATCGACGGTCGCGGCTGCGGTCGCATCGAGCGCTGCCTTGTCAAGGATCGGCGAGCGCGAACTTGTCACCACGTGCACGTCCGTCAGCGTGCTGTCGGGCTGGACGGTGACCGCGACCGTGACGGTCCCCTGATGCCCCGCCTGCCGCGCCCCGGGCGGATAGGCCAGCCGCATCTTCAACGGCACCCCGTCGTCAGGTGCCGCCGCGCATGCGGCGAAGCCGATCACCGCCGCCGTCGCGGCAGTAAGGTCATCATCTTCGTCTCTCCCCGCAATAGCCTAGCCGTCCGTTGGCCGGCTGTCTTTCGCTTCCATCGCCCGTACGCTAAGAGCCGTCATGCACATCCACCCGCTGGTGACCGACACCGCCACACTCGCCGCGCTCTGCACCCGCCTCGCGACGTGCGACTTCGTCACGGTCGATACCGAGTTCATGCGCGAGAACACCTTCTACCCGGACTTGTGCCTGGTGCAGATCGCCGGCGGCGGCGAGGCGGCGGCGGTCGACCCCAAGGCCCCGGGCCTCGACCTCAAGCCACTGCTCGACCTGCTGGTCGAGGAGCCGGTGCTCAAGGTCTTCCACGCCGGCGGGCAGGATCTCGAGATCATCTACAACCTCACCGGCAAGACGCCGTCGCCGCTGTTCGACACCCAGATCGCCGCGATGGCATTGGGGCAAGGCGAGCAGGTCAGCTACACCAACCTCGTCCAGTCGTACCTGAACATCGCCATCGACAAAGGCGCGCGCTTCACCGACTGGGCGCGGCGGCCGCTCAGCACCAACCAGCTAGACTATGCCATCGGCGACGTGACGCACCTCGCGACGCTTTTCCCCAGGATGCTCGACAAGCTGCGCTCCACCGGCCGCGGCGTCTGGCTCGACGAGGAGATGCACCGCGCCGGCGATCCCGCCACCTACGCGCAGCACCCCGACGACGCGTGGAAGCGGCTGCGCCTGCCCAACCGCAAGCCGGAGGTGCTCGGCCGCCTGAAGGCGCTGGCGGCGTGGCGCGAGCATGAGGCGCGGGGCAAGGACGTGCCGCGCGGCCGCATCGTCAAGGACGAGACGCTGGGCGACCTCGCGGGCTCGCCGCCGCGCAGCCAGGCCGATCTCGGCAAGGTCCGCGGCCTGTCGGTGAACTGGGCGACCAACGACATCGGCAAGCGCCTGATGGCGGCGCTGACGATCGCGCCGCCGCTGTCCGCCGACGAGATGCCGGTCCGCGAGGCGGCGCGGCCGGGCCTGACCAACGAGGGCGCGCTGATCGCCGACCTGCTCAAACTGCTGCTGAAGGTGCGCGCCAAGGAAGCCAATGTAGCCCCCAAGCTGATCGCCCGCGGCGAGGAGCTGGAGTTCATCGCCGGCGGTGTCCGCGACGGGCTGGCGGTGCTGTCGGGCTGGCGGCTCGACGTCTTCGGCAAGGACGCGCTGGCCCTGATCGACGGACGACTGGGCTTCGCGGTGCGCGACGGCCGCATGGTAATGAGCGAGCTTTAGGCCGCCCGGAACTCCGGCTCCAGCCCCAGCGCCTGCGCCAGCGTCTTCAGCCGCCGCGTCACCGCCTCGCCGTAGAGCGGCGCGTGCGCCGGATCGAGGCTCAGCACCAGTGCGTCGCCGTCGCGGTGCAGCGTGCTGGCGGTGAGCGGCGCGGCCGTGCCGCCGGTCAGGCGCTGGCCCAGCCGCAGCGCCAGCCCCCAGGTCCGGGCGCGGGCCAGCGCCGGGGCATCGGCGAGCGCGTGCATGATCTCGACATCGCGGTTGCCGAAGTCGCCGCCGAAGCACGCGTACAGCCCCGCCGCGATCATCGCGCGCTCGGCCGCGGTGACCGCCACCCAGTTGCCGTGCAGCGCGAAGTCGAAGCCGCGCTCGGCGCGGAAATCGGGGTGGGCGCGCCAGGCGACGTCGCTCAGCAGGCAGGTCGCCATCCGGATGCGCGCGTCGCCAGGCGGCTCGCCGCGGCCGCGGAACAGGCCGTCCATCCAGTGGAACAGCAGGTCGCCATGTTCGGGGAAGCGGCCCTGCCGCTCGCCCTCGGCCCGCGTCGCGGCGAGCAGCGGGTCCTCGCGCTGCTGCGCCGGCGACAGCTGCGCATACAGAAGCCCCTCGCGCAGCCCGTTGGCGCTGGCGATGACCTCCGAACTGTCCAGCCGCTTGACCGCGGCGCTCAGCAGCATCGCCGCGCCGGGCAGCGACGGGGCGCGCGACGAGCTGAAATTGGGCAGCGCCTTCAATGACTTCGGATCGATCCGCGCCAGCGTGCGGACCAGCCGCGCCGGCACCCTGGCATCCATCCGGTATTGCTGGACGACGCGCAGCGGGCAATCGGTCAGGTGCATGTGCAGCTGCGCCAGCGCCCGCCAGCTGCCGCCGACGGTGTAGAACGGCTTGTCCTTGCCCGCCGCCACCCAGTCGACGGTGTCGAGCGCCTTCTTGATGAACTGGCCGAGCGCGCGCGGGGACTGCTTGCGCACCGCGTCGAGGCGCAGCGAGCCGATCGGCAGCGACACCCGCTCGTGCGCCTCGCCGCCGTGGACGCGGATCAGCTCCAGGCTGCCGCCGCCCAGATCGCCGACCACCCCGTCGGCATCCGGGATGCCGGCGATGACGCCGAGCGCCGCGCCGCGCGCCTCCGCCTCGCCGCTGATCGTCTCGATCTCCAGGCCGCAGGTGTCGCGCACCCGGTCGATGAAGGCGCGGGCGTTCGATGCCTCGCGCACCGCCGCGGTCGCGACGACGCGCAGCACCGCCACGTCCATGTCGCGCGCCAGCAGCGCGAACCGCGCCAGCGCCGCGACGGCCGAGTCCATCGACGCCCTGCTCAGCTTGCCGTTGGCGGCGAGGCCGCGGCCCAGCCCCGCCATGACCTTTTCGTTGAAGATCACCGGTGGCGTCCGCGTCAGGCCGCGATAGACCACCAGACGCACCGAGTTGGAGCCGATGTCGATGATGCCGATCAGGTCCTGCGGGCCGATCCCTGGCAGCGGCGCGGGCTCGTCCGCCACCACCGCCTGTGCTGCTCGACGTCCCCACATGGCCGAACCCCTTAGCGCGGTGCGGGGCGTCCGGGAAGCACGCGACGCGGGTTATTCACCGCGAAGGGCGAGGACTTCGATCGGTAGCGGCGCGTTGCGGCGTGGCCACCGGGTGGCCGCCTTTGGTGGGTCTAATCCAGCGGCATTTCATTGTTGCTTTCCGCATCAAACTGCAATTCGTGATATCGTCGAAGTGTGGCCACTCCCGCAGAGCGCATCGAGCAACTTCCTGCGTTGCGGGCCCGGCTCACCTCGAACCTAGCGGCAACCGACGACATCGCTTTTTTTGCAGATGCTATGGACACTGAATGCATTGCAGACAGGCCGCGTCGACGAGGCAAGCCGTTTTTTTGAACGGTTATCCCCCGGAGGCAGCGACCACGGGCATCCTAGGTCCACACGCGATCTATCCTTGGGAGATCGAAACGCTCGCTAACGAGTTTCTAACTACCCCGAAAAGATCTTATCAGACCTTCAACTGTCGCGATTGGAATGCGATCGGAAGCCTCGTCAATCAGCTTCGTGCAGTTGAAAATGCTGAGTACGGTGCGCGCCGCGGCGAGCTAGATATCGGCGTAGAAATGGGCCGGATCGGTGCACGTCAGTTTGCGTGGCAGCGTGGTCATCTTGGCTTGGCTCAGCTTTATCGTAATGCCTTCGTTTACGGACAAGGCCAGTGTGAAGCTTACCTTCAAGACAGCGCCGGGTTGACGGGATCGGCCATGACACTTGTCGGCTTTGCCCTTCTCGCGGTTTTATACCCTGAGCCCGCGATTCGGCCTGCGAGCGACCTGCAGTTGATTCATGAATGGGGCCTCAGCTCCGACACCCTTCGCAACACGCTCAATCGTGTCTCTCGACCGATCGGAGAGCTGCGACGGGAGGCGTCGAGATTGCGAGATCTTGATGCCGCCACAGCTTACAAGCCGAGCATCCTACGGCAATTCCCGTGCCTTAGAATCGGTCACAGAAATCGCGTGTTGGTCGCGCCCCGCGGTCGACCACCACTTCGATCAGTAGCGGCGCGTTGCCGGCGAGCCCGCCGACAAATGCCTCGCGCAGTGCCGCCAGCGTCTCGACGCGGATCGCGGCGACGCCGTGGCCTTCGCTCAGCTTCAGGAAATCGAGTGCGGG
>Ga0209181_10000169_pt1 | contig 118170 bp, 104 predicted proteins | sample MAT05_FD_187208 | JGI IMG/M metagenome (GOLD analysis project Ga0209181, IMG submission 187208) | Freshwater microbial communities from Lake Fryxell liftoff mats and glacier meltwater in Antarctica - MAT-05 (SPAdes) (version 2) | ecosystem: Environmental > Aquatic > Freshwater > Ice > Liftoff...
CAACTGTGCTCACATTAATGAGTGAAGTTGGTCATGGAATTCATAAATTTGAATCAGCCAAACAGTTTGCCTCTTGGCTTCGTTTATCACCAAACAATAAAATAAGTGGAGGCAAAGTATTAAGCAATAAAATACCAAAAGGAAGTAATCGACTTAAAATTGCACTCCGAAATGCAGCCAATGCAATCGGCAATTTAAAAGATACGGCACTATCCAATTTCTTTGCAAGAATATCACACAGAAAAGGAAGGGTATCTGCAATATCAGCAACTGCTCGTAAACTTGCAGTAATCATTTGGAACATGGTGGTAAAAGGAACTGCATATATTCCATTAACAGAATATCAGTTTGTGGACCAGAAAAGAAAAAAAAACTGGTAACAAGAATTAAAAAACAAATCACTAAATTTGGCCTGACTAATTACTAAATTTGAAATCACTACAGACGACCTTAACTTGCAACTGTAAATCAACGAATTAGAAAAACGTTAGTCATAACCAATAATAATACTGCACCATTTAAGATTTTAATAAATGCAAACACTCCCGCAAATACTAAAATATTATTTAACCTCACTTACGTGGATGGTACTACCTACACTGATTTGCAGGCTTTTGAGGTAATTGCAAATGTAGATTACATCAATGTAAATATAAACAACATTGCCACCACTATAACTAGCAAAGGGCGTTTATTTTACAATGCCGATTCTCCATCACAGGGCTTGGGCTTTGCCTATAAAGATAGCTTTATGGCTTATGAATGTGGCTTAATAATTGGCGCTTCATCAGCAAAAGTAGTAAACAACATTCGGAGTACTGCAGGTGCTGCCGACAATGATTTTAGGTCGATGGTATCAGTTAAACGCAATAGAATAAACCCAATTTCGGACTTTGATTTATTTGGTAAATTCAATGATTCATTAGCCCTAGCCTCTGCCATGTTAAACATTCAAGTGCCTCACAAATCATTTGCTTGGAATGAGCCTGAACAACTAAAATATGTAATTGTGGAATATACAATTAAAAATAAATCGACAGCCGCATTAAATAATTTGTACGCAGGCATATTTACCGATTGGGACATTCAACGCTACAATATGAATAAATCAGACCAAGACCCTGCCATTAAATTAGGATATGCTTATTGCACACCGTCAACAGAATTATATGCTGGTGTAAAAGTTTTAACTGCTGCACCTTTTAATCTATATGCTGCCGATAATGTTACTGGCGGTGGCGGTGGTATTGATATGTCGGATGGTTTTGATACCGCCGAAAAATACCAAGCACTCTCAACATCACGCCCACAAGCTGGCACAACTGGCACTGGGGTTGATGTAATAAACGTTGTAAGTACAGGCCCTTTCAACATTAGTGTTGGCGACTCAGTAACGGTAGCTTTTGCACTTATTGGTGGCGATGATTTTGCCGATTTAAGAACAAGTGCAAACAATGCACAAATAAAATATGACGCTATGTTTGCGGGTATTAATGATGTTGAAAACGGTGATGTTGCAAGTATTTACAATTATCCAAATCCTACAAATGGTAACACAAAATTTATATTTAATATTTCAAAAAATAGCAATGTAAGTTTGGTACTATATGATGCTACTGGTAAGTTTATTAAAACGATTGTTAATACTAAATATGCAAAAGGAAGTAATAGCATTGACGCAGATTTAACAAGCCTTAGCCAAGGTTTATATACTTACGTTTTAAAAACGGATGATGCAACAGTTGTGAAAAAATTGTCGATTACAAAATAGAGTTTACCTCAAAATAGAAAAAGCCACATTGCAATAGCAGTGTGGCTTTTTTTGTTAGCACAATTAGTTGTTGTTTATATACAAAAAGTTTTGATTGAATGTTGTGAGCCACCGCTAACGGCTGCTGGCATTGGGCTTAAAAAATTGAACTCCAATACACTTATCGTAAAATACACCTATACCTCGTTGGTAAATAAATACGGCGTATTCATTTTCGGTTTCAAATCTATTGCCTTCTATAAGCGTTAAATTAGGAGTAGTTTCAGTCTGTTTTTGGTATGCATAAGCATACTCATAATAACCTTGTTTTAACTGAACAGTTGCCAAATATCTTTTATATTCGGCATTGTATTTCATTTTGTTGGCAGGCAAACATTTATAATTACTAAACGCACCATATACATATAATGCGCCCTCGGTTACGCTATCTTCGGCCATCAAATTAAAATGCACAAAGGCGTAATCAGCATCGATGGCAGCATTGGTGCCGTTGCTAGTTCTAATGGCAAAACGCCCATCTAAATCTGTAAATAAAGTATATTTTTTAAAGGCTCTTTTTTCATCTGTTACCAAATAAACATGCGTTTGTTTTTGCGCATCGTATTCAATTTTATTGATGCTAATATTTACGGACGCACGTAAATTTTTAATGTCAAAATTTCTAAATTCGTTATTGCCATTAAACACGTTTCCATCATCATAATCATAAGTTAGTTGGTTTTGTTTTACATATAAAGGTTGCAAATTTGTTATGGCAGTTTCCCAACATTGATTTTGAACTATTGCCACATTTATATCGGTGTAAGCATTTTGAAGTGCAAAATTATCTGGCAAATTCACATTAAAATCAACCTCTTGTTTATAATTTCTATCAGCATTTAAAGTTGCGCCATGCACATTACCTTCAATAAATACAATAGGTTCATAAATTATAAACCTACGTGTTAGCACTAAGTTTTCCTCAGCGTCATCTTCCCAAATTTTAATAATATAATTGCCGCTTTTGGTAGGCACAACCATACTTGTAGGAAAGTTGAGTGCGTAATGTGTGTATTGAGGTGTAGCGTTAAATGATTGGCTGTAGGCTGTTATACTTTCATTAAGGCTTCCGCTAATATACTGTCCAACGCCAATTTCGGTGGGTTTCCACCCAAAGTCGCAATGTATAAGTGTGTAATTAAATGATTTTACATCTGCATCCAAATCATCAAACTCTAACCGTAACTTATCAGTTGAGTTGAGTTTAATTATTGGAAAACCAAATTCGATGGTAGCTGGATGTAACAGAACTGTGCGAATACTATTCCTATAATCTACATCATCATATTGCAAAGTAGGTTTCGCATATTCATCATCTGCAAAAAGCGAAATTTTGCGAAGCAGTAAAAAAATAAATATGTAAATAGATGTGCTTTTTATTTGAAATTTCATAGAAATCAAACCTACAAAAAATAACTTTCGATAATTTATTTTATTTGAAAGCAATTATGTTAGGACAATAAAAATTAACAAATGCAAAATCAAGAAAGAAAACTACTTATACTAATACAAATTAGGCTTTCGAATCGTCGATTAGTATAACCTTATATGTTCTTATATGTCTTATCCCGTTGTTATCAAACGCGACAAGTAATGGTTATTTTTTGAAAAGCTAACATGTTTTGGTATAGTGTTGAAACCACCATTCACGCCAGTATTGACAAAGTTTGGGAATGTTCTACAAATGCCGAACACATTATAAAATTGAACTTTGCCACCGACGATTGGTGTTCGCCAACAGCCGCAAACAACTTGCAAGTAGTTGGTAAATTACGTTGGCGCATGGAAGCCAAAGACGGGAGTTTTGGTTTTTATTATGAAGAAATATACGATGTAATTACTAAAAATAAATACATAGAATATAGTATTGTTGATGGTAGAAAAGTGCCAATAACATTTGAAAACATTAACCACCAAACCAAAGTTACCGAAGCACTTGAACCAGAAACTAAAAATCAGGAAGAGCTTCAAATAGGTGGCTGCAAGCAATTTTAAACAATTTTAAAAAGTATGTAGAGTCGCATTAAAATATTTTGAGCAAACGTTTATTGTATTACAAAACAAGGAGTTTATCACTATCAAATTTTAACACAGCAAATACTATTGGCAATAGCATTTTAGTAATTTTGCGCAATAATTTTAAAATAATGGAAAACAAAATTAATTTTTCAAATCAAAATGTTTACAACACCCAAAGCAGTGTTAGTAAATTTATGGCAAACGTTTTTGGATGGATGTTTTTAGCCTTGGCGCTAACATCGGTTGCGGCTTACTATTTTGCAAGCGACCCTGCGCTTATGAGTACATTAATAAATTTTGAAACAGGTTCGCGCACCGGTTTAGGATACGTAGTAATGTTTGCACCCTTAGGGTTTGTATTGGCATTGGGCTTGGGCTTCAACCGATTTTCATATAGCGTAGTACTTACTTTATTTATTGCTTATGCCTTAATTATGGGTATTAGTTTAAGTTTTATTTTATTGGTTTTTACGGGCGCAAGTATTTTTAAAACATTTGCAATATGCTCAGTAATGTTTGGTGTAATGGCAGTAGTCGGCTATACTACCAAAACCGATTTAACTAAATTTGGTTCACTATTAATGATGGCATTAGTTGGGTTAATAATTGCCTCAGTAATTAATTATTTTATGCACAGCGACACAATGAGTTACATTATTAGTTTTGTGGGAGTATTAATATTTACAGGGCTTACAGCGTATGATGTGCAAAAATTAAAAGACATTGCGGCTGGTAATACATACGAAGGCGAAACAACCAAAAAGTTGATAATAATGGGTGCATTAAATTTATATTTAGATTTTATTAATCTGTTCTTGTATTTACTAAGATTTTTTGGTGATAGAAAATAATTGATTGCTTCTTTTAATATTGAAAGCGTTGTGGTATAAATTTACTGCAACGCTTTTTTTGTTGTCATACTTTAGCAACCTGTGTTTTCAAATTTTTAATAGTACACTCAAATAAAGCTTTCGCGGATTTGTGCCGTTGTCATTGGTAAAAAAAAACTAAACTTTCTTTTACCTACAAATGTGTCTGCGGAGCACGAAACCCCGCCTTTTGGATAGGTGCTGTTATAAGGCGATTTTCTTTTCTGTCCTACGATATTGTCAGTGAGATTTTACGTCCAAGACCATACTCCAAGAGTTTGTAAAGTGTCGAAAGTCGTATGTCACTGTGTCCATTTTCAATTCTGGATATAAAGCTTTTTTTAGTTCCTGTCTTCTCGGCTAATTGTTCTTGCGTCATTGAAGCAAGTCTTCTTTCTTCCTTTATAACTTCGCCAATAGCAAACGCTTTAGCTTTTATTTCAAAGTCAGTCCGCTTAGCTGTTCCAACTTCGCCATAACGACTGTCGAGGTGTTCGTCAAAAGTGGTTATTGTCTTACTTTTTTGATTTTTTGTTTTCATTTTTTGTTTGTTTTAATTTGTCGTCAAAATATTCATTCATAATTTTTACTGCCTTGCCAAGCTCTCCAGAAGGAGTCTTTTGCGATTTTTTCTGAAATCCGTTAAACAAAACAACAACTTGTCCCTCGTCAAAACAGCAGAAAATGCGGTAAATGTTCCCTTGAAATTCAACTCTTATTTCGTAAAGTCCGTTCGTCCCTTCTAAATGCTGAAAAAATTTTTGAGGAATTCTGTCTGCAACTGCAACTATAAATAGAACATGGTCTATTTTTTCTTTTACTTTTTCGGTTTGCTGGTCAAAGAAGTTGAGAAAGTAATCTTTAAAATATATGATTTGTCGTTGTTGTTCCATTTTTTTGAACGACACAAAGTTAACTAATAATGGAACATTGTCAAAATAAAAGTTTCAAAACTTGTTGTCGTTTGTGCGTAGTCCTAAAATGCCCTCTAACGGTTGGCCGCTAGAAGAAGTTGGCGATTTTTACCAGAAATGTTGATGCGCGAAACCAATCCTTGATTAACCACCTCGTCTAAAGACGAGGCGGAACACTAAACCGCTATCGTCTAAACGATACCAAACCGCTGTTAGTGGTTCGCTGTTCTTCATTCTCAGCCATTTGGTCTAACCAATTCCGATAATTTTTTAGGCGCAACTTGACAATATGCAGTTGTCAAGGCGTCAACAAATAGTTCTTCACGAACTTTACTCATTTCAATTAGTGTCCAACCTTGTTTGCCCCATTTATTAGGAATTGGAAAAATAACTGTTTTGTCAGTGGAAGAAAAAACGTCTTGGTCAATTTCCGATAGTTTAATGCACGCCCTATTCTTCGCTTCGTCAAAAGTTGCAAATATCTTTTTCTTAACTGTAAATGAAGTTTTTTCAAAGTGTGGCTCTTCTGTCGCTTCTGGAAACGAAAGAGCCAATTTTCTGAATGTGTCTATTGAAACCATTTATAAAACTATTTTTTTACGGGTGTCAAATGTGTCAATACACAAAGCCACTTATCATTTTCCTTCTTGTAAACGTCTGTTACCCATTCGTCCGCCTCCATTGGTTGTCCTTGCCAACTACCTGTATTTTGCCCTCGACCAGTAATCAAAGCAATATCGCCATAAACTTTAACTCTTAATATTTCTTTTGTCATTGTAGAATGAGAAAGAGAGCCTTGCTCAAGCACTTTGAAAAATCCTTCTTGCGGAATTATTCCACCTTGACTGTCCACAAGAACCCAATCGCTTGTTATGCATTTTTTAATTTCGTCAACACTGTTAGATATCACAGCTAAATTGAAGCTGTCTTCAATTTGTTGAAACTGTTTTTTTAATTGTTCTTCTGTCATAATTGTTTTTGTTAATGAGATTTAAGTGCATTTAATTGTCTAAAAGCATTAGAAACGGCTTGGTGCATTATCGTAGCGTGGTCTTCTTCTGGTAAATAGTCAAACAATATTTTTAAAGTTGTACTTTTTGTTGCTTTCAATTTGTCTGCTAATAAGTTTGCATCAACTTCCATCACTCTTGGAATTTTAGTTGGAGTAAGTCCTTCCTTACCAACAGCAATATAAATATTTGTCTGTTGTGTAAATGTGGCATTTAAAATTTCTGAATTTTGGTTTAATAGTGAGCCATTGTCCCACCATAAACTTGGGCTAATAATGATGTAAATATTAAACATTGTTGGCTTTTTAAATAAAATTTCTGTTGCTAAAAGTCCGCCCAATGATTGTCCAATAATTGTTTTAGAATTATTCGTTTTGTACTTTTTTTCAATAAATGGTTGCAATTCTGTTTCTATAAATTCTATGAATTTATCTGAATGACCTGTTGTCGGATACGTTTTTCTGTCTTCTTCAATTGTTGTCGGAAATGTAAAATCTCTTCTTCTGTCCACTGTTGCAATTCCTACAACAATTGATTTTGGAACTTGGTTTATCCATTCAAAACTATTGTATTGCACAAGTCCAACAATATGAATAAAATCTTCGTCTGCTGAACCATCAAGCAAATAAATAACAGGATATTTTAAACTGTCTTTTGGGTTGTAGTCATCTGGAAGATAAATATTCAAAATTCGTTTTTCAGCCAATATATTTGATTGAAGCTCTTGAATTTCTCCAAGCACAAATGGTTTGCTTGTTTCTTCTTTTTTGGATTTATTCGCTTGTCCAAAAATTAAAGTTGAACAAAAGGTCAGAATAAAAATCGTAAATATTTGTTTCATTTTATTTGTCTGTTAAATGTTAGTGGGGTGTCGTTTTACAATGACTGCTATTGGTCTGCAGCTACAAGAAGTTGGCGATTTATTCACTAATTAATTGATTTTTAAAGGTGTTCATAATTTTCAATTCGAAGCACAAAACTGTCTATCACCACTTAACTTGATACGGAGCCCGACTTGTCCCGATTCATCGGGAAAGCTTCATTTAACCACTGAACCGCCAATTTCTTGTAGGTGCTGTAAGGTGCCGTTTTGCTTTTGTTACGAAGAAATGATGTCCATTTGTCATCATGAAAGTTTGTAGAAGCGAATAGATTCATTCTGTTAGAATTTATTATTTTATTTATGAAGTCCCTTAGCAATTAAAAAAGTTCCTAAAACGGCAATAGAATTGCCTGACATGTGTACTGCAATTGCATATGCATTATTGTCGTATTTTTCTTGATAATAGCCTGCAATTATTCCTAAGCATGTTGCAAACAAAACAATTCTAAAAACAAATAAAGAGTCAACACCCGTTGAGATTAATGTAAGATGTGCAGAGCCAAATGCTAATGCACTTATAATAACAGGAAGACTTATTTTGCGTTTGAATAACTTTACCCCAAATGGCTTTAAAGGATTCAAATAATTCATTAGGAATCCACGAAATAAAATTTCTTCTACAATACTTGCATAAACAAATACGAAAATAAAAATCTGAATCCAATTCAATTTTAAAAATGCGGGATGCAGTTCATCTTTACCTCCTGATAATTTTGTAATGATTGTCATTAACACATTAATTAATATTGTTGCACCAAGCGCCACTAGCATAGGTTTTATTAAGGTCTTTAATTTTGGCAAAGAGATGCTATAAGTCATGCTTTGTCGCATAATATAAATTGCCATTGTAGATAGCAATAGTATTATTGTCAGGCTTATAAAAGTATCTGGCACTAATTTACTGTTTAGAGGCATATTCTTGCTAATGATTCTTGCAGTAAAAAAAATTACACTAGTAATTCCAAGCCCGTAAATAATTCTCTTTATGTTATTCATCGTTTCTCTTTTTTATTGGTCTCAAATTTTGTTATTAATGTTGTTTGTCAGTTAAATGAATACTGTAAAGTTTGCAGTATCGCCTAAAATGTCAGCTAATGTTTTTCAGCTACAAGAAGTTGGCGATTTCGAAGCACTAAACTGTCTGCCACCACACCGCGGGAGCAGCACCGGAGGTAAAACTTGATACGAAGCCCGACTTGTCCCGATTCATCGGGAAAGCTTCATTTAACCACTGAACCGCCAATTTCTTGTAGGTGCGGTTAGGTGCTGGCGTTCTTTCTGTCTTGGTTTTTCTGTTCATTGTTTACGGTGTCTTTGGTGCGTTGGCTTGCAAGCTCTTTTTTATTTTTTTGCTTTGGTATTGTGTGACGGCAAAAAATAAAAATGTGCTGGCAATATAGGTGGAGTTTTGTTCTTGTCTATAATTCATTAGTTTATTTTAATCGCTTTGCTAATTTCCCAACTGTTAAGCCCTGCACAAGTATTGAAAATGCAACAACAAAATAGGTAAGTGATACCCAAAGGTCTTTTTGCATTTCAGGTTTAAGTGAGAGTGCAAGTGCAATTGAAATTCCTCCTCTAAGTCCTCCCCAAGTCATGATGATAATTGTCCGATGTGTGATTTTTTCTTTAAGTTTTATGATTTGTGCAGGGAGAAAAACGGAAATGTATCGTGTAAGTAAAACTAAAATTATTGTTATTAGGCCGATTATAATATAGGTCGGAAGAAAATGTATTACTAATAATTCTAACCCTATAAGCACAAATAAAATTGCATTTAAGGTTTCGTCAATTAGTTCCCAAAACTTGTCAATGTATTCTATTGTTGTGTCACTCATGGCAAATTCTTTTCCGTGGTTGCCTATAATAATTCCTGCGGCTACCATTGCTAACGGACCAGAAATATGAAGGAGATTCGCTAATGAATAACCTCCCATAACAACTGCAAGTGTTATTAAAACTTCTACTTTATAGTTGTCGATACTTCGCATTAAAACAAATCCGATGTAGCCTATTACAATGCCGAAAATTATTCCTCCTACTGCTTCACGAAGAAATAAAATTGTAACATCTGAAAATTGCATATTATCGGGTGTTTGTGCTACTTGCAGAATAGTAATAAATACTACCACAGCAACCCCGTCATTAAAAAGTGATTCCCCTGCAATTTTCATTTCAAGCGATTTAGAAATTTTTGCTTCTTTTAAAATACCTAACACTGCTATTGGGTCTGTTGGCGAAATGAGTGAGCCGAATAAAAGACAATAAATAAAATTCGTTTGTATATTAAACAAGCCTAACAAATAATAAATTGCTATCCCAATAATAAATGTTGAAATGACAACGCTGAAAGTTGAAAATATTATAACTGAGAATTTTTCTTGTTTTAGTAAATCCATTTTGATATGAATTGCTCCTGCAAAAAGCATAAAACTTAACATACTTCCCATTAGCAATTCCGAAAAGTCAATAGAGTTTAGAAGTATTTTAATTTCTTTTGTTACATCAGGTAAAACATTCCCTGCTCCAATTATAGCAAAAGAAGTGAGTAATGCCAAAAGCATTAAACCAATTGAAGATGGCAATTTTATGAAGCGAAAGTTTATATATGCAAACAATGCCGCAATGACTATGATTATTGAAATAATTGAATAAAGTGTCATGATTTATTTGTTGAATAAAATTTTTATTTCTGGCACATCTGCCAATTCAAAAGTAGCTGAAGCAAATTTAATTTCTAATTTTGCTCCTTCCAAGTTGTATTTGTTCAGTTTGTTTTTTATGTTTTCTATTTCTTCGGGTTTTATTTTTTTTCCTCTAAAAGTTAGAGTGATTGATTTGTTTTTAAAGTCAATAGTTTTATTGAGCAAATAATCTTCTTTAAAATTTATTTCATCTTTTGGATTAGGTAAATGTTTGAAAGGATATTTTAAAAATCTTAGCGTTAGTAATGTTGACAAGGCAATGAAAACTGTGTTGATAAGAAACAAATAAAATGCTCCGAAGAAATAATAAAATTGAAGTGTTGCCAAACCATAACCCGCTGTGCATAGTGGGGGCATAAGTGCAGTTGCTATTGCTACTCCTGGAATTACATTCCCCTTTTGTTTACTTGAAGTCGCAAGAATTCCTGCAAGTCCGCCAAAGAATGCAATTAGCACATCATAAATGTTAGGGGTTGTCCGTGCAAGAATTTCAGAGTGTGCATCGTTAATGGGTGACAGCAAAAAATAGATTGTAGATGTTGCTAAACCAACGCCTGCTGCAAATAAATAGTTGGACAATGCCTTTCTTAAAAGCGATAAGTCGTTTATTGCCATACCAAGCCCAAGCCCCATGATTGGCCCCATTAGTGGAGAAACTAACATTGCTCCAATAATTACAGCGCTTGAGTTTATATTAAGTCCGAGTGATGCAATGAAAATGGCAAAAACTAAAATCCAAAGATTAGTCCCCTTGAATACAACTCCTTTGTCAATACTCTCAATAACAGTTTGATGGTTTTCTTTCTCATTGTTTAATTTAAAGTTGTCAAATATGCTATTCATTCTTTGAAAATAGTTTTTGTGCAAAGTTAAGTTTTTATAAGGGGCTTTTACTATAAAAAACTGTCTTTGTGGGGTTGGGCAAAATTATATGTGCTTCAAAAGCGTTGGCTTGTGTGTCGGCTTACATCTCTTATAATTTTGCGAGCGGTTGGCGTTGTGTCGTCCATTTTTAAGATTGTTTAACTGTCGGTTGTGTCGTTCTTTACGCTTACACATACCGTTTGGCGGCTACAAGAAGTTGGCGGACAAATTACCACTGAAGTTTATGCGGAGACGTGAACTTTCTATAACCTCCGCCACGGCGGACTGCGAAGCACGAAACTCCGCTTTTTGGGTAGGTGCAGTTAGCGGCTGACATGTTTTCCATCTTTAAGAATTAATAGGTCAAAATCGAATTTTGGGTCGTCACGGTCAGCTGCAAATGCTTTTATCATTTCTTCTTTTGTGTTCAATTTTATTGTATCGTCAACTGTAATTATTTCTAATTTTTTATAAAAACGAAGGTAGGTCTTCGGTTATTTCCACCTTCAATATGAGCACAAGAATCTGGTTTTATTAAATATGTCGTAATAAATTTTGTGGTTTCAATATTTATTTGAATTAAGTTTTCGTCCCAATCATGAAAAGTTTTGTAAAGGTCTTGTGCGAGCATACCTCCAGACTAAACCTTGATAAAGTCAGAGTCAAATGTTACTTTCAATTTAATTTCATTTCCTGTATGATTACATATTTTAGTATCATTGAAATAGTCGCAACTAATCAGTAACGTAGTCAATAATAAAATATAAATTATTTTTTTCATTGGTCTATTGTCTGTCTTTAATGTTTGCCGCTAACGGTTTGCAGCTACAAGAAGTTGGCGATTTTTACCACAAATTTTGATGCGGAGAACCAACGTTTGATTAACCACAAATGTGTCTGCGGAGCACTGAACCGCCAATTTCTTGTAGGTGCTGTTAGTGGCTGCTGTTCTTGTTTCTGTCGTCATAAGTTTGGTTAAATATTAATTTTCGTGAATGGTCAACCGTCCTCTTTCATTTGTTATTTTCAACAACATATTTTTCAGGTCATTAAAATGTTGAGTTGTCCGTGTCAAAGATAATTTCAAACAAGTTATTATTAAACTCCAATAAAAATTTATTTCGGTATAAGTCAGCCGTAAAGTTTCTGAGTTCACCGGATTTGTCAAAGTCGCTTACCTCAATATAATAATAATCTTTTCAAATTCGTCCTCAGGATAAGTCCGGTTAAGCGAAAGATAAGTTCCAATAGAGTCCATAATTTTGTCCACCGAAATCTTTTTCTCAAATTCAAATGTGTCGTCTTGCAATTTCTCGTAAAAAGTCACGGAGCAACCCAATTCTTCGTCTTCTATTGATACTATTTTGCAGTCAATTTTCATTTAATAAATTTCTATTGTCATAAGCTGTATTGTCGGTCTTTTACAGTTTCCGCTAACTTGCATATACACGCTACTTTGTAGCGTATATAATTCTACTTTCGGTTTCATTTCCTGAACCGCCATTGTTGTTTTCTCAAAACAAACATACACTTTTACCTTATAAATGCATAAAAATAGTGTATTTGGTTTCAAATTCTAACTCTTTGGGCATTTATGATTGTTCTTTGTAGTATAAATTTTAATTGAGGATATTTAAACTAAACAAGCAATTGTATAAATAAAATAAGAAAATTATTAAATATAATTAGAATATAGACAAACTAAAATTGTAATATATAAGACTAATTTAGCGATAATCCGTATTAATTTAGTGGTTATATAAATATATATAGCAATAAAATTTATTTGAATAGCTAATAAATATATTTGTTTAGCAATAGTTAAATTTCATATTTTTGCTTTAACTAATTAAAATTTATTAATATGGAATCAAATGTAGCTAACACAGAAGATAATTTAGATAATAACAACTCTCAAAAAGAAGGGAAAGAACCCAAAAAAAGCGGAAGCAAACAGCTAAAAAGAAATTTTATAGCAAGCGACGCTGAATTCTTAATGAATTGCGACGTTTTCAATGGTATGCTCGAAACCGACTTACTGGACTTTAATGGCTTCGATACTGATTTTAACGCTAACTATATTGCTACATTTAATAGCGAAATAATGAATGCCTATAGCCATGGCACCGACGAGTTATTAACGGACAAGCAACGGCAACTAACGGATGTGGTAACTGACTTGCTAAAGCAGTGTACCACCAAATATGCCGAGTTGCGGTACTTTGTGGGCAGGGCTTTTGCCAAAGAATTGAATAAAGTGTATTTACATGAGTTTGGCTCAAGCAGGTTGGCCAAGGTACGCGCAAAACCTGCGGATATGGTTGTTTTTATGTATAATTTATACATAAAAACCAACAAATACAAAACCGAACTTTTGGCAAAAGGTTATACACAAGCCAAAATTGACGAATTGTTAACCCTCCGCAACAATTTATTGGAGGCTGCTGCCCTGCAAGATGGTTTTATTGATACGCGTCCATTAATAACGCATTTGCGCATTTTGGCCCTCAATAATTTGAATCTAAAAATGAGCCGAATAAGTGCCGCCGCCGAAATTATTTATTTTGATAATCCCGCCAAACGAGGCATGTATATCGTAAATAAGTAGGGGTGCTTTGGTTAAAAATGCAAGTTTGTTATTTGGGCTTTAGCCAAATTATAATTTAGGCTAAAGCCGCTCTATAAATGCTACTAAAAACCACTACCTAAAGGTAGTGGCAATTGTATAACCCTTACCTTACTGACATTGGCCAAGCGGCTGCGGAATATTGGGGTGGGTATTTTTGAAAATTTTACTCAACAGTATAGATACTTTATTGTCAATACTTAGATATCAAGCCTGTGCAGGACCACAGAGTAGCATTGGGGCAAGAAATAAACACTTGCCAATAAATGACAAAATACTATTTTCCAAACAAGCCTTTTAATTTTTTCTCTGCTTCCTTTTTAGCTTTATCCGAAGCTTCTTTTTTAATTCTATCGGCTTCTGCTTTTGCCTTGGCTTCGGCCTCTGCTTTTAGTTTATCGGCTTGTGCTTGTGCGGCTGCTTTTTGCTTGTCTATTTCGGTGTTTGCTTTGTTAATGGCATCGGCTTTTTGTCTGTCAAATTCTGCCCTAGCTTTTGCTTCTAGTTCTGCTTTTTTCTTGTCAAATTCTTCTTTGGCTTTGTCTTTTAAATTGTTGAGCATGTCTTTTCCCATATCTGCCAAACCTGCACTAACAGTAGGATTGGTAACTGTACCACCAATTTTTATTTTCATGTCCACCTTTTCGCCCATGCTAAATGCTGCACCTTTGCTGTTGGCTTGGCTTATTAAACCTTGTGCAAAACCTTGTGCGGCACCACCAAACTCCGATGTTGGCACTTCGGCTTTTAAATCATAATCAATGCGTTGGTCAAAATATTGGTAACCACCCAAGGTAAGTTTAGAGTTTTTAATTTTAAAATCGAAAGGTTTCACATCTACTTTTCCATCTGCGAAAGCAAATTCAATGATTACATTTTTTAAATCGGCTTGCTTGTATTGCGGCATTTTTACTACATCGGCAAGCTTTTGCAACATTGGTAAATTTGTAACAACAATATTATTTGTGTTTATTTTTCCGCTACCCGTAAGTGTGCTCAACACTGGGCTCATACTATCATTTAGCAACGAAGTAAAAATGATTCTTGTTGAGAAATTACCCGAAGCATATTTAGCAATAGGCGCCAATTTTTTTAGGGTATTAAATGTTTTGTGTGTTTGCACCACATCCCAATTTGCAATATCCATATCAAAAACAACGATAGGTTTTTTTATGTTTTTAGTGTCGTAAGAACCTTTTACAGCAAGGGTTCCGCCCATCATGTTCATTTTCAAATTATCAATATCAACTTTGCTGTTGCGGATAATAATTTTGCCCGCCATGTTTGTCATTTCCATGTTGCTATACAATACTTTGGCAAGTGATGACGTTAATTCAAAATCTAAATTAGTAGGTACTGCAAATACACCTGAACTCTTAGCTGTATCAGCAGCCGCGGGTTGTGCGCTATCGTCGCCTATCAATTGGTTCAAATCTAAAAACGAAGAATTCATACTGAAAGAACCCTTCAATAAATCATCCGCCAAAGCGTAACCAATAAAATTTTCCATTTTGCCAGTTGCATGCAAATCGCTTTTCCCGAACTTGCTATCAAACGCAGTAAGAGAGGCATATTGCGGCGTAAAATCCAAACTTGCTTTGTTAATTGTAATGCCATACGGCGTGGCTTTGCTCATGTAATTCATGCCTTGCACCATAATGTTTCCTTTGCAGGTAAAGGCGGTATATTGTTTTTTATCAATCAAACTTTTGTTGCCTTTCATATACACATCGGCAGTAATAATTCCACTCAATTTTTGGTCGGCTTCAAGCGGAATAAATTGGTTAACGCTACCCAAATCTACCTTGCCTTTTATGGTTCCATCCACGTAAGGGTCGCTTACTGGCGTGGCTATGTGCATGGCAATATCCACAGGGTTATTGCTCATTTCTACATGAAATTTATGGATGTCAATTTTAGTTGCATCGGGCACACCTGTTGCATTTTTTACATCTACATTTACATTGATATTATTTACAGTTCCAGGAAGTGAAGGATACTTGAACATTGCATTTTCTACCAACAATTTAAGCCCAAAAGCTGGCATACGCTTTTCGTTATAAATGCCTTTTACAAAAGCATCTAAAGCCAATCGGCCCGATGTTTTTACGTCTTTAAAATCAGCAGTGTAGCAACCCGGAATCAATGACAAAATAGATGCGAAAGAAGTTTCTTTACACACAACTTTAAAGTCCATATCCATGTCGGTTTTTGGCATTGCAAAATATCCATCTATGCCTAAGCCCAAATTGTTTAACTGAAATTTATTGTCCTTAAAAGTAAATTTAAAGTTAGGCATATCGGCTGTTAAAGCTGCATTAATATTGGTGTGTAGCTTGTTAAAATATTTTACACCGCCATACGATAAGTCCCACTTTTCTATATCTGTTTCGGTTTCAATATCAAAAATATCTTGCGTAAAATCTCCTTTCAAAGTATGGTTTGTATTGAATAATTTTGTAGCGAAACCCATTTGTGCATCGTCATAAACAATGGTTGTATTTACCAATTCAAAATTTTTCAATTGCATTTTAAATTTGGTTGGTTCGGTGCTTGGCGTGGCAGCAGCAGTATCAGGTTTTGTGATGTCCCAATTTGCTTTACCGTCTTTGTTTACAAGCCCTTGCAGCAATGCATCTTTTATGGTGATGTCGTTTATTTTGTATTGTTCGCCTTTTATAACACTCATTAAATTTACGCTTAAATGAAGGCTTTTGGCATAAATTAAAGTGTCTTTGTCAAACTCATTAATACCAATAATTGACAAATCATTTAATTGAAATAAAAAGTCGGGAAATGATTTTATTAAACTCAAATCAAAATTTTTAAAATCGAATTTTGCATTGAGGTTTTTGTTGGCTTCTGTTTTTATGGCAGCCACAATTTTATCTTTAAAAAGATATGGCAAAACCACCGCAGCGGCTAATAATATTATAAATGTAATACCTACAATTTTAAATAACTTCTTCATTTTTTGTTTTATTTTTTGAGGTGGCGAAGGTAGTTATATTATGTTGGTTAATGTAGGGCTGTTTATCGAAAAAAAAGACTAAAAAACTACACCTATGTACTCTTTTAGTGCAAATATTTATCAACAGTGCTAAAAAAAGAAACAAATTTTTGAACTAAAAAAATTACTTTAGCAATTCGAAAAAGTAAAAACTAACGCCATGAGCCGAACTGTTGCACACCTTGATTTAGATACATTTTTTGTATCTGTTGAAAGGCTTGTTGACAGTAACTTACACGGCAAACCTGTAATAATTGGAGGCACCGCTGATAGAGGCGTTGTGGCATCATGCAGCTATGAAGCACGTGCTTTTGGCGTGCACTCTGCCATGCCATCGAAAATAGCAAAACAACTTTGCCCACACGCAATTTTTGTGCGTGGCGATATGGAGAGTTACTCAAAATATTCGCGCATGGTTACCGAAATTATTGAAGCCAAATCGCCCGTTGTAGAAAAAGCAAGTATTGATGAGCATTACATTGATATTACTGGCATGGATAAATATGTGAAACAAAGTAATTTGTGGGCACATGAGTTGCGCGAGGAAATTATTCGCGAAACGGGATTGCCTATTTCTATTGGTTTGTCGCAAAATAAAACGGTGTCGAAAGTGGCAACTGGCGAGGCTAAACCCAACGGAGAAAAATTTATAAATTTAGGATTAGAGAAAGCGTTTTTAGCGCCATTATCAATAAAAAAAATACCCGGTATTGGCGATAAAACTTATACCACTTTGCGCAGTATGGGTGTATTAAAAGTTGAAACCATACAGCAAATGCCTATTGAATTAATGCAAAGTGCATTTGGCGAAAATGGAACTGTTATCTGGAAAAAATCTAATGGCATTGACAATAACCCAGTAGAGCCTTACCGCGAACAAAAAAGCATGGGCACCGAAACCACTTTTGAAAAAGACACTATTGATATTGCGAAACTAAAGAACACTTTGCTTACCATGGTATTTGATTTGGCGTATCAATTGCGAAAAGCCGATAAAGTGGCGGGTTGCGTAACATTGAAATTGCGTTATAGTGATTTTCAAACACATACTTTTCAGTGCAAAATACCATACACAGCGTCTGACCATATTTTTATTGATGCAGTGATGAAACTGTTTGCAAAAAATTATTCGCGCAGGGTTTTAATACGATTAATAGGCGTAAAATTTAGCCACATAGTACATGGCAATTTGCAAATAAACTTATTTGATGATACTGAAGAAAAAATTAATCTCTATCAAGCATTGGATAAAATTCGCAACCGCTTTGGCGATAAAGCCATTATGAAAGCGGTTTCAATTTGAAAATTATAGTTTTTGTTGCAGTTAATTTTTCTGATAGGTTATAATTTATTCCATGGCTTTTGCCATCGGTTATTTTAGTTCCGCTAATTATAAAGTGGTCTAAAAAAAACATTCCTCAAAAAAGGTAGAAACACTAAATAAAGTTGGGTAAATTTAATTGTTTAGAAACCGTATTTTGCTACTCAACAATGGTTGGAAATAAACTTTTTTACTAAAGTATTTTCAATTTTAATTGCTTAGTTTTCAGGTTGCTAAAAATTATTTTAAAATACTTGTGTATCTATTTTATGCTTTTGCATTATGCTAGTATAAAAAGACAATTAACCCTTTATTTATTGTTATGACAGAAGCATCCCTCAAACATAAATCTTCAACCGACATGGCGTTGGAAGAAAAGGAAATAAGCGCTGCATAGAAAGACAGTGCGCAATTCGAAATACTATACAACAGGTATTTTGAACCTATTGTGCGCTTTGTTTACCAGCGTGTAAACACCAAAGACGAAGCGTACGAAATTGCGCAACAAGTGTTCTTAAAAGCATTGGTGAACATCCAAAATTATTCTTTTAAAGAAGTGCCTTTTTCTGCTTGGCTTTTCAGAATTGCCATTAATGAAATGAATATGTTTTTCAGACTCAACAAAGCCGAACGTGCCATAAATGTAGATAGCGAAAGTATTAAAAACATGGCTGCCGATTTGGATGAAAACAATGCCGAAGAAAAATACCAACTTATTGCTAAAGCATTGGCGCAATTGCCCGACGAAGAACTACAACTTATTGAGATGCGCTTTTTTGAAAGCCGACCATTCAACGAAATGGGCAACATTTTAAACATAACCGAGAACAACGCAAAGGTGAAAGTTTACCGTGTATTGGATAAAATAAAATCATTCTTAAACTTAAAAAAATAACGATATGAAAAAGATAAATATAAACAGAGAACCAATAACCACCGAAGAAATAAACAAAAACAAAAACTTTAAAAATGTGATTGGCAATGCTTATAAAATTCCGAAACCAATGTATAAAACACCTAAGTTTTTTGGTGCAATGGTTTTAATAGTTGTTGTTACAACGGTTATAGTGTTGGAGTATTTCAACAAAAAAGAATCTAAAATTGAGGGTGTTAGTTATGTGTGTCCTCCCATAAAAGAGTTGGATAAAAAGTTGGACACTTACAAGGTTGATGCCGAACATGGCGATACCATTAAGCATGCGACAGGTACAAAAATTATTATTCCGGCCGAAGCATTTGTAGATGAAAATGGAAACGCAGTAAAAGGGCAGGTGGACATTGAATACCGCGAATTCAATAACCAAGTAGATATTTTCTTTTCGGGAATTCCGATGGGGTATGATTCGGGTGCAACAAAATATCAGTTTCAATCGGCTGGCATGTGTGACATAAAAGGCTTTCAGAACAACAAACCAGTTTTTATAAAAGATAGCAAAGCACTAACGGTAAACATGCCAACGCAATACGATGGTGCAGGCTACAACATGTATTACCTTGACACTATAAAAAAGAATTGAGTGTATGATGGTAAGGATACCATGAACAATAGTTTGGCAGAAGAAGCCGAAAAATATTTTGTAGAAAATAAAAATAACTCAACATCCGAAATAGTAAAATGTGCAACCAAATACATAGCAGCGCGCAAAGAGGTTAAAACTTTTGAAGCAAAAAAGCCACTGAAACCTGTTGAGACAAATGCCGCCAAAGAAAGTTTTTCGATAGATGTTGAGTCCGAAGAATTTCCGGAAATAGCAGTGTATAAAGATGTGTTGTTTGAAATTGCAAATACCAAAAAACTAAACCAAGCCGATGCAAATATTGATTGGAGTGATGTGGTTTTGAAAAGAATAACTAAAAGCGATAACTACAATGTAAAATTTATAAGCGAAACCAAAACGGTTGACTACGTTGTGTTGCCAGTGTTTGAAGGCAAGAGTTATGAGAATGCAAAAAAACTATTTGCATCAAAATTTGAATCGTATGAAGTGAAATTAAATCAGAAAAAAGAAGACGAGAAAATTGCAGAACAAAAGTTGAAAGTAGAATTGAAAAGACAAAAGCAAGAACAAGAAAAACTGCTGAAAGAGTATGCTACACAAAGGGTTGCCGATTCGTTGGAATATTTGAAGCAACCTGCAATTGCGGAAAAACAGCAAAAAGTAGCAATGGCAAAATACAAGCAACAATTTGAAGAAGAATATTTGAAGAAGAATACAAGAAACAATTTGAAGAAGAATACAAGAAAGCAGATGTATTGAATAAAGTTACACGAACGTTTCAAATTAGTGGATTCGGAATTGTGAATTGCGACAATCCAGGAGGTTATCCTTCAGAGGTTTTTGTATCTGCTTCCTTTAAAACTACAGATAGAAATATAGTAAAATTTAATACTGTTTATTTGGTTCAAAAAGATAAGAATACGATTTTTACTTACAATGGTGATGATAATTATCGCAGCGGAAAAACAATTTCTAATCTAGGTTTTGAACCAAGTGCTGATAACATAATTTGGGCAGCAATTGATAGCAAACACTTCGGAATTGTGAGGCGTGAAAGATTGAAAGGGCAGTTTACAAATGGCGAAAAGAAAACTTTTGAAATGGATGTGATTGAGGTAAATGACAAAACTGTTTCGGAAATGAAAAAATTATTTGATATTTAATTTTATTATGAAAATTATCCGCATAATTATTTGCGTTTTGGTTGCGTTTGCCAGCAATACTTTTGGGCAACACCCAGTGTTTCATGTAAAAAAAAAATGCAAAAGAAAAATGTGCTATTCTATTTGAAGTGTTGGTTCCAAAATCGCAGGTAATGTTTGTTGGTTATGACAATGAACATGTTGTGCAGCACAATGCTGGCGAAAAAGCGTACATGAAAATTACTGATGGAAAAATAATAATTCCCAATTTAGGACAAACAATATTTCCCAAAATAGGACAAGAAAACGTTAGTATTGCTTACTATGGTAAAATGCCATTGAGTAGAGCATCTGATAAAAAAGTATTGATTGCAAGGGTCGAAAAAGTAGGTGTTGCCACATTAGGGTTGTATATGAAAGTTGGCAATAAAGAAACATTACTTGCCGAAAGAAAAATAATTGTAAAGAATATGCCCGAACCTCAAGCAAGCGTTGCAGGTGTTAGAGATGGAAATATTGGTCTATCTAAATTATTGAAAGACCCTATTGTAAAATTAGATTTTGGAGGTTTAGATTCTCCAGTAAATTATATGGTTGAGTCATTTACAATAACAACAATTGTTAGTGGAGAATTCAAATCAATTCCTGTGAAAGGAAATAAATTTAATGCCGAAATCATTCGTACAATTTCTGCAAACCCTGAAAAAACAACTTTAATAATTGAAGATATAAAATACAGAAGATATGATGGTAGCGTTTTTACTGCACCTTCTGTAACTTTAAAATTAACGGATGGTTTGAAAAATAAAAGTCAGCGTATCAAATTTCAACCATCGAAAGATAGCGATGAAAATAGACCTAAGACGTTAAGACGTTAAGATACACGTTCAATAGATTTTCGTTTCGTTAGACAAAAACCCAAATAAAGCCGTAATAATTTTCAACACAGAGGCACAGAGTAAAAGAAGTTGCATAGAGTAAACGCTTAAATTCATTAAACATTTTATAAACAAAACCATCAAACAATTTTAATGGATTTTACACTCTGTGTAACTCTTCAACCTCTGTGAACTCTGTGTTAATGAATTCAATTTCGAACCTAAAAATTTGGAATTCTATAGTCCAAAATATTAATCATTAAAAATAAAATACCATGAACACAACACTCAAAATTTGTTTCAGCCTTTTATTATTAAATGGCTTTGTAAACGCTAAAAAAAACAGTAATTGCTGTAAAGAAAACATCAAATAATTTTGTTGTTTCGTTAGATAAAATGAATGTAATGTATATGGGTGTGGATAATCCAATTACCATAAATAACAACACCAGCCGATATACTTTTTTGAGAATGAGAAATGGAATAATAAGTGAAGGCAACGCCAAAGGAAAATATATTGTGAGGGTTTTAAAAGGCGCATCGGATACAATAAGTTTGGTTAAAAAAGTGGGTAAGTCAGAGGTGATAATCGGAGAATCTAATATAAGAATTAAGCGTTTACCTGACCCTGTTGCAACGGTTGCAGGTGTTAAAGAAGGTGCCATAAAAAAGTCGGTACTTGTTGCAGCACCTTTTGTTGTGGCAAAGTATGAAAACTTTGATTTTGATTTAAAAATTAATGTTTATTCTTTTACAATTATAGTAAATGTTGCTGGCGAATTTAAGTCAATTTCTTTTGTTGGAAACGCATTTTCTTTTGACCAAAAAATGATGATTGAAAAATGTAGAAATAATACCAGGGTAATTTTTGAGGGTATTAAATGTAGGCTACCCGACGGCACTACCAGAACTTTACCATCAGTAACACTTAGAGTGCAAACATAGAAATTATCAAGACATTGAATTTAAAGAACTGTTCAGTTTGGGGGTGAATATTTTATAACTAAAAAATTTTTTCATCAAAAAAAAATACATTTATTTAAAAACTTCTTACTCGCATTAAACTCATCTATTATCACTCAAGTCAATACACCATACATTTCTAATCTATTAGAATATGAATACTCATTAATGATTGTTTCAAATTTTACTAAACTATTTTTCAATTCTATTGATGCCATATTATTAAGAATAGTATCTTTTATGAGTTGTTGAATGCTGCGTTGGTAGGCGAATATGAATTTCAATTATTCACACTTTCGGGTAACGAAATTATGCGCCGAAATATTACAAAACAAACAAGCACAATACCTACCAGCAATCTACAATCAGGGATTTATTTCTACAAAATAGTAGCTAATAATAAAGTTATTCAGATGGGTAAGTTGGTATCGCAATAATGCAAATCAAGGTTGAAAATATTTATTATACAAGGCTGTCTCAAAAGGAAATTTGAGACAGCCTCGTTCTGTAATTTCTATAATTTTTTTACAGAACAATCCTACGGAGCTTAAATTGTTAGGTGTTTTGTTTCTACAAACAGGTTGCTCCTAATGAGCTTATTAAATTAATTAGCAATTTCATTTTTATTCTATAATTATCACTATAGCCTTGCATAATGTTTTTATTGTTTTCTCTAAATTGTAGTTTACACTGAGAAACGGCATCTTGTGGCGCACTGTAGCTGAATGAATTTCCAAAACATAAAACCAACCAATGATAAAAACACTTTAAAGGCATACTCGTTACAAACGACGATGTGTGCGGTGTATTTATTGTTTGGTGTTGTAGTCTCAACATTATTAATCATTGCTTTTTCTATCCCTAGTTAAATTTTTCATTTCAAGTTTTCTAACAATTCAATTTTACTTTTACAGCCAATATTTTTTACATTTCGGCAGTGAATTAATGAAAAATGATGGACGAATTTATGAAATTAGCTATTGCCGAAGCAAGGAAAGGGCTTGCCGAAGGCGGTATTCCTATTGGTTCGGTGTTAACCAAAAACGGGAAATTAGTTGCGCAAGGGCACAATAAACGTGTGCAAGAAAAGAACCCAATTTTGCATGGAGAAATGGATTGCCTTAACAATGCAGGAAGGATAGGTAGCTATAAAGACACAACAATATATTCTACCTTAATGCCTTGCTATATGTGTGCTGGCACAATTGTTCAATTCAAAATAAAAAAGGTGGTGGTTGGTGAATCAAAAACATTTGCAGGTGCTAAAGAATTTATGCAAAGTCATGGTGTTGAGGTTATTGATATGAATTTGCCAGAATGTATTGATATGATGGAAGATTTTATTGCAAAAAACCCAGAACTTTGGAACGAAGATATTGGAGAATAAATACATTGCATTGTAAGCTAACAACTTTGTATTCGTCAAAAAAAATAACAACTTAATAAACACACTTGTGCACTCAATTTTACAATATATTTCGGTGATATTGCTAAGTTCAATTAAACTTGGTTTTGGCGGAGTGCCATTGTCAATAGTTTACGGATTCGATTTGAAAATGATTATTATATTAAATGTTATTGGAGGCACAATTGGTGTTTTTATTTTTGTAAATATTGGCGAATGGCTCAACCAAAAAATAAACATTTATTTTGCTAAAAGATTTACTCCCAAAAAATTTACAACCACTAACAGGTTTGTTATTAGGCTAAAAAAGTTTGGTGGTATATATGGTTTATGTTTTATAACACCGTTGTTATTTTCATTTCCATTGGGCTGTTTAATTACCACACGTTATTATAAAAACAAAACTAAGGTGATAGCAATAATGCTTGTATTTGTTGTTTTTTGGAGTGTTTTATTAGGCAGTTTGGGGAGTTTAATTTAATAATTGTAATATTAAAATTGTTGTGAAATATTTTACCCTATAGTCACAACTTGTCCCGTTTGTAACAACGGGACAAGTTGTGACTATGTGTTCATTTTTTGATTCCTATTGAAGCGTGTGCTAGTTTAAATTTTATAATATTTCCACAATTATTTTAGTTATGCCTTAATAATAAACTTCGTGAAATTTCTCAGTTGCTAATTAACGAGAAAAGTTTTCAAAAAATAAACCTTTAAGACATTTGAGTAAATATATGTAGTGCTTATTGGTAATTTGAAAATCTATTTTGCTTCAGTTTATAAAGTCATTTTTTCATTCCTACTTTTTTACAATAATATGCACAAACAGTATCGTTGCGCGGCTTGAATGTTTTATAAATGAAACTATTTACAAAAACCAATTTTTCAACATTTGTATCAGTTAAGGTATTTGCATCAATTTTTATATTTAATAAAAATAAGCAATCATAAAGTTTTTGTTTTTCAATTTTTGAAACCATGAATTTATTAAATTCATCATTTTTATAATCGGCCCAAGCTATTATAGGCACTGATTTTTGCAATAAAAATGGTGCTGCAAAATATTGAGTACTATTAAAAATATATTTCTTATTTATCAAGAGGCGGTTACTAATACACGACTTTAATTTTGAATTAAAATCGACAATACTCTTGGTTACATATAAATCATGTCCATCAACATTTATTTTTTCGGTACACAAATTCATAGCCTCAGCCTTGTACGGATAATTTTTAATACTACTAAAAAATGTATTGGCATTAAATGATATTATTAAAATCAAAAGTAAATAGTTGGCAAGCGTTTTTTCTTTCAGATAATAAAACAAAAAAAATGCTGCGGCAAACGTCGCATAAAAACATACATGTATTGCAAATGTTACACTTGTGCCCAAATATCCAGCAAAGGCTATTAGTGGCGGAAGCAGAAAAATTAATCGTTGTTTTAAAATTTTGTATTCAGCAATTAGAATGATTGCACCAATAAAAAACAAGTCGTAAATTAAATGAAAACGTACAAACACATCATAATTTACAAATGCCAACTCACGCATATAAAGTAAAATTATAAGCAAAAATGACAGTATAATTATTTTGTATTTTTCATTTTTAAGCCAATAAAAAATCAATAAAAAAATTATCACCAAGCTATTCGTTTTGGTAATAAAAATTTTCATTGTTCCCAAAAAGTCGAGAAGTATTTTTACTGCAATGCCTGTATTGTATGCACCTTTCGCAAAATGAGAATTTGCTTCAATAGAGTTAAAAAGAAAAGTGAATAAGCCACTTAAATTATGAAATAATGCAAAACTAAATATTACAAACACAAGTGCCGTAGCAAGTAAAATTGTTGTTGATATTTTTAAAAAACTATAGTGTTTTAAAATATCTTTTCGCAATAAAAACAAAAAAGGTATTGTAATTAGTGCTAATATAATTGAGGTGGTAGCCTTGTTTATAAACGATAAATAAAGAATACTAATAATGCAGAATAAAAACGCAACAACTGTTTTTAATTTTAAGATTGAGACAGTTTTTACATGTACGTAAAAGTATAATAAAGCAAAGAAATATACGCTTATAAAACTTGTGTTGAAGTAATTATATGAAAATGTACGTGGCCCAAAACCGAACGCCAATAGGCTAAATGAAGAAATAATGCCAACCACTTCCATCCTACTAAAAGCGGGTAGCATATTTTTGTACACCAATAATTTGTGTGCGGAAAAGCCTATTGATACAGAGCTTAATAAAACTACATGAAGGCTTAATATTCTTAAGGAAACAAAATTTATATCAACAAAAAAAAAGAATTTACTAAATAGAACTTGAAATTTTGAAGTAGCGAAATTTGCGGCATCAACATTTTTATAGTTTACATAATAAAAAGCTTCGTCACTCAAATCTAAACCTCTGTTGGCATAAAACAAAAAAACAAAATACTGAAAAGCAATTGCTGCAATACAGAAAATCTTAAAATATTTCTCTATAAAAATACCAATTGGTTTGGATAATAAGGTGTTCATTGATTAACGAAAGCTTGCTGCGGGTGCAATATAGAAAGCAAAGGGTGTAACACAAAATAAAAAATTTCAATAAAAAAAAATTCCTTTATTTGTGTACAGTATTTATTATGGAAAAAATAGAATTACAAGGAACAGAAGAATATCCTAACATTATATTAGATGCAGAAAATAGCATTTTTAAAATCTATGGTCGTTCTATTCCTAACAATGCCGAAAAAATTTATGGCCCTGTACTAAATTGGTTTACCAATTATTTGCAAGTTCAAAATACTGAAACAATTATTGAATTTGAATTGGATTATTTTAATACGTCTACCCAAAAATATTTGGCTGATTTATTCAAATTAATAAACTCAAAAAGAGATACATCCAAACTAATAAAAGTAATTTGGAGATACGCCAAAGACGATGAAGATATGCGCATGATTGGCGAACAGTTTCAATATTTTGTTGATTTTGATTTTGAATATTTAGCATTATAATATCCTTTCTGTTTGTTAAATTGTAATGTAATATTTTATCTTTTTTTCATGATGAAAATTACACTAAATTCTATTTTTTGAAAACTTTATTTGCTATTCTTTTTTGTTTTTTATCATTCAATTTTTGTGTAAAAGTTAATGCACAAAAATTGGATACTTTACGTATTGTTAGTTATACACAATTGCTTGATTCTGCTAGCCTGCCCGATACTTTATTGCAAAATTTCCATAACCAAATACCATACATTGCAAACAATTATTTTGCTACTTTAGGTGCAATTGTTTTACCACAACGCAATTTGTTTTTTAGTGCAAAAAATAATTTTGGTTTTCGCTTAATGAACAACGTCTATAGTAATTTTGAATTTACAAATGAAGATGTAAAATATTACCATGCCATTACACCATTAACTGATATGGGTTTTGGTGTCGGTTCAAAAAAAGAATCTTACTTTTCATTTTTTCACACACAAAATTTAGGGAAACGATTAAACTTTTGCAGTGCCTTAAAAACTGCCCGCAGCGAGGCTTTTTACAAAAATCAAAACCCCAGTTATATTAACTTTTTAGGGCAGGTGCAGTACGCAACAAAAAATAGAAAATATTTGGCTTTGGGCTCAGTTATTTTCAACAGAATAAACCACAAAGAAAATGGCGGAATTGATACAAATGACTTGTATGATGTTTATGGAAACAGACAATTGCCCGAAATAGTGAATACAACATTTGCCACTGCCTCATTCAAAAAAAATAGTAATATTATTTCGCTTAGACAAACCTATAGCCCCCAGCCAATAAAGGATTCAAGTGCTTTGGCTTTTGAAGTTGACAAGTTAGGAACTACTCATTTTTATCACCAATTTAATTACAATGAAAATTGGATGCGCTATTATGACACCTTAAATACTTCTTTTACTTTAAAACCTAATAGCCATGATACCGCAGGCATTAAGCAATATTTATACCATCACCAAATAGAAAACAGTATTGGTTATCAACGCCAGGCAAATGCAAATTCAACGAATAGTTTGTCTTATAATTTTTATGCAAAGCACAGTTACAATTATATTTCACAACCGTTACAACGTTTTTATTTTAGTAATGTTTGGGTGTTTGCAGATATGTCAATAAAAGTATTTAAGGACTATTTTTTAAATGCGAATTATACTCAGGCTTTGGCTGGTTATAATCTTGGCGACTTTAATTTGGAAACTACTTTAAGTGCAACCAAAAATATGTTTGGAACTCCTGTAAGCCTTGGCATTAAAGCATCTTCGCTGCTTTCTGAACCTACTTTTATACAAAGTAATTTTAATAATTACAATTTTATTTGGAAAAATAATTTTAAGAAAGTAGGAATTACTTCGCTTGCTATTTTTGCAAAAAGCAAAAAATCTATTGTTGAACTCACCTATTTTAATATTGCCAATTGGGTCTATTTTAATAATGATGTAAAACCTACTCAGCAAAATATAAATGTTGGCTTAATACAGTTTCATGGGCAGCACACTTTTAAATTTAGGCACTTGCATTTGGCAACTGATGTTTTAATTCAAAAAAATGTAGCGATAAATGATGTATTGCAACTGCCACAATTTTTAATTACCGAACAATTGTTTTTTGAAGGCTATTTATTTAAAAAGTCATTGCTTTCGCAAGCTGGTGTTCAATTTAACTATTGTAACAGTTATTTCGGAAACGCTTATATGCCTTTGTTAAATCAATTATATAACCAAAATAAAATACTTGTCGGTGGTTATCCGCAATTAGATGTTTTCTTTAATTTTAAGATAAGAACAGTACGTATTTTTGTAAAAGCAAGTAATTTGAATTACGGATTTTTTCCTCAAACTATTTATTACCAAACACCTTTAAACCCAATGTTTAATAGACTAATACGTATTGGGGTTATATGGCGTTTCTTAGATTAATAATCTGTTCTATTTATTTAATTCAACCGATTCTAATTCATCAAATTTTTCAAAATTCATTACAATTACACCATCATTATTTGGCTTGTAGGTAGGCACAAATTTTGCGCTTTCAATAAAATCATCTTGTAAATAAGAATAGCGTGCATATACTTGTTGATGAAAAGTATCGTCGAAGGCTTTTACCAAAACAGTAAACTCAGCATTGGCATTTTTAAGGTCATTAATACTCATGCCATGTAACTCTGAGCCTTCTATAATTGGGTGTACAACTGTCCAACTAAGTGGGAAAAAATTTATTTTATCACGCTCCAAAGTTAGCCTTTCAAAAGCACGTTGAGGCATTTCATTTACAATTTTGTTATACCCAATTACAACTTGTACCTCAGTTTCTATAAGCTGGCTTTTTTGCATATTTGCCATCCTAAACATGAGTGCATTAATATTTTTGTAAGGTGCCAAAACCATATTTTTACTAAATAAAATTTTTGATTCGGGGCGCGAAAATCGTCCGTATAAAACACCTGTAATTAATGCAAAACCAAATAACCCAACTAACGATTCAATTGCTGCAATTGCGCTTGTAGAAAAACCAATTGGGTTTATACGCCCGTAGCCAACCGTGGTTAATGTTTGGGCACTAAAGAAAAAAGTTTCGTAAAAATGTTGCCAAGAATTATTTGCAATCATACCTCCTAAATGTTCGCCAAAATTGAGGTATAGAAAAGTGAAAATCAGGTTTATACTTAAAAAATAAATGATGGCTACCAAGTGAAATTTCCACCAAGGTATGGTAATTAAAAAGTGGTAGAATGTAAACGACTCCCTAAATTTTAAACCCTTTCGCAATACATTAAAAGTGCCGTCTTTATTAATTAAACGAATGTTATTTGCCGACGCATTAGTGCCAAATCCTAAATCTTTTGGTACTTCAATTTTTTGTTTACTCATGGTTCAAATTTAGAAAATATGTTACGTGGTGGTGCATACCATTTTCTAAAACTGAAACTTTTTGGTTTTGTATAAAAAAGGTATTTGAAAAAAAATGAATGCAGCAACTATAACGCCTACAAATTGTGTGCTGGGGTCAAATTCCATTAATGCAATAGAAGTTGAAATAGTGCCTAAATTAATTGCATAAACCACTAATACAACTTGTCGGTGCGATAATCCAATGTCTTGCAAACGATGATGTATGTGGTTTCTATCAGCCGAAAATGGTGATACACCACGTGCAGCTCTATAAATAAAAATGCGCAGGGTATCATATAACGGATAAATAATTACGGCCACTACAAATGCAGGTTTTGAAATTTTATCTAGCGGTTGTATAAGGTTGTAACTTTTTTCATATTCAATTAATTGCAAAGCCAAAATTGCTAAAATTAAACCTATGATTAATGAACCGCTATCGCCCATAAATATGCGGGCTGGCGCAAAATTAAAACCCAAAAAACCAAGTAGCGAACCAGCCAATGCAAAAGCAAAACAGCTTAACACTAAATTGCCAGCACCATAAAACCAAAAGCCAAATGCCATGGCTGCAATAAAACCTGTACCCGATGCTAAACCATCTACACCATCTATTAAATTAAATGCATTAATGATTACAATAAATGTAAATATTGAAAGAAAAATACTAATGCCTTCGGGTAATTCATTTATCATAAATATGCCGTGTAAGCCTTTTATTCTAATGTTTGCCATGAGTACCAAAATCATAGCTACTAACACATGCGCAGCTAACTTTTTGATGGGAGCAGTGCCAATAATATCATCTTTAATGCCTACAAAAAAAAGAATGAGCATACACGCCAATTCAAAATTATAAGTTTGAATATATGGTATTGGATAAGTAAGTGTGTATGAAAATAAAGTGGCAGTAAAAATCATTACCCCGCCAATAGTAGGTATTTCGCCTTCGTGTAATTTCCTTTCAGTATCGGGCTTATCTATCAAGCCTTTTAACTGCGCTACTTTTATAAGTGATGGCGTAAAAAAAACAACTATTACAAATGATATTACAAACGCTAAAAAACAAATTACCATGTGCCAAATAAATTATGTTTGCGAATATAGGTGAATAGTTTTATTGCATCAGTTTTTAGTATGATTTTTTCAAAATTGATAGGAACAAAATACTCTTCAATATTATGAATTTTTTATTTTGAATGAACACACATCTTTCAGAATGCTTAATTAATTTATAACAAGTGATTAACTTAATAGGTGGAAATAAATTGCAATATAACTAAAACGTCATTCCAGTAAATTCAAATTTTTTGCCATCAAATAAACCTTTATCGCTTATCTTTAATTCAGGAATTACAAGCAGTGCCATAAATGAAAGAGTCATAAATGGTGAGTTTAATGTTGAGCCTAATTGCTTTGCTTTTGCAGATAATTCACCGTACATTTTCGCTACGTATTCAGCACTGTATTCGCTAATTAATCCAGCAATTGGCAATGGTAAAACGATAGTGTTTTCTTCATCATAAACGCATATTCCACCTTTACATTCAATTAATTTATTCACTGCAATTGTCATATTATCTGTTGTTGTACCCACGCAAATAATATTATGACTATCGTGTGCCACAGTTGATGCAATTGCTCCTTTTTTCAGCCCAAATCCCTTAATAATTGCATTGCCAACTGGAGCCTCAAAATACCTATTTATAACAGATATTTGTAAATAATCATTTATAGTATCACCCTCAAAAATACCATTCTTAGTATTAGGCATTTCAAGTGTAGAAGTAATTAATTGACCATCGTGCGCCTCAATTATTTTTAAATTTTTGCTATTTAGTTTTATTTCAAAATCTTCTTTTTTCTTATCCAAGCAATTGAAATTATTTGGCAGTTTAGTTGGCGGTATTTCAATTGACGAATTCATGTCTTCTGCAACAATACTGCCGTTAATGTAAGTTTGTAAAACATCAAAATTTACAAGGTCTTTAACTACAATAAAATCTGCCACATCGCCTACCGAAAGTAATCCTACAGGTAATTTATAATGGTTTATTGGCGCAATGCAAGCCGCATATAACACATCAAACAAATCATATCCATCAGCAATGGCGCGCGCAACTAATTTATTTATGTGTCCAAGCAATAAATCGTCAGGGTGTTTATCGTCACTACAAAACATTATTTGCTTCGGAAATATTTTAATTAATGAAATGAGTGCTTCGTAATTTTTCGCAGCACTACCCTCTCTAATTAATATCTTCATTCCCAAAGTTGCTTTCTCAAAACCTTCTTCGTACGTAAAACATTCATGGTCGGTGCTGATGCCCGCACTAAAATATTTATTTAATTCAGTGCCGCGCAGTCCTGGAGCATGACCATCAACGGGCTTTCCAATTTTATGAGCGTGGTTTATTTTGGCGTGTACCTCAGCATCATCATATATTACACCTGGAAAATTCATCATTTCAGCCAAATACCAAATGTCATTACTTAGTAAAAGTTTTTCGGTTTCGGCAGCATTAATAGTTGCGCCGGCTGTTTCAAAACTGGTAGCAGGTACACAGCTTGGCGCACCAAAAAAAAATTTAAACGGTGTTTGTTTTGCATTGGCAATATAAAATTCTATACCCTGTATTCCCAACACATTTGCAATTTCGTGTGGGTCACTTACTGTGGCTAAAGTGCCATGTTTAACTGCCTCTTGCGCAAAAGCAGCAGGCATTAACATACTACTTTCTATGTGTACATGCGCATCAATAAAACCAGGCAAAATATAGTTTTCATAACTATTACTGTTTCTTCTTATTGCACTAATTTTTCCATCTTCAATCAATAGCTCTGCCGAATAAATTTCTCGGTTTCCAATATCAATAAGGTTTCCTTCAACTTTCATAATTATAGTTTTTACAATGCGAAATAACCATTTTTAAAACAATAGCCTCACATTTATTAATTGTGAATTTTAAAAGTGAGGGACTAAAAGCTATATTTCACTATACTTTATACTGCACGAATTCATCAATTCTCAAAAAACAAGCATTTTTCTTACCATTTAGCATTTTTCCCTCCACATTCTCCCACCAATTTAAAACTAACACAATTTCCAAATTTAATAAGCCTTGCAGCAATTTTTTGCACGTATCAAAACCACAATTAATTAAAAGTTTTCAACAATTGTGGTAAAAAGTGGTAGAAAGTGGAAATAAAGATTTTAATTTGTCTTGAAATAAAAAATGAGTAACACAACTTTTATAGGAGAATTTGATTGCAAGCTTGATGCAAAAGGCCGCTTAAGTTTGCCTGCTGGGCTATACAAGCAATTGCCCGAAGCGCAAAAAGAAAAGTTTGTGGTTAACCGTGGTATATTTCAAAAGTGCTTAATACTATATCCGTTGGCGGCTTGGGAAATAATTATGGCCGATTTAAGCAAGCTAAACCGCTTTAGTAAAGAAAACGACACGTTTATAAGGCAGTTCTCTAACGGTGCGTTAGAAGTTGAATTAGACAATGCAAACAGGCTGCTTATTCCAAAAAGATTAACCGATTATGCAAGCATAGAAAAAGATGTAGTGCTAAGTTCTAGCCTCAACAAAATTGAAATTTGGAGTGAGAAAAGTTACCGCGCAACTATGGACAATTTTGACCAAACAGCTTTTGAAATGTTAGCCGAAAAGGTAATGAGCAAAATAGAAGATAACAAATAAAATCCCATTAATACCAGCCCTTGAGGGGGAGGCAAGGTGGGGCATAACATGGAAAACTATCATACACCAGTTCTTTTACATAATTGTATTCAAGCACTAAACATTAGTGGTGGCGGCACTTACGTGGATGTAACGTATGGCGGCGGCGGACATAGCCACGAAATTTTAAAGCTTTTAATTGATGGGAAATTAATTGCTTTTGACCAAGATTATGATGCCCACAAAAACAATAGTGAAAATGAAAAATTGATTTTGGTAAAAAGCAATTTTCGTTACATAAAAAGTTTTTTGCGCATGTATTCGGCAATTCCTGTTGATGGAATTTTAGCCGATTTAGGCGTTTCGTCACATCAGTTCGATACTGGTGAAAGAGGCTTCTCTATTAGGTTTTCGGGCCCATTAGATATGCGAATGGACAAAGATGCAAAGCTAACTGCAGCCAAAATTTTGATGACATATAAAGAAGAAAAGTTGGTTTCAATTTTTTCTAACTATGGAGAATTAGAAGGTTCAAAAAGATTAGCACAACGAATTGTGGAAGCCCGTGAAAACACAAAAATAAAAACTACGGAGCAGCTTATAGAATTGTGCAAAGGCATGACGGCTCCACAAAAAATGAGTCAGTATTTGGCCCAGGTTTTTCAAGCATTACGCATAGAGGTAAATGATGAATTAGCTGCACTAAAAGAGATGCTACAACAATCTTTAGAAGTGCTAAAACCAGGAGGAAGACTAGTTGTAATGAGCTATCATTCGCTTGAAGATAGGTTGGTAAAGAACTTTATGAAAAGTGGAAACTTTGAAGGTATTATAGAAAAAGACCCTGTGTTTGGTACTGAAAAAACACCATGGAATATCATCAGCCGAAAGGCAATAATACCAAGCATGGACGAAATAAAAAATAACAACAGAGCAAGGAGCGCAAAACTTAGAATAGCAGAAAAAAAATGAGGTTTAACAATGATGACATAGATATTGAGAACAAGCTGAAAGAGCCTGCAACCGATGCTTTGCCAACATTAAAAGACATTGTTGGGGAAGAAAAATTTGCAGAAAAAATTGAAGAAGAAAAACAAGCTGGCGAAGTAAAAAGTGGAGTAAAAAACAAACAAAAATCTAAGACAAATAAGGTACAAAATAAAATTGGCAAAGCATTTTTGGATGTATTAAATGGCGAATTTTTAACCAAAGAAAATAGCACCCGACAATTGCCATTTGTATTGTTTTTAGCACTCATAGCAATGGTTTACATAGCAAATGGTTACTACGCCGAACACACAGTTAGAAAAATAAACGACGCCACAAAAGAGCTAAAAGAATTGCACAGCGAATACATAACAACAAAGTCAACACTAATGCAAGTAAGTACACAAAGTTCGGTAGCCAATTTATCGGCAAAGCTTGTACCTGGTTTGCAAGAAAGTAAAGAAGCGCCAAAGAAAATAGTAATAACAAAAAAATAATAAAAAACCTAGCCACTTCACAGAAGGGGCTGGGCGAGGCTTAGGAATGTCAAACGAAAAAAAACAAATAAATATTAGGGCCACAATCATGTTTGTGTTTGCTATGCTATTTGCGTTTGCCATAGTAGTAAAAATATTTACTATTCAATTTAAAGAAGGCGACAAATGGCGTGCAATGGCAAAACAAATGAATACGAAAGTATTCAACATTGAAGCTGCGCGCGGTAATATTTTTGATTGCGAAGGAAATTTATTGGCTACGTCAGTTCCTATTTATGAAATAAGAATGGACGTAAATGCCGACCCATTAACTGATAAAATATTCAATAAAAATGTTGACTCATTAGCGCTTTGCTTGAGTAAATTTTTTAAAAATAAAACTCAAAAGCAATACAAACAAAATTTGAAACGTGGACGAAATTCTGGCAAAGACCACTATCATTTTATAGCAAAAAATATTTCATACAATGAAATGCAAGTGCTTAAAACATTTCCCATTTTTAGGCTTGGAAAATTTAAAGGTGGCTTTATTTCGTTGCAACAAAACCGCCGCGAATTACCATTTCAATATTTGGCTTCGCGTACTTTAGGCTATGACCGTGAGGCAATAAAACCGGTAGGTGTAGAAGGTGCATACAATAAAAATTTGCGCGGTGTAAGCGGTAAAAGACTCATGCAAAAAATTGCTGGTAGCGTTTGGATGCCACTAAATGAAGACAATGAAATTGAGCCGAAAGATGGTGCCGATGTGATTACAACTATCGACATAAATATACAAGATGTTGCGCACCATTCTCTCGAAAAACAACTTATAAAATTAAAAGCAAAGTATGGTTGTATAGTTTTGATGGAAGTTGCAACCGGAAATATTAAGGCCATCGTAAATCTTTCGCGCAAAGATTCTGCCGATTACAGAGAAAATTACAACTATGCTGTCGGTGCTGCAACTGAACCTGGCTCTACGTTTAAGCTACCAGCATTAATGGTTGCATTAGATGATGGATATACAACTTTGGATGAGAAAGTAGATACAGAAAAAGGCGTTCATAATTTTAATGGACATGATATTGTTGATTCGCACGGAGGCATTGGAGTCGTTTCGTTACAAGAAGTTTTTGAAAAATCATCGAACGTTGGCACAGCAAAAATAATTTATAAATACTACGCAAAACAACCGCAAAAATTTATCGACGGTTTATACAGAATGGGCTTGCATAATCCATTAAGCTTAGATATTCCGGGTGAAGCATTACCATACCTAAAAACAACAAAAGATAAATATTGGAGCGCAGTTTCCTTACCCGTTATGTGTACTGGTTACGAAGAAAAATTTAGTGCATTACAAATACTTACTTTTTATAATGCCGTAGCAAATAACGGCACTATGGTAAAGCCCCATTTTGTAAAGGAAATTAGAGAAAAAAATATTGTTGTAAAAAAGTTTGAACCCGAAATTATTGTACAACAAATTGCAAAAAAAGAAACTATACAAATGGCTAGGAGAATGTTAGAGGGCGTTGTAGAACGAGGCACAGCAACCTATTTGAAAACTGCTCCATATAAAATTGCAGCAAAAACTGGCACAGCACAAATTGCACAAGGCAGCGGTGGCTATAAAATAAAAGGCACTGATAATAAAAGTTATCAAGGCTCATTGTGTGGATATTTTCCGGCCACAAACCCTATATATTCTATGATAGTGGTTATTAGCGAACCTACTAATGGCGCATATTATGCCAATGAAGTTGCAGGCCCTGTATTTCGCGATGTGGCTGATAAAGTATATAGCACAAGCAAACAAATTCACAAACCTATTGACGTTGATACAAACAAAAATATTATTAAAACGCCATATGCGAAAAGTGGTTCAAGCGAAGATATTTTGTATGTAACAAATGCACTAAAAATCCCTTGCAAAAATGCAATAAATGCTGATTGGGTAAATACTGCTACAGTATCAAAAACAATAAACCTTTCGGAGAAAAAAATGCAAAATGGAGCAGTGCCAAATGTGGTTGGTATGGGCTTAAAAGATGCAATTCATTTATTAGAAAATGCAGGATATAATGTAAAAGTAAATGGAGTAGGAAGGGTACAAAAACAAAGCATTGCAGAGGGTTCAAAATTAGAAAAAGGTAAACAAATAATTATTGTTTTAGGCTAATGAAATTACTATCCGACATATTATACAAAGTAAGAATTGAACAAGTAATTGGCTCAACACATTTAGCTATTTCAAACATTTGTTTTGACTCGCGACAAGCGGAAAAATTTGGAGTTTTTGTTGCAATTAGCGGCACACAAAATGACGGACATAAATATATTGATGATGTAATTACTAAAGGTTGCAACACAATCATTTGTGAAATATTACCAGCAAGTTTTGTTGAAAATATAACTTATGTAAAAGTGCAAGATAGCCAAGTGGCCCTTACTGTTTTAGCTGGAAATTTTTATAACCATCCTTCTACAAAGCTCAAATTAATTGGCGTTACAGGCACAAATGGAAAGACAACATCTGTAAGTTTATTGTATAAATTATTTACACAATTAGGATATAAATGCGGATTGATTTCAACAGTAAAAAACATTATTGGCACACAAGAAATTGCTGCAACACACACAACGCCCGATAGTTTAAACCTGAATGAATTGCTTCAAAAAATGCTTGATGCGAACGTAACGCATTGCTTTATGGAAGTAAGTTCTCATGCTGTTGCACAACACCGAATTGATGGCATTAGCTTTACTGGCGGGGCTTTTACAAATATAACACATGACCATTTAGACTATCACAAAACATTTGAAAATTACATCGCAGCTAAAAAAGGTTTTTTTGATATGCTCCCATCAACTGCATTTGCCATCACAAATAAAGATGACAAAAATGGTGCGGTGATGTTGCAAAATACCAAGGCAAAAAAATACACTTATGGCTTACAACAATTGGCAGATTTTAAATGCAAAATTATTGAAAATTCATTTAGCGGCTTGTTCCTAAGTATTGATAACACTGAAGTTTGGCTAAAATTAATTGGAACATTTAATGCATTTAATATTACTCTCGTTTATGCAATTGCAAGTTTATTAGGCGAAAACAAAACCAATATTTTAACCACGTTAAGCACATTAAATTCTGTGGATGGTAGGTTTCAATTTGTAAAATCACAATCAGGAATTATTGGAATAGTTGACTATGCACATACGCCAGATGCACTTGAAAATGTATTGAATACCGTAAATGATATCCGTACCAACAATGAGCAATTGATAACACTGATAGGTTGCGGTGGAAACCGAGATGCACTTAAACGCCCCATTATGGCAAAAATTGCTTGTACAAAAAGTAATAAAGTAATACTTACTAGCGATAATCCACGCAACGAAAATCCAAACGATATTTTAGCGCAAATGCAAGCTGGCGTTGAACCACAGCATAGCAATAGAGTGCTTAGCATAGTTGATAGAAAACAAGCAATTAAAACAGCATGTATGCTTGCCAAAAAAGGCGACATCATTTTAGTTGCAGGCAAAGGGCATGAAAAATACCAAGAAATTAATGGTGTTAAAAATCATTTTGATGATGTGGAGGAGTTATCAAATGCGTTAGCAGAAAATGAAAATTAATAATAATTGAAAATTTAATCAACAAAAAAATGCTTTACTATTTGTTTAATTATTTGCACAAAGAGCTTCATATACCAGGTACAGGTGTATTTCAATACATCTCCTTTCGTGCAGCAATGGCAATTATTACATCACTGATAATTTCTTTAATTTTTGGCAAACGCATCATTGCTTATTTGCATAAAAAACAAGTAGGAGAAACTGTTCGTGATTTAGGTTTAGAAGGGCAAACCCAAAAGCAAGGAACACCTACAATGGGTGGTTTAATTATCATTTCGGCAATTTTAATACCTACACTTTTATTTTCAAAATTAGATAACTCATACATAATAATAATGCTAATAACCACTGTATGGCTTGGTATTATTGGCTTTATAGATGATTATATAAAAGTTTTTAAGAAGGATAAAGCTGGATTAAAAGGAAAATTTAAAGTAATAGGGCAAGTGGGATTAGGCGTAATCATAGGCAGTTTACTCTACTTCAATCCAAACATTGTTATCAAAGAAAAAATAAAAAATGAACAAGAAGTAAAAATGCAAGAAGAGCTTTTTACTCAAGATGTAAAGTCAAACAATTTACCTCACTACGCCAAAGTAACAGTAAAATCAACTAAAACAACAATACCTTTTGTAAAAGACAATGAATTTGATTATGCCGATTTACTAAAATTTTTGGGTGATGATTATCAAAAGTGGGCATGGATGATATTTATTCCTATCGTAATATTTATTGTAACTGCTGTTTCTAACGGTGCCAATATGACTGATGGTTTGGACGGTTTAGCAACAGGCACATCAGCGATAATTGGCGCAACGCTAGCCATTTTTGCTTATGTAAGTGGCAACACAATTTTCGCAAATTATTTGAATATTATGTACATACCAAACACTGGCGAATTGGTAATTTACATTATGGCTTTTGTTGGTGCATGTGTTGGTTTTATGTGGTACAATTCTTTCCCTGCGCAAGTGTTTATGGGTGATACAGGAAGTTTAAGCTTGGGCGGAATAATAGCAGTTATTGCACTATGCGTGCGCAAAGAATTACTAATTCCAATTTTATGTGGTGTGTTTTTAATTGAGAATTTATCGGTGGTTTTGCAAGTAGCATATTTTAAACGCCAAAAAGCAAAGCATGATATTGAATATGCACGTGCGCACAGGCTACTGAAAATGGCTCCCCTACACCATCATTACCAAAAATTAGGATACCACGAATCAAAAATAGTTACACGCTTTTGGATTGTAGGTGTGATGCTTGCCATACTAACTTTTGTAACACTAAAATTAAGATAACAAACGTTTCAAATAGAAAAATAAAGATTTAAGAATGTCTGAGAATTTGCACATAACCAACAACAAATCATTATCAAGAATTGTAATTCTTGGTGGCGGCGAAAGCGGCGTTGGTTCTGCTATTCTTGCAAAACAACAAGGCTTCGATGTTTTTCTATCTGACAAATCTTTACTAAAAGAAAAATACAAAACAGAATTACTCGAAAATAATATTGAATTTGAAGAAGGACAACACACAGAATCGAAAATTCTAAATGCATCAGAAGTAATTAAAAGCCCTGGCATTCCTGGCAAAGCGCCGCTAATTAAATTATTGAATGAAAAAAGCATTTCAATAATTTCTGAAATTGAATTTGCGGCACGTTATACAAATGCCACATTGATAGGTATTACTGGCACTAATGGAAAAACAACTACTACTTCAATGATTTACCACATGCTTAAAAAAGCCAATATGAATGTTGGTTTAGGTGGCAATATTGGTAAGAGCTTCGCACGACAAGTAGCGCTAGAAAAATTTGATTTTTATGTATTAGAGTTAAGTAGTTTTCAGTTAGACGGCATGTTTAATACACGCATAAACATTGCCATACTATGCAACATTACACCCGACCATTTAGATAGATACGACTACAAAATTGAAAACTATATAAGCAGCAAATTCCGCATTTGTAACAACCAAAAACCCGAAGATTTTTTCATCTATTGTTTAGATGATGAAATTACAAAAGAGGCAATGCAGAACCAAAAATTCGAAGCCAAACTTTTGCCTTTTTCTCTTAACCAAGAAGTAGCGGAAGGCGCATTTTTAAAAGATAAAATAATCCACTTTAATTTCGATAACACACAATTTACTATGTATTTAGATGAACTAGCGTTACAAGGTAGGCACAATGCTTACAACTCAATGGCAGCAGGCATTACGGGACAAACCGTACATCTCCGAAAAGAGCTTATCCGTGAGAGTATGGAAGATTTCGAAGGCATTGAACACCGCCTCGAATTTGTTGCCAAAGTAAACGGTATTACTTTTATAAATGATAGTAAAGCCACCAATATTAACAGTACTTGGTTTGCTTTAGAAAGCATGGAAAACCCAACTGTGTGGATAGTTGGCGGGCAAGACAAAGGCAATGATTACGAATCTATAAAAGATTTAGTAAAAGAAAAAGTAAAGGCAATAGTTTGTTTGGGCTTAGAAAATCAAAAAATTATTGATGCTTTTAAAGACGTGATTCCTAATATAGTTGAAACCACAAGGGCAATTGATGCTGTGAAAGCGGCGTATCGTTTTGCTAAAAAAGACGAAACCGTTTTACTTTCTCCTGCCTGCGCAAGTTTCGATATTTTTGAAAATTATGAAGACCGTGGACGACAATTCAAATATGCAGTACGCAGTTTATAATAAGAATATTGATAGTATAAATATTTACTAAATAAATTTAAGATGGAAAATAAAGTAAAAAATATAAGTGCCGAACAAATTTTAATTAACCAAAGAACACAATTTAGAAAAGTCACTTTTCAAAGTAACAAAAGTGCTGAACATCGTTTAGAATTGGTTGATGTAATTAATGGCGTTGATTACATTAATGATAGTGCAAGCATTGATTTGAATAACACTTGGCAGTCGCTTGAACGTTTGCAAAAAGATATTATTTGGATAGCTGGTGGCAAATCTAAGGGCAATGACTACGAAGAAATGCGCGGTATGGTGCGCGAAAAAGTGAAGCTAATAATTTGCTATGGCGAAGAGCAAACTAATATTTTACGAACCTATCACAATGATGTAAAAATGGTAATTAATGCCACTAATTTACATGATGCAGTAATTATTGCAAACAAATTTTCGGAGGCAGAAATGTGCGTGCTTTTTTCGCCAGCATGTGCTAGTTATGATGAATATGAGAATTACGAACAGCGTGGTTTGGCTTTTAAAGCAGAGGTTAGCAAATTAAAATGGGGCGGCATTTAGAAAATTATAAATGTTGAATAATAAATAATGAATGTCTATCCAAATTTTCGTTGGGTAATACACTACAATAAGAAGAATAAAGAATGAGCATTAACTCAATAATAAAAGGCGATAAAGCAATTTGGGCGGTGGTGATTATGCTATCAATTGTATCAACAGTTGTGGTATATTCATCAACGGGCGCGCTTGCGTATAAACACCAAAATGGAAATACCGAATTTTACTTATTCAAGCACGTCTTCACATTGGTTTTTGGCTTGGCGCTAATGGTTTTAACGCACAACATAAAATATATTTATTACAACAGATTGTCCCAAATAGCAATGTTTGCAGCCATTCCATTACTTGCGTTTACTCTATTAAAAGGTTCAAATTTAAACGATGCAAGCCGGTGGATTCAAATACCAGTAATCAATCTTTCTTTTCAAACTTCCGATTTTGCTAAGCTTGCACTCATAAGCTACGTGGCGCGAATGTTGGCAATAAAACAAGAAAAATTAAATGATTTTAAAACTGGTTTTCTGCCAATTATTCTACCTGTTTTTGCTATATGCGGATTAATATTTCCTGCAAATTTATCAACAGCGGCTGTGCTTTTTACAACATGTTTTGCCCTTATGTTTATTGGCAGGGTGCATTACAAACACATGCTTGCATTAATTGGCTTGGGAGTTGTTGCGCTAATTCTGGTTTTTGGGGTAAGTAAAGTAGCACCAAAATTAGTTCCACGTATGGGAACTTGGACAAAACGTATCGAGAATTTTGGCAACCAAGACAGCAAAGGAAATTTTCAGGCAGAACAAGCCAAAATAGCTATTGCCACAGGTGCACCGTTTGGCAAAGGTCCTGGCAAAAGTACCGCCCGCAATTTTTTACCACAAGCATATTCCGATTTTATTTTTGCAATAATATTAGAAGAATACGGAACAATAATGGGCTTAGGAATTATTCTTTTATACATCATAATTTTATTTAGAGGACTGCGTATTTTAAAAAGATGTGACAAAACTTTTGGCTCACTTTTGGCTTTTGGATTGGCATTTAGTTTAGTTTTTCAAGGGCTCATTAATATGGCGGTTGCCACTAATTTATTTCCAGTAACTGGGCAGCCGTTACCCTTACTAAGTATGGGCGGCACTAGCATTTGGTTTACGTCAATTTCTATCGGAATTATACTGAGCATCAGCCGAGATTTGGAAAGTGAAGATGCAAATGAAATTGAAGAAGTTGAAAATAATAAGGAGGTAGCAATTGCTTAAAATTATTATTTCGGGAGGCGGCACGGGCGGGCATATTTTTCCTGCATTAGCAATTGCAAATGCAATAAAAGAGTTGAAGCCCGATACTGAATTTCTATTTGTTGGTGCAAACGGAAAAATGGAAATGGAGAAAATTCCAGCTGCTGGTTACGCTATTAAAGGACTTGATATTGCTGGGATTAACAGAAGCAGTATTCTTAAAAATTTATCATTTCCGTACAAACTTTTTAAAAGTTTAAGTGAAGCAAAAAAAATTGTAAAAACTTTTAAACCTGATATTGCAATTGGCGTAGGAGGGTATGCAAGCGGCCCATTATTGTGGGCGGCGCAAGGGCAAAAAATCCCGACTGTTATTCAAGAACAAAATTCGTATCCAGGTATCACAAATAAATTGCTTTCAAAAAAAGTAAAGCAAATTTTTGTGGCTTATACTGGTTTAGAAAAATTTTTTCCTAAAGAAAAAATTAAACTAACCGGAAACCCTGTGCGTGCTGACATTTTAAACCTTATCAGCAAAAAAGAAATTGGAATAAAACACTTTAATTTATCATCAGATAAAAAAATAGTTTTTGTAACAGGTGGTAGCTTGGGCGCAAGAACAATCAATCAATCCATCAAAAATTGCTTACACCTATTCAAAGAAAATAATGTTCAATTAATATGGCAAACAGGTAAAATATTTTTTGAGGAAACAACAAAAGCCAAGACAGAATTAGGTTATGATGGCATACATGTTTTTGAATTCGTGAAGGAGATGGATTTGGCTTATGCAGTTGCAGATATTGTTGTTTCACGCGCGGGTGCCGGTGCAATTTCCGAACTATGTATTGTTGGTAAAGCTTCGATTTTAGTGCCTTTGCCAACTGCTGCCGAAGACCATCAAACACACAATGCAATGAGTTTGGTAAATAACAATGCGGCAATTTTGGTACGCGACATTGATGCGAAAGAACAACTATCAAAAACAATGTTTGAATTATTAAGCAACGAAAATCAAAGAAAAGAAATGGAAGCAAACGCCAAGAAATTATCATTGCCAAATTCAGCAAAAATAATTGCAGAGGACATAATAAAAATAGCGCTTGGTGCATAGAGGTTACTATATAGTTTTTAGTATAAAGTATTTGGATAATAATAGGTAGTAAAATGTTGAATTAATAATATGAAGTACTTCTAACAAGGTTGTGATTCCTGAGCAGGCAGGAATCTCAAATTATTATTCCTCATAACACGGGGATGAAAAGCGAAAGTGAAATAATTTAAAAAAAATAGAATTAAAAGTTGCCAAAATCAAAAATTTATAAACGAAAAATTTTGAACACAAACCATCGCATCAGCAAATTGTCAAATTAAAAAATTAGAAGAAATGGAATACGAAAACATATATTTTTTAGGAATCGGTGGAATTGGCATGAGTGCAATTGCACGCTACTTCAAAGCCAATGGCAAAGCGGTTTCGGGATATGACCGCACGCCAACGCACCTAACTGATGAACTTAGAAATGAAGGAATAAAAATTCATTTTGATGACAACGTACTTTCCATTGACCCGCTGGTTTTGAAAAATAAAGAAACCACTTTGGTTGTTTACACCCCCGCAATTCCGCACGAAAATGCAGAATACATTTACCTTAAAAACAATGGCTATAATCTAAAAAAACGCAGCGAAGTATTAGGAATAATTACCGCCGACAACATTACAATGGCTGTTGCTGGTACACATGGCAAAACTACTACATCAACACTTTTAGCACATATTCTAAAATCTTCGGAATACGATTGCACGGCATTTTTAGGTGGTATTTCTACAAATTATAACACCAACTTATTGCTCGGTACGCAAGGTGTGGTGGTGGAAGCCGACGAATATGACCGCTCCTTTTTAACCCTTCACCCCGACCTTGCAATTGTTACTTCAGTAGATGCTGACCATTTAGATATTTATGGTTCGCATGAATATATGAAGGAATCTTTTGAACTTTTTGTAAAAAAATTAAAAGATGTGAGTGTGCTAATATCCAAGCTGGGGCTAGATTATAACATCCGTGAAAATGAAAATACAGCAGTTTATTTCTATTCATTAAAAGACCATCAAGCTGATTTTTATGCCGAAAATTTTAGAATTATGGGTGGCAAATATCATTTTGATTTTAAGAGTTGTATAAAAAATATTGATGATGTAGAACTTGGTTTACCTGGTTTGCACAACGTTGAAAATGCAGTAGCAGCAATAGCCGCAGCACAAGCAATGGAAATTAATTGCGACAGAATTAAAGCTGCATGTGCCACATTTAAAGGCGTAAAACGTAGGTTTGATACACATATAAAAACAGATGCATTGGTTTACATTGATGATTATGCACACCATCCTGCTGAGCTTGCAGCCGCTATTGGTGCGGTGCGTGAGTTGTATCCAAACAGAAAAATTACAGGTGTTTTTCAGCCACATTTATTTACACGCACAAGAGATTTTGCCGATGATTTTGCAACAAGTTTAGATATGTTGGATGAATGTGTTTTGTTAGACATTTATCCTGCACGCGAATTACCTATTGAAGGCGTAACATCACAGATGCTTTTAGATAAAATGAAATTGGAAAACAAACGGGTAAGCTCAAAATATAATTACATAAAAGAGTTTAGCAAAGAGGGATTAGATGTGCTGTTAACATTAGGTGCTGGCGATATTGACACTTTGGTAGAACCGATAAAATTGAAATTGAGGAGCTAAGGATTTGAATATAGTAAAAGGTATATAATTGATGGAATATTGTAAATTAGAAAGGTTTTGCAAGTTCGGTTTTATTCCAAACTTTAAATTATATTTGTGATAATTAAAATGAGAATAATTGGTAGAAAAACTATTCTAAAATATAAGAAAAAAAATATTGGAAATAGTAAATTAGGAATTGAAATAGACAAATTAATTGAAGATTTAGAAACTTTTAATCCTAAGAAGTTTGCCATAAAAAACATTAGAAAAGATGCAGATTGTGTTCATAACCAAGGGTTTTATTTTTTTGATGTAGATATTCACAGAACCCTTATTTTAATTGAGCTTGATGATGATGGAGAAGCAACAATAATTTGGATTGGGACGCACCAAGAGTATGAAAGAACTTTTAGTAACAATAAAAACACCATTGAAAAATGGCTTAGAACAAAAAATTATATTGATTAATGAAAACACATTTTGATATAGAAAAATTTATAGAAAATGGTTCTTTAAAAAACGAATTAGATTTGGAAAGGGCAATGATTGCAGATAGAAAACTGAGCTTACTTTCCAAGGAAAACGTGCATTTTAAAAACCAAAGAAATAAGCTGAGAAACTTGATTGAGGCCTATGAAAAAAAAGTTTGGTCTAATCTAGATAAGATAACCGACAAGCAAATTGAAGAGAGTGACAAGTCGGAAATTGTAGCTGAACAAGAAAGAATATTTTTAGAAAATAGGAAACAAAAAATTAAGGAAAAATTAAATACTTTAGATTTAACGCAAGAAAATTTAGGTAATATTTTAGGACATAAAAGCAAAACTCATATGTCTGAATTAATGAATGGAATTAAGCCTTTCACTTTGAAAGACTTGATAATAATTAATAGACTTTTGAAAATTGAAATAAAGTATTTAATCCCTGTTTTTTTATCGAAGGATGAACAAATTAAAATTAAAATGGCAGTTATAAAATTAAATAAACCAAAAATAAAATTAGAGAAAACTGATTTGATGTTTAGCTAGTTCTTTACAAAAAACACCATGATAAAAACAAGCAAAAACCTCCAAACACTCTAAAACTTTACACTTAAAATGAAATTAGTATTAAACATATTGCTTTGGTTGCTGCTTGCGGGCGGTGCTATTTTGCTGTTTGCATTTACTAATAAAACTACTAATCAAATGAGGTGCAAAGAAGTTATTATCAACATTAATAACGACAATGAAAATTATTTTGTGGATGAAGCCGATATACTGCAAATGGCTTATCAGCGCGGCGATTCGCTGAAAGGACAAATGATGAAAGACATAAATATTTATTCGCTAGAAAATATTTTTAACGCACATCCTTCAGTTCAAAATGCAGAAGTTTATGCAAGCATTAATGGTGAATTATTTATAAATATTATTCAACGAAAACCCATTGCTCGTATTATTACTTACACTGGCGATAGTTACTATTTTGATGCAGACGGCAAGTTAATGCCACTGTCGGAAAAATACTCGGCACGTGTACCCGTTTTTACGGGGAGTATCCCCTACTCTTTTGGTGCAAATTATACAAGAGATTTTAAAAAAGAAAACCTGCCAGAAGATTCACTAAATATGGATAACAGACTAATGTGCAGTATTTTTCATTTGGCAAAATATATTAATGAAAGTGAGTTTTGGACAGCACAAATTGAACAAGTAAATATTGTTGACAACGATTTTGAATTGATACCAAAAGTTGGCGATAATAAAATTATTTTTGGCGATGCAAAAAACACAGATAAAAAATTTAAAAAATTAATGACATTTTATACCGAAGGTTTATCTAAAACTGGTTGGAACAAATACAGTATTATTAACCTTAAATATGAAAATCAAGTACTTTGTACAAAAAATGATGTTGCGCTTGTAGTACCTGCAAATACTGGAAGCGAGACGAAAATAGTAGAGCCTATCATAAAAGATAAAAGTGAAAATAAGATTATTGAAGCCGCAGAAGGTTTAGCAAAAAAAGTCGAATTAAAAGTCGAAAAAATATTCGCGAAAAAGAAAACGAAAAAGGAAAAGTCTTCATCAAAAAAAGATAGCAAAAAGAAAAAAAATAGTAAAAAAAAATAACATGAGTAACGGAAAAATTATTGTTGGATTAGACATTGGAACAACTAAAATTGCAGTACTTGTTGGGCAAGTAAACGAACATAATAAAATTGAAATTATTGGTATTGGCCGTGCCGAATCATTAGGGGTAAAACGCGGAATGGTTTCTAATATTGAGCAAACGATTAACTCAATAAAAATTGCTGTTGCCGAAGCCGAAGCGCAAAGTAATGTAGAAATTAAAACAGTAAATGTTGGTATAGCTGGGCAGCACATTCGCAGCATGCAACACCGCGGTTTGCGCACACGCCAATCGTTAGAAGATGAAATTAGTAAAGCAGATATTGAGGCCTTAACTGAGGACATGCACAAATTAGTGATGCAGCCCGGCGAAGCCATTATACACGCGCTTCCGCAAGAATTTATTGTGGATGGCGAACACGGAATTAAAAACCCTGTAGGTATGAGTGGTATTCGTTTAGAAGCAAATTACCATATTATTACAGGCCAAATTGCCGCCATAAATAACTTAATAAAATGTGTTGAAAAATCAGGATTGAAAGTTGCCGATTTAACACTTGAACCTCTTGCATCAGCAGCATCAGTACTTAGCGAAGAAGAAAAAGAAGCAGGCGTTGTATTGATAGATATTGGTGGCGGTACAACCGATATTGCCATATTTCAAGAAGGAATTATTAGGCACACCGCAGTAATTCCGTTTGGTGGCGACGTAATTACAAAAGATATAAAAGAAGGTTGCAGCATTATTCAAAACCAAGCAGAAACCCTAAAAGTGAGGTTTGGTAGTTGCTTGCCACGCGAAAACCAAGACAATGAAATAGTGAGTATTCCGGGCCTTCGCGGACGTGAGCCCAAAGAAATTTCACTTAAAAATTTAGCAAATATTATTGGAGCACGCATGGACGAAATGATACAACATGCAGTGTATGAAATTAAAAATTCGGGCTACGAGAAAAAATTAATTGCTGGTATTGTACTAACAGGTGGCGGTTCGCAAATGCGCCATTTGGTACAGCTTACAGAGTATATTTCGGGTATGGATGTACGCATTGGCTACCCAACCGAACACCTTGCCGGAAACTTTGAAGATGTAAAAAGCCCAATGTATTCAACGGGTATAGGCTTGGTAATTACCCAATCAAACGATTCGCTTAACCGTAAAAAGGCAAAAGTAGAAAATGTAATTGCCAATGAAACACCTGAAATTACAATAGATACAGAACAAACAGATATAAAGGAGCAACCAGAAAAAACCAATTTAATTGATAGGTTCAAAAAATGGTTTGGCGAGGATATACAGTAGGTAGTTGATGGTTAGTAGTTGGCGCATAGTATATGGAGTTTAACATTGAAAATTAGATGAAACATAACTAAGAAATAGGGGCAACAATTATTGCCATTACTCAAGTAAATATTGGTGCTACTTCTGGAAAAATTAGAATACATTTTAGATTAAAGTAACTAATGAAAACTGTATTTTAAGTGATGATAGTTTTACATACAAATCACATCATTTTTACAGAAAATAATTATTGATGTAGATGTATACTAATTAGTAATAAGAAAACACAATGAAATGGGTAATGCATTTGTCTTTTTTCACTGTCGCCAATGGTCTAATTTATCATCTTAAAAGATATAAATTACCATTACAGTTTAACTCTCCTTTTATACAATCAGAGTTTCTCATGGTTATTATGAATTTGTACAAATCCTACTTAGTTTTTGAAGTACTCTTTTTTGTTTTTTGGGCAACAATAGTAACATTCTTTACACTTGTTTTTTTGGAAGTGTCTTTTTTGGCAACAGCAGGTTTATCAATAATACCAGCCTCTTTCTTGTAGTGCGGAGGATATACAACACCATCCATCATACGCTTTTCTAGTGCAGCACGAATAACAGTATCATTCAAATATTTTTCAATCATAAGTGTACCAATTGGTGCAGCCCAACTTGCACCCCAGCCACCGTTTTCAATCATAAGGCCTATTGCAATTTTGGGGTTATCTCGCGGTGCAAAAGCCACAAAAAGTGAGTGGTCTTTTCCATGTGGGTTTTGCGCCGTACCAGTTTTTCCTAATATAGCAATGCCCGGAACTCTTGCACCAGCAGCCGTTCCGCGTTCTACCACATCTTGCATACCATCATATACCAAATCAAAAATTGCTGGTGCAACGGTGGTGTAATTTTTTGTTTTAAATTTCTTGCTATGCTCATTTGAGTTGCCTATTTTTTTGATGATGTGAGGCGTATAATAAAATCCTTTGTTGGCAACAATGCACATTACATTTGCCATTTGTATTGGAGTAATACCTAACTCGCCTTGTCCTATGCCTAAAGACACGCAGGTAGATGAACGCCAATGACCTTTACCAAAAACTTTGTCGTAATATTTTACGGTTGGCACCATGCCGCGCAACTCATTTGGCAAGTCGCTGTATAGGCGTTTTCCCACACCAAAACTCAACACATTATTGCGCCAATGTTCATAACCATCTTCGGTATTGTTATATTTTGGTTGGTCCACAATACTTCTAAAAACGTAGCAGTGATATGTGTTACATGAGTGTTGAATTGCAGCACGCAACGAAATACTTCCATGCCTTGCATCGCATTTTACGGTGTGCCCACTCATGTGGTAACCACCAGGGCAAGGGTATGTTTTTTCAGGCGTGAGGCAACCTTCTTGCAATGCTATCAAATCATTTATTAATTTAAAAGTAGAACCAGGAGGGTAATATGCCATCAAAGCCCTATTAAACAAAGGCTGCAAAGGGTCTTGTAAAAGTTTGCCATAGTTTTTGGAACGTTCGCGGCCAACCAATAAATTTGGGTTGTATGATGGTGCCGAAATACATGCTAATATTTCGCCAGTTTGCGGGTCTATTGCTACAAGTCCACCAGTTTTGTTAGCGAATAATTTTTCGCCATACTCTTGTAATTTCGCATCAATAGTTGATATAATATTTGCGCCTGTAACTGAGGCTGTGTCATACATTCCATCTTTAAAATGCCCTTTGGTTCTGTTAAAAACATCCACCATTAATATTTTCAATCCTTTTTTGCCACGTAGTTCATCTTCGTAAGATTTTTCTAAACCACTAATCCCAATATAATCACCGTTTTTATAATAAGGGTTTTGTGCCAACGTTTTTTCGCTAGCCTCGCCCACGTAACCTAAAGCATGTGCTGCAATACCACGCGGATACTTACGCAGTGTGCGGCTTTGCACATAAAATCCTGTAAAGCGATAAAGCTTTTCTTGTAATGCCGCATAGTTTTGTTTTGAAATTTGTGCCGCAAAAATTGAGGCTTTAAATGGCGAATATTTTCTAACTTTATTAATGGTTGCAATAAATGACTCTTTGGTAATGCCAATGGTATTGCACAAATCCATGGTATCAATATTTTTTACCTCTTTTGGGATAACCATTAAATCATAAGCGGCTTCATTATATACTAACAAATCTCCATTTCTATCATACACCAAGCCACGTGCAGGATAATCGGGCGTATAGCGCAACACATTGTTATTTGCCGATAATTTATATTCGTCATTAAAAACCTGAACATAAAATAAACGCAAAATATACACTACAGCCACCACCGAAAATATGCTCATTACAACATATTTGCGGTCATTAAAAACACTCATTTATACTAACTTATTAAGGGGAAATTTCAACTGCAAAAGAAAAGAAATTTGTAATGTGTAACAATAGCAAAACACATTTTTATTTGCCACTTATTGTTAATTATTAAGTAATTCATAAAAGAGAATCAACGTTATACGGATAACTTAGTTTGATTTAGGATATTTTAGTTCAACCCGATTTAAGTTGCGCCATAAAACTTTTTTTAGTAAAATTATTTAATTGATAATCAGCAGTTTATAGGCTTTAATAAAATTATTTTACAATTTGTGGGTTACCTTTTATCTCAATAAGTATTAAGGTATATTTTTAATTAAAAAAACAAAAAAAAATGAAAAATTTATTTAAAGTTACTTTTGCTGTTGCAGCAATTACATTTGCAACATCTTGCTCATCTTCAAAAACTGAAGAGACTGTAATTTCTGATTCAACAATGGTTGTTACTGAAGACCCTACAATGGATTCTACAGCTACTGTTACAACAGATTCAGTTCACACTGAAACTACTACAACAGAAGAGCACAAATAATCGAATAATTAGGTTGTTTAAATTAAAACCTGCACAAGTAATTGTGCGGGTTTTTTTATTGAAATTGTTTGCAATTTTTTAATAAAAATAATTAGCGATGCTGCTTTTATTAATAGTTTCGCACCAACAAAATAATAACAATGAAATTTTTTATAGACACTGCAAATCTTGCACAAATTAAAGAAGCCCAAGAGTTAGGGGTATTAGATGGAGTTACCACAAACCCATCATTAATGGCGAAAGAAGGCATTAAAGGAAGCAATAATATTTTAAAGCATTATGTGGACATTTGCAACATTGTGGATGGTGATGTAAGTGCTGAAGTTATTGCCACTGACTACAAAGGTATAATTAGCGAAGGTGAAAACCTTGCAGCTTTGCACCCACAAATAGTTGTAAAAGTACCAATGATAAAAGATGGGATAAAAGCCATTAAATATTTTTCTAATAAAGGTATAAAAACCAATTGTACATTGGTATTTAGTGCCGGACAAGCATTGTTAGCAGCCAAAGCAGGTGCTACTTATGTTTCACCATTTGTTGGCCGATTGGATGACATTGCTTTTGATGGCATTGAATTAATAAATCAGATAGTTGGTATTTATGCTATACATGGCTACGAAACGCAAGTGCTAGCAGCCTCTATTCGCCACACCATGCACCTTATACAATGTGCCGAAGCGGGTGCTCATGTAGTAACTTGCCCACTAAATGTAATTACAGGATTGCTTAAACATCCGCTAACAGATAGTGGTTTGGCTACCTTTTTGGCTGATTTTGAAAAAACAAAAGAGTAACATTTAGCTATTTTTTGTACTATTTATTTATTGCATCAAGCAACTCGGCTAACCGTTTTGCTTGATGCTTTCTACTAAAAAAGAGTGCTTTATCACCTCTTAAATCGGCCTGTAGTTTTATACCTTGTTCATATTTTTTATAGGCCGTAACTAAAAAATTATATGTTTCGTCAACTGTGTTTGTGCAGGTACCACAGCCACTTTCGATAATAATTTTCTCAACTTCCCCATTATCAGATGGAGCAACAAGTGTGTGAGTACCACTGCTGATATACTCATAAATTTTACTCGCAATTATTCCTTTAAAGCCTTTCCAGGCTGGGTAAAGCAACAAGTGGCTTCTGGCTTCTATTTCTAAAATTTTTTCTTTTTCAGTTCTCTCCGTACACTCAAAATATTGCTCATAGCCTTGCATACAATTATTAATACGCTGGTGCTGTTCTTGGTGAAATGCCAACCCCGGAAAAAGTAATTTTACTTTTATACCATCCATATTATTAATTAATTTGATAAATGCCTCACAAAAAAATTCAATTTGTTGCCCATGATATAAAGTACCTACATAGGTAATTGTAAAGTCGTTAAACGTTGGCATGTTCAGGAATTTGTCAAACTCGCCAGTTTCAAAACCGTTTGAAATCCATTTACCTTTTACACCAACAAATGACGATATTTCATTTAAAAGAGGTTCCGATACTGATGTAATTGCACTTGCAGTACCAACCCATTTTTTTTCTAAATGTTTGTCGTTGTCGCGTATCCACTTAAATAAAAATCCACGTTCAATTAAGTCAATTTCCGAAGTTGTCCAAGCATCTCTATAATCGGCAATCCACTTAACATTATATTTTTTTTGAAGCTGGTAACCATATTTAAAAAGTATATAGGGATTCCCCGAAATAATCACATTTTTTATGTCATTATTTTTGGATATTAATTCGTCGGCAAACTGCCCAATATTGTTATATGGTATAAAACTATTTATATATCGTTGTAATACTATTTCGATAAGGCTGAGTGTTCGCCTAAGCAGAACCATTTTTTTATTCCCATATTTAGAATAAATTTTATCTTTTGTGTTTGGAATATATGGCAACTGATACATTTCAAACGAATCATTTTTTTGATGAATAATATCAGTGGGTGTTGCAATAGAAACATCTTCCAAACTTTTTATTTGATGGTCCCAACGGCGCGTAATTACTATAGGATAATAACCTGAGGCATTCAAATGTTTTGCCCAAGAGTAAACCCTCTCAGACGCTGTAAGATTACAAGGTGGAAAAAAATATGAAATAAGTAAAACCTTTTTCACAAACTTTTTAAGTTTAAATTTAAAGTGCTAATGTAATTTTATTTATTACACTAGTACGTTGATTTTGTTATAAAATTAAGTAAAAATATATTGAAATATTGGATACTAACAATTGAATATTTTTTTGTCTAATATTCTTCGAATTTGCATATAAATCCGTAATGTTTTCGATATGTTTTATGGTTGGTAAAATAAATTTTAGGTGGCTTCATTTTAGTTGTCACCTTTTTCTAATCAATTTCAACAAAAAATATTAATAGTTTTGTAATTCAAATACATTTATGCAAATTTTCAGTAAATTACTTTACTACCTAATTATATTACCGATTTCAAAGTTGCCTTTTGATTTACTTTATGGGGTTTCCGACATCTTATATGTATTGCTTTTTTACGCGGTTGGCTATCGCAAAAAAGTTGTAATGCAGAATTTAAGCATTGCTTTTCCCGACAAATCTGAAGTTGAAAGAAAACAAATTTGCAAAAAATTTTACAGACATTTATGCGACGTTATTATAGAAACTATTAAAGTTTTTAGCATTGATGAAAACACCTTGCACAAACATTTGCGAATTATAAATCCGGAATATTTAGAAAAATATCATCAACAAAATAGGAGTGTAATTTTGGTTACTGCGCACTATGCAAATTGGGAATGGGCAGCATTGGCTTTTAGTAGGAAAACCGTTTATAAAGCAATGGGTATTTTTAAGCCATTAAGCAATCAATTTTTCAATCAAATACTTATTTCGTCGCGTGGTAAATTTGGCTGTGAGCTTTGTGCGCCGCGCCAGGTAGGTGTTTTTATTGAAAACCATAAGCATGATTTATATGCTTATGGTTTTATTGCCGACCAAAACCCAAGTAATAAAATTAAGGCACATTGGATGAAATTTTTCGGCAAAAATGTACCCGTAAACTTTGGGTTAGAAAAATATGCAAAACAATACGATATGCCTGTTGTATATGGCAGAATTGAAAAAGTAAAACGTGGCTATTATACCATGGAATACATTGAATTAACTGAACATCCCAACCAACATAACGATGGTGAAATATGCGAAATGTTTATGCAATATTTAGAAACACTAATAAAACAAAAACCTGAATATTGGCTTTGGACACACAGGCGTTTTAAACATGCTACTGATTAATAATCTACAAACTCATTACGTTCTACATATTCAATAATTTTCCCTGCAATATCTTCTTTTGTAGCCGCTTCAATTCCCTCTAATCCTGGCGATGAATTTACTTCCATTACAAGCGGCCCACGGCTACTTTGCAACATATCAACACCTGCAATTGCAAGCCCTAATTTTTTTGCCGATTTTATTGCTGTAATTTTTTCTTCGGGGCTCAATTCTATTACTTGCGCTGTGCCACCGCGGTGCAAATTCGAACGAAATTCGCCAGGTGCACCTTGCCTTTTCATTGCACCTACAACTTTACCATCTACCACAAACGCCCTAATATCAGCTCCTCCAGCTTCTTTTATAAATTCTTGCAGCAATACATTTGCTTCTAAATCAATAAATGTTTCTATCATACTTTTAGCCGATTTGTGTGTTTCGGCAAGCATTACGCCAATGCCCTGCGTACCTTCTAAAAGTTTTATTACAAGCGGCGCGCCGCCTACCAATTCAATAACTTTTTCAATGTTTTTTGCCTCGGCTGCAAATGCCGTTTTTGGCATACCAATACCTGCACGTGCAAGTAATTGCAGACTGCGTAGTTTATCACGCGAACGCACCAATGCTTGACTTTCAACAGCCGTAAAAATTTTCATCATTTCAAACTGACGAACCACAGCAGAACCGTAAAATGTAACCGATGCGCCAATACGCGGTATTACAGCATTTACACCAGTTATTTCTTGTCCTTTATAGTAAATGTGTGGGCGGCCTTTTTCTACAATCAACACACATTTTTGATGGTCAATAATTAGCATCTCGTGCCCGTGCTGTTTGCCTGCTTCAACCAAGCGGCGGGTTGAGTATAAATTAGGATTGCGTGATAAGATGGCTATTTTCATACAATAAAATTTCTATAAATTAGTAAAGCAATGATACATTTTTACTTTCAAAAAATTGTTAGTATTGAATAAAATTTTATACCAAAAAATTTATTTATGGAATATTTAGAAATATTGCGAAAAGACAAAGTATTATCCGAAATAATTGCTGAACCATTAAAACTAAAAAAGAAAAAATCTGATTTGTATTTTACCTTATTACGTGCTGTAGCTGGGCAGCAATTATCAACAAAAGCAGCCGATACAATTTGGAAAAGATTTGTGGCTTTGTTCCCCGACGAATATCCACATGCATCGCAAATATTGAGTTTAGATAATGAAAGAATTAGGGCGGTTGGTTTTTCGTACCAAAAGGCTAACTACCTCAAAAACATTGCTGGTTACCACATCGAGCATGATTTGAATAGTGCAAAAATAAAACGAATGAAAGATGACAAATTAAAAGAATTTTTAACCATAATAAAAGGTGTTGGCACTTGGACGGTTGAAATGATTTTGATGTTTTCTCTTAACAAAACAGATATATTTCCGATAGACGATTTAGGAATACAAAATGCCATGAAAATGATTTATACAATACCCGAAACTAAAAAAGAAATGAAAATAAAAATGCTTGAAATAGCAGAGAGTTGGCGGCCATACAGAACTTACGCTTGCTTGTATTTATGGCGACACAAAGACAATAAACCAATTAATAATAAACTTTAGTTTGTTATCTTTATTTGAAACAAATTATTTGACGATAATAGGATATAGTATAATATTTCACAATAATTTAATTATGCTTATTTTCAAATACATTTTAGCATAAATTGCCACCAATTATGAAAACACTTTCTCTAAATATGTTTAGATTTTACAATCTATATTTTGTAGTGTTTCTAATTTTGTACTTTACCAATTGCAATGCGCAAAAAATTGCTGTGGCCCTTAGTGGTGGTGGCGCAGATGGTTTAAGCCATATTGGTGTTTTAAAAGCATTAGAAGAAAATAAAATACCAATTGATTATATAGCAGGTACTTCGATGGGTGCACTTGTTGGCGGATTATATGCCGCAGGTTATAGCCCTGCTCAAATAGAAGCATTTGCTTTATCAGAAAAATTTCAGCGATGGGCAAATGGTGAAATAGAAGAAGGTTACATTTACTACTTTAAAAAGAAAGCAATTGATGCCTCGTGGATAAGTTATAAATTCTCTATTGATACGGCTTTTAGGGCTTCAATACCAACAAATTTAGTTGACCCAATTCCTATTGATTTTGGCTTGTTAGAATTATTTTCAACCGCATCAGCAGCTTGTAAAAATAATTTTGATAGTTTGATGATTCCTTTTCGTTGCGTGGCTTCCGACATTACTAGCAAGCAGCAATCTGTTTTTGATAAAGGCAATTTGGGTCAATGTGTTCGTGCATCTATGAGTTATCCTTTTTATTTGAAACCAATAACCATTGACGGTAAACTATATTTTGATGGTGGTTTATATAATAATTTCCCGGTTGATATTGCGCACAAAGCCTTTAAACCCAATTTAGTTATTGGCAGCACAGTATCCGAAACCGTTGAAAATCCTAATGAAGATGATATTATTTCGCAGGTAAAAAGCATGATGGTAAACCGCGATAGAGGTTTACAATTGCCACCAAATACTATTGTAATAGAACCACAAGTTGCCAATGCTTCTTTGTTTGATTTTACAAAAGTTACCAAAATTATTGCCTTAGGTTACGATGCCGCGAACTCAAAAATGAAGGAAATTTTAGCTAATACCACAAGACGCACAAATGCAGATTCTTTGTTGTGCGCAAGGCAAAATTTTATGAGTAAAACCAACCGTTTACTTTTCGAAAAAATTGATATTTCTGGGCTTAAAAAAGGACAACAAATTTATGTGCGGAGGTTGCTACAACCAAAAGGTAAATTAATTTCTTTAGAAGAAATAAAGCCGCTTTATTATAGGCTTGTAGCCGATGAAAAGATAAAACAAATTTATCCGTTAGCGATTTTTAATCCAACAACAGGTTTTTATAAATTGAATTTAGCAGTAAAAAAACAGAAAGATATTTTTGCCTCTTTTGGCGGCAATTTCTCATCGCGCCCAATAAATGAAGCCTATTTGGGTTTGCAATACAATTACTTTAATAGAATAGGAAGTTCTTTTTTTGCGAATACTTATTTCGGAAAATTATATGGTTCATATCAGTTTAAAGTTAAGTTAGATTTTCCATCAAAATTTCCGTTTAATACTGAAATAAGTTACACCCGTAACCGCTTTGATTTTTTTAAAAGTTCTACCGCTTTTTTTGAGGATGTAAAGCCATCATACCTTATACAATATGAAAATTATTTAGATGCAAATGTTTCATTTCCTACCAAAAATAAAAGTAAAATTATGATTGGTGCAAGTAATATTAAAATGTTTGATGACTACTACCAAAGTCAAAGTTTTACATCCTTAGATACTGCCGACCGCACACGTTTTAATGCAAACACAGCGTATTTAATGTTTGAAAGAAATACACGAAACAAAAAGCAATATGCAAATAGTGGCACTTACTTTGCCTTAAAAGCTAGGGTATTAGAGGGCTTTGAATATAATTACCCAGGCTCAACTTCAGAGAAAACAGACTCAAATACTTATTACCATTTTTGGTATCAAGTTAAACTAACGTATGATACCTACTACAAAAGGCGTGGAGCTTTGCGTTTGGGTTTCTTTACAGAAACAGTAATTTCTACACAAGATTTTTTTAATAACTATACTGCATCATTACTTTCGGCACCAGCATTTATGCCTATTCCAGAGAGTAAAACACGTTTTTTGCCAAACTTTAGAACCCATAGTTATACCTCCGTAGGTTTAAAAAATGTAATTAATTTCTATAAGAATTTCGATTTGCGTTTGGAGGCATATATTTTTCAACCATACAAAGAAATTATCAAAATAGAAAATAAGCAGCGCGCCAACTATGGGCCTGCCTTTGCAAAACGTTATGTAATTGCTACTACCGCCATGGTTTACCACAGCCCAATTGGGCCTGTAAGCTTAGCCATAAATTATTATGACCGTGATGAGTTTGATGCCAACAAGGGTATTTTTAGTATCTTATTTTCTTTCGGATATATTATTTTTAATAAACGTGCATTGGAGTAATGCTAATAGGGTGTATAATAAATTGCACAAAATAAATACAATTTTGTCATACGTTAATCCCCACATTATCCAATTGTAAAATTATTTTCCGTGCTTCTATGTTGCAAATTTCATACGTAATGCTGTGCCAGTTTTTTAATAAGTGAGTGTAATTTGTCATACAAGCGTGTAATTTGCCATACACCCAAAAAAATATACTTTAGCATTTCACAGATATTGTATGAAATACCTTTGCATTCACGGTCATTATTACCAACCCCCACGCGAAAACCCTTGGTTAGAAGTTATAGAACAACAAGATAGCGCATACCCATTTCACGATTGGAATGAACGCATAACCAGCGAATGTTATGCGCCAAACGCACACTCACGCATACTAAATGCCAATAGTCAGATAATTGATATTGTAAACAATTACCAAAAAATTTCTTTCAATTTTGGAGCTACTTTGTTGGATTGGCTGTATAAAATAGCACCCGATGTGCACCAAGCAATTGTAGATGCCGATACACAAAGTGTAATTGATAGAAATGGCTGTGGCAACGCATTAGCGCAAGTTTACAACCACATAATAATGCCGCTTGCCAACGAAAATGACAAGGTAACGCAGGTAGTATGGGGCATCCGCGATTTTGAATTCCGCTTTAAACGAAAACCTAAAGGCATGTGGCTAGCCGAAACCGCAGTAGATACTGATACTTTAGAAGTATTAGCCGCTAACGGAATTACCTTTACCATTTTAGCTCCGCGCCAAGCAAAAGCCGTAAAGCCTATAAACAATGGTTCGTGGACTGATGTAACGGGCGAAAAAATTGATACACGACGTGCCTATTTGTGTAAATTACCTTCAGGCAAAAGCATCAATTTATTTTTTTATGATGGTAATCTTTCGCAAGGGGTAGCCTTTAAAGGTTGGCTAAAAGATGGCGAAAAATTTGCCCGTCAGTTATTAGAAGCTTTTGAAGAAAATACCGACGAACCACAATTGGTAAGTATTGCCACCGATGGCGAAAGCTACGGACACCACGAACGTTATGGCGATATGGCATTGGCTTTTTGCATCAATCAAATAGAAAATAAATCGGATGTGCAAATTGTAAACTACGAACAATTTTTAATGCTACATCCGCCACAATTTGAAGTAGAAATTTATGAAAATACTTCGTGGAGTTGTGTGCATGGCATAGAACGTTGGCGTAGCAATTGCGGCTGCAATAGTGGTGCCAAACCCACCTGGAACCAAGAGTGGAGAGCCCCGCTGCGCAATGCTTTCGACTGGTTACGCAACCAACTTATTGATTTGTATGAAGAACAAATGAAACTTTTTACAAATGATGTTTGGGGTATTAGAAACAATTATATTGATGTTGTTTTGCAACGCAACGAAAAGCAAATTGATAATTTTATTTACGATAATTTAAAGGTAAATTTAAAAGGCGAAAACAAAACAAAGTTTATACGATTGCTTGAAATGCAACGCCACTGTATGCTTATGTACACCAGTTGTGGTTGGTTTTTTGATGACATTAGCGGTATAGAAACAATACAAATTTTGCAGTATGCCGATAGGGCAATGCAGTTGGCAGAAAGCGAATCGGAGTTAATGTTGGAAGAGCACTTTTTTAAACTATTGCGCAAAACACCGGGCAATGTAAAAGAGTTTTTTAATGCCGAAGAAATACACACGCATTTTGTTTTACCATCGCGCCTAACGCTTTCAAAAGTAGGAATACATTACGCAGTAGCTTCGCTGTTTGAGGAACAGCCCGAGAGTTTAAATATATGTAACTACTTTGCCGAAAGCGAAAATTATGAACGCTTAGAAGCGGGTGCTATGAAGCTAGCAGTAGGTAAAACAAAGGTGTTTAGCAATATTACTTTTAGCGAAAAAGAATTTTATTTCGCTGTAGTTTACTTGGGGCAAAACCATATTATTGGTAGTGCAAGTAGTACAATTGATGATGATGCTTTTGCGCGGATGAAAGACGATATTATTGAAGCTTTTAACGAAAGTAAATTGGCTGATGTTTTTGGAATAATGCAATTTTATTTTGGACATGAAAAGTTTTCTTTCCTTAATTTATTTAAAGATGAACAGCGAAAAGTGCTAAATCAAATAATGCAAAAAGATTTGAAACAAGCCGAAGATTCATACAAAAAAATATATAACAGAAATTATAATTTAATGAATGTGTTGCGTGGGGCAGCATTACCAGTGCCGCAAATGCTAGAAAAAAATTTAGCCATTGTTATTAATAATGAGATGAAAGATTTTTTTCAGTCAACAAAATTATTTCCTGCAAAGTTAGAGAAGCTAGCAAAAGAAGTTGCACTATGGAATGTAGAGCTTGACCGCAAAGAAATTGCATACGCCGCAACCGACAAATTATACCAAGTAGTGGCCGAATTGCCTAATAATTGGAACAATACAAAATACCTCAGCAACCTAAATAGAGTGCTTGAAGTATTGAATATATTAGAAATAAAGTTTGGCACTTTGCGTGCACAAAACGAATTGTTTTTATTAAGAAAAAAAACAATAGAAAACGAAACATTTTACCAGCAAATATTAATGTTGGCAAATCATTTAGTAATGAATATTGAGTTTACGAAAAAAGAAATTTAGACTATTTTTAGTTGCTAAAACTAAAGTTCAATGTTTCAATTTGTAGGCCTAAGACTTGCTTTTGATACCAATGTGCAATATTTAATAATCTAATAATCATAGCAAGATAGCTGTACTTTTAATAAACTTTCCATTTATGCCAAGCGTAGCAATAATACGAATTTTTACTTATTCGTTTATACCAATTTGAGAACCAAAAATAGCGGAATTTCAGCAAAACTTTTTTCTCTGTTTTCATGTTATACCGGCATTGAGAATGTTTGAAACACCGGGATGGTTTTACTCTTCTGTTTATACTAAAAAAAATACAAGTGGTATTATCTGTATTAAGAATTATACATTTGCTTAAAACACAATATATAAAATGAAAAAAATAATCAGCACAACAAAAGTACCAACTCCAATTGGCCCATACAGCCAAGGTGTTGTTATCGGTAACCTACTATTCACATCTGGCCAAATTGCTTTGGATGCAACTACCAACAATTTGGTGATGGGCGATATTAAAACAGAAACCAGAAAAGTAATGGATAATTTGAATGCTTTACTAACAGAGGCTACCACAAATTTTGAAAATGTAATAAAGACTTCAATATTTTTAAAAAACATGGATGACTTTGCGGAAGTGAATGAAGTGTATGGTAGTTACTTTAATAACAGTTACCCAGCCCGCGAAACCGTTCAAGTTTCTCGACTACCAAAAGATGTAAACGTTGAAATATCTATGATTGTGGCAATAACTTAAGTAAAAATAAAAATATTTTATGCGCTAAAGCCTTGATATAACGGCTCTTTGTAAGAATAGTAATTTATTGTTACGTTTTTTTTTGCAAAAACCAATAAGGAAATTACATTTGCGGCGGAGAGTTGGCAGAGTGGTCGATTGCGGCAGTCTTGAAAACTGTTGACTGTTACAGGTCCTGGGGTTCGAATCCCTAACTCTCCGCTGAAACTCTACAATACTTGCATTTACAAGAATTGTAGGGTTTTTTTATTTGTATGAAAAAATTTCAGATAAAAGTAGTAACAGCAAAACACCATTGTAAATACTGAAATATACGAACGGAAAATAAGTTTCAAATTATAAATAGTAGCCATGTATGCCTTACCCCGTTGTTAGTAAACGAGACTATTATGGTATTTTTTGAAAAGCCAAATGTTTTGATATTACATGAAATCTTTAGAATGTAGCTTTATCCGGAATTGGAGCCTACTGTGTATAATTGGTAAGAATTATACACACAATACAGCAAAAAAAACTCCCATCAAAATTAATTGATGGGAGTTTTTTATTTTTGAAAAATATATTGAATTTATCGAAAGATTAACTTATTTGTCCTTTATCGTTTACCGATGTTGGGGCACGTTCGGGCTTTGGCAACAATGATTTGTGCGACAATTTATATTTACCAGTTTTCTTGTCAATTTCTAACAATTGTACTTTTATTTCGTCACCTTCTTTTATAACGCCTTCAAGGCTTTCTAATCGTTTGTGCGAAATTTCAGAAATGTGCAACAAACCATCTTTGCCTGGCATAAACTCTACAAAAGCACCAAAAGCTTGTATGTTTTTTACTTTGCCGTCGTACGTTTTTCCTACTTCAGGTATAGCAACAATATCACGCACACGTTTTAGTGCTGCTTCAATGCTTGCGCGGTTTGGTGATGATATTTCAACACGTCCTATTTCGCCAATCTCTTCTATTGTAATTGTAGCACCCGAAGTTTTTTGAATGTCTTGAATAATTTTGCCTCCAGGCCCTATTACAGCACCAATAAATTCTTTCGGAATTTCAATCATTTCTATACGTGGTGCATGTGGTTTTAAGTCAGCACGAGGAGCAGAAATTGCTTTACTCATCTCACCTAAAATGTGTAAACGGCCTTGTTTTGCTTGCATCAACGCTTGCGTTAATACTTCATAACTTAAACCATCCACTTTTATATCCATTTGGCAAGCGGTAATACCAGCGGATGTACCAACAACTTTAAAATCCATATCACCTAAGTGGTCTTCATCACCTAAAATATCCGATAAAATTGCGTAGTTACCAGTAGCATCCGTAATCAAACCCATTGCAATGCCTGCAACTGGTTTTGTAAGCTGAATACCAGCATCCATCAAAGCCAAAGCACCAGCACAAACTGTAGCCATTGACGATGAACCATTACTTTCTAATACATCAGAAACTATACGAATTGTATAAGCACAATCGGCAGGCAAAACTTGGCGTAAACCACGCAATGCAAGGTTTCCGTGTCCTACTTCTCTACGTCCTGTTCCGCGCATTGGCTTTACTTCGCCAGTGCTAAATGGTGGAAAATTGTAGTGTAACATAAAACGGTTTGTGCCTTCAAACACAGCACCATCAATCATTTGTTCATCTAATTTAGAACCTAATGTTACCGATGTTAATGATTGTGTTTCGCCACGTGTAAACAATGCCGAACCGTGTGGCGAAGGCAAATAATCTACCTCACACTCAATAGGGCGTATTTGGTCAAGCACACGTCCATCAAGGCGTTTGCGTTCTTTTAAAACTGATGCACGAACGGCATCCCACTCCGTTTCGTGGTAATATTTACCAATTAAAAAAGCATTTTCTTTTGCAAAGTCAGCCTCAAGTGTTGTTATAAATTCATCTTTAATTGCTTTGAAAGCAGTTTTGCGTTCGTTTTTATTTGGATTTCCTTGGCTTGCTACTGCATATACTTTATCATAACAAGCTTCTTGAATTTGCTTTTTAAGCTCTTCATTATTTACTTCGTGAATGTAGGTGCGCTTGGCTTTTCCAGTTTTTGCAGCCAACTCAATTTGTCCTTGGCATAAAATTTTAATTGCTTCGTGCGCAACTTTAATTGCTTCAACCATAACCTCTTCCGAAATTTCTTTCATTTCGCCTTCCACCATGTTGATGTCTTTTATTGATGCAGAAACCATCAAATCTAAATCAGCATTTTTTAAATCGGCAGCAAACGGATTTATTACAAATTTACCATCAATACGTGCAACACGTACTTCGGCAATTGGCCCATTAAAAGGAATATCAGAAATTGTAACTGCCGCAGAAGCCGCAAGTGCCGCTAAAGTATCAGGCAATATTGTTTCATCGTGCGAAATTAAGGTTACCAAAATTTGTGTGTCAGCATGAAAATCTTCAGGAAACAAAGGGCGCATGGCACGGTCAACTAAACGCGAAACAAGAATTTCGTAGTCGCTTAATCTTCCTTCTCTTCTTAAAAATCCGCCCGGTATTTTACCAGCCGAACCAAATTTTTCTTGATAATCTACACTCATTGGTAAAAAATCAACATCGTCTTTCACTTCAGTTTTTGCGCATACAGTTGCAAGAAGCATGGTGTTACCCATTCTTACTACTACTGAGCCATCACTTTGTTTGGCAAGTTTGCCAGTTTCGAGGGTAATGGTTCGTCCATCGCCCAAATTAATTGTTTGTGTTACTGTGTTGTATAACATTTTGTTTGTGTTGTGTTGCAAGTGCATCTTTTGTTTGCAACGGGTTTATATTTAATATGAAATAATAAATTTAGATTTATCCTTATCTGTCATTGCGGGCTTGTCCCGCAATCTTATCGTTTTACTGTTTATATTGCGGGTCAAGCCCGTAATGACAATTGCTAGCCCAGAAAATACCCAACATACTAAAAACGAAAAAGGCAACCTTTCGATTGCCTTGCTTTTCGTTATAAATATTACCTTCTTAGTTCTAATTCTTTAATAATTGCACGGTAGCGCAATATTTCAGTTTTTTGTAAGTGGTCAAGAATTCTTCTACGTTTTCCAACCAAGTTAATTAAGGCACGTTGCGTACCAAAATCATGTTTGTTTGCTTTTAGGTGGTTTGTTAAATGCAATATTCTGTGAGAGAATAATGCTACTTGGCTTTCTGCCGAACCTGTGTTTGTATCAGCACCTCCGTGCTTTTTAAAAATGTCTTTTTTAATGTCTGATGTTAAATACATTGTGTATTGTTTTTTAAAATGGAGTGCAAATGTAAAAAAGAATTTTAAACAACCAACATTTTATTGTTGAAAAATAAATATACAAGTAAAATAATTTAGAATTGGCGTACCATACTTATTTCAGTCTTGCTAAATTGCAATTTGAATTAATTTCGCTTTAGTGATTATAATTTTTAGTGTATGCCATTATTTTAACAAATAACTAACACCCGCTAACCCTCCAATAGATTGGTATTTTTGGCTTACAATAAAATTTTTGCGTGTTGCGGAATTTGCATTTGCACGAAATTGTGGTGCAATATAAACCATAAAATTATTGTTGAATGTATATCCAAATTGCAATTGAAAATTATAATTACACACAATATTCTTAAACGATTTTGTTTCTGAAATTGTTTGTGTTCCTGTTAATTTTTCATTCGAATAACTCCCTTTTATGCCAGTTAAATATCCTACGGAAATGCCCGCCATTGGAGAAATGCAAAAGTTTTTGAAATTTATTTTATACCCAATTAACAATGGTATTTCTATGTAAGAAAGTTTTGTTTTTTGGTTTGCCAAGGCAATATTTTTATTCTCAAAATTGCCGTATGTGCTATCAAATTTTGTCACATAAATACTATCAATTGTTTCGTAAGATGTTGTTACTAATTTCTTAATTCCAAAATGATAAACGGTGTCCACTTTTAAATTTGTTACGTTGGTAATTTCATAATCACTAATATCGTTTACTTTCCATTGTTTGCTGTAAGGCTTATAATTATTGGTTTCGCCAATGGTATTGTATTCAAAACCTGTTTTTAGAACTAACTTGTTTTTATTTATATTAAATGAAAAACCATAAAAATTTGTTATCAAATTGTTTTCCTCATTTGTTCTGCGTTGGGCGTATTCAGCATATTCATTATTATTTAAAATAATTTTTTTGCTCACATTTTGTATCCCAAAATAAGCACCCAATGAGTAACTTAAATTTTTGTTGTCAACATAATCATCGTCTATTTTTAATTGAAAATCAGTAATTGATATTGGGTAAAAATTTTGGTTTGCATCTTCATAATAGTTTGATAAAACGTAGCTTGGCATTTGAAGTTTACCCCACTCCATTCTGTTAAGTAAAGAAACCATACTATTTGCTGGAGAGCTTGTTTCTGGGCTTGAAATAGATACATTGGTATTTCTTAAATTTTCTCTCTGCCTTTGTCTTTTTCTTGTTTCTGCCTTTTTCACAACCACTAAATCCTTCTCAACTTGAGAAGGATTATTAGCGGCGGTTTTATCATAGTTTGGAATATTGTTATCGTCGTTTTTCTTTATTACATTTCTTTTATTGGTTATTGTTTTTATTGCTTTGTTACTTGCCAGTAAATTATTTGTATTGGTGATTGCGGTTGGGTTAATTTTTAATTTGCCAGTATTGCTACTCTCTGCATTGGATGCTTTAACTACCGCCGCATCTCTCATATTAGAAGATGTGCTTGGTTCATTAATTTTATTTGCTGTTTGGGTATTAATTATGTGCTGAGAATTTGAACTTTGCACATTTAGTTTTGTACTTTCTTTATCCGTAAAAGAAAATTTAAAGTATGTGCCTAAAAGCATAACTATAGCCAATGCACTGCCCCACCGCCAAAAAAGTGCGATGCGTTTTTTGGTAGCGTAATGTTTGTCTAATAACTCTTTGGCTTCTGGCCAAAAGTCATCAGGATTTGGAATGTTAGTTCCGTTTTTATTTTTTATTTTTTCTTTCATTTTCCATTTTACCTCATCCCAGTCCCTTCTCCTAAGGGTGAAGGGTGCCGAAGCTTAAAACAAGGCTTGTTTTTTAATTATTAATCTTCAATAATACCATCACCAATATTGCTGCTGCGTATTTGTTTCCTAATATTTCTTTCAACTTTATTTTTGCTTTGTGAAAATGCACTTTGCTTGTGCTTTCTGTTATCTTCATCATAGCTGCTATTTCTTTGAGTTTATAACCATCTACGGCATACATTGTAAAAATTGTGCGCCCCACGGTTGGTAGCTTTTCTATTGCGTTTAATACTTCTTGTTTGTCAAAATCAATATCATGGTGTGTGGTTTCTGGCGCATCATAAAAACTTAAATCATCACTGTGCACCATTGCTTCTTTGTACTTCTTATTTTTGCGCAATTCATCTACAATATAATTTATGGCTATGCGTTTAACCCAATATTCAAAGGCTTCATGCTCACGTTCTTTTTCTAAAAAGCTTTTCAAATTGGTTATCACTTTCAAGAAAACCATGTTCAAACAACTTTTTACGTCCTCGTCATTTTTGTAGTAACGGCGGCAAACGCTATACATCATTGTAAACGAAGCCTTGTAAAGCTCATAGTGGGCTTTACGGTTGTCTTCTAAACAAGTAAGTAATAGTTCTTTCGTTATCAAAAAATGTAAGTTTTAAAAGTTCTTAATTTTAAAAATTCAAATGTCATTTATTCCTTCACAAATTTTATGGTTTCGTTAGCTACCTTCACAAAATAAATACCCCTACTTAAATGTTGGATGTTTATAGTAAAAAGCCCCTCTAAATTTCTCATTAAGGGAGAATTTTGTACACTGCTAACTTTTGCAGTTACAGTTCCAAAATTTACTTCATTACCAAGTATGTCGGTGATGATAATTTGAGTGCCGATAGTTATCGGCAGCGGGTCTATCCCTCCACTAAACGCTGCACCAACCTCAATATTCAAAACATCTTTTGCAGGATTTGGGTAACACCTAACACCTCCTCCCCTTAGGGGAGGCTGGGAGGGGCCGTGAAGGCTCTGTGGGGCATGGTTAGTAATCGCTTCCGGCGACACTACATTTATTGTAAAACCTGTACTAGAAAATCTACCATTTATAAAACCTAACGAGTCAACGGTTAATGAATCGCAAAAAACATTGGTGCAACCATTGGTGCTAACTGTTAAACATATATTGTATGAGCCTTCTTGTGGGTAGGTGTAACTTGGATATGCGCCTGTAAGTATTGAGCCTGCACCATTGCCAAAATCCCAAGTAAATTGCGGATTTACGCCACTTACCATATTTACAATGCCAATACTATATTGCTGCAATTGAGTAAATACAAAAAGTGCATTACAAGTATCGTTTGGTGTGTTGTTATTTACTGTAACCATTTGGCAAATGGAATCGTTACATAAATAATTTGCCAACGAATCTTTTACCATAAAACAAACATTGTATGTGCCAGCAACATTGTAAGTGTGCTGTGCATATTGGGTTGTAGCCGTAAAACCATCGCCAAAATCCCAAAAATATTGTGCGTTTGTGGGGTTGTAATTTGTTGTTACATCAATAAAATATGCCGTTAAATTATTGGCTACATATTGGTAGTTTACATTACAATGCGGTAAAACAATTGCTCCTATTTGTACCCACGCGGCGGTGGTGCAGTAATAACCGTTGTAGGTAATGGTTAGCGATACATAAATAGAATCAATATTTAGGGCTTGGTAATTTGTAATATTCAAATCAATAGTTGGTTGCACAATGGTATCGCCAGTGCTCAAAACCCAAGTATATACTACGTTTGGCACGGATGCGTTGGTGTAAACGTGCAAATTGTTTCCAACTACAGTTGAATAAAAATTACAGTTTGCATTCACGTTTATGTTAGCAATTACAATGGTTGTGCAGCTTTGGCAAAGTATATTTCCGCTTGCATTGGTGTTGGTGGCACAAATAGTATAGGTGCCAGTTGCGCTGTATGGGTGGCTAACTATTGTTCCAAAATACGAAGTGCCATCGCCAAAAGTCCAGGTGGTAGTGCTGTTGGCGGGTGCATTGTTCAGCGTAAGCAAAACCACATTGTCGGTTAACTGTGTGGTAATGCCGCAAGGAGCAATATAGTTAGGGTTCACACACCAAACCGTATTGCTACAACTTGTGCCTAATAGCGTGCTACCGTTTAGGGTTACTTGTATGCTATCAATGTTTCCGGTGTAGTAAGCAAGTTGTGTTCCGCCAATTAAATTTCCGTTTACATTCCATACAAACTGCGCTGGCACAGTGTTTCCAGCCAAAGCAGTATATAAAGTATCGTTACTAAAATAATAGGTAAAAGCGCAATTTGGCGAAGGTGGTACTATTGGCGTAAAAGTAAATGTGGTGCAGGTTTCACAAATAATTACTTGGTTTATTAAATCAACAATTTTTAGACAAACTGTGTGCATATCGGTATCATTTATAGTGCTCGTAAACGTTGCCGAATGTGCGCCAGTTTGGTTGGGTAGCACATTGTTTGTATCTACAATAAAAATATAAGCATACGTATTATTTAAGGTATCGGTTGCCGTAAAGGTGGCGTTGTTATTGGTGTTGTCTATACTTTGCGTAAATGTACAAACTGGGTTTACGCTGTAAGCAAATTGGTTGCAAGCACTGCAAACTATTGTATTTGTTGATGTATCAACCACATTCATACAATAAAAATAAGTTGCCGAAATATTAGGATTTATTGCTACTTGCGTTAAATTACTTTGCAAAGCAATGTTGGTAAAAGGCTCTGTGCTACTATTGCTTTGGCTCATTTGATACACATAGTTTACATTGCTGGCATCATCGGCACAGAGCAACACCGTGCTGGTATTGTTGTTAAAGCCAATAACCAAATTGCAGGCTTGTATCTCTATTTTTATTCCAATAAGAAATAATAGAATGGTGAGTATTTTTTTTCTTTTCATTTTATTGAGAATTAAAAGTTTAAATAGTTTCATAAATTTCAGGTAACAGCAAACAACCAATTATTAACTGATGTTAATGTACACGAAATTAATTTTAGAAAGGTTTACTCGGATGTAAAATTTTTTTTTTATAATATAGTAATGCGTGTAAAAACAAATCTTTCCAATTTAATTTCCAAACTTTATATAACCCTTTCAACTGAGTGCACTTTGTGTTGAATAGTTGGTTTTTTTATTTGAAATGACGAAAAACAATAAAGTGCTAACTATAAATTGGAGAAATTGTTAATTGAAATATTGTTCCACCTATAAGGAATTTCAAAAAAACGGTATTGGTATATGCAACTAAGTCACAAATAAAGCAGTGCATTATTAATCAACCACTATGAGGTATAAAGTGAACTATAATTCGCTTTACATTTTATAATTTTACACTATAAACTAAACCACATTTAACTTACTATTTTTATAGCCATACAAAGCATAAATAATAAGCCCTACAATAAGCCACACGCCAAAGCCAATCCAGTTGCTAAGACCCATTTCACTCATCATAAACAAACAACTTAGTAAACCCAAAACGGGTATTATCGAAAGCTTAAATTTGAAGCATAAATAGGTAATATACATAGCTGCAATAATAAAAATCCAGAAAGGAATATTGTGTTTAAAAACCTGCCAACCGCTGTCATAAATTTGAGCATCTTCTAATTTAGAATTCATTACAAAACTCTCATATTCACTTGTAGTTAGTGCTTGCATAAAAGCAAGCAGCGGCATTTTACTTGTTGCAATTTCTGCCGTTAATGCCTTGGTGTCATTTGCTTGTAATAGTAATGTTCTATTTTGTTCGGCAGTTAAACCACTAAAAAAAGCTTCGGTTTCTTTTACTTTTTTTGATGATAAAAAATTTATAGCGCCTTGCTTATTTAATTGAAAAGAAAGGAAAATAGATAATACAAAAAGTACAGGAACTATGTATTGCGAATTGAGATAAGGTATTTTAAATTTGCGTTCTACATTCGGTTGCTTTTGCTGCAATACAAGCACACCGCCACATACAAGCACAAAAGCAAACAAAGTGCCTATGCTACACAAGTCGGTTACGACAGTTAAATTCATAAACAACGCTGGAATTGCTACTACAAAACCAGTAACGATAGTTGCAAATGATGGCGTTTTATATTTGGGATGAATTTTAGAAAATGCTTTTGGTAAAAGTCCGTCACGGCTCATGCTCATCCAAATACGTGGTTGCCCCAATTGAAAAACCAACAACACGCTAGCCATTGCTACCACTGCACTTACGGCTATGATGCCACTCATCCAACGTAAGTTTAATTTTTCAAAAACAAAGGCAAGCGGGTCACCAACGGCAAGCTCTTTATAGCTAACCATGCCCGTTAATATTAGTGCAATAAGTACATATAAAATGGTGCAAATAATTATAGAATACATCATGCCACGTGGCAAATCGCGTTGCGGATTTTTGCATTCTTCGGCGGTGGTTGATATGGCATCGAAACCAATGTAGGCAAAGAACACTGCCGAAATACCTTTTAGTAAACCACTTACACCATTAGGTGCAAACGGACTCCAATTGCTTGCATCAACATAAAAAACACCTACAGCAATTATTAAAAGTACAACTGCTAATTTTATTACAACCATTGCATTGCCTGCATTTTTACTCTCTTTTATACCCCTATAAACTAACGATGTGATTAAGAAAATAATAAGCAATGCAGGTATGTCGCAAATAATTTTTAGGGAACCAATACTCGGGCAAGTGGTAAAAGCGGCGTATGAATTTTGTAAATTTAAACTTAACGTTTCTATAGTTGTGCCATTTTCTAATTCCATTACAGCATCGTTGTAACCATTGCTGGCGCTGAGGTAATCCATGGTGCTCCATTGCGGCAAATGTATGCCATGTATATTTAGCGCATCAATATTTATGAGAGAAAGTAAACCAGTAAAATAATCACTCCAACTTATGGCAACTGCTATATTGCCAATGGCATATTCCATTATTAAACTCCAACCAATAAGCCAAGCCATAATTTCGCCAAAAGCCACGTAAGAGTATGTGTAGGCACTACCGGAAACAGGAACTAAACTAGCAAACTCGGCATAGGCAAAAGCCGAAAACCCGCAAGCAACGGCAGTAAAAAGAAACAGAAAAATTACCGCTGGGCCACCGTTTGCACTCGCATTACCAATGGTACTAAAAATACCCGCGCCAATAATTGCAGCAATGCCAAATGCTGTAAGGTCTCTTACACCCAAGTGTTTTGCAAGGCCAGCGTGTGCCGATTCTGCTTCGCCTTTGGCAGCTTGCAATTGAATTTGTTCAATGGTTTTTTTTCTAAATATTTTCATCAGAATATTTTATTGGGATAAAGAAATAAAAAATTGCGCAGCACAAAGCAATATTTTAAAACTGTATGGTTTATCAATAATAAATTGTGCTCAACACTTTAATTGATTAAAATTTGCACATAATAAATTAAAAGTTACTTTTGCGCCTCTAAAAATAAATAATCAACAACATAAATTTAATAAGATGATAATTGTTCCAGTAAAAGATGGTGAATCAATTGAAAAAGCACTAAAAAAATTCAAAAAGAAAATTGAAAAGACAGGCTTAGTAAAACAATTGCGTGCACGTACTAAATTTACTAAACCTTCAGTTGTGCTTCGCGAACAGATGATTAAAGCTGTTTACGTTGAAAAATTGAAACGTAAAGAAGACTAAATTTTATTAAGTTAAATATAGAAACATCTCAGCCTCAACTTTATAGTTGGGGTTTTTTTATTTCTGCTATTTAATAAAAAACCCAGAATGGAAATTACAATCACAAAAAAAGCAAACCTTGCGGCGCACAATGGTGGTATTTATGCCTTTGCAAAATATTCGGAAACACAATTTTTTTCGGGTAGTAGTGATAGGTTTGTTACTATTTGGGATTTAGAAACCTTTACAAATACAGCACTTACGGCACAACTACCTTCTCAAATATATGCGCTTTGCTACCTCAAAAATAACAACTATTTAATTGCAGGAACTTTTGCAGGAAAAATTCATGTTGTTAATTTAACCTCAAAAACAGAGGAGAAAATATTAGATAATCATACAGCCGCAATTTTTAAAATAATACACGTAGCATCAAAAAAAATACTTATTGCTATTAGTGCCGATGGCTCAATATCTATTATTGATGACAACAACTTTACAACCGTTAAGGTTATTAAACTGTGTGCAGAAAAAGTTAGGTATGTGCATATTAACACTACCGAAACGCAAGCAATTATTGCCTGTGGCGATGGTACTATAAGAATAATTAATTTAAACGAAATAAAACAAATACAAAGTTTTCATGCTCATCAATTATCGGCAAATGTGGCTATGTTTCATCCTACCAAAAATGTTATTGTAAGCGGCGGGCGTGATGCTTACATGCGAATTTGGGATGCCGAAAAATTTAATTTAATTGAAGAAATACCAGCACATAACTACGCTATTTACGACATTTGTTTCTTAACCGATAAAAACGTTTTTGCTACAGCAAGCCGCGACAAAACAATAAAAATTTGGGATGCAGAAAGTTTTAATTTTATTTTAAGGATAAATAATGAAAGCTTTGAAGGGCATAAAAACTCTGTAAACTGCTTGCTTTACAATTCAAAATTAAATTATTTGATGTCTGGTAGCGACGATAGAAATATTATTGTTTGGCAAATTGAAAAGTAAACATATTTTTACCTCATATTATTAATAATAAATCTCATGCAAAAAACCTTACTCTTAGCTTTATTTACTTTACTCCTAAAACCAATTTTTGCACAAGAAGAAGTATTGGTTGATACTGCCTATCGTCGTTTTAATACGCTTGTGGTTACAAGCATGCCAAGTAAAAATCCGGAGAGAAAATTATTTGTACCCCAAGAAATTAAAGCCCTGAGCAATGATATTATTAAAAATATTAATGCACACAGCACTGCCGATTTGGTGCAAAATACTGGTACTGCCTATGTACAAAAATCTTTTCAGGGTGGTGGCAATATTATTCTGCGCGGCTTCGGCGGAAATAGAAACGCCATGTATTTAGACGGTGTGCGCCTTAATAATTTGTTATACAGCGCAAATGCAGTGAATAATATTGTTTTAGTTGACCAAAACTTACTTGAAAACATAGAAATAATGCACGGTGCAGGCTCTACAGTTTATGGTAGCGATGCTTTAGGCGGTGTTATACATCTTCGCACACGAATACCTGAATTGGCAAGCGATACATTGGGTAGTAAAACTTTTGGCGGCAATATTTTTGCAAAATATAATACTGTAAATAATGGACAAAACTACCATGCCGATGTAAATTATGGTGATGGAAGAACAGCTTTTTTAACCTCAGTTTCGTACAGTACTTTTGGTGATTTGAAAATGGGGAAAGCTAAAAACCCTTTATACAAAGGAGCTACGGAAGGCCGCAATTTTTATGTGGAAACAATTAATGGCAAAGATTCTGCGGTTAATAATGCTGATAACACAATACAAAAGCAAAGTGCTTACAACCAAATTAATGTTGTGCAAAAAATACTTTTCCAACCAGAAGAAAATGTACAACACCGCATAAATTTACAATATAGCGGAACATCTGAAATGCCTAATTACGCTAACCTTACCGAGATGAATTACGCTAAGCCAAAGTATGCACAATCTATTATTGGCCCACAAAAATTATTTTTAGCGGCTTATGATTTGAACTTAACACCAGATTCTACATTTTTTGATGACATACACGTTGGAGTTAACTTACAGGATTTTTCTGATGCTACAAAGCATAGATTGTTCAACAACAAAACATCATTTGAATTTAAAGACCATGCACAAGTTATAGGTGCAAGCGTTGATTTTAGAAAATTTAAAGATGCCCACACTTTGCGCTATGGCTTTGATGCCCAATATAATTCATCGGTATCAAGTATTGCATCGGGCAGCGTACTCGACAGTAGTATAGTAAACCGGTATGTACCAAAACCACCAGGCGGAAGTTCTATGTTAATGGCGGCATTATATGCTACTCACACATTTAAAATTAGTGATATGCTTATTTTAAATGATGGAATAAGAATTGGTTATAGTAATCTGGCTGCAAAAATTACAGACTCAAGCACATCGTCATATTACCACAAAACTTTTGATATAAAACAAGCAAGCCCAGTTTATTCTTTGCAAGCTGGTTTAAATTATTTACCAATAAAAAAATTGAAATTAAACACCCTAATTTCTACAGGTTATAGGGTGCCTAATATCTTTGATTTATCGCAGATATACCGCAGTAGAGCTGGGCGTGCAATATTGCCAAATAATAATTTGAAAGCTGAAAAAAATGTTGGCTTCGACCTTGGTGCAACCTATTGGTTTAATGAAAATGTATGGATAGAAAATACTTTTTACGCTACATATTTATTTGATGCTGTTAGCATTGACAAAGTTAATTATAATGGCAATGACAGCATTAGTTACTTTTATTTTGATGGAGCTAAATTTGACTCACTTTCCAACATAAAAAAGGTAAATAGCGAGGTATTTATGATGCAAAATAGCCAAACAGCAGTTATATTGGGTGTAAGCACTAAAGTGAATGTGTCGTTTGCCAAGTACTGGCAAATTATGGGCAGTTTTAATTACACACAAAGCAGCTCTAAAAAGCCTGTTGTTGCTAACTTTGGAAGCACGCCACCCATATTTGCAAACCTTAGTGTAAAGTTTAGCAAAGCACGCCACACAGCAACTTTTTATGCAAATTACAATAGCTTAAAACCACTTAGTAAATATGGTGCAAACAGTGTTGACAATAACATATATGCCCAAGCAGTTGGCGCACCGTCTTGGTTTACTTTAAATTTGAATTGGCAATACCGTGCAAGTGATAAGTTTTTGTTGCAAGCAGGTGTTGATAATATTTTGGATACCCAATACCGCACATTTGGCAGTGGTATAAGCGCACCAGGCCGTAATATTTTTGCATGCCTAAGGTTTACTTGGTAGGCTGTATTTTTGAAGCTAATTTCACTAATATAGAATTGGAATAAATAATTTTGAGCCTTTATCTAATTATAAGACTCTTTGCTTATAATTAAGCAAAGAGGGATATAAAACTTTAGTTAAGAAATACCGATAATTATCGCAGAGTTATATGTTCTTATATATACCTTGAATAGCTGTTTTTTAAAAGCTAAATGTTTTGGTATTAATGAAAATAGTACAATGAGGCGCAACCGAAATTGGACTATATTGAATGAACATTCGGCATATTATCAATACTCATTTTATTTATGCTCAACATTGCTTTATAATACATTCAATAACCTGCTTTTTTTCATCTATAAATATTAGTGTTAGCCAAGCTGCAAATACTGACAAAGAGTTGGTTTTTGAATAACCTTTTATTTTAAATATTGCATTAAAACACTAGAAAAAAAATGGAACATTTAGGCGTTACTAAAAATGGGTGTATTACAAATCTCTCCTACTTGTTAAAAAACATGCACAGCGCTCCGTTCAAAATTAACCAAGGAGGTACTGAAAGTTATTTTACAATTGGATATTTTGAGAGTTACCGTATAGCAAGATTGTGTTTATCTCATGCTATTTGTAATACATTCTAAAAAGGCATTTTTACCACTTATTCAATAAGCTTTTTCTCTACTATTTTTTGTTCTAAAAAATCACTGCCTTTGCCAGCTGTTTTGGCTTTTTGCCAATACTCAAAAGCATTTTCTTTCATATCTAATTTGTAAAGAATATCGCCGTAATGTTCAAGCAAAACAGGGTTTTTATTTCCATCAACTGCAAGGGCTTTTTCCATATAAATTTTAGCATCCGAATATTTTTTTTGAGCATATAAAATCCAAGCATAAGTATCTAAATAACTGGCATTGTCGGGCTCCAATTCATTTGATTTACGACTCATATTCTCAGCCTTATCCAATTTGTCGTTTCTCAGTGATAAATAGTAACTATAGTTATTTAAAATATAAACATCGTTTGGGTTAATATCTAAGGCCCTATCATAGCAAGAGTCTGATTTTGGGTTGTTTTTTTCTTGATAATATGCGTCGCCCAAATTGGCTAAAAACTGGCTTTTTAGCGCTTTGTTATCTAATACATATTCAAAACCTTTTGTAAGTTTTTGTATAGCCTCCTTTGGGTTTTTCTGTTGTAATTTTGCCATCCCAAAAAGCAAATATGGTGCTGGTTCATTAGGGAAAAGTTCTATTGTTTTTTCGGCATCCTCAGCCATTTTTACCCAATCATTAATTTGTGAATCTATCACTAACAACTGATTCCAAATTAAGTATTTGCTTTTATCCAATTCTATTGCTTTTAAATAAGATTCGCGGGCCTCGGAGTATTGTTTGTCCCTGAATAAAAAATCACCTTTTACAGCATGAGTTTTTGCTTCTTTTGGATGAGCCGTCAATACTGCCTCTACCAATTGCTTAATATTTAGTTGGGCATCTTTGTCTTTTTCATCAACACCATAAAAGGTAATAAGCCAATTTATTTTTGTGTCAATATCAATTTCTGGGTTGCTAAAAAGAATGTGTAATTCGTCAAAATATTTTTGTTTTTCACCACTATCACGGTAATAATCTGCAAGTTCAAAATGAGTAGAAATTTCATTTGGATTAATTTCCAATGATTTTTTATAAGCTGCTAATGCCTCGTCATTTTTATTATTTGCTTTATATAAATCGCCTAAAATGGTATAATAACGTGCATTATTAGGGTCAGATTTTATAAGTTTTTCAACTTCGTTTTTTGCTGATGAAAATTTATTTTGGCGTAAATAAATTTGTTCTTTTTTTAATACAATTTCTTCCGAAACACCCATTTGCAATTCTAAATTGTCTAATACTTTTAATGCTTTATTATAATCGGGTTTTAAAAGCAACAAATTTACCCAATTCAAGTACCAGTCTGTCCTTTCGGGGTTTGCTGTTACAAGCCTTTCATAAACTTTTGACGATTTATCATACTGTTTATTTATTTTTAAAAGTTCGGCATACAATTGTGCATAATATCCATTGGAGGGGTCAGCTTCAAACGCAATTTTAGCTTGACTTATAGCATTTGCAAAATCATTTTTCTTGAATGAATACATTGCCAATTCATAATTTGCTGCTGCATTTTGCGGCCAAATAGTTATGCATTTTTTTAAAAGCCGAATTGCATCATCCGAATTGCCTAAAATTTTTTCTTTGTTGGCATCCAAAAAATATTTATCAAATTCCAAACGTTTGTTCTCTGGCAAATTTACTTCTGATTGTGCTGTTTTTTTTGGTTTAAAAACATTGCAACTTATCATTGGCAAAAATGCCAAGCAACAAAAAAATATTTTAGTTTTCACGGTCATCAATTTAGCCTTCAATTACATTAAAATCTCCAACACTTAATTCAGCTTTTACTCCTTTTACAATTGCATTATTTCCAATCATAGAATTTGAAATTTCAGAATTAAATACACCAGAATTATTTTGAACAATAGAATTTTTAATTTTAGATTTTTCAACTGTAGAACCGCTACCAATAGAAGCATGCGGCCCAATTGTTGAATCTTTAATTGTTACATTTTCACCAATAAAACTTGGTTCAATAATTTTTGAATTTTCAATTTTTGCATTATCGGAAACTAATTTCTCTGTGGCAGCATTAATTTCTAACATGCGCTTATTTGTATAAACCGTTGCGTCTTTATTTCCACAATCCAACCACTCGTTAATTGCTCCAGGCGAAAATTTTACACCTTTTGCCTTCATGTTTTCTAAGGCATTTGTAAGTTGGTATTCTCCTTTTTCTTTCAAATCATTGTCTATTAAATATTGCATTTCTGCACGCAAATTTGCACCATCTTTAAAATAGTAAATACCAATAATAGCAAGGTCTGATACAAACTCTTGTGGCTTCTCTATAAAGTCGGTAATAATATTTTCGGTATTAATTTTTACAACGCCAAATGCTTTAGGGTCCTCTACTTTTTGCACCCAAATAGTACCATCATTTTCTTCACTCAATTTAAAATCGGCCCTAAAAAGTGTATCTGCAAAAGCCACAATTACTTTGCCTTCCAACAATTCTTTTGCACACAAAATTGCATGTGCAGTGCCTAATGGCTCATCTTGGTAATATATTTTTCCTTTTGCTCCAACGGCCTCAGCAATTTGTAAAAGTTTGGCCTCTGCATCTTTTCCAAAACGGCCAATTACAAATCCTATTTCGTCAATTTTCGAATCGCATACTTTAGCAATATCTTCAACCAAACGTTGTACCATTGGTTTGCCAGCAACTGGTATTAATGGTTTAGGTACTGTAAGCGTGTGTGGCCTCATTCGCTTGCCCATTCCAGCCATCGGTATAATTATCTTCATCTAATTTAGTTTAAAATGCAAAGTTCAATATTTGAACAGCATCAATTTGTTATTTATTACTCTCAAAGTCCAGTGCTTCCAAAACCGCCAGCAGCTCTTTCTGTTTCTGTTAATATTTCTTTCAATTTCCAAGTTACAGTTTCGTGTTTAGAAATTACCATTTGTGCAATGCGTTCACCACTTTTAATTACAAATTTTTGGTTAGAAATGTTTACCAACAGCACTTTCAACTCTCCTCTATAATCTGCATCAATAGTACCCGGCGAGTTTAATACTGTAACTCCATTTTTAAATGCCAAACCACTTCGCGGGCGTATTTGGGCTTCAAATCCAATTGGTAATTCAATAAAAATACCAGTCGAAATTAAACTTCTTTCTAAGGGTTCTAGTGTTATTTCTTCATCTGTAAAAGCATATAAATCTACACCTGCACTTTGCGCCGTTGCATAGTGTGGTAAAGGATTATTTGATTTATTAATAATATTTATTTCTAAACTCATAGCTTAAAATAATCTTGAAAACGTGCTAAAATATGATTAATAATAAATTGAGTGAATTAAAAATTGTAAAATTGGTTATCAATCAAACCATAGTTTTCCGGTACGGTAAACTGTACCCTTAAATGTGGCAACTAAAACATTGTCGGAATTCGTAATATTTATAGTATAAATTGCAAATTTATTGGTTACACTTATTTCTTGTGTGGTAGCTGTTATTTCATCATTTACAGTGCATGGTTTTAAATGTGAAATTGATGTTTCAATTGATACCGATTTTATTCCATAAGAATTTGCTGCAAATGCCAATGCGCTATCTGCCAAAGAATAATAAATACCACCATGTAAAATATTAAAACCATTGAGCATTTCTTTTCGAATTTTCAATTTCAAAATACATTTTCCATTTGCTACCAAAACACGCTCTATACCCAACCACTGGCTAAACCAATCGTTTTCAAACATGGCATCCACCACTCTTTCTGCTAATTTATTTTCCATTATCTATAACTGATGCCACCCCTTAAAATTGGATTAGGATAATATAATGTTGATGCGTTATTGAAGTTCCATAAAACGGAAAAATCTAAATATAAATGTTCGCCAATATTACGTCTGTATCCTGCGCCAAAAAGGGGTATGTTTAACCATGTTCGTGTAACGCTGCTTACCCAATAATTGTTGATTGTTTGATAGTCGCCAATTAAAAATAAATTTTCATAAACAAAATATCGGGCATAAATTCTTGCACCATAACTTGTGTTTTCTTGGTTGTAATATCTATTGTTGATGTATGTAAAAATTGGGCCCACACCAATATTTAATTCCTTTGTAAAATTATACCCAATAGTTGGCATAATGTTTATATACGTATATGTTCCAAACTGCAACCCAGCATTAGCAGAATAGGTTAATTTTTCTTTATCAAACTTAAATTTTGCCTCTGCAAAAGCCACAGCAAAAATTAAACTGAAAAATAAAATCCACTTTTTAGAAACGAACATATTCGCACATTTTTTTATACAATAAATCTCTAATTTATTTTTTCAAATATATTATTTTGATTTCAAATTTTAGTGAGCACAGCGCAAAACATTGTATCAGCACTATGTTCAAAACCTACAATATAATTTATACTTTTTAGTTTTAGAGGTAAGCTTTCTGTTGATTTTGTAATCACATCTTCATTTTCAATTTTATAAATTGAACACGTTATATAAATTAAGTTTTGTCCAATTTTTAGATGCTCAACTACGTTACTCAAAATGGAATATTGTAATTGTTGAAATTGTAGCAATTTCTTATCATCAAAATAAAATAAATTTTCAGGATTGCGTCCCCAAGTGCCACTTCCGCTGCATGGCACATCTGCAATTACGCCATCAAAATAATTTTTTGGAAACAAATTTGTTTTGACTGAAAAATCGTTTTTTAATACCTGAAAATTGGAGAGTTTATTTTTTTGAAACCGCAATTTCAAGTTCTCTAAAATATTTTTCCTAATGTCGGTTGCAATTATTTTAACTGTAGATTCTTTACTAAAAAGAAGTAACGATTTACCACCCGATGCCGCACAACAATCTAACCACAATTCGCTTTTTTGTGGCTCCAAAAATTTCGTTATTTGTTGAGATGAGTAATCTTGAACTTCGTAATTATAGTTGACATCAAACACTTTTTCTAATTGTATGTTTGGTTCAAAAGCTATGCAGGTAATGCCTTTCGGCCAATAAGTAATGTTATTTTCCTTAAGGTGGTTTTCAAATTTTAATAAATCACTTTCGTTTATTCGAATAAAAACTTTTGGTTGATGCAATACTGAATTTGATAAAAGCTCCAAATCAATTTCATCCGAAACATTTTGTTTGGAAGGAAATAAATTTTTGAAATCTACCTCTGGAAATATATTTTCCAATAATTCCTTTTTCTCAACAATGCTTTTTTGTGAAGTGTTTTTAAGCGCAAAAAAATCATTTACATAAATACTTTCATCATCAATTTCAGTGAATAAATATTGCGTAATCCTTATTTTTTTATCAACACTTAATCCACTCAAAACATTCGCAATTCTGTAGTACGAGTAAACTAAATGCCTACAATATTTTCTATCATTACTACCCATCTTTTTATTTTCTTTAAAAAAAATTTTAAGAAAATGGTGTAATGGTTCTGTGCCTTTGTATTGCTCAATTACAAGCGATGCGTTTTTAGATTTTTGCGAAATATTTGGCATATAATATTTAAGAAATATCCTTAAATTATTTTTCTAAAAACGGGCTTAATAGGTTCTCCAATTAAATATTTTTCAAAGCCTTCGTCCAATGCTTTTTTGTATATAACACATGATTCGTCCATGGCATTTAATATATGTTCCATATCTTTTTCAGTATGCGAAAAATGAGCGCACATAACACCTTGAAATAACACGCCACGCTTTATCATTTCTTGGTGAAACAATGTGCGTAAACCAAAACTACCGTTACCTGCATTGTCGAAATATCCTAGGGATGCGTGCCAATTAAATTGCATGTTTTTAATAGAATTCTCTATGCCATGATTGGCAAAAATTTGTTTACTGCCATCAATAAATTTTTGCCCTATTTGTTGATTATGCTCCACAACATTGTTTTTTTCAAACACATCCATTGTTGCCAATGCGGCTGCAATACTGCATGTTTCGCCACCATGTGTTGTACTTATCAAGAACAACTTTTCAGTGCCAACATTTCTAATTCCGCCCAATTCCATCACCTCTTTTTTCCCCGTAAGGCAACAAAACGAAAATCCATTTGCAATACCTTTTCCCCAAGTTGTCATATCGGGCACTACTCCATATTTCGACATACTACCTGGATATGCTGTTTTATAGCCAGTAATCATTTCGTCCATTATCCACAATGCTCCGTTTTTATGCGCTAGTTCTATTGCATCCTTCAAATAATTCTCGGGTAACACATTAAATTTTTCGGGTTCAGAAATTACACATGCTATTTGGTTTGGATACTTGTCAAATAGTTCAATTAACGATTGCATATTATCGGATTGATATGTAACCGTTAAGGCCTGTATATCAGTAGGGATGCCACTTCTAACATCTGTACTGCCAATAAACCAATCGTCATAACTATAAAAAGGATGGTCAATTGGACGTGCAACTAATTTTTTACCTGTGTAAGCTCTAGCTAATTTAACTGCGGCAGTAGTAACCACTGAGCCATTTTTCGCAAATTTAATCATGTCGTGAACTTTCACATTGTGCAAAAATCCTTCTGCAACTTCACGTTCCAATACGCTCGGGCGCGAAAAATTATTCCCCCTATACAATTCCTTTACAACGGCTTCCAAAACTGGTGCGTAAGCGTGCCCTAAACTTATTGAGGCCAAGCCGCCCAAACATTCTATGTATTCATTTCCATCTTCATCATACACTTTGCTACCTTTCCCGTGTGTTATTGATGCGGGCGAAAGTATCGGAAATTGGTCATCACCTTTACTATAAGTGTGCGCGCCGCCAGGTATTAAGTTATGAATAACATTTCGGTATTCGTTTGATTTTGTAAAGTTGGTAATATGCTGCATTTTATATTTCTAAATTTGTGCAAAAGTAGAAATATAATAATTCTTTTTACCAGACATTTCAGTGCGTAAATATCAACTAACAATTTCACCTTAACCAATCTTAACAGCCTTTAAAAATTATATTGTTTTCGCAAATCTATACTTGCCATTCAAATATAAAAGATGGAAACAACTACTATCGACATCAAAGAATTAAACGAACGCATACAGCGCGAATCGGCATTTATTGAAATGCTGAATATGGAAATGGAGAAATCCATTGTAGGGCAAAAACACATGGTTGAACGCCTACTTATTGCATTATTAAGTAACGGACATATTTTATTGGAAGGTGTGCCCGGATTAGCAAAAACATTGGCAATTAACTCACTTGCATTAAGCATACAAGCGCAATTTAGCCGCATACAATTTACGCCCGATTTGTTACCTGCCGATGTTATTGGCACGATGATTTATAGCCAGAAAAAAGAAGAGTTTTCGGTGCGAAAAGGCCCTATCTTTTCTAACTTTGTACTGGCCGATGAAATAAATCGTGCCCCAGCAAAAGTGCAAAGCGCATTGTTAGAAGCCATGCAAGAACGCCAAGTTACAATTGGTGATGAAACCTTTAAACTACCCGAACCATTTTTGGTATTAGCAACACAAAATCCAATTGAACAAGAAGGAACTTATCCGCTGCCAGAGGCGCAAGTAGATAGGTTTATGATGAAGGTAGTAATTGGATATCCTACAAAAGAAGATGAGAAAAAAATTATTCGCCAAAACCTTTCGAGTGTAAAACCGAAAATAAATGCCGTGCTAAAGCCCGAAGATATTATGAAGGCACGAAGCATTGTTCGCGAAGTATATATGGACGAAAAAATTGAGCAATACATTGTTGACATTGTATTTGCAACACGTTTTCCTAAACAAGCTAAATTAGATAAGTTTACGCAATTAATTTCATTTGGTGGTTCGCCACGTGCCAGCATTAACTTGGCTTTGGCAGCAAAAGCATACGCATTTATAAAACGTAGAGGTTACGTAATACCAGAGGATGTTCGTGCAATTTGTCATGACGTATTGCGTCACCGTATTGGTTTAAGCTACGAAGCCGAAGCCGAAAACATAAAGGTGGAAGATATTATAAATGAAATTTTAAATACGGTAGAAGTACCTTAAACCAATTATTAATTTTGAATTGTAAATTTTAAATTGAAGTATTTGATTTATAATTTATCATTCACAATTTTACTAATGTTAACAACAGACCTTTTAAGTAAAATAAGAAAGATTGAAATTAAATCGCGCGGATTATCTAACCAGATATTTTCGGGTGAGTATCACAGTGCTTTTAAAGGACGTGGAATGGCGTTTGCGCAAGTGCGTGAATACAACCCCGGCGATGATATAAGAAGTATTGACTGGAATGTAACAGCACGATTTAACAACACATTTATCAAAGTTTTTGAAGAAGAACGCGAAATGACTGTGATGTTATTGGTTGATGTTTCGGCATCGCAAAATTTTGGAACAGAGCATCAGAGTAAATTAGATTTAGTTACCGAATTGTGCGCCACACTTGCTTTTAGCAGTATTACAAACAATGATAAAATTGGAGTAATATTTTTTTCGGATCAAATAGAAAAATTTATCCCACCAAAAAAAGGCAAGACACATGTGTTAAGGATAATTCGTGAGTTATTAGAATTTAAACCCGTTAATACCAAAACCAATATAAGTAAGGCTTTGGAGTATGCAACCAATGTAATTAAAAAACGAAGTACTACATTTTTAATTTCCGATTTTATGGATGCTAACTTTACAAATGCTTTGCGCATAGCAGCAAAAAAACATGATTTGGTTGCCCTTAAAATTACTGACCGCAGAGAATTTGAAATGCCAAACATAGGGTTGGTAAAAATGCAAGACTCAGAAACTTGTATGTTACAGTGGATTGATACAAGCAATACCCAAGTGCGCAATAAATATAGGGCATCGGCATTACAACAAGAAAAAATGTTAGATGATATTTTTACAAGAACTGGGGTTGATGTGGCAAGCATAAATACCAAACAAGGCTACACAAAACCATTGATGACATTGTTTAAAAAACGTGGAGCAAAAATTTAATTAGGACTCTATTCTTGACTAATATTTTTTTGTGCAATATAAAAATAGGCTTTTCTCTAAATTCTTTATTCTTAGTTTTGATAAAATAATTATAAATGTTACTTTGTAATATTATTCATACTCCATACACTTAATGAAATACGTTAATAAATTCGCTATTCTACCAAACGATTTGTCGTATGCTGTAACATTAAACTACGCTGCATCAATTTTGGAGGAAAAATTAGTGGCGTTAGATTACCAATCACTAGATATTTCTGAATACGGAAAACGCTATTACGAGTTTGATTTAAGAAAGATTACTTACATGTTGCAATCGTATGTATTTATGCTTTTGTGGTCACAAAATAAAACTAAAAAAAAATTAAATGATATTACATTATTAGACCATGGCGGCGGCATTGGCATACTATCAATGTTAGCAAAATTAGCTGGTATTAAAACCGTAATTCACCAAGACATAAATCCTACAATATCAAATGATGCATTTATTATATCAAAGAAATTAGATATAGAAATTGATTACTTTATAACAGGTACAACCAAAGACTTTGTAACATTTGTAAACACAAATAATTTAAACCTCAATATTGTTGGTTCACGCAATGTAATTGAGCATGTTTATAACGTAAATCAATTTTTTGAAGAAACCTCTAACATAAAAACTGACAAACTCATATTATTTATAAGCACCACCGCCAACGAAAAAAATCCGTTGGTGAATTACTATACCAAAAACTTGCAACAAAGTTACGAATACAAAGGTAGTCCTATTGTTTGGGGTTCTAAAGAAATTGACCCTAAAAAATCTGGGTTAACCGAGAGGAAAAGAATAATCACAACAAATTTTGATGGTCTCACTCAAAACGAAATTACGTTACTCACTAAGCTAACAAGGGGTTTGGATAAGGTAGATATATTAAACGCTTGTAAAGACTACCAAGCAACAAAAACTTTACCTACATTATTAAAGCATGCAACTAATACATGTGTACCCGAAACTGGCAGTTGGGTAGAGCAACTAATACCCTTAAACGATTATAAAAAAATGGTAGAAGTAAATAATTTTACTTTTGATTTTAAGAATGGTTTTTATAACACCAATTACCAACAAAAATACTTAAATATTGTAACACCATTTCTAAATTATATAATTAAAAAATTAGGCAACAAAGGAACATTCCTCTCACCGTTTATTTCAATAATTGCCGAGAGGTAATACCAATTCTAATTTTAAAATAGTCCAAACTATTTTAAAATTTTATCCCGTTGTTTCAAAAGGGAGTTATAATGCCGTTACTACATGAAAATAGTGCAATGGTTACGTTTGAAACAACGGGAGAAATTGTACTATATTGAATGTGCAATTGGTATAATTTTTAAGCCCATTTTCATAATTAAAAAAGGGTTGTTTCAAATGAAACAACCCTTTTTAATGGTACTATATAAACTCGAATAATTTAATATTCCCACATATCATGTTCAAAATTAAACATGTCTGTTTTTGCACGTTCAGCTTCAAGTAACTCATCCATACCACCGCGGTATTCTAAAATCTTACGGTCATAAACGTTACTTTCCTTGTATATGTAGCTACTGAATTGACGTTTCCAAAAAATATCTTCATACGTTCTTCTTTCAGCATCATTTTGGCGGTTATATGTTTCGGCATTTGCAAAAACAATTCTTGCTTCTGGAAAATAAATCCAAAACAAAGTCTCTTTGCGCAACTCACCACCCTTCTCTTGTTCAATAACTGGTGCAATTCCAATAATTCTACATTCCATGATTGAACGTTGCTTGTCAAAAAACCAGTCCTCTTTAATTTTAAATTCCTTTACTTTTGAAGGGTCAAATTTATTCTGAACAATTTTAGTTTCAATCGTGCCATCAGGCTGCTCAACTTGCAAAGTATCAGAACTGTTTAGTTTACCCTCAATATCAGCCTTGGTTAACACATTTGTAAAGTCACCTTCATTGTCATCCGCGTAAGGTGTTATTGTTCCATCTTGCGTAACACCATCATAAATAATTTGCATCAAACTTTTCCTACCTTGTATAGCTTGTGCTGGATAGTAAAAAATGTGGTTAATTTTCTCACGTAAATCTACCTTGCGCCAAATACGTCTGCTCCACATAACATCAGCCTCACGCAAATAAGTATAAGGCATAACTTTACGCTCCGATGTATGCTCTTTTATATAAACACCATCCAATACATTTGATTGTGCATAACCTGTTATGGAAATTGCAACAATAAAAATCATTAAAATTATCTTTTTCATATTTGGTAAATATTAATTATGAGTAAATTAAATAGAATTAATAAGCAATTACTAGGTTTGAACTTTTAAGGTTACAGAAGGCAAAGTTCTAGTGGTTCCATCAGGTAACCTACATTTAATGTCTTCAATAATTACACGGCTATTATTCTTCAGCTTCTCAATAGCAGTTTTTTGCTCTGATGTAAATGCATTGCCTGTTGCTAAATATGATTTGAACTCACCTGCAATATTTACAGTAACGGTAAAGGAAGAAACATTAATTTTCAAATCAAAATCAAAATTTTCATATTTTGAAATTACAAATGGCGCAGCAGCCAATGCAGATTTTTTTACAGGGCCTTCTTTTAATCCTGCAACCATTGCAACAGGGTCAGGTAAACGCTTGACACGAAATTTAACAGCACCCATAGGTCTTGTATCTTTACCCATTTTTGCTGCAACATTAATTGTAGCCTCGCTTCCACCTGTAACTTTAACTATGAATTTACCTTTTTCTGAACTAGGTGTTAATGAAGCACCCGTACCAGCAATTGATGCAGATAAATCGGCAAGTGCAATACCAGGAGATGCCAATGTTATTGGATTCTCAACACCCATATAAAATACATTCATTTTGTCTGCCGATACTGATAATGCTGGTTTAGCAACCATGTATTCCGCTGCAAAAGGATAATATTGAAAACCACCAGTAGGTTTAGCTACTTTAATGCAACCACTCCATTTCTGTGGCCCTTCGCTACCCGCTGTAGCTTTGTAACGACCCATGCCACCGATAACTTCTAACGGTTTTCCTGGTCCACGCATAGGGTTTACATCGGGGTTAGATTTTGTTGTATCGCAAGCTCCAATTTCTATTTCGGGGTTTGATGTTGAATTAAATGCAACCAACAAAACATCAGCTTTGTATTCTTGCCCAGTAATTAAGTAACTTGAAGGAGCAATAACTTTTGCAACTAATTTATCAAATTTAAAATCTCCGGCTGTAATTGATTTAAGCAATTCGGTAATAACATCTGATTCAGCATTTCTGATATCGGCCTGCAAAGCGGTCAAGTTTGTAACCACAGCCGCTAAAGGCACATGTAAAACTCTTTCTTCTTCCCAAGTTTCCTTTACACCATCAACTGCTTTAGGGTCTTCTGTATGTAAGTCACTTTCCAATTTAGCTTTCATTTCCTTTTCTACACCTGGAGCAAATTTTGCATTGCCCTTATCTTTGAACAAACCTGATAATTCTTCACGTAATTTAATAATACGTTTTTTCAAATCTACCATTGTAAGTTCGCCAGTTAAAGGACTTTCCTCTGGACCTAAAAGTACCTGAGCTGGTACATCAAAGTTGTCCTTTGAATTTACATAATGAAGTGTAATTGTATCAGCAACACTTTTTTCTAACTTATCAGTTTCTTGAATTGCTTTTACTTTCATTTTATCAATGTAAATAATCAATTCCTCACATTTTTTCTTCACATCCATTGCCAAATCATTAAATGGCTTTGCTTTGGCCTGTGTTTTTTCGTCTTTCATGGCTTTAGCAAACTCTTCGTAAGAACGTTTGTTTTTTTCGCCAAAGCCTTCAGTAGTTTTTTCTAAGCCTTCGTTAACTACAACAAAAGAATCAAGTATTGATTTTGATACGTTAAGCGCCAAGAGTGCTGTAAGTACCAAGTACATCATACCAATCATCTTTTGTCTGGGGGTTCCGCCTGATGACATATATTGTTATTATTTATGTTGTTAATGAATAATTATTAATTTGTATTATTCAATATTATCTATTGAAATTCATTGCTGATAGCATGTTACCATAAACAGTGTTTAAGGCGTTTAAGTTAACAGCTAATTTTGATATCTCATCTTTGTATTTTTGAGTATCTTCAACTGACTCGCTTAAATTTTTAATCATAGTACCCATATTGTCAAACATTTTGTTTGATTGTTTTAATTGCTCTTGTGAGCCTTGTAATTGCAATTCGTACACGGCATTTAAAGCAGATAAGTTCTTAGAAACCTGTTGCAATTGCTCACCATAAGCTTTACCGTCTATATTAGACTCAGATAAATCTACTAATGAAGAAGATGCCTTTAAGTAACCTTCAGAAAGTTTACCCATATTACTTGTAGCACCTTTCACAGAATCAATATAGTCCTTGGTTACGACAGTTGCGTCAGTTAAATTATTCAATTTTGAAGCATGCTCACTTAAACTTTTAAAGCTATCGCCTAAACTCGCAATTAGCTCAGGTCCAATTTTAGCCTCCTCTAACATTGCATCTAATTTTTGTGCAATAGGGTCACCACTTACTTTTTTAACAGCTTTGTGGTCGTGTCCGTGTCCGTCGCCATCTTCATCATGCATACCACGTAATTCGGGATATACTAAACTCCAATCAGTCTCTTCATGTACAGGTTCAAATGCCGAGAAAAAGAAGATTACAGCCTCAATAGAAAGACCACACACAAGCATGGCACTAGCAAACGGCCAGTGCTGAATTTTAAACATGGCACCAATGATAACGATTGCTGCGCCCCATCCATAAAGGTAACCCATGAATTTTTTACCTTTTTTTGACTGTAAAGATTGAATAAATCCCATAATAATTTTGTTGTTTTGTTAGGTTGTTATTAATTTTTGATTGTTTATTAATTTGCTGAGTTTGTTCCTGCTGTTTTGCCGCGTCCTAGGTAACTCATTACCGAACGGAAGCCTATATAACATTTAGCAGTATCTTGATATTCATAAGTTCTTGTGCTTACTTGGTTGTAGTATGAAACATCTTTCCAAGAACCGCCACGTATAACTTTTCTCTTAAGTGCTGGTAAATCATTTTCACCTGCCTCATATTGGTAATCTGGGTTCAAATCGTGTGAGAAACTATTGAATGACTCATCGTAAGCGTTATTAGTCCACTCTGCAACGTTACCTGCCATACAATAAAGACCGTAGCCATTTGGGTTATATTCTGTTGCTTTAAGTGTATGGAAACCACCATCATCAACATAATTACCTCTTAGTGGTTTAAAGTTAGCTAAGAAACAACCTCTATTGTTACGAATGTAAGGACCACCCCAAGGATAAGGTGCAAGTTTTTGACCACCGCGTGCAGCATACTCCCACTCTGACTCTGTTGGTAAACGAAAGTCTTGAACAAAAGTTAGGCCAACATTTGGCAACCAATTATTAAGTAATTGTGTTCTCCAAATACAAAATGAACGTGCTTGTTTCCAACTAACTCCTACCACAGGATACTCGTCATAGGCTGGATGCCAGAAGTATTCGTTTGTCATAGGTTCATTGAAAGCATACGAAAAGTCATGTATCCAAGAAAGCGTATCAGGATAAACATTGATAACATCTTTCTTAATAAATACAGAACGGTCAACTAAACCTTGTTCGCGGCTGTCTCTTCTGGCGGCTTCACGCAAGTCAATCCAATAGTACTCGAACATTAATTTACGTGTATCTATTTCTTTACGTCTGTAAAAACGTTCATTTTCTGGTAAAAACATTTCAACCAAAGCTTCACGTGCCTCTGGCTTTTCCCATTTCAGTTTTTCCACCCAATTTAATTGTGGCCCAGGAGTAATGTCTTCACCAAACTCATTTTGGGTTATTAAAAAGGCGTCGTTTCCTGCTTCACCTAAAGTTCTGCGGGCTATAGAATCGCGCACCCAATCAACAAACTGACGGTACTCATTATTTGTAACCTCTGTTTCATCAATGTAAAAAGCTTGAACTGAAACAGTTTTGTTAAGTGCAGTTTGAGTATAGGGTACATCTTGGTCACTTGGCCCCATTGTAAATGCGCCCATAGGTATGTACAACATTCCATAAGGGTCAAAATCATTCCAAAACATTCTGTCTTGCGAACCGATTAGTTGACCATTACCTTTATTTGCACAACTACTAAAGCCTACCCCTAGGACAATAGCAAGATAAAACATTAGTTTATTCATGGCAATTGAATTATTATTAGTTGGGTAAAGTTTTGTCAAGGTTATTATTTTTAAATTTTGTCTTTTACAGTTATTAACTTTAAAATGTTACAAAGATTGTAAAATATTTTAATTACGAAACTATAACGTAAAAAAAAGTATTTTATTACAAATTACAAGAATCTTGCATTTTTATATTTTGTAACTTTTACGGGTGGCGTAATATCATAACAGAACCCTACCATAATTTCATGCGAACCTGAGCTGTAGTTGCCTATTTTAGACAAAGTAATATCATAAGAATAGCCAGCTTTAAGGGTTCCTTTGCCTTCCATCATTGATGTTTGATAACCAATCATAGGTACAATTGCATCACTACTAAACACCCTGTAAGATAAGCCACCCCAAAAAGCATTATTCATTAATGCAACTACATTAACGTCTAACTGCGATGCTTTTAAAGATGTTTTAAATAATATAGCTGGTTTGATAATTAAATCGGGGTTTAGTTCAATATCATAACCACCTGTAAGGTATATATGACGGGCAACTGTGTAATTCAAATCTTTGATAGTGCTTGCAGTTAAATGCCCAATTGAGATGCCAACATGGTATTTGTTGGGAACACTGAAATGAGCACCAAAACCTAAATCAAACACGCTTTTATTGGGTCCGTTAAGCGGAATTTTTGCATCCTCTTTTGTTTCAGGATTAAAGTCGGTACCATAACCAATATTTAGCATACCTAATTCTAATCCTAAGCCTAATGAACCGCCACCAACTAATAATCTGTAAGCATAAGCTGCTTTTACATAAGTTGATTTTTGATTACCCGCTTGGTCTGAAATAAAAGTTAAGCCTACTCCACCTGGATGGTCAGTTTCTTTCATTACAGGTACATCGGCAGCAAATGCTAACGAACGCGGACGTCCTGCAAAACCTGTCCACTGTTGACGTGCAAGTAGGTTGCCGCAAAGCAAACCAGAACTACCAGCATAACCAGGATTAATAGCCATTTTATTTTGCAAAGCCATACTAAACTGAGGGTCTTGTTGCGCAAAAGCAAGGTTTACAGCTGCAAATGCAAAAATTGAAGTAAGTAATTTTTTCATATTTTTTTTAAAATTAATTGAACATTTTTTGATGTAATTTATGTATTACGTCGAATGCTCAACCAACAGTTAATTTTTAAAATTCAGTTGCTAATTAGAAACAATTAATTCGTAAACTTATTAAGGTTTTTTTAAATAACAAATTTTTGTTGAAAATTAATTTTTGTTTTTGCAATAATATAATAAAAAATAATTTGTAACGGCTTAGAATTTTTGTTGGATTTATATCAAAATAATATAGAATTTTAGAATCGTTTTGGACTATAATAAAATTAGAATTGGCATTATTTGCTTAAGTTTGAAGTACATGTAAATTCTTAGGCAAAAGAAAAGAAGGCAGTGTTTGGCGAGGACGTTTAACAAGGCTCAGGGTTTACATATTAGACTTCATGTAAAATAAAAAATAGGATAATTTTCAACACAGGGTGCACAAAGTTTGCAGAGTTGCATAGGGGATATTTGTTTAACAACATTAAAAACCAAGTAGTTTGTATTAATGAATCTTACACTCTCTATGAATTATATTGTAAACTCTGTCTTAATTGAGAATCATCTGAAGAAAACTCTTCAACATTTGTTAATTGTGTTGAGAGTTTTAATGTTGAAATATGTATTTTGAAAAATTAAAAACCGAATTTTTTTTGATACAAAAAAAAATTCGGTTTTCGAAGAATCTGAATTTGAAAATTTACTTTTTCTTTTTAGGGGCGGCTTCTTTCTTTTGGTTTTCTTTGTAGCGCATGTCAGGTGTTCCGTCTTTTTTTACTGGACCTGCGGGCTTTGCTTTTGTTGTTTCTTTATTGTCTTTATAACGCATGTCTGGCGTTCCATCTTTCTTTATTTTAGGGTCTTGTTTTTCAACCTTAGCGTTTTTTGCAGCAGTTTTTTTACCGCCGTTTTGTGCATTAACAGCACCAATAAAAATGCTTGTAACAAGCACAAACAATAAGAATACTTTTTTCATTTTAAATGATTTGTTATTAATTTTATTAATTTTATTAATTGCAACAAACGTAATTGTTTTAATTTACATTTTCTGTTATTGATTCTACCTTTTCGATAAATTTCTTACTAATAAATTGAAAGCTAAATTTAGAGACATCGAAATTAAAATTATAATCACATTTTACTTTCCCCGACAAAACGTTTGGAAGTGCTGAAGAAATATCATTGGAATGAATGTAAATTCCTAATTTGTTTTGTATAATGAAATCAGCCACAATGCCATCAAAACCAATGTAGAGAATAGGAATTCTAAGTGCGATAATTTCGTAAAATTTTGTGGCTATTAAATCTTTTTGTTTAGGTGTGTAGGCTATTAAAATGAATTTTGATTGTGAAATAGTTGCAAACAAAACACGCGGTGGCAATTCATTTTGAAAGCTTGCATTTGGTGGTAGCGAAAAATGAAATTTGTTAGCGTTTTTATTTGATGCGTATAACTTTAGTTTGATTGCAGGAAATGATTGGAGTACATTTAATATTTGTTGAAAGTGCTCTTGCAAACCGTCATAAATAGTACCTAAAAAAACAATTTCGTTGTTTTCATTTCGATTCGCAATTTCAAAATTTGGAAAATCGTCTTCGTCAAAAGCGTGTTCTAATATATAGAGTTTATTATTAGGTAAACCATAACTTAACTTACATTTTTCTTTCATCTCATAATTTGGGAAAGTAACTAAATCGAATGAGTTGCACACTGCTTTCTCTTTTTCAATTTCGTGGAACTGCCGCTTTTTTTTAAATGGAAAACCAAATAAGTTTCCTAAGGCCCAAGGGTCTCTAAAATCAACAATAAATTTTATTTGTGGATATTTTGCTTTTAGCGGAATTAACTGAAATGCCAAATTTAATGGAGCCACAGTTGCAATGATTGTATCAATACTTTTTTCAATGATGATTTTCTCTACCAAGTTTTGATAATTTGTTTGCCAAAACATTGTTCTATCATAGTAATTTCCTTTAGAAAATAGTTTTACAAACTGCAATGCAACTCTATATTTAATTTTATGAAAAATAGTAACTGGCACATCGTTTAATACTGCTGGGTAATGCAGAGGTATTTGATGATGGCTAAAGTTTTTTAAACCCCTTACATCACTTGTCCAGATTGATTTTTTAGCAGAATGTTCATTGTATATTGCTGAAACAACATCAACATTCAAATTTAATTTTGAAAAATGCTTTACAAATTTTGCCCAACGCCTCCCTCCTATTCCTGGAAAAGGCGGAAAAATTTCTGTTACTAATAAAATGTTTTTCATTTGTAAATTTACTTTACAAACTCTTGCCAATCGGTAAGTAAACTACCGCGAAGTACGCGTGGAAATTTATTTTGCCCACCACTTTTACCTTTGGCTTCTAAAAAATCGAGGAATTTTTGTGCTGGCAAAACCTTTACAAGAACATCTTTTAGCGCGCTATTTCGTTCAACTTTATAGTCGTCATTAATTTCTTTTAGTTTCTCATCAATAAGTTTAGACAAAGTTTCTGGCGATACATCCTTGCCATTAACGCCAACATACCATTGGTGTGCAAACAAAGATTCATGTTTAACGCCAACAACGCAATATTCTGGTATATCAATACCAAGTTTTTCGGCAGCATAAGCAATTGCAACATTCATATTGTCGACACTGAGGTGTTCGCCTACCATGCTTATATAATGTTTGGTGCGGCCAGTAATAACAATTTCGTGGTTTTCTTTGTCAACAAATTTTATGGTATCGCCAATTAAATAACGCCAAGCACCAGCATTTGTGGTGAGTAGCAAAGCATACTCTTTTCCTTCTTGCACACGCTCAATACTTATTGCTTTTGCATTGGGTTTTATTGCTCCATCTTCATCAAAATTTTCTTCATTAAATGGCACAAATTCATAAAAAATACCATTGCGAAGGAGCATGCTCATTCCTTTGCGTTCGGGGCGATTATCTTGGGCAATAAACCCTTCGGAGGCAAGGTAATTTTCGAGATAAACAATTGGACGTCCTAAGAGGCGTTCAAAACTTTTTTTGTAAGGTGTAAATGCCACGCCACCGTGAACAAAAATACTTAGGTTAGGCCACAGTTCATGGATATTTTTTAAGTTGTGGTGTACAATAATTTTTTCAATAATTATTTGTATCCATGCAGGCACGCCCACAATTATACTAATATCCCAAGTATTAGCATTTTCAACAATCATTTCAATTTTGGTTGCCCAATCGCGTTCTTTTGCAATGGCTTTTCCGGGCTTATAGAAACTTTGAAACCATGATGGGATTTTAGCCGCAGTAATTCCGCTCAAATCACCTTCATAATAATTGCCCATGTGTACCAAATGAGAACTGCCGCCAATCATTAAAAAGCCTTTATTTAGTATGCCTTCGGGTAATTCGTATTTAGAGAGTGAAAGTATTTGCTTGATACTGGCACGCTTAAAAGTGCGAAGAGATTCTTTTGTGATAGGGATGTGTTTGCTGGTTGCGCCTGATGTTCCGCTGCTTAATGCAAAATATTTTACTTTACCTGGCCAAGCAACGTCTTCTTGATTTTCTAAACATTTGTGCCACCACTCATTATAAATTTTATCATAATCAAAAATAGGAACGGTATCTTGAAACGCTTTTGCAGGATTTTTAGAAAGTATTATTTCCTCAAAATTATATTGAATACCAAAAGCAGTATTTTTTGCTTTTTTGAGGTTACGTAACAATTGACCTTTTTGTACCCTTTTCGCGCTACGTGGTATTTTAATTTCGGGGATTGATTTTTTTATACCTACTACTCCGCGAAGTATTGAACCCATTATTGCCATATCTTAATTCATTTTAAAAACGTAAATATAAATTTTATTTTTAAAGCAAGATGTTTTGCGGTATCCCAAAATATTTACCTTTCAAATAACAACCATATTAGAGAAATAAGAACATATAAATTCTCTATTAGATTTCAAATTTTCAATTTGAAATGCTGTTTGCTTTGGCATATAAACCCAGCCAAACTACTTTCTGCCAAAGTCAGCTGGATTTTCGCCCCACAGCTTGGTTTCCCACTTCAATATTTTATTGCTGTAAGCGTTGGTATTTAACCAATTTGTAGCGCGCAACGTGAGGTTAATTATTTCTTGGTTGTATGGTGTGGCTTGCAATTTTGTGTTGGCTTGTTTACGCATTACCCAACCAATTGCAGTTTCGCTATCAGAGAATATTGGGAGATTTAGATTTTGTTTTTTGCAATATGAAATGGCATGAACAATAGCCAAAAACTCACCTACATTATTTGTGCCTTGTGAATAAGGCCCTTTTTTAAAAATATTGGTGCCGGCTGGTAAAATTACGCCTTGGTACTCTACAAAACCTGTGGCGGTATTCCAAGCTGCATCAACACAAATACATGGATAATTTGGAAAGCCAATTGCCAATTTTTCTTCGGTGCTTAATGCTTTTACATTTGATTGCCCGATGTAATTTTCACTGCTGTTTTTAAAAGCGTTTTCTGCAATTTGTAAAGTTGGAAATGACTTGTATTTAGCATCTGTGAAACCATCAATTTGAGTTTTACAATCATCCCAATTATTGTAAACACCAGCCCTGCGCCCTTCCCAAACCACATAAAACTTTTGTTTTGCCATAGCTATAAAAATAATTGTTTAACACTAAAATAATTGTATTCATTTGACTTTAAATTACCCAAGCAAATGCCGCCAATTCTAATTCTTTGCAAACTTACAACTTCTAAATTTAACTTGTAACACATACGCCTAATTTGCCTATTTAAACCTTGCATTAAAATTATATTAAAAGTATTTTCATTTATGAATTTTACAGTTGCAGGCTTCGTTAATTGCCCCATTATATTAATACCGTTTCTCATTTTTTGCATTGCTTCCTCTGTAATTTTTACATTTACTTTTACAATGTATTCTTTCTCTAAACTATACTCATATCGGGTAACTTTATTGTAAATTGTACCATCATTTGTTAGTATAAGAAGCCCTTCAGATTCTTTGTCTAAGCGCCCTAGCGGAAAATATTTTTCAGTAATATTCAAATGTTGGTTCAAGTTGTTTTCGATATTATTATTTTGAGTACACTCAACCCCAACAGGCTTATTGTAAGCAATGTAAAATGTTGAAACACCGTTTTGTAATATCGCCTCTTGGCAAATAATTTTATTGTATTTATTTGATTTCTGCTTTGTGATAGCAGCACAACCGTCTACAGTAACATATTTATTATCTATTAATTGTATGGCTTCTTTATGAGAAATTTTTAGTTGCCACACCAAGAAGTTATTTATCGTCATTGAATAGTTGCTGAATGCACTTTAAAGATAATTTAAGTCGATGACAAAAGTAAAATTATTAAAAGAGAAAACATGGTATTTGAAATTATTAATTTGATACCTTAAATTAATTTAAAGGTTCAATGTGCGCCATGCAATTATTTGTTTATAAATAAAATATCTTGCTTATTTGTACAAAATAAACAATTTATAAATGAAAAAAATTACTCAAAAATTTCTAAGCGTCTTTGCTTTAAGTGCAAGTATTTTTGCAACAAATGCCTTGGCGCAAACAAACCCAACTCCTTTTAATTTAGCGGCGGGTAGTTATTCGCTAACTCAATGGGATAGCACATCAGCGGCGGGTACATATCCTCCAAATGTCGTTATTCATACTTGTTCCACAGCAGCAGATACTTCTGCCTTCGTTGCCACGGCAAATTGGAGTTGCCAATATAATTTTACCTCACGTTCGCGTGTAATGGGCAAAAATGCGAATGGAATTAGTTTCAGAAGAACAGGTCCTGTGTTTAGTGACTTTTGCGATACTACTACTTTTGCAAATCCGCCAGCTGTAAAAAAATTTCCAGGAGCAATAGTGTTGGCATTAAACACTTTAGGACGTCAAAATATTACAGTTGATTGGACTGGTAGATTTTACGGAAGTAATGGTGCTGCACTTGCATATGGCTCAGGTGGCTCAAATTCTACTAGAGAATATGCTATTAAATTGCAATATAGGGTTGGTACAAATGGCATTTGGGCTGATGTTCCAAACACCGCAAATTATTCTTCATTAGCAACTGCAAGTAGCTTTAAAAATGTTGGAAGTTTTGATGTTGTACCAAGTGTACTTTTGCCTGGCTCATGCAATAACCAAGCAGTTATTCAACTAAGGTGGTTGTATTGCCAAGTTGGCTCAGGCAGTGGTGTTCGTCCCGAATTAGCAGTTGACGATATTAGTGTTTCAAGCACTGGCGGTACTGCCACTGCAACAATTACTGCATCGGGTGCAACTACATTTTGCCAAGGGGGTTCTGTAACACTTACCGCATCAACAGGTACGAATTTTAGTTGGAGTACAGGCGAAACAACACAATCCATAATCGCTACAATTGGCGGTGCGTATAATGTTACCGTAACTACTTCAAATGGTGCAACTGCTATTTCAAATTCTGAGACAGTAACCGTAAATCCTACGCCATCGGCGTCTATCTCATCAAACGGGCCAATTGCAATTTGCAATGGTAATTCTGTAACTTTAATTGCCAATAACAATGCAGCATATTTATGGAATACTGGTGCTACCACACAATCAATAGTGGTTACAGCCGCAGGCACATATACTGTTGGTGTAGCTGGCGCAAATGGATGTTCGGCCATATCTGCACCAGTAAATGTGCAAGTAGATTCGGCACCTGCAATGCCAATAATTTCAATTGCGGGTGATGGCTTATTAAGTTGTAACGATATTTCGTCAACCTATAATTGGTATTTGAATGGAACTATTATTTCAACAAATACACAGTCGTTTTATCCTACATCAAATGGATTGTATCAAGTAGAAACTTTATCGGGGCAAGGTTGTGTTTCTGATACATCAGCCTCAATAAATTATTTAATAACTAGTGTTTCAAAACTTGCAGATTCGGAAGGTTTAAAAGCGTTCCCTAATCCGTCAACGCAACGGGTAATCAATTTTAGTAAGAGCATTACTGCTGAAATATTTTCTGCAATTGGCGCACATGTTTACTCAGTTGTAAATAGCAAACAAGCAAATTTAGAACACCTTACCAATGGTGTTTATTTTGTAAAAACTAAAAAAGGAGAGGTATTAAAATTAATACTTAATTAAGTATTAAAAATTAATTAGTAAAAAAGACTGTCGTTAATTGCGGCAGTCTTTTTTGTTTACCAAATAATTTGAATGTGGCATTTAACCGCAAAATTTTACATTAATAAAATTAATTAATTATGTTTGAAAAAATATTTACCGTGAAAACATCATTAATTATTTTTGTTTGTATTATACTATTGGCATCATGCACAAAGTGTGTAAAATGTACTGAAACTAGCAAAGGTGGTGATACCACAATTGTTGAGTACCCCGAAACGTGCGGCAATTGGCGTAAGCTGGCTAAGTTTGAAGAACGTGTACACGAACAAGCATTAAAAGGAAACGATGTTGTATGCAAGCCAAAATCTAAAATACCATTAATAAATGAGTAGGTTTGGCAGTGTGGTTTAATCGATTATTTTTGCACAAAAATTAAATTATTATGAATAAAATTTTATTGTTTTCAACAACTGTTATTACAATTGTAGCGTTAAACGCATGCACTCGTTGCAAAAAATGTAGCTATGTTACAAAGGTTGCTGGTGTAGATTCTACTGTATCAATTAAGCAAGAATGTGGTAAAAAATCATTTTTGGAGGCTTATGAAAATGATGCAAAAGCAAGTGCCGTGCGCAACAATGCACAAGGTGATGTTACTTGCGAAACTGTAAAATAATAATTTAAAAAAAATATTTGTATTTGCTGATATGTGTTTTTCTCACATTCTAATTATCACTTACAAATGTAACTGAGCATTTTTACTTTTTTTTATAATAGATGCTTTGTTTTTCACACGATAAGAAAAAAATAGAGATGAAGTTTACCGCTAGTATAAAAGTAATGCCCAATAAAAACCTGCTTGACCCACAAGGCAAAGCAGTAACTATGAGCATGAAAAATTTGAATTTGAATGAAGTGGACAATGTGAGAATTGGGAAACACATTACACTTGAAGTGGAGGCTAAGGATAAAGAAGCAGCAACTTCAAAAATAGACGAAGCTTGTAAAAAACTTTTGGCAAACCCAATAATGGAAAGCTATGAGTTTGAAGTTGCCGAATACCAATAATATATTTTTTTGATTTAGATTTTGTTTCTAAATTTTTGGCCTACTAAAATTTTGAGAAACCTTTAACCACAATAGATACATATTTTTTATTGCAATTGGGTTAAGTCAAAATAGAAGCGGTGCTATACATGGCACAATATGTAATGCAACGTTTCTTTATTAAAGTAAATGAGTAATGTTCTATGTAGTTTTGTGGTTTTTTTTGATTGCAAATTTAAGCGGCATATCGCGATAGTTATCGGGGGTTAAGTTTTTATATGTTTCCATAATAATTTTGTTGATGCCAATTTTTTTTTGTTGATGCACATCCCAAAAAAGTTCAGAAGATGTTCAAAATAGTTTCCAAGCCGTTTGTTGTAATTTATAAAATATGGTTTTTACTTTATTTTGTGGTAACGCTCACATTATTTTTTCCTTTCTTTTACATATTACTTAGCCGCGAAAAATGGTTTTACAAAGCATTTGCACTGAAAAAAGTTTGGGCAAATGTGCTGTGTGTAGGTGGCGGTATTTTTTATAAGAAAACTTTTTTAGAAAAATTAAATGCCAACGTTACTTATGTTTTTTGTTGTAACCATACAAGCTATATTGACATAATTTTGAGTTACTGTGTAATTGATAACTATTTTGTTTTTATGGGTAAAAAAGAGCTGGCAAAAGTTCCATTGTTCAATATCTTTTTTAAGAAAATGAATATATTGGTTGACAGAAAAAGTATAAAAGATGCGCACAAAGCATTTGTGCGGGCAGGCGAAGAAATAGATAAAAAGCACAGTGTAATAATTTTTCCGGAAGGCACAATTAGCAAAGATGTTCCTAAAATGAAACCCTTTAAAAATGGTGCTTTTAAATTGGCCATTGACAAACAAATACCAATTGTGCCAATTACATTTGTTGATGTTTGGAAAAGGCTGCAAGACAAGGCCTTTTTGCAGGGTAAAGCAGGGCCCGGGTTCACTAAAATAATTGTTCACAAACCTATCGAAACCATTGGCTTAAACGATAGTAATATTGAAGAATTGAAAACAAAAATAAGGCTAATAATAGAAAGCGGTTTTAATTTATAATACCCATAAAAATGATAACAGTAACCAACGAATTAGTTGACAAAATTGCACATTTGGCGCGCCTCGAATTTGAAAACGAAGCCAAAGAAGAGATTAAAAACGATATGCAAAGAATGTTAGCCTTTGTAGAAAAGCTAAATGAAATAAATACAGACAATGTAGCACCTCTTGTGTATATGAATAGCGAAACAAATAAGCTACGAAACGATATTGCCAAACAAACCATAACGCATGCGCAAGCCTTGCAAAATGCGCCAAAGCACGATACCGATTATTTTAGAGTGCCCAAAGTGGTTGAAAATAAAGGGTAGTTTATTATTCTTTTCCAAAGTTTAAAATGAGCTTACAATTTTCTATAATCAGGCATTTTTACAAACATAAACATCAAAAATCATGAATAAATTATTACTTAAAATATTTGCTTCAGTAGCCAGTATTGCCATTGTTTCTTGTAGCAACCCAAAAGCGGTAAACACAAATAAAACTACTGAACTAAATAAAATTTTAGATTCTATTTTTGATGATAACGTAAGCCGTAATCCGCAATACGAAACGCAATTAGGCATAAAAAAAGACTATGATAATTGGACTGATTATTCAGACGCAAAGGCGCAGCAAGATTTAGAGTTAACCAAGAAATGTTTGGCTTTAATAAAAGAAAGATTTAAGCCCGAAGAGCTTGATGCGCAAGGAAAACTGAGTTACACAATGTTTGTTGATGATTGCCAAAAAGAAATTGCAAATTTTAAGTTTCGCTTTCATGATTATCCATTAAATCAAATGGAGGGCGTGCACTCATCTATTCCTTCTTTTTTAATAAACATGCACACAGTTGCTAATAAAAAAGAAGCTGAAGATTATATTGCAAGACTGAACGGAATGCGCAAATTATTTGACGAGTTTATTGTTGCATTGCAAACCCGCGAAAAAATGGGCATCATTCCTCCTAAGTTTGTTTTTCCAAAAGTAAAAGACGATTGCTTGAATTTGTTGAAAGGAAAACCATTCGACAAAAGCAAAGAAAACTCGCCACTAATGGCTGATATTACCGAGAAAGTAGATTCTATAAAAGGCATTGATGAAGCTGCCAAAACCGAACTAAAAGCCAACGCTACTAAGGCGCTATTAGAAGTTGTAAAACCTGCTTACACAAAATTAGTTGCCTATTGGGATGAACTAGAAAAGAAAGCAACTACAGACGATGGCGCATGGAAATTTCCGGATGGCGAAGCATTTTATAAAAGTGCATTAGAGCACACAACCACCACCAATTACACGCCTGATGAAATATTTGCCATTGGCGAAAAAGAAGTGGCGCGCATACAGGCAGAGATGAAATTAATAATGGAAAAGGTAAAATTTAAAGGCTCATTGCAAGAGTTTTTTACATACATGCGCGATGACAAAAAATTTTATTACCCAAGTACCAATGAGGGCAAAACGGCTTATGTAAAAGATGCAAATACCATAATTGATGCCATGCGCAAGCGGTTAGACGATTTGTTTATTACCAAACCTAAAGCACAATTAGTTGTAAAACCAGTTGAAGCTTTTCGCGAAAAAAGCGCGGGTGGTGCATTTTATGAAGAGCCTGCATTAGATGGTTCGCGCCCCGGACGGTATTATATAAACCTATTTACGCTACAAGACCAACCCAATTACCAAATGGAAGCATTGGCTTACCACGAGGCAATACCAGGACATCACATGCAAATAGCAATAGCACAAGAGTTGAAAAATTTACCAAAATTTAGAACACTTGGTGGCAACACCGCTTACGTGGAAGGTTGGGCTTTGTACAGTGAATTAGTACCCAAAGAAATTGGTTTTTATACCGACCCATATTCTGATTTTGGACGCTTGAGCATGGAAATTTTTAGGGCTTCTCGTTTGGTGATTGATGTAGGTATTCATTACAAAAAATGGACGAAAGAAAAAGCTTATAAATACATGATTGACAATACGCCGAACCCCGCCAACGACAGCCGCAAAGAAATAGAACGCTATGTGGTGTGGCCTAGCCAAGCAACAGGTTATAAAATTGGTATGATTAAAATTTATGAGTTGCGCGAAAGAGCCAAAAAAGAAATGGGTAATAAATTTGATATACGCGAATTTCATGATGTGGTGCTTGCCAATGGTGCTGTGCCAATGAATATTTTGGAGCAATTGGTAGTAGAGTATATTCATTCAAAATAAAAATTTGAAAATTCAACTCCCATTTATAACAAAGTGAAATAGTAGCGTTTATTCCGAATTAGGTTTTAGTTGATTTGATTTTGCTATAAGTTTAAGGTTGCACAAAGCACTTGCAACAAGCATAACGGTATCTTGTCTTACAATAATCGTCACCTAAATTTTTTCTTCACTTATGTAAATATTTTTATGCTACCGATAGTGTGATTTATTTTCACTTTTATCTTTGAAACCCATCTATTTATAGCTAAAGAATATTAAGTTTTTAAATATAAATAAAGTACTTGTATGTTCTCAAATGTATTGTATGATAATTTATTAAAAAACGAAATTGGTTTGGTAGATGCCAATTTTTATTTGCTAATCTTATAAAACTAATTGATGCAAAGGTTGTGTAAAAAAGAATATTTTAGCAACCAAAATAAAAAATAAAAACAATGTCATTAATAAAATCAATATCAGGAATACGCGGTGTAATTGGCGGTACACCCAACAATTTTTTAACACCCATCGACGTAGTAAAATTTGCCGCGGCTTATGGCACTTGGATTTTGCAACGCAACCCTAATAAAAAATGTAAAATTATAGTTGGGCGCGATGCACGTATTTCGGGCCCAATGGTAAATAGTTTGGTTAATGCTACCCTTTGCGGATTGGGCATTGACGTTATTGATACTGGGCTATCAACCACGCCAACAGTAGAAATGGCAGTGGTAATGGAAAATGCAAACGGTGGTATTATATTAACGGCAAGCCACAACCCGAAACAATGGAACGCCTTAAAATTATTGAACGAAAAGGGAGAATTTATTTCGGCTGCTGATGGTGCTAAGGTACTTGATATTGCTGAGCATGATAGCCAAATTACGTTTGCCGATGTGGATAATTTAGGCACTATAAAAACAGATAATTCCTTTATTACAAAACACATTGATGCTATTTTGGCTTTGCCTTTGGTAGATGTAAATGCAATAAGAAACAAAAATTTTAGTGTTGTTATTGATTGTGTAAACTCGTCGGGCGGTATAGTGTTACCGCAACTTTTAAGGGCTTTGGGTGTAAATAATATTACTGAATTATTTTGCGAACCCAACGGAAATTTTCCGCATAACCCCGAACCGTTGCCCGAACATTTAAAAGATATTTCGGCTGAAGTTGTAAAACAAAAAGCACACCTTGGTATTGTGGTTGACCCTGATGTGGACCGCTTAGCCCTTGTTTGCGAAGATGGTAGCATGTTTGGCGAAGAATATACTTTGGTAGCAGTGGCCGAATATGTTTTGAAAAATAAAGTTGGTAACACGGTTTCTAATTTATCATCAACACGTGCATTGCGCGATGTTACTGAACTTGCTGGTGGCACATACACCGCCGCCGCAGTAGGTGAAGTAAATGTGGTTGAAAAAATGAAGGCTACAAATGCAATTATTGGTGGCGAAGGCAATGGCGGAATTATTTACCCCGAACTACATTATGGACGGGATGCTTTGGTTGGAATAGCATTGTTTTTAAGCCATTTGGCAAAGACTGGTAAATCAACATTAACACTCCGAAAATCATATCCAAATTATTTTATATCTAAAAATAAAATAGATTTAAAAGAAGGCATTGACACAGATGATGTATTGAAAAAAATGCACAAAAAATATGAACAACAGCCGGTAAATACTATTGATGGTGTAAAAATAGAATTCGACAAAGAGTGGGTGCATTTACGCAAGTCAAACACCGAACCTATCATCCGCATATATGCCGAAAGTAAAGACGAAAAAACTGCACAGGAATTAGCACAAAAAATTATCAAAGACATTTTGGAAATTGTTGGTTAATTTTTCATTAAAAATGCTGCTAACTACCAAACAAAAATAGAAATGAACCAACCAACATTATGCATTGTTGTACCTTGCTATAACGAAGAAGAAGGGCTAAATGATAGTGCTAAAATATTAGTGCAAGTTGCTAACGATTTAATTGCCAAAAATAAAATATCGTCTTCTAGTTTTATATGTTTGGTTGATGATGGTAGCCGCGATAAAACTTGGAACGAAATTGATAATTTAAGCAGCGTTTATACTTCAATAAAAGGCATAAAATTATCTACAAATTTCGGACACCAAAACGCATTAATTGCAGGCCTGTTTTCGCAAAAAAACAATGCAGATTGTTTTATAACTATCGATGCCGATTTGCAAGACGACGTAGGCACCATTGAACTGATGGTTGACCAATATATGCAAGGAAATAACATTGTATATGGCGTGCGCAGCAGTCGCGAAACCGATACTGGCTTTAAGCGTTTTACGGCCAATATTTTTTACAATTTAATGGTTTGGTTAAAAATAAAAACCATTAGCAGCCATGCAGATTACAGGCTTGCTGATAGGATGGTTGTAGACACCCTCGAAAAATTTGGAGAAGCAAATTTATTTTTGCGGGGCATATTTCCACTCATGGGTTTTAGAAGCAGCATGGTTTATTATAGCCGCAAAGAACGCATGGCTGGCGAAACAAAATACCCACTAAAAAAGATGATTGCCTTTGCTTGGCAAGGCATAACTTCATTTAGCACCGCACCGCTAAAAATAGTTTTTGCATTGGGTATTATTACTTTTTTAATTTCACTCATTTTGGCATTTTGGATTTTGTTTGTTTTGGTTGAGGGCAAAACCATAAAAGGTTGGGCATCATCATTACTTATAACCACCGCCTTTAGCGGACTTAACATGATTTGCCTTGGCATAATTGGTGAGTATGTAGGTAAAATTTACAAAGAAGTAAAACAACGGCCAAGGTATATTATTGAGAAAATGGTGTAAAACCATTCTTAATTTTAAACTGACTTTGTTGCGTGTAATATCAGCATTGCAATCATTTCGCAGTGTGCGCTACTAAACAATACCTGGCAACTTTTGTGGACTCCAATTTTTAATAAACTTTCCATTTTATAATTCAACAATTAAGAATTATTGTCTCTTTTCGAGGCTCATAAATGCAGTATAGGCTCGCCGCCCACACCCAATTTACATTTTCTAAAAAAGTAGTCTCATTTATACTATTACGCTCAACTACTTTGTATATTTTGCTAATGGCAACTCCTATAAATGGGAATGGTTTTTCGCTTTTATATCAGCATAAAAAGATTTGGAAAATAATACTTGACATCAATTCTTTGGGGATACTTTTCGCGAGGTGGTAATTTTAATACTTAATTCACTCGTTGTAAGGTGTGGTTCAATTTTAATAATAGCGCGAAGCAAATGTGTTCATTCTTAATTAACTTGTTATCGGTTTTGTATTACTATTATTCCAAAAAATAATAATAAATTAAAAATAGAATGATTGCAATAAGTTTTATGTTTTTCTATTAAGCAACTTTTAATTTTGCTACCACTGATTTGCTTAATTTTTCAATTGCATAATCATATGTAATTTTCAATTCGCTTTCTTTTTTTGAAGGCATATCAAACATTGCATCCGTCATAATAGCTTCGCAAATGCTGCGTAAGCCGCGCGCGCCAAGTTTAAATTCTAACGCTTTATCAACTATTAAATCTAAAACTTGCTTATCAAAACTTAATTTTATTCCATCCATTTCAAACAATTTTTCATATTGCTTGATAAGTGCATTTTTAGGTTCAGTAAGTATTCTTCTCAACGACTCGCGGCTAAGAGGCTGTAAATAAGTAATTACGGGCAAGCGGCCAATTAGTTCGGGTATTAAACCATAAGCTTTTAAGTCAGCCGGCGATATGTACTGCAGTAGATTTTCCTCATCAATAAACTCTTGATTTTTTACCGCACTATAACCTACGGCATAAGTGTTTAAGCGACGTGCAATTCTCTTTTCAATACCATCAAAAGCACCTCCCGAAATAAATAAAATATTCTTTGTGTTGATGTTAATAAGTTTGGCTTCGGGGTGTTTGCGCCCGCCATTGGGTGGCACACTCACAATGGTTCCTTCTAAAAGTTTTAGGAGCGCTTGTTGCACACCCTCGCCACTAACATCACGCGTAATTGATGGGTTATCACTTTTACGCGCAATTTTATCAACCTCATCAATAAATACAATTCCTCTTTCGCAAGCTTCCACATTATAATCTGCGGCTTGTAAGAGTTTGGTTAAAATACTTTCAACATCTTCGCCTACATATCCGGCTTCAGTAATTACGGTGGCGTCGGCAATTGCAAAAGGCACATTTAGTGTTCTTGCAATTGTTTTGGCGAGTAAAGTTTTGCCTGTACCAGTTTCGCCCACAAACATTACGTTTGATTTTTCTATTTCAATATCACCCGCTTTTTCTTTTTGCGAAAGCCTTTTGTAATGGTTATAAACAGCTACACACAACACCTTTTTTGCATCATCTTGGCCTATAACATATTCATCTAAAATAGCTTTGAGCAATGTGGGTTTCATTAAGTTAAATGCAGAAGAAAGGTTGCTTGTTTTATTTGAATTTTGTTTGTTGGTTTCTTCATCAATAATTCGGTGTGCTTGGTCAATGCAAAAATTACAAATATGCGCTTCTACACCTGCAATTAAAATATTTGCCTCGTTTTTTGGGCGTCCGCAAAACGAACATTTTGTACCTGATTTTGTAGCCATTTTTTTTTGTGAAGTGTATAAAAAAAATACAAATTATTTTGTAAAGCGCGAATATACACAAAGCCACACGCAATTTTGCACTTTGTGTTATTTTAGGTTTAAAATGCGTTAATTGTTCAAATCAAAGCAATTAGGTGTATAACAAATTGCAAAAAAATAAGTTGATTTGATAACTTGGGCTCATCTGTTCATAAATGGTTTATTTGGTTGTTATAAAACGATACAAGTTTTGGTTATTTTTTCAAAAAGTTACCTTAGTTTGTTTTATTAAGTTGTCTCATGTGGTATGGATGTCAACATTGAGTAGAATGAATATGTGAAATTTGTTACACACCCAATAAATAAAGTGCCCTTCAGGATAATTATTTGCGCTTTCACAAAATAAATCCTTAAACTTTCATCAGAGAATTAACTTTAATTTTTAAACTACTTTATTAATGCTATTTCTTCTTTTATATGTTCAATTCTGTTTTCGGGGTTGGGGTGTGTGCTCATAAAATCGGATTGCGAACCACCACCCGAAGCGGCTTTTAATATTTCCATTACACCAATCATTTCTTCCGGTTTATAACCACATTGATACATATATTTTACACCAAATTTGTCGCTTTGCAACTCGTCGTTTCTTCCATATTTTAGATTAATAAAATTGCCAACATATTGCGCTATTGCAGCCGAAGCATTTGGATTATTAGGGTCGCTTAGCGCCACTTGGGCAGCACCTACCAACCCTTGCGTAAGCTCTTGCTTTGCCATGTGTTGTGAACCATGGCGTGCTATAACGTGTCCTATTTCGTGACCCAAAACCCCTGCCAATTGGTCTTCGTTTTCTAATTTACTAATTAATGCGTAAGTTATAAATATTTGTCCGCCTGGCAGCGCAAAAGCATTAATTGTTTTACTATCATTAAGCAAATGAAACCCAAATTGATAGGACGATTTTGAAGCCTCTGTATTGGTAACTAATTTATTGCCAACTTCACTTACATATTGCTGCAATTTAGCGTCGGGATATTCGCCACCAAACTCCGCTACCATTTGTGGTGTGCTTTGTAAACCCAACGCAACTTCTTGTTGTGGCGTAAGGCTAACCCATTGTTTTTCGCCAGTTACGGGGTTTATTTGACCCTTGTTGCAATAAGAAATTAATGCGAACATTGCGGCTAATATTCCTAAACCAATTTTTAATAATGGATTTTTCATCAAATATTTTTTAAGCAAATTAAACCAATAATTCAAATACTTAACCGATAATTTTAAATCTGTTTGTGCTGAAATACCAGCAACCGACGCCTTATTACTATCAACAAATTTATTACATTCGCCACCTTTAAAAATTAAGCGCATGTATCCCGAATTCAAACAACTAAACCTACCCAAAATTGCAGAAGAAATACTAGCCGATTGGGAAGAAAATAAAATATTTGAACAGTCAATAACCAACCGCGAAGGTGCAACGCCTTGGGTGTTTTACGAAGGCCCACCAAGTGCCAACGGAATGCCCGGCATACACCACGTTATGGCGCGAAGCATAAAAGATATTTTTTGCCGCTACAAAACATTGCAAGGTTTTCAGGTTAAACGCAAAGCAGGATGGGACACGCATGGTTTACCTATTGAGCTTAGCGTAGAAAAATCATTGGGCATCACAAAAGAAGACATCGGCAAAAAAATTACCATTGAGCAATACAACATTGAGTGCCGCAAAGATGTAATGAAATATACCGACAAGTGGGAAGCAGTTACCAAGCAAATGGGCTATTGGGTGGATATGCAAGACCCATACATCACTTACGACAATAAATATATTGAGTCGGTTTGGTGGTTATTAGGCAAGCTTTACGCGAAAGGAATGTTGTACAAAGGTTTTACCATACAACCCTACTCGCCAGCAGCAGGCACAGGTTTAAGCACACACGAACTTAACCAACCCGGTTGTTACAGAAATGTAAAAGATAGAACGGCGGTAGCTCTATTCAAACTCCATGATATTACTCAGTTGAATTCAAATTCATTTTTGAAAAGGAAAAATGATACAATTGATTTTCTGCGCAAGGCTCAATTAGGTATATGGCAAAAACAAAGTATATATTTTTGTGCATGGACCACAACACCTTGGACTTTGCCAAGTAATACTGCCTTAGCTGTAGGTAAAAATATTGAATATCTATTGGTTCAAACTATAAATATTCTCAGTTCAGAAATGTGTTTGGTAATATTGGCTAAAAGCACTTTTGATAATTATTTTTACCGTGATAGTAAAGACTCAGAAGATAGTCTTTTGCCATCTGGTTCTGATGTGTGGCATGCAAGCGAAGATTTAACTGAATTAATTAGAAACCCAAAAAATGAAGAAATACGTGACAAAGTATTTTCGAAAGGAAAAATTAGAATATTTTCTATAATTGCTGAATTTAAAGGCTCTGTTTTAGAAGGAATCCAATACGAACAATTACTAAACTTTGGTGCTGAATTAGAAGTTTCAACTAATGCCTCCCCTCTATCGGGGAGAGGTGGGGGTGAGGTAAATGCATTCCGTGTTATTCTCGACGACTTTGTAACCACTGAAGACGGCACCGGTATCGTACACATTGCCCCAAGCTTTGGTGCCGACGATTCTAGAGTTGCCAAACAAAATGGAATTGGCTCATTAACTTTGGTGGATAAGCGTGGTAAATTTTTGCCCGAAGTACAAGATGGTGTTTTTCTTTATGGAGAAGAATTCGTGAAAGAAGCCTATTTATCGGATGCAGAGAAAGAAATAGAATTCAAAAAACAAAAACAAATACTAGAAGCAAGCGGCAAAATAAAAGACTTAAAACAATATTTGAGTGTGGATGAACGCATTGTTTTGAAGCTGCAAGAAGAAGGAAAACTTTTTAAAAAGGAAACTTACGAACACAGTTATCCGCACTGTTGGCGCACCGACAAGCCAGTTTTGTATTATCCTTTAGACAGTTGGTTCATAAAGTCAACCGACATGAAAGATAGAATGATTGCCCTAAACAAAACCATTAACTGGAAGCCAGAAGCTACTGGTACTGGACGTTTTGGCAATTGGTTAGAGAATTTGAATGACTGGAATCTTTCGCGTTCACGCTTTTGGGGCATACCAATTCCAATATTTACAAGCGAAGATGGCGAAGAACAAATATGTATTTCTTCAGTAGCGCAACTAAAGTCGGAAATAGACAATGCTATTGCAAAAGGCATGATGACAGCAAACCCTTTGTCTGCTTTTGTTGCAGATGATATGACAAAAGAAAATTACGATACTTTCGATTTGCACAAACCTTATGTCGACAATATTTTTCTCGAAAAAAATGGCAAGAAATTAACCCGCGAAACAGATTTAATTGACGTGTGGTTTGATAGTGGTGCCATGCCTTTTGCGCAAATGCACTTTCCGTTCGAGAATGTAAAAGAGTTTTCTAAAAGTTACCCTGCCGATTTTATTGCCGAAGGCGTTGACCAAACACGCGGCTGGTTTTTTACGCTTCACGCTATTAGCGCAATGCTAAAGGAAGAAATACAAGCCGAATTACAAAAGAATGGCATAGCTGCCGACGATAAAACAATACCCGGCATTGCCTATAAAAATGTGGTAAGCAACGGTTTGGTGTTAGATAAAAACGGACAAAAAATGAGTAAGCGTTTAGGCAACGCTGTTGACCCTTTTATTGCATTGCCGAAATATGGTGCCGATGCTGTGCGTTGGTATATGATTAGCAATGCCGCACCTTGGGACAATTTAAAGTTTGATGAAGAAGGAATTACGGAAGTACAACGCAACCTTTTTGGTACGCTTTATAACACCTATAATTTCTTTGCGCTTTACGCGAATATTGACGGTTTTAGTTTGGATGAAAACAATATGGTTGCTTACGAAAACCTTTCGGAGCTTGACCGTTGGGTACTTTCAAAACTGCAAACTTTAATAAAAGAAACATCAGAATGTTATGAAGATTTTGAGCCGCACCGTGCAGCACGATTAATGGAAAATTTTGTTGACCGTAATTTAAGCAATTGGTATGTACGCCTTTCGCGCCGCCGTTTCTGGAAACAAGACAGTGCTAACAGCAACACCGACAAGCGTGGAGCTTACGAAACATTGCTGGAATGTTTAAAAGTTACCGCACAATTAATGAGCCCAATTGCTCCTTTTTTTAGCGATTGGTTATATAAAAATCTTTCCAACTCCCTCTCAGTAGAAGAGGGCATGGGTGAGGTTTCATCAGTCCATCTGTCAAATTTGCCAATCACTAATTTGTCAAAAACTAACCTACTTTTAGAACAACGCATGGACTTGGCGCAGAACATAACGTCAATGATTTTATCTATTCGTAAGAAAGAAAATATACGTGTGCGCCAACCGCTTAGCCGTGTGCAAATACCAGTGTTGAATGATGATTACAAAGAAAGCATACAACATTTTGAAGATTTGATAAAGTCGGAAGTAAATATTAAAAAGTTTGAATACGTTACCGAAGAGGAAGTTCATATTGTGAAAAACATGAAGTTGAATTTCAAAACTTTGGGCAAAAAATATGGCACACAAATGAAAGCCATACAAGAATATGCAAAGGAAAACGGTGCGCACATCATCAAAGAAATAGAACAAAATGGCAAATTTATTTTTGCTGTGGCGGATGTTGAAGTTGAGTTGTTAGCAGAAGATGTAGAAATTATTCCGGTTGACATACCTGGTTGGAAAGTGGCCAATAGTGGCAATGTAACCGTTGCGTTAGACATTCATATTGACGATGAATTGCGCAACGAAGGCATAGCCCGCGAAATTGTGAACCGCATTCAAAACCTGCGTAAAGACAATGGTTACGAAGTAGTGGATAAGATAAATGTGCAGTTGCAATCACATAATTTGCTAAATACTTCGGTGAGTAAAAATATTGATTATATTCGCGCCGAAATTTTAGCGAACAGTTTTGAAATTGTGGAGCAAATTGCTGATAATCAAGCAGTTTTATTAGAGATAGAAGAAGGATTAGCGACTAAAGTTTATATAGAAAAAGTATAAAAATTAAAACATAATATCATGGCTAAAAAAGTGAGTAAACCGGTAAAAAAAGTTGTGGCTAAACCTGCTGCTAAAAAAGTAGTGGCTAAGCCTGTAGCTAAAAAACCTGTTGCGAAACCAGTAGCTAAAAAAGCTCCTGTAAAAGTAGCGGCCAAAAAAGTAGTTGCTAAACCAGTGGCTAAAAAGCCAGTTGCTAAAGTAGCTGCTAAGAAAGTGGTTGCTAAAGTAGCTGCTAAAAAACCAGTTGCTAAAGTGGTTGCCAAAAAAGTAGCTGCAAAACCAGTTGCTAAAAAGCCAATTGCTAAAGTAATTGCTAAAAAAGTGGTTGCTAAAACTCCTGCAAAGAAAATAGTAGCCAAACCGGTTGCTAAAGTAGCCACTAAAAAAGTGGTTGCCAAAGCAGTAGCTAAAAAGCCCGTTGCCAAAGTATCAGCAAAGAAAGTGGTTGCTAAAGCAGTAGCTAAAAAACCAGTAGCAAAAGTAGCAGCAAAGAAAGTGGTTGCGAAAGTTGCTGTTAAGAAAGCAGTGGTAAAGCCTACAGCAAAAGTAGCTGCTAAAAAAGTTACCTCAAAGCCAATGACTAAAAAGCCAATAGCGAAAGTTGCAGCAAAAGCACCGGCAAAGAAAACACTTGCAAAGGTTGTTGCAAAACCAGCTAAAGTAAGTGCTCCAAAAAAAGTAGCGAAAACGGTTGCTAAAAAATTGACTCCTAAAAAGTCGATGATGAAGCCTGTGAAAGCGGCTAAACCACCAAAGCCAAGCAAGGAAGAAATAAAGGCCGAAAAGAAAATTTTGAAGGAAGCTAAAAAAGCAGTAAAGCTTCAAGCTAAAATACAAGCCAAAGCCGATAAGCAAGCACAGCAAGCAGCAATGCGCCCAAAAAGCCACCGCGAAGAAGTAAAAATTGACCGTAGCCCCGAAACTATTCGCCGCGAAATTGATGCTGCAAAAGCAATCAGTTATTCTACACGCCCAGCCGAACCAAAACACGTGGAAATGCCTCGTGTAAATATGTTGGAACGCACCAAGTTTAATGATGCTGAGCTGAAAGAATTTAAGGATTTAATAAATAAGAAATTAGAAGAGGCACGTAAAGATTACGAATTATTGAAAGATAGTTTCTCAACGCGCGACAACAATGGTACAGATGATACATCGCCAACATCAAAAATGTTAGAAGATGGTTCAGAAATACTTTCGAAAGAAGAAGCACAACAATTGGCAATGCGCCAACAAAAATTTATACAAAGTTTAGAAAGTGCATTGGTAAGAATTGAAAATAAAACTTATGGTATTTGCCGTGGCACAGGGCAAATGATTAGCAAAGAACGTTTGCGTAGCGTGCCACACGCAACCCTTAGTATAGAAGCAAAAAGGGCGCAGTAATAGTCCCTTATTCTTTATATTTTACAATAAAAAAGGCTGTCTTATTCAAGGCAGCCTTTTTTGTTGGAAAAATTATTCCAATTTTATTATTCCAAATAATCCAATATCGGTTACACCACATTTATTCTATTTCTCAAAGTATCGCTAATAAACATTCTAACCATACCTTTAACTTAACGCAGTTATCAAAATAAAATTATTAGAAAGGGTATAGTTACAATCTAAATTTTACCAAACCGTCCAACCACCTTCATTTAATATATTAGCACCAGTTACGTAGCTTGACGCATCACTTAATAAATAAATTAAAGCCGAAGCAACTTCATGATTATAACTCATTCGTTGCAAAGGTGTAAAGTTTGCAAAATTTTTCTCAAATTGGTCTTGGTGATTGTTCCAAACGCCGTGAGGAGTAATCATATTTACCCGCACATTTTTCGCACCCCAATAACTTGCCAAATACCGCGAAAGCGCGTCAACACCGCCTTTAGAAGCACTATATGCAGCTGGACAACCTAAATTTGTGCCTTTGTATAAATTCTGGTTTGGCGCAACTACACTATAAGTTGAAGGCATATTTACGATATTACCGCCACCATTATTAGCAAGGTGCGTGCCTATAACCTGGCAAGTTAAAAATGTACCTTTTAAGTTTATGTCAACTACTGTATCCCAATTTTCCTCAGTTACGTCTTCAAATGGCTCAAAAATAAGGTGTGTTTTATTTTGATGTGCATTTACCAATCCGTCAATTTTACCAAACTTTTTTAATACAGTTTCTTTGAGATTAATTACAGAATTTTTGTCAGCCACATTTACTACCACGCCCAGCATATCAGCATCATAGCGTATATCCAAATTTTTGGCGGCCTCTATTGGGTTACTAATTTCGATGTCAGCAATTACAACGTTAGCGCCAAATTGTGCGCACGCTTCAGCAAATGCTTTACCAATAAGGCCGCAAGCTCCTGTAATAATTATTACTTTTCCTTCAAGTTCAAACTTCTTTTTAAAATCTATTCGTGTTGGGTCTGTTGTTCTTTTCATTTATTATTTTGTTTCAAGCATTTTTTTTATAGATTGTAAAATAGGATTCCAACCCTCTCCGTTATTGTAAGACTCTTTATAACGCTTTTCGCCATCAGCCACTGTTGCATAATTACCCTGTGTTACCTCCAAAGAAGTTTGACCGTTAAGTTCAGACAATTTATAAGTAACAGTCAAATAGTTTTCTGGTACATCAGGAATTGTAGAGTTGGGGTCTATAACAGTATAAGCCAATAGATGCGGCGGTTTTATCTCAACAATATTGCCTTTTACAAAAACCATTTCTTTACCTTCATTATCACCTTGCCATAGCAAAGGACTATTCACTTGCCAATCAGATTCCGTTTTACAACCGAACATATATTTTTGTGTTTGTTCCGGGTTTACCATCGCATCCCAAACTACTTCTGCTGTGGCATTAATAACTATGCTGTTTTTTATGATTAAGGGTTCCATTTATTTGAATAAATTTTATTGTATAAATAACTTTAAAAGAATCATGAGTTACTTTATAATTTCAAAAATAATACGTTGGCAATAATAATCAATTTCTATAATTAGAATTGTTTAGTCTACTAATAAATGTTTATGGTATTTGATTTTGAATATGTGTTTAAAAAGCAATTCAAAATCATTATTTTACTATCTTGAAATAAGTTTATTGGCTGAGGCTTAAATGGTTTTTTTCGTAATATTTTAAGAATATATTTTTTTAATTTAAAACTAAGTATATATTTGCCGTCCCAAAAATAAACAAAGGGAGTTTAGCTCAGCTGGTTCAGAGCATCTGCCTTACAAGCAGAGGGTCACTGGTTCGAACCCAGTAATTCCCACATAGCCTTCCGAAAATTCGGAAGGCTTTTTTATTTTATGAAATACACCGTCTACATACTTTTTTCGGAAACAAAAAATA